>Ga0187784_10000007_pt1 | contig 163943 bp, 148 predicted proteins | sample 1015_SJ02_MP15_2_FD_132964 | JGI IMG/M metagenome (GOLD analysis project Ga0187784, IMG submission 132964) | Tropical peat soil microbial communities from peatlands in Department of Meta, Colombia - 1015_SJ02_MP15_20_MG | ecosystem: Environmental > Terrestrial > Soil > Wetlands > Peat...
CATTCGTACCCGCAATCTCGAAGCCGAGAAGCAGGCCCTGGAAATCGACCGCGAGAGCGAGACTGCGCGCCTCAATCAGGAACGCGACATCGAGGTGCGACGCGCGGTGCAGCGCGCCGAACTAGCCCGTGAACGGTCGTTGCGCGATACCGAGGCTGAACAGGCACAAATCGCCGCCCGCGAGGAGGTCGAGAAGACGCGCATCAGCCACGAGCGCGCGATCGCGGAGGCGCGCATCCTTTCTGAACGCGAGATACGTGAGCGCGAGATCGATCGCAGTCGTCAGCTCGATGAGGCGGAGATCGCGGCGCGCGAACGGGTCGAGCGGGCACGTATCGCCCAGGAGCGGGTGATCACCGAGGCCCGCATCGCTCGCGAGGAAGAAGACCAGCGACGCGAAATCGAGAAGACGCGTAGCGTCGAGCAGGCAGAGATCACCGCGCGTGAGGAAACGGAAAAGGCGCGCATTGCGCAGGAACTCGCGGTGACGGCGGCGCGCATCGCCAAGGACGAGGAGAATCGGCGTCTTGAGATCGAGCGGATGCGCAACTTGGAACAAGCCGAGATTGCGGCCCGCGAGACGACCGAGCGCGCGCGCATCGCGCAGGAACGGGTGGTGACCGACGAGCGCATCGCGCTCGAAGAAGAGATCCGGCGCCGCGAGATCGCGCGCAACCGCGCGATCGACGAGGAAGAGATCGCGGCCGCCAAGGCTACCGAGGCGGCTCGTATCGCGCGCGAAAAGGCGCTCGCCGCCGAGCGTATAGCCTCCGAACTCGCCACCAGGAAACTTGAAATTGAGCGCACGCAGGCGCTCGAGGAAACCGATATTGCGGCGACCGAAGTGACCGCGGCCGCGCGCATCCAGCGGGAGGAACGCATCCGGGCGCTGGAAATCGCCCGCACCCGGTCGATCGAACAGGCGGAGATTGCGTCGCGCGAGGCGGTCGAGGCCTCGCGCATCGCGCAGGAAAAGAAGATTGCCGCCGACCGGATCGTCTCCGAGCAGGAGACCAGAAGCCGCGAGATCGCGCGGATCGAAGCCATCGAGGCCGCCGAAATCGCGGCCCGCGAAGCGGTCGAACAAGCCCGCATCGCCCAGGAGAAACGGCTCGCCGCCGAGCGCATCGACGCCGACCGCGAAACCCGCAGCAAGGAGATCGCCCGTAACGAAGCGATTGAGTCCGCCGAGATTGCATCGCGGCAAATCGTCGAGACGGCCCGTATCGTTCAAGACCGGACGATCGCCGGCGAGAGAATATCGCGCGACGAGGAGGTGCGAGCGCTGGAGATTGCCCGCAATCGTACCGTCGACACCGCCGAAATCGTCGCCCGCGAAGCGGTCGAGCAGGCGCGCATCACCCAGGAAAAGCGGCTCTCCGCCGAGCGCATCGACGCCGACCGGGAAACCCGCAGCAAGGAGATCGCCCGCAACGAAGCGATCGAGTCCGCCGAGATTGCATCGCGGCAACTCGTCGAGACGGCCCGTATCGTTCAAGACCGAACGATCGCCGCCGAGCGCATCGACTCCGACCAAGACGTCCGCAGCAAGGAGATCGCCCGCAACGAAGCGATCGAGTCCGCCGAGATTGCATCGCGGCAAATTGTCGAGTCGGCGCGCATCCTTCAGGACCGCAAGATCGCCGGCGAGAGAATATCGCGCGAGGAGGAGGTGCGGGCGCTGGAGATTGGCCGCAATCGCACGGTCGACACCGCCGAAATCGCCGCCCGCGAGGCGGTCGAGCAGGCGCGCATCGTCCAGGAGAAGCGACTGGCAGCGGAGCGAATCTCCGCCGAACAGGAAACCAAGTCGCGCGACATTGCCCGCGAGGAGGCGATCGAAGCTGCCGAAATTCGGCGGCGCGAGGTCGTCGAGATCGGGCGCGTTGCCACCGAACTCGCCTTGGAGCGAGAGAAGATCGAATCGTCGAAGACCCGCGACGTGCTCGACGTCGAGCGCCGGAAAGTGCTGGAAATTGCCGAGCACGATCGCTCGATCGAAGTCGCGGCCAAGCTCGCCGAGCGTGCGGATGCCGATCGGCGGGCGAAGGAGGCCGATATCGTCGCCGCCCAGCAGGTTGGGCGCACGGACGTTGTGCGCGAGCAGACGCTCGAAATCGCCCGACTTGAGCGGCGAAGGGCCGTCGAGCAATTCGAGGTCGCCCGCACGCAGTCACTGCAGGAGGCTGAAATCGCCGCCCGCGAGGAGGTCGAGCGCGCGCGCATCGCCTCCGAGCGCGGAATCGACGAGGCGCGCATCCTGCGCGAACGGGAACTGCGTCAGCTCGAAATTGCCCGCGAAACGGCCGTCGAAACCGCGCGCATGGAGAGCGCGATCGAAATTCACCGGAAGTCGCGCGAGCAGTCGGCGGCGCAGGCCGATGCCGAGACAGCGCGCGCGCAGGCGGTCGAGGCCGAGGAGCGGGTCAAGACGGTTCGCGAGAGCGAAGCCGCTCGCCGCCGGCGCGCAGTCGAAGTGCTTATTGCTGAAAAAGAAGCGGAAGAAGTGCGCATAGCGGCGGCGGCCGAACAGGTGCGCGCCGCGGTCGAGGCCGAGGCGCAGCGCTTGCTCAACGAGGCGGAGAACGTTCTCAGCGATGCGGCGCGCGCTTCGCTCTTCCGCCGCCGGCTGCTCGAACGCATCGAGGGCATCGTGCGCGAGAGCGTCAAGCCGATGGAGAAGATCGAGGGCATCCGGATCCTGCAGGTCGACGGCCTCAATGGCGGTGGCCGCGGCGGCGGACGCAGCGCCACCGACGAGGTCATCGATTCGGCACTGCGCTACCGCGTGCAGGCGCCGATGATCGACCAGATCCTCGCCGAGATCGGCATCGAAGGCGGCAGCCTGTCGCGCTTGCCCGGCCTTATTCGCGAGGCGCGCGACATGCAGGCGATTGGCAAGGAGGCAAAACCGAAGGCTCCGCCGGAAGGCGGCGGATCGTCCGGCTGACGTTCGCGGCGACAAGCGCAGAGAAGAAAGCAGGAAAGAAGCAACATGGCCCGCGTGTATGTTTCGAGCGTCATCAACGGTCGCTCCGACCGCGTCTGGGCGCGGGTACGCGATTTCAACGGGCTGCCTTCTTGGCATCCGGGGATTGCGGAGAGCCGCATCGAGAACGGCGAACCATCCGACAAGGTCGGCTGCGTGCGCGATTTCCACCTGCGCAACGGCGACCGCATTCGGGAGAAGCTTCTTGGCCTATCGGACTTCGATCTTTTCTGCACCTATTCGATCCTTGAATCGCCGATGGGTGTCGAGAACTACGTGGCGACGCTGCGCCTCACCCCGATCACCGACGGAGACCGCACCTTCGTCGAATGGACGGCGGAATTCGACTGCGCGCCGGAACGCGAGGCCGAGCTCGTCTCGAACATCGGCGGCGGCGTCTTTCAGGGCGGGTTTGACGCTTTGAAACGCCAGTTCGGGGGCTAGGTGATGATTCGCATCGTCCGCTCGACGATCATCGACGCCCCGACCGACCGCGTCTGGGCGTTGCTGCGCGATTTCAACGGCCATGATCGCTGGCATCCGGCCGTCGCCAAGAGCGCGATCGAGCGCGGCCAAAGCGCTGACAAGCTTGGCTGCGTGCGCCACTTCTTCCTGCGCGACGGCGCCGAGCTGCGCGAGCGCCTGCTGACGCTCTCCGATCTCGAGCAAAGTTTCTCCTATTGTCTGCTGGAGACGCCGATTCCGTTGTTCAACTATGTTGCCCATGTCCGCTTGGCGCCGGTCACCGACGGGAACCGCACCTTCTGGGAGTGGCGCTGCTCCTTTTCGACCCGCAAAGGCGAGGAAGCGGAGATGGCGCGTATGGTCAGCGAGGACATCTATGACGCCGGGTTCGCCGCCATTCGCGCGCGTCTTGCATCGGCGGCGGGCTTGGAGGGACGCGCGTGACCGTGAACGTAAAGACCTTCCCCCGACTGGCCGACGCGGCCAGTGCGCTGTCGAGCGAACGCGGGGCGCGTTACCTCGCCGGTGGGACCCTGGTCATGCGCGCGGTCAATGAGGCCGACCCGGCGATCGAGACGATCGTGCGCTCGACGGATCCGAGCTTGCTGCACATCGCGGTGTCATCGGGTCGCGTGGAACTCGGTGCCGGCGTGACCATGGCGGCGGTTCTCGCCGAACGCGATCTCGCGTTTCTGCATCCGGTGGCCCGCGCGGTGGGCAGTCCGGCGATACGCGAAGCGGCAACCGTCGGCGGCAATCTGTTCTCGCCGCGAGGCGACTTCGCCACGGTGCTGCTCGTGCTCGACGCCACCGTGATGCTGGTCGGCGGCGGCCAACGCGAGCTGCCGCTTGACGACTTTCTTGCCCGGCGCGAGCGAAGCTCCGCGCTCGTATCGAGCATCGCATTCAGACGGCCGGCGGCCGATGCGCTCCGGTTCGCCAAGGTCACCCGCGTCCATCCCAGAGGCATGTCGGTCCTCTCGATCGCCGCGCAATTGCCGATCGCGAGCGGCAAGATCGCCGGCGCGCGGATCGCCTATAATGGAATGGACCACCGGCCGGTGCGGGCGAAAGCGGCCGAGCGCGCGCTTGAAAACCACACGCTCGACGCGGCCGGAATTGCGTCGGCCCTTTCGGTAGCGACCGACGGCACTTCGCCGGTCGACGACGCGATCGCCAGCGCCTGGTGGCGGCGCGAAATCCTGCCCATTTATCTGCGCCGACTGCTGCTCGGCGCGGTCCGACAGTGAGGTGCCGATGAAGACGCCGATCCAGTTTCGTCTCAACGGCGAGGAGGTCGCCGCCTTCGCCGACAGCGGCGCCAACCTGCTTGACGTGCTGCGCGAATCCGTCGGTGACCTGTCGGTGAAGGGCGGCTGCTGGCAGGGAACCTGCGGCAGCTGCACGGTGCTTATCGACGGCGCGCCGCGGCTTTCCTGCCTGACATTGGCGGAAAGCTGCGCAAACAAGTCGGTGGAAACGGTCGCCGGGCTGCGGCGCGGCGCCGATCTGCATCCTCTGCAAATCGCGTTCATGGACCGGTTCGCCGCGCAGTGCGGCTACTGCACGCCGGGAATGTTGATGGCAGCGAAGGCCCTGCTCAATCGCAATCCCAATCCCTCCCGCGAGGATGTCATCGAGGCCATCGCCGGCAACATCTGTCGTTGCACCGGCTATGAACCCATCATCCAGGCGGTGCTCGATGCCGCCCGCAGCGGCGAGCGCCGCCGCGCCTGAAGGATTGCGCCATGCTGGAATTGCGCAAGGAAATCTTCGCCGACGAACGCGACGACAACCTCAAAGAGGTTGGCCAACCGACGCAGCGCCAGGACATGCTCGGTCACGTCACCGGCACGTCGGCCTATTACGACGACCACCGCCTGGCCGGACTGCTGCATCTGAAGGTGCTGCGCAGCCTGCACGCCCATGCCCGCATCCGCTCGATCGACGATTCGGCGGCCGCGCGCGCGCCGGGGGTCAAGCGGATCATTCGGGCGGCCGACGTGCCGGTCAATCTCAATACGCTCTTGAGTCTCATCCAGTTCGGCAAGGACGACGAGCCTTCGCTGGCGACCGACGTGGTGCGCTACAAGGGCGAGCCGATCCTCGGCGTGGTGGCGACCAGCGAACACGCCGCGCGCCAGGCTCTCGACCTGGTGCGCGTCTCGTACGATCCGTTGCCGGCGGTGTTTGATGTCGAGGAGGCGCTGAAGCCGGGCGCTCCCTCGGTCAACGCCATCTATCCGAAAAACACCTTCGAGTATTACGACAAATATGACCATCAGAAGCTGCGCTTCGGCGATGTCGAGGCCGGCTTCGCCCAGGCCGACTTGCTGGTCGAAGAACGCTACCAGATGTCGCCGATCGAGCACGCTCCGGTCGAGACCAACGGTTCCATCGCGGTGCCGGACACGAACGGCCGCTTTGTCGTCTACACCTCGACCCAGGCGCTGTTCTTTTCCTTGGACACCGCCGCCAAGATCAACGCGATGCCGTCGAACCAGTTGCACTTTATCGGCGGCACGGTCGGCGGCGGCTTTGGCGGCAAGGTCGATACGCTCACCGAGCCGCTCGCCATTCTGGCGGCGAGGCTGACCGGTGCGCCGGTGCGCTACCGGCTGAGCCGGCACGAGGAGATGCAGTTCGGCTCCCCGCGCGGCGCCGAACGCATTTACATCAAGGACGGCGTCATGCGCGACGGCCGGATCCTCGCCCGCGAGGTGCGAGCATATTTCGACAGCGGCGCCTACACGCGGCTTTCCAGCTACGCCGCGGTCAAGTGTGCGGCTCATATTCCGGGGCCGTACACCATTCCCAATGTCCATGCGGACGTGTTCTGCGTCTTCACCAACCGCACGCCATCGACCGCCATGCGCGGATTCGGCGTCACCGCGCTCGACTTCGCGCTCGAATGCCAGATGGACAAGCTCGCAGTCGCGATCGGAATGGACCCGATCGAATTTCGCATTCTCAACGCCTACCGCGACGGCGACATGAAGGCGCACCGACGCGAGGCGAAGAACTGCGCGCTGATTGAATGCGCGCAGGTTGCCGCCGAAAAGGCCAACTGGCCGATCCGCGAGGAATTCCGCAGGATGTCATCGCGGCAGGGCGGTGGCGTAACCCGCACCGGAGGCGGCGCGGATCGTACGCCGGCACGCGTGACACCGGCAGCAACGACGACCGGTCCGCCGCAGCGCGTCGCCTATGAGCGGCCGGCTGCGGCCGCTCCGGCGCATCCCCCACCGCCTGCGCCGCCGCGTAGCGCGCCGCCGGCCGCCCCGGCGCCGGCCGGGTCGACGCATGGGGCGCCGCGCTTTTCCTCAGTCTTCGGCACCAGGAGGCGATGACCATGGCCAAGCATCGTGGGCGCGGCGTGGCGACCATCAACTATCCGATCGGCATGAACCTCGGCGGCGATCCAAGCCAGGCCTTGGTTCATTCCAATCCGACCGGAAAATTTTCCGTCGCGCTCTCCTCGATCGACCTCGGCCAGGGAATGAAATCGGTGACGCGGCAGATCTGCGCGGAGACGCTGGGCGTGCCGGTCGAGGACGTCTACGTCGATACCGCCGATTCCGACACCGGACCGCATTGCATGGGCTCGTTCGCGTCGCGCGGAACCCATCGCGTGGGAAACGCGGTGATGGCGGCGGCGCGCGAGGCGCGCGCGGTCATGATGGAAGCGGCGGCAGAGGAGCTTGAAGTCGATCCGGGCGATCTGGAGACCGACGGCCGCGGCTCCATCCGCGTCAAAGGCGCGCCGCACCGCTCGATCTCGGTCCGCGACGTCGCCATCGCCGCCCAATTCCGCCAGGGCCGCACGATCTCAGGGCGCGGCATTTTTCTGGTGCCGTTGTCGGACGTTGATCCGGAAACCGGCGAGATGTCGCCAGCGACGTGCTATGCCCACGCCTGCCTCATTGCCGAGGTCGAGGTCGACGACGAAACCGGCGAGGTGACGGTGCTGAAAATGACCAGCGCCTATGAGGTCGGGCGCGCGCTCAATCCCAGGCTCGTCGAGCAGCAACTGGTCGGCGGATCGTGGATGGGCGCGAGCCACGCGCTTTACGAGACGCCGGAGCCTTATTACCCGGATACGCGCGACGGGCCGCGAGATTTCGGCGACTACCTGATGCCGGGCCCGGGCGACCTCTGTCCGCATGACATCAGCGTGCTCGAACGGCCCGCCCCGGATGGCCCGTTCGGTGCCAAGGGCATCGGCGAGATGTGCGCCAACCCGGTGCTTCCGGCCGTCGCCAACGCCATTTTTGCCGCGGTGGGCGTGCGCATCGACGAACTGCCGATCACCCCGGAAAAGGTGCTCAGGGCGTTGAAGGCGCGCGGGGGCGCGGCTCCGGCGCGGGCGCGGTGAATCATCATGGCGGTGCGCCGCACGATCGTCGGAATCGGGAGCCCGCGAGAGCTTGAGGAGGCGCTCCGCGCCGCCTATTACCTCGCCGACGAGGAGCTGGCGACCGCCGCCTATCTTGCGCTTGCGCTCGGCAAGCCGCTCTTGCTCGAAGGCGCGCCGGGCGTCGGCAAGACCGAAGCCGCCAAGGCAATCGCCGGCGTGCTCGGCCGCAGCCTGCTTCGCCTGCAATGCTATGAGGGCATCGACGCCGCGGCGGCGCTCTACGAATGGAATTTTCCACGTCAGATGCTGGCGCTGCGCCAGGAGCGCGAGGGCGCCGGCCAGATCGACATCTATCGTGACGAGTTTTTGATCGAGCGGCCGATGCTCGCCTGTCTGCGGCGGCCCGAAGAAACGGTGCTGCTGATCGACGAGATCGACCGTTCCGATCAGGAGTTCGAGGCCTTCCTGCTCGAGTTTCTTTCCGACTTTCAGATTTCCATCCCTGAGCGCGGCCCGATTCGCGCTTACGAGCGGCCGGTGGTGATCCTCACCTCCAATCGGACGCGCGAGCTGCATGAGGCGCTGCGTCGCCGTTGCGTCTATCACTGGATCGAATATCCCTCGCCCGAGCGCGAAATGCGCATCATTATGCTGCGCGCCTCCGGCGTCGGCGAGCGCACGGCGCGCGCCGTCGTCGCCGCGGTCGGACGGCTGCGCCGTGAGCCGCTGGCCAAGCGCCCCGGGATCGCCGAGGCGGTCGAGTGGGCGGAAGCGGCGACGCTCCTCAACGAGCAGGGCGCGCGCTGGCCGGAGGCGTTCCGCCGCTCGCTCGGCGTCGCCCTCAAGGATGAAGACGACTTCGTTCACGTCTCCCCCAAGATCGACGCCATACTCGCCGAGGCGCAGGCATGAGCGACGTCGCGCGTCACCTCGCTCCGTTCCTGACCTTTGCCGCGCTGTTGCGCCGTTCCGGCTTCGCCGTCGCACCCGAGCAAATGATGGCTTGGCTCGCCGCAATCGAGCTTTTGGGGCCGACCGGAATCGCGGATGTCCGTCGCGCCGCGCGCGCGACGCTGGCGCCGCCGCCGGAGCGTTTCGACGAATTCGACGCGCTGTTCGATGCGCATTTTCTCGGGGCGTTGAGCGCAGGATTGGAGTCGGCGCCGCGCGAAGAGGAGGCGCCGCGGGCGGCCGACGATTCTGCCGGAGGGCCCGAGCCGATTTTCGGCGACGAAACGCGCGAGTCCGGCGCCAAGGCAACGGGCGCGGAAAGACTCTCGGCGCGACGCTTCGCGCCCGCAAGCGAGGACGCAACACTGCGGCGCTTCGCCCGCGCCTTGCCGGCGCGCGCGCCGCGGCGGCGCGGCTATCGCTGGCGGACGGCGCGCGGCGGGCCCAGCACCGACGCCCGGCGCATGTTTCGTGACGCGATGCGCAACGCCGGCGAGTTTGTCCGCATGCGCCGCCGCAAGCGCCGCCTGCGGCAGCGCCGCATCATCGTCCTCATCGACGTCTCCGGCTCGATGAAGGAACGCACCCAGGCGCATCTGGCCTTCGCTCATACGCTGGTGGGCGCCGCCGACGCGGTCGAGGTCTTCACCATCGGAACGAGGCTTACGCGCGTTACCAGCGCGCTGCGGCTGAAGAATCGCGAGCGGGCCCTCACCGCCGCATCGCTGCTTGTCGCCGACTGGGACGGCGGCACCCGCCTCGGCGAGGCGCTCGGCGCCTTCCTCGCTGTTCCGCGTTTCGCCGCGCTGGCACGTGGGGCGGCGCTGGTCGTGCTCTCCGATGGGCTCGAACGCGGCGATCCGAGGGCGATGCGGGACGCGGTGGAGCGCTTCGCGCGGATCGCCTGGCGGATCGTCTGGCTGACGCCGCTGGCTGCCGATGCGGCGTTCGAGCCGCGCACCGCCGGCCTCCTCGCCGCGCGGCCCTTCCTCAACGAACTTGGCGACGGCGCATCGATCGACAGCATCTGCGCGCATGTTCTCGATTTGGCCAAGGCGAGGGCGGCATGACGCCGATCGTCGACGCGCACCACCACATCTGGCGGCGGGCCGACCTGCCGTGGCTCGACGGGCCGATGCAGCCGCGCATCTTCGGCCCCTATGAGGCAATCCGGCGCGACTATCCGATCAGCGAATACCTCTCCGACATTGCCGGCAGCGAGGTCATCCGATCCGTTTACGTCCAGGCCAATTGGGCAAAGGACGCGTTCGAGGACGAGGTCGCCTACGTGCAGCGTGCCGCCGACGAGACCGGCTATCCGCAGGCGATCGTCGGTTACGCCGATTTTCTCGTCGACGACGTCCGTCCCCAGCTCGACCGCCTAACAAAGTATCGCGGCATGCGCGGATTGCGGATGCAGCTCCACTGGCACGAGAACCCACAATATCGGTTTGCGGCGAAGCCTGATCTCGCCCGCGAACCGCTGTTGCAGAGAAACGTCGCGCGCCTTGCCGATTACGGCTGGAGCTTCGATCTCCAGGTTTTTGCCGGGCAAATGGACGGCGCAGCGGACCTCGCCGCCGCCTGTCCGAAGGTGACCTTCGTTCTGCAACACGCCGGCATGCTGGAAGACCTCTCCGCGACCGGACGGACGCAATGGCGCGCCGCGATGCATCATCTCGCCGCGCGTCCAAACGTCGTTTCGAAGCTGTCCGCCCTCGGCACGTTCATCCACCGCAATGATCCCGTGCATATCGCGACCGTCGTCAGGCAAACTGTCGAGGTGTTCGGCCCGGCGCGCTGCATGTTCGGATCGAATTTCCCGATCGAGAAATTGTGGACCCGGTATGGCGACCTCGTTGCCGCCTACCGGCGCGCGCTCGAGCCGTTGGGAGAGACGACGGCCCGCGCCGTGCTCCGCGACACGGCAACAAGCATCTATCGGCTCAATTGACCGACGCAAAATTGGACCCGAGCGGGGGAGGAGAACATGGCACTTGAAATCAAAATACTCGACTACGGCGATATCGAACTCGAATCGAGCTTCCTGGTGCTCGGACGCGATTGCGGCCGCACGCGCCGCGTGCCGACCACGGGCTTTCTCATTCTCGGCGGCACTTGGCCATTGTTGGTCGACACCGGCTATCGCTCGAACCAGATCATGGAGACACTGGGGATGCGCGGACTGCAATCCCACGAGACCATGATCGAGAATCAGCTGAAGAAACACGGGCTCAAGCTCGGCGACGTGCGTTACGTCCTCCATACCCACCTGCATATCGACCATGCCGGCAAGGACGATCTTTTTCCCATGAATACGGCCGTCGTCATCAACAGGCGCGAGCTCGAATATTCGGTGTCGGGGCTGATGCATCCGCAGTATCCGGCTGTCGACATCAAGCATCTCATCGATCGTCTGCACACGAAGGGCGCGCTGCGCTTTCTCGACCTGGAAACGTCCGGGCCGATCGAGTTGATGTCGGGTGTCATCTGCGAGGCGGCCGGCGGTCATACCGAGGGCTCGATGAATGTCATCGTCAAGACCGCCGAAGGCGTGGCGACGATCTGCGGCGACGTGATCTACGACTTCAACGACCAGATCGTCGAACCCTTCCGCGAAATCGGCGACATGGAGCCGCGCGTCACCGGCAACCACGGCACCACGAAGCGTCAGGAGAAGGCCGCGATCAAGAAAGTCATCGCCAGCTCGCGCTTTGTGCTGCCGGTCCACGACCGCCCGGCGCTGATCGAGGCCGGGCAGGTCGTCGGCCGCCTGCTGGATGCTGTTCCCGGCCCGATCGTCCAGTCACTGCCGCGACGCCAATGGTTCCCCGCGTAACGGAGTGAGGTGTCCGATGAATCATACTGCGCTGCGTCGCGAGTTCTCGGACTTGATCGATCTGGACGCGCCCGTCGAGCGGCTGGCGAGCGGGTTCACCTTCACCGAGGGGCCGATCTGGCATCCCCGCGATCAATACCTCCTGTTCTCCGACATGCCGGCGGACGTGAGACGCCGCTACGATGAGCGGGGCGGCGTGCGCGAGGTGATGCGGCCGTCGAACAAATGCAACGGCATGACCTACGACGCAAATCTGGCGCTTGTTGTTTGCGAACACGCGACCTCGAGCCTCATTCGCGAGCGCGCCGGCCGGCGTGAGGTTGTTGCATCGCATTTCGAGGGCAGGGAGCTGAACAGTCCGAACGACGTGTGCGTGCGCTCGGACGGCTCGATCTATTTTTCCGATCCCTGGTACGGGCGGATGCCCGTCTACGGCGTCGAGAGGCCGCGTCAGCTGGGCTTCCAGGGCGTCTATCGCGTGCCGCCCGGCGGCGGCGAGCCGCAGCTTCTCGTCGACCGAAACCTGTTCGAGCAGCCCAACGGGCTTTGCTTCTCGCCTGACGAAGAGCTGCTCTACGTCAACGACACGGTGCGTGCGCTGATCCGGGTTTTTGAGGTAAGAGCCGACGGGTCGCTCGGCCCCGACCGCGTTTTTGCCTCCGGCATCCGCTCCGAATTGGAGCCCGGCGTGCCCGATGGGATGAAATGCGACAGCGCCGGAAACATATGGGTGACGGCGCCGGGAGGCGTGTGGGTCTACGGACGCTCGGGTGCTCTTCTCGGTAAGGTCAGGGTCCCTGAACTCGTCGCCAATCTGCATTGGGGCAAGGCGGATTGGCACACGCTGTTCATGTGCGCCACCCAATCGCTTTACGCCGTACGCACGAAGATCGGGCCGCGCGTCGAACCTTTCATGCGGGCGAGCGCGACGGCCGGCGCAACAGCAGCTGCACCGATTCCGGCGGCACCCGAGCGCGCCAGTGCCAGAGGCGGCCTTGCGCTCGATCCCGCGCGCTGCGCGCTCATCATTCAGGACATGCAAAACGACGTGGTGACCGAAGGCGGCGCCTTCGCCGCCTCCGGTGCGCCGCAGCACGCCCGCGAGCAAAACGTGGTCGAGAACATTCGCCGCCTCGCCGAAGTTTGCCGATCGCGCGGCGTCATGGTGATCCACGTCTGGTTTGTGGTCGAACCGGGCGCGCCGGGCTTCACACTCAACGCGCCGCTGTTCGAGGGGGTCGTCGACGAGAAGGCAATGGTGCGCGGCACCTGGGGTGCCGCGCCGGTTGCCGGACTGGAGCCGCAGCCCGGAGACCATATCGTCGAGAAGATGCGGATGTGCGCCTTCGAAGGCAGCAAGCTCGAGACCGTGCTGAGGGCGGGAGGCCGCGACACGTTGATCGATACCGGCGCGTGGACCAACATGTCGATCGAGCACACCGCTCGCACGGCGGCCGACAAGGGCTATTTCGTCGTCGTGCCGGAGGACTGCTGCTCGACGATGAACGCCGATTGGCACCGGGCTTCCATCCAATATGCCATGCAGAACGTTGCTGCCGTAACCAAAACGAGCGAAGTCATCGCCGCGCTCGGATAGTTTGCTGGTGGAGAGCATGATGCGGAAAACTGGAAACCCCGTTTTCCACAAAGATCATACCCCACGAAAGGAAGCCGGAACGCAATCGCCTCGACCTGAGGCGATCGCGCTCTAAGCCGGCAACACTAGGCCTTCCTCCTTGAACGCTCTTTGCACGGCGGGACGTGCCGCGAGGCGCCGGGCGTGCGCCGTCCAATGCGGGAAATCGCGCGCCATATCGAAGGCGAGAGCCGGCCCGCGTCCCCACGTCCAATAAACCAGCAGAAAAGGGTCGGCAACGCTGTAGCGCTCGCCGATCGCCCAGGGCCCATCGCCGAGCTTTGCTTCGACCGCCTGCCAGAGCTCGCGGCAGGTTTTCTTCGCGGTCGAGGCGACGTCTTCGACGGCCCGCGGGTCGCTCGCGTAGCGGCCTGCGCGCCGGACATGGGCGAAGGCGACGTGGATCGTCGAGGAAAGCCAGTTCAGCCACTCGGCGCAACGGGCCTCTTCGCGAGGATCCCACGGCCAAAGCCCGGCGGCCGGATGTCGAGCCGCGATGTAGCGCAGGATCGCCGGGGCCTCGGTGAGAATCCAGTCGCCGTCGATCAGCGCCGGTACGCGGGCCTTCGGATTGATGCGAATGTACTCCGCGCTGCTTTGCTGGCCGGCCGCGAGATCGACACGGGAAAGCTCGAACCGCGCGCCAACTTCTTCGAGCACGATGTGCGGGGCCAGCGAGCATGCACCCGGCGCATAATAAAGTTTCATCTCGCTCATTGCACGCGTCGCCTCCGATCAATACGTCGCCCGGCCGCCCGACAGATCGAAAGTGGCGCCGGTCGTGAACGAATTCTCGGCGGTCGCGAGCCAGCAGATCATCGAGGCCGCCTCTTCGAGTTCGAGCATCCGGCCACGCGGAATCTTCGACACGATCATAGCGAGAAAATCCGGCGCTTGGCTCATCGCCAGCGTCGTTTTGGCGACCGCCGGCGTTACGCAATTGACCCCGATATTGTAGCCGGCGAGCTCCTTGCCGAGCGACTTCGTCAACGCAATCACGGCCGCCTTCATCGAACTATAGGCCGGCGCCTTCGGATTGCCTTCCTTGCCGGCGACCGAACTTACATTGACGATGCGCCCGTAATTCGCCGCGATCATATGCGGAACGACTGCGCGGCAGCAGTAAAAAGTACCGATCAAGCCGACATTGACCACATCGCGGAACGCCTCGGGAGGGTATTCCCAGGTCGGCGCGTTCGGCCCGACGATCGCGGCATTGTTGATGAGGATGTCGATCCTGCCGAAATGATCAATTGTACGCTTGGTGGCCTCTTCCACGGCGGCCAGGTCGGCGATGTCGACGGCCAGACCCTGGACCTGCTCGGGCTTGGCGATGCGCTTGACTGTCTGGTCGAGCAGCGCGTGGTCGCGGTCCCATATGCTCACTCGACCGCCGGAGGCAAGAATTCGACCGGCCACCGCCAAGCCGATGCCCTGCGCTCCGCCGGTGACGACCGCGATCCGATCATTCAAATCGTAGACGTTCATAACGCGCCTCCCAGCTGCCGGCGTAAACGGGTAGCCGGCACCGGACAGGCTGGCAAGCGCCCGGCGATGCCGTCGATTGACACAAGCGAGCGGAGACTTCAATGAAACGCAGAAACCGCGCCAGTTGGAGGCATCCGGGACAATCCGGCTCAAGCCCGCATGGCTTTTTCGCACCCGATCGACGATCGCTATTTCGAGGACTATGTCGAAGGCGACGTGCACACCCTCGGCAGCATCGCCATCGAGGCGGACGAGATCATCGCTTTCGCCAAACGCTTCGATCCGCAGCGCTTTCACATCGACCCGGAGGCGGCCAAGGAGACGCCCTTCGGTGGCCTCATCGCCAGCGGCTGGCACACCGCCGCGCTGATGATGCGGCTTTACGTCGATAATTATCTGAGCCACGTCGCGAGCCTTGCCTCTCCTGGTCTCGACGAGCTGCGCTGGCCCAAGCCGGTGCGGCCGGGCGACCGGCTGTCGGTGCGCGTAACCGTTCTCAAGGCCTCGCTGTCGAAATCGAAGCCGGACCGCGGCGTGGTCACTTCATTCGTCGAAGTTCTCAACCAGGCCGGTGAGATCGTGATGACGTTGAAGGCGGTGAACATGATCGCGCGGCGAAAAGTCGTCGCCGCGGCGGAATAACGAAAATGACAAGCCAGGCGCAGCCATGAGCCGGTTCGAACTTTAGTTGCGTCAGCCGGCCAACCCAGCCAATCCGGAATACACCGCGAAGACCACGGTGGCCGCGATCACCGCAGCAACCAATGCCGCGTAAGTGCCGCGCAGCCGATGCGCCGGCGGCAGCCGGCGGGCCAGCAAATACAGGAAGCCCAGCACGATCGGCAGCAGCAGTGCGTTCATCACCTGCACGCCGATGCTGAGGCTGATCAGGTTGACGCCCGAGATGATGATCGCCGCGCCGACGACAAGGGTCGCGGTATAGATGCCGTAGAACCACGGCGCTTCGTGCGGCTCGTGTTCGAGATAGTGCTTGGCGCCGAGAACCTCGCTGACGGTGCGCGCGGCCGTCAGCGTCACCACGATGGTCGCCACCACGGCCGATCCCGAGAGGCCGAGAGCAAACAACAGCCGGCCGGTCGTATTGCCGAGGTACGGCGTGATCGCTTCCGCGATCTGCTGCACGGTGTCCAACGAACCCGCGCGATTGGCGCTGTGCAGCGTCGCCGCGGTAACCACTAGAACCGCGGCCATGATGATTTGCGTCAGCGCCGCACCAAACGCGGTATCCAGACGCGCCGCCGGTAAATCGGCCGATTTCAGCTTTTTCTCCACCACGGCGGATTGCTGGTAGAAAACCATCCACGGCATAATCACCGCGCCGATATTGGCGGCGACGAGGTAGAGGTATTTCGCTTCGTGCAGCGGAATGTCCACCGAGCCGGCGAGAAGCGCGGCGACATCGGGCTTGGCCTGCCAGGCAACCACCACGAAAACCACCTCGAAGGCGCCGACCGCGATGGCGATGCGCTCGACCGACAAATACGAGCCCTTGTAGGCCACGAACGTCAGCGCGATCACGATCAAGATCATCGTCACCGGCGGCGGCACGCCGTAGAGCAGGCCGACACCGGCCAAGCCGCTCAACTCGCTCAACAAGGCGCCGATGCAGGAGAGGACCAGCGTAGCGACCGAGAGCCAGGCCCATGCCCGGCCGAAGTGCTCCTTGATGAGTTCGGCATGGCCCTTGCCGCTCACCGTCCCCAGCCGGACGGTGAGTTCTTGGACGATATAAAGGACCGGAATGAGAACCACCTGCAGCAGCAGCAGCCGGTAGCCCCATTGCGCGCCGCTTTGGGCGGCGGTGATGATGCTCCCGGCATCGGTGTCCGCGAGCATCACGACAACACCGGGACCGGCCACGACCGCGAAGCGTCGCCATCGGCCATGCGACGGCGCGCTTAATTTTGTGGGAGACGCATCCATGGAGTTTGCTTAGCCGCATTGAAATGCGGGATGCAAGTCTCGCATGCTTTTTAGAATTTTTAGAAAGAGAGGAATTCTAAACAAGTGATGCCCCTCGTTCGCCCGGCGAAGAGGCCCGGACGCACGACGGCATTCAATCGCGGGCTTGCGGCGGCTTGAGGCGCAACCAGCGGGTTTCTACTTGGCGGCAGGTCGCATCAGGGTGGCGATCGCGGCCGCGCTCAGCGCGAGCCAGGCGGTGATGAGAATGATGCCCCCGGCCGGCGCCGCCATCGGAAAGAGGCGGTGCCCGGCAAACGTGCGCAGCGCGACGTCGCCGGAGAACAGGACGGTGCCGATCACCCAGCCGGCAAGCGCGCAGAACGTCAGCGGCGGCCACAACAGGCCCTGTCGCAAGAGTGTGGTGCCGCCGAGAATGGCGACGGCGTGAAACAGCAGCATGGAGGCGGCGCTGTCGAGTCCGGCGCCGGGAAGGGCGTGGGCGCCGGCAGCGGCGAGGCCGATTCCCGCCGCCCCCATCAGGCCACCAAGCACAATGAGGATGCGCGCGCTCACGATACCTCCTGCGGAACGGTCGACCATCTGGGTGCCGTGTTGGGGCCGAGAACAGAGCGCATCGAGAAAATTGCATCCGCTGTCAATTTTGCGCTGTACCCCCTTCCCCGGCAAGAAGGCTGTATTGCATTGACCGGCAAGGCCTTTCATGCCACCTCGCCTAACCCTAAATGCAACCGGTGACGAAGCCGAAAATGCCTACCGACCGCTACAACGCCGCCGAGGCAGAAGCCCGCTGGCAGAAAGTTTGGGAGGAGCGCGGCATTTTCCGCACGCCCAATGCTGAGCTTGCCAAGAAGTACTACGTGCTGGAGATGTTCCCCTACCCGTCGGGGCGCATCCATATGGGGCACGTGCGCAACTACACCATGGGCGACGTGGTGGCGCGGGTGAAGCGGGCGATGGGCTTTACCGTACTGCATCCGATGGGCTGGGACGCCTTCGGCATGCCGGCGGAGAATGCTGCCATGGAGCGCAAGGTCCATCCCAAGATTTGGACCTATGAGAATATCGCGGCGATGAAGTCGCAGCTCAAATCCATGGGGCTTTCGCTCGACTGGAGCCGCGAGATCGCGACCTGCGATCCGGCCTATTACAAGCACCAGCAGGCGATGTTCCTCGATTTCTTGCGCGCCGGCCTGGTCGAGCGGCGCAAATCGAAGGTGAACTGGGACCCGGTCGATCAGACGGTGCTGGCGAACGAGCAGGTGATCGACGGCCGCGGCTGGCGGTCCGGTGCGCTCGTCGAGCAGTGCGAGCTGACCCAATGGTTCTTCAAGATCACCCGGTTTTCCCAGGACCTGCTCGACGCGCTCGACACGTTGGAGCGCTGGCCGGAAAAAGTGCGGCTGATGCAGAAGAACTGGATCGGCCGCTCCGAAGGGCTGCTGGTCCGCTTCGCGCTCGATCCGCGCTCGACGCCGAACGGCGAAGACGAGTTTGAAGTGTTTACCACGCGGCCGGACACCTTGTTCGGCGCGAAGTTCATGGCGCTGGCGCCGGATCATCCGCTTGCCGCCGCGGCCGCGGAGAAGAACCCGAAGCTCTCCCAATTCATCGAGGAGTGCCGCCGCCGCGGCACTGCGGAGGCCGAGATCGAGACCGCCGAGAAGCTTGGTTTCGACACGGGGATCAGGGCGCTGCATCCGTTTGACAAGAGTTGGACGCTGCCGGTCTATGTCGCCAACTTCATCCTCATGGAATACGGCACCGGCGCCATCTTCGGCTGCCCGGCGCACGATCAGCGCGACCTCGACTTCGTCAACAAATACGGCCTCGGCAACACGCCGGTGGTGTGCCCGCCCGGTCAGGACCCGAAAACCTTCGTCATTACCGACACGGCCTATGACGGCGACGGCCGCATGATCAATTCGCGCTTCCTCGACGGCATGACGATCGCGGAGGCGAAGGAGGAAGTGGCGCGGCGGCTGGAAGAGAGAAAGACAAGTAATTATCGACTGGATCTACCTAGTGGTGCATACAGAGCGCCTACGATGGTGGTTGTTCCTGCGGTACGAGATGTTAATGGAAGTCCGTCCTATTTTCACGCTAGACGAAAGTTCAGCAACAAGTACTATCAATTGCGAACGCTGCCTGATGGTCGGTATTACGTAATCGGCAGAAGAAATCTATTTCAGAACCGCAAAGCGTTGGACATCGCTAAGCCCATTGCAGTAGGCGAGCGTCAAACAAACTTCCGCCTGCGCGATTGGGGTATTTCGCGCCAGCGCTATTGGGGCTGTCCGATTCCGATCGTCCACTGCCCCGCCTGCGGCGCGGTGCCGGTGCCGAAAGGCGATCTGCCGGTGACGCTGCCGGAGGACGTCACCTTCGACCGGTCCGGCAATCCGCTCGACCGGCATCCGATCTGGAAGCACGTCGAATGCCCGCAATGCCGCGGACCGGCGACGCGCGAGACCGACACCATGGACACTTTCGTCGACTCGTCCTGGTATTTCGAGCGCTTCACCGATCCGTGGATCACGACGGCGCCGACCGACCGGGCGATGGTCGATTCCTGGATGCCGGTCGATCAATATATCGGCGGCATCGAGCACGCGATTTTGCACCTGCTCTACAGCCGATTCTTTACTCGCGCCATGAAGGCGACCGGCCATGTCGGGCTCGACGAGCCATTCGCCGGCCTGTTCACGCAGGGCATGGTCGTGCACGAGACCTATCGCACGGCGGCGGGCGAATGGGCGGCGCCGGCGGAGGTGAAGGTGGAGGAGGGCGACAATCGCCGCGCCAGCCTCATTGCCACCGGCGAGCCGGTCGAGATCGGCCCGATCGAGAAAATGTCGAAGTCGAAGCGTAATACCGTCGACCCCGACGACATCATCCGGGAATACGGCGCTGACGTCGCGCGCTGGTTCATGCTGTCGGATTCCCCGCCTGAGCGCGACGTCAACTGGACCGAAAAGGGCGTGCAGGGCGCTTGGCGCTTCGCGCAGCGCCTCTGGCGCCTCGTCGGCGAGGCCGCGACGATCGCCCGCTCGGCTCCGGCCGAACGCCCCGCGCACTTCTCGTCGCCGGCGCTGGCGCTCCGCAAGGCAACCCACCGCGCGCTCGCCAAGGTCACGGAAGACATCGAAAAGTTACACTTCAATGTCTGTGTGGCGCATATCTACGAGTTCGCCAATGCGCTCAATGCAGTCATTGGCGACTTGGCGCCTGAGGGGGAGGGCGCCGAGGCCGATATTGCGCCTGACTTGCGCTGGGCGATGAGCGAAGCGGTTAACGTTCTTGTGCAATTGTTCCACCCGATGATGCCGCACCTCGCCGAGGAATGCTGGGCCGCCATCGGCCGTGACAGCCTAGTTGCGCAGACGGCCTGGCCGCAGGTCGAGCATGCCCTCCTGATCGAGGACACGCTGACGCTGCCGGTCCAGGTCAACGGCAGGAAGCGCGCCGACGTGACCGTGGCGCGCACCGCGGGTGCGGCTGAAATCGAGACTGCCGTTCTCGCGCTCGACGCGGTAAAGAGGGTGCTCGACGGCAAGGCACCGAAGAAGGTGATCATCGTGCCGCAACGGATCGTCAATGTGGTGGCGTGAACTTCGCCGGCGATGGCGTCGGCACGCCCGGCTCGCCGCCATACTCGCCGCGGCCGGTCTCACCGCTGGCTGCTTCGAGCCGCTTTACGGAACGCGTCCCTCGGTCAACGCCGAGACCGTTCACGACAAGCTGGCCGCGATCGACATCCCGCCGATCAAGGCGCCGCAGGGCTCGCCCGTCGAACGCATCGCGGTCGGGATGAACAATGCGCTGCGGTTCGACCTGAATGGGGGCGCCGTTGCAAGCGCGCCGACCCATCGCCTGGTCGTGAATGTGGGAACGACGCAATGGACGGTAGTTATCGATCACATCAGCGGCCGGCCGAGTGCGCAGGTCGATTCCGTTGTCGCGAGTTATCAGCTGGTCGAGATCGCGACCAACAAGGTCGTGGTAAAGGACTCGACCTTCGCGCATGTCGACTATGACATTCCCGGCGTGGAGCAGCGCTTCGCCAAGCAGCGCGCGCAGCGCGATGCCGAAGACCGCGCCATCCAGGTTGTCGCCGAGACCATCAGGGACCGGCTGGCTTCCTACTTCGTCGCCGGGACCTGAAGTTTACGTGGAGCGTGAACTTTCGGCTGGCCGGTTCCGATCCCGGATCACGTCCGGGGCAGGGTTTTTCCGGATCATGCCCTGAGGCTGGGCAATGGTTGCCGTCAAAGCTGCGGACGTCGATGCTTACCTCGCGCGCCTCGATCGCGCGCCGTCGGTCGTGCTCGTCTTCGGGCCCGATGCCGGCCTCGTCAGCGAACGCGTCGACATCATCATCAAGGCGTCGGTGGACGATCCCGGCGATCCGTTCTCGCTGGTGCGGCTCGAAGGGGAGGAGGTCTCCGCCCATCCGGCCCGGTTGATCGAGGAGGCGCAGACCATTCCGCTGTTTGGCGGGCGGCGCGCGGTGTGGGTGAAGGCGGGGGGCCGCAGCAATCTCGCGCCGGCGGTCGAAGAGCTTCTCGCCTTGCCGGCCTGCGAAGGCCGGGTCGTGATCGAGGCCGGCGAGCTGCGCCGCAACGCATCGCTGCGCGTCCTCTGCGAGCGCGCCAGGAATGCCGCGGCGCTGCCCTGCTATGCGGATTCCGAACGGGATTTGGCGCGGCTCATCGACAGCGAGATGCGCGCCGCCGGCCTCGCGCTTGCGCCCGACGCGCGCGCCCTGCTTATTCCGTTGCTCGGCGGCGATCGGGTCGCCTCGCGCAGCGAAATCCGCAAGCTTGTGCTCTACGCCGCCGGCCGCGCCGAGGTCGGCGTCGACGACGTGGCGGCGGTGGTTTCCGACGCCTCGGCGCTGGCGCTTGATGATCTCGTCGATGCGGTGTTCGCCGGACGCCCGGCCGACCTCGAGGCACAGCTCGCCAAGGCGCGCGCGGCCGGAAGCGCGGTCGGCTCGATCTTTTTCGCCGCCCAGCGTCAGCTGGCACAGCTGCACAAATGGCGGACCGCGATCGAAGCGGGCGCGCGGTTGTCGCTCGACGCCTTGCAGCCGCCGCTGCATTTCCGCCGCAAGGGTTTGGTCGAAGCGGCGCTCAGGCAGTGGAGCGCGGCGCGGCTTGCCGCCGCCATGGCCGACCTTGCCGACGCCGTCCTGACATCGCGGCGCATGCCCGCGCTCGCCGACACCGTCGCCGAGCGCGCCTTGCTGTCGATCGCGCTGCAAGCGCGGCGCGGCGCGGCGTAGCTCACTCGCGCGCTGAGCTATGCGGGATTCTCCAGGCTGAAGGTCTGCGAATCGTCGTCATAAGCAAAGACTTCGGCGAAACGGCCCCAGGCGGTGACCGCGCGCAGGGTCTGCTCCACGCTGTCGCTGCTCATGTGATCTTCCAGCTCGTCGAAGAAGCGGCTCCTCGGGGCGACGTGATGGGTACGCTCCTGCAGCACGCGGCGGATATGGGCGGCGAGCGGAACGTTGGCTAGAAGCTGGCGCTGGAAGATCTTTTTGCGGTCATTGAGGCCCGCTTCGACGAACTGTTTGCCAGTGTCGGTGAGCCTGATGTCGCCGCCTGCGATCTCCGCCAGGTGCAACATCTGCAGCACGTCGGCGACTGCAAAGAGCTCGTCCGCCTCCATGTGCAATTCGTCGGCGATGACTGGCAGATCGGCCTTGCCACTATAGGGCTCGGCGGCCAGCGTTTCCAGGAGGCCGGAGAGCAGATTGGCGGAGACGCGGGGCAGCACCGTGTCGATGCTTATCGCCACCGTTCCGATCCGCGGCGGCGTGGGTGTGCGCGCGGTCATTGCCACGTAGATCTTCTCGACCAGGTCGCGGAAATGCGGATCGAGGCGGTTGCGCGGCTGCTTGAGGTCGACGGTGATCTCGCGAATGATCCGTCCCGGATTGGTGGAGAAGAGCAGGATGCGGTCGCACATCAGCACCGCTTCCTCGATATTGTGGGTAACGAGAATGACGCCCTTGATCGGCAGCTTGCCGTCGCCCCACAGCTCGAGAAAATCGGTGCGCAGCGTTTCCGCCGTGAGCACGTCGAGCGCGGAGAACGGCTCGTCCATCAGCAGGATGTTGGGATGGACCACGAGCGCGCGGGCAAAGCCGACGCGCTGGCGCATGCCGCCGGATAATTCGCGCGGATAGGCGGATTCGTAGCCGTCCAACCCGATGAGATCGATCGCGGCGAGCGCGCGCTGGCGGATCTCCGTCTCGGGAAGCCGCAGCGCCTCCAGGCCGAGCTGGACGTTTTCCAGCACCGTCAGCCAGGGGAAGAGCGCGAAGGACTGGAACACCATCGCAATGCCCGGCGCCGGAGCGACCACCGGTTGGCCGAGATAGGTAATGGTGCCCGCCGATGGCGGCGCCAGGCCGGCGATCAAGCGCAGCAAGGTCGACTTGCCGGAGCCGGTGCGGCCGAGGAGCCCGACGATCTGTCCCTGTGACAGTTCGAGCTCGATGCCGTCGAGCACCAGCAGCTCGCCACCATCGGCGCGCGGAAAGGTTTGGCGCAGGTCATGAATGTCGAGCAGATCGGTGCTCATGACGGCTCCCCTCGGGAAGTCCTCAACCCAGCCGGAATTTGCGTTCCGCGTAACGGTAGAGCGGCCGCCAGAACGCGCGATTGACGACGACGACGAACAAACTCATGACGGCAATGCCGAGCACGATGCGATGGAAGTCGCCGGCCTCCGTCTGCCGGGCAATATAGGCGCCGAGCCCTTGCGCTTCGAGGTGCTGGTCGCCCCAGGAGGCGACCTCGGCGACGATACTCGCATTCCACGATCCGCCGGAGGCGGTGATCGCGCCGGTGACGTAGTACGGCAACACCGCCGGAAGCGCAATCCGCCGCCACCACAGCCAACCGCCGACGTGGAAATTGGCGCCGACGGCGCGCAGCTCGGCGGGGATGGCGACGGCGCCGGCAATGACATTGAAGAGGATGTACCATTGGGTGCCGAGGATCATCAGCGGGCTGAGCCAGATGTTGGGATTGAGCTTGAGCGCGACGATCGCCGAAACCACGATCGGGAACAGCAGGTTTGCCGGAAAGGCGGCGAGAAATTGCGCCACCGGCTGCACCAGATTGGCGGCTTGGGGGCGCGTGCCGATCCACACGCCGGCCGGCACCCATATCAGGCTGGCGATGGCGATCAGCACGATGACGCGGCTCAAGGTGGCGAGGCCGAGCAGTATCGTCGTGCCGACATCGGCGAGGCCGACGTCGGCGGTGACGAAGCGCGCAACCTGCCAGAGCGCGAGCAGGCCGAGCACCAGGACGCCGCCGTTCCAGATCACCGCCGCCCACCGGGTTTGATCGCGCGCGGCGCGCTTGACCGGTTTGGCGTCGAACCAGCGGGCGCGCATCGACCTTGTCCACAACGCCGTGAAGGGCCGCTTCGTCCGGTCGACGAGCCGGGAGCGGCGCAGCACGTCGAACACCCAGGAACGCGGCGGCAGAACGCCGGCCTCCTGCTCGAAGCGGAAGCGGTCCGCCCACGCCACCAGCGGCCGGAACAAGACCTGGTCGTAGATGAGAATGACGACGAGCATGGCGCCGATCGCATAGGCGACGGCCGCCAGATCACGGTGCTCGATGGCGAGCGCGATATAGGAGCCGACGCCGGGCAGCGTGATGGTCGTGTTGCCGACGCTGATCGCCTCGGAGGCGACGACGAAGAACCAGCTTCCCGACATCGACATCATCATGTTCCAGATGAGCTGCGGCATCGCGAACGGCACGTCGACGCGCCAGAAGCTCATCCACGGGCCCAGCCGGAAATTGCGCGCCGCCTCGATGAGCTCGGTCGGCACCGTCCGCAGCGACTGGTAGAAGCTGAACGCCATGTTCCAGGCTTGGCTGGTGAAGATCGCGAAGATCGCTGCGTATTCGGCGCCGAGCACGCGCCCCGGCGCCAGCGCCATGAAGAACACGACGGTGATCGAGATGAAGCCGAGGATCGGAACCGACTGGAGAATGTCGAGTAGCGGAATGAGCAGGCGTTCCGCCAGCCTGCTCCTGGCCGCCAGCGTCGCATAGGTGAAAGTGAAGATCAGCGACAGCGCCATGGCAATGAGCATGCGCAAGGTGGTGCGCGCGGCGTATTCGGGCAGGTAGACGGGATCGAGCGACAGCGGCTGCTGCTGCAGTTCGGCCAAGGGCTGGAACAGGTGCCGGCTCGCCTCGGCCAGGAACAGCAACATGCCGAGGGTCAGCAGGATCGCGAGTAGATCCCATCGGCTGAACAAACGGGCCCACCCGCCGACGGAAATTGGCACGATTACGCGCATGTCCGCGATGCCCGGTTGCCGCCTGTCACACGATCTTCATGAAAATCGCGGCCTCTGATAGCATCATTGGCCGCGAGTTTCCGGCGCTCTCATAACATCCGCATGGCGTTGTTCAAACACTTCTTCACCTGCCGGTTCGCGCGGGGCGGCAAGCGGCGGACGGCGATACCATCACGTCGCCCGCGGCGCCGTCCCGGCGAAGGCCTGCACCAGCTCGATCGGGAAGGGAAAGACGATGGTGGAGCCGCGCTCGCTGGCGATGTCGAAGAGCGTGCCGAGATAGCGCAACTGCATCGCCTGCGGAACGCCGGCGAGGATGCGGGCGGCTTCGACCAGCTTCTGCGCCGCCTGCTGCTCGCCCTCGGCATTGATGATCTTGGCGCGGCGCTCGCGCTCGGCCTCGGCCTGGCGGGCGATGGCGCGGATCATGCTTTCGTCGAGATCGATGCGCTTCAATTCGACCGTGGAGACCTTGATGCCCCACCCTTCGGTCTGCTTGTCGAGGACGTCCTGGATGTCGGCATTGAGCTTGTCGCGCTCGGCCAGCATCTGGTCGAGGTCGTGCTTGCCGAGGACCCAGCGCAAAGTGGTCTGGGCGAGCTGGCTGGTCGCCGCCAGGTAATTGCTGACCTGGATGATGGCGCGCTCGGCGTCGACGACGCGAAAATAGATGACCGCGCTCACCTTGACCGAGACATTGTCTCGCGAAATCACGTCCTGCGGGGGTACTTCGTCGACGACGACGCGCAGGTCGACGCGCACCATCTGCTGCACGAACGGCACCAGCAGAAACAGCCCGGGGCCCTTCGTCCCGGTGTAGCGGCCGAGCGTGAAGACGACACCGCGTTCGTATTCGCGTAGAATGCGAATGGAGGCATAGAGGAAGGTCAGCACCAGTGCGGCGATGACGACGACGGCTGTGAATATCATGGGTCTGCTCCTTGTTACCCGTTATCCGTTCGCGTCCGTGAAAGCGCGGAACTTGAAGCTGCGATCATAGTCATCGTCACTGCGACGGGCGAAGCGAGGAAGATGTCGGGGCGCCGGCCTGATCGCTTCGCTCTGCTCGCACTGACTTTGGCGGCGCCGGCTTCCCGCTTGCGCGGGGTTGAACACAGCGGGCGTCAGCCAGGTCGAAAGTCTTCCACGCGAAGAACCAGACCGTCGCGGCCGACGATCTTGACGCGGCTGCCGGCCGCAAGCGGAGCGCTGGAGCGGGCGAGCCAGATCTCGCCCTTCACCCGCACCCGTCCTTCGCCGTCCTGCCAGGATATGGTTTCGCCTTCGGCGCCGATCAGCGCCTCGCTGCCGGTGACGACCGGCCGCCGGCGCGAGCGCAACAGCGCCGCAAGCACCAGCAGCAGCAGCGCGGCGCTGGCGATCGCGGTGCCGGCGACAACCCCGCCGGAGAGGGTGAACCCCGGCGCCTGCGCGGGAAACATCAGGAGTGCGCCGATAACGAAGGCGGCGATGCCGCCGACGCCGAGCGCGCCGAAAGCGCCGATATGGGCTTCGGCAACCATCAGGGCGACGCCGAACAGCACCAGCGCCGCGCCGGCATAGTTGATCGGCAGGAGCGCGAGCGCGTAGAGCGCGACCAGGAGGCTGATCGCGCCGACGAGACCCGGCGCGACGGCCCCGGGATTGAAGAATTCGAGAATGAGCCCGTAGACGCCGATGAGCATCAGGATGAAGGCGACGTTCGGGTCGGTGATGAGGGCAAGGAGTTCGGTGCGCCAGCCGAGCGGCAGGCTCACCACATCAAGGCCGGCGGTCGCGAGCTGCTGCGGCTTGCCGGCGACGGTCACCGTGCGCCCGTCGATCTCGCGCAGAAGGTCAGGTACGTCGTCGGCGATCACATCGACGACGCGCAGCGAGAGCGCCTCGGAGGCCGGCAGGCTTGCGGCGGAGCGCACCGCTTCGGCGGCCCAGTCGGCGTTGCGGCCGTTGAGCGCGGCGAGGCTGCGAATATAGGCGACGGCGTCGTTGACCACCTTGCGCGTCTCGGCGTCCGCCGGCTCGCCGCCGTTGCCTCGCTGCTCCTTCTGTTGTTTTTCGTCTGCCGGCAGCAACGGATTTTTGCCGCCGAGCTGGACCGGTGTTGCAGCGCCGATATTGGTGCCGGGAGCCATCGCCGCGATCGCGCTCGCATAGGCGATATAGGTGCCGGCACTGGCAGCGCGCGCCCCGTTCGGCGCCACATAGGCGGCGATCGGCACCGGCGAAGCGAGGATCGCGCTGATGATCTTGCGCATCGAGGCATCGAGTCCACCCGGCGTGTTCATGCGCAGAATGACGAGCCCGACTTCGCCCGGCTTTGCGGCGCGCAGCGCGCGCAGGATGTAGTCTGCGATCGGCGGCCCGATGGCGCCATCGATGTCGAGGAGAAGGGCGCGCTCGGCCGTTCCGGCCGTCATCGCCGGGGCCGGTGCGGCGAGCACGGCCCATGCGATCGCCAAGAGCATGGGGGCCGCGCGCAAGCGAATCATGGCATCCATCCGGGGTCCGGCGCCCAGGCGGCCGCCCAACGGGCCGCCGGGACCGAACTATATCCGCTGGCAGCGGGTGCGTCGCGTAACCCGCGCTGTCCCCGCGCCGGCTTTACGGCTTGTGCGAAGTGCCCGATTGCGCGACAGAGGCGAGCCGGTGCGGACCGCGCGCATGGGAAGTTTGAACGGTTGGTTGCGACGGTAAGCGCCGAGTCTCATAACGGTGCGCGCGTGGCCACTCTGCAATGAGGCATTAAGAACGGAAGGCATCATGAATCCGCTGCGAAGACTTGCCGACAAGGGCCAAGCGGTGTGGCTCGACTTTCTGTCGCGCGAAATCATCGAGAATGGCACGCTGCAGCGGCTGATCAAGGACGATGGCCTAGCCGGCGTCACCTCGAATCCCTCGATCTTCGAGAAGGCGATTGGCGCAACGCGTTATTATGATGCCGAGATCGCGCGGCTTTCCGGCTCCGGCTCCACCGCGATCGGCGCCATCTACGAACAGCTGGCGACGGCCGACATCGTCGCCGCCGCCGATATGTTTCGCCCGCTCTACGAGGAGAGCGGCGCCCGCCATGGCTTCGTCAGCCTGGAAGTATCGCCCCACCTGGCCATGGATGGCGAAGGAACGCTCGCGGAGGCGCGTCGGCTTTGGCACGCGGTCGATCGCCCCAATATTTTCATCAAAATTCCCGCCACGGCGCCCGGACTTCCTGCGATCCGGACGCTGCTGAGCGAAGGCATCAATGTCAACGTCACGCTCTTGTTCTCGCAACACGTCTATGAAGAGGTGCTGGACGCTTTCTTCCTTGGGCTCGAAGAGGGCGCTGCCGCGGGGCGACCGATCGCGCGCGTCGCCAGCGTGGCGAGCTTCTTCGTCAGCCGCATCGACACCGCGGTCGACAAGCTGATCGCGGCAGCGATCGAGCGCACGCCGGACGCCGACGAACGCGCCGCGCTCGCGCGGCTCAGCGGCAAGGTCGCGATCGCCAACGCCAAGGCGGCTTATCGGCGCTGGCAGCAGCGCTTTGCCGGTGAGCGCTGGCAGCGGCTCGCCAAATTCGGCGCCGAACCGCAAAGGCTGTTGTGGGCGAGCACCGGGACGAAAAATCCCGCTTATAGCGACGTACTCTATGTCGAGGAGCTGATCGGCCCGGATACCGTGAACACCATGCCGGCAGCGACGATGGACGCCTTCCGCGGCCACGGCAAGGTGCGCGACTCGCTGGCCGAAGATCCGGATGGCGCCGTCGCCATACTCGCCGCGCTCGATCGCCTCGGCATCTCGCTCGACCGCGTCACTGCCGATCTGGCCGCGGAGGGCGTCACGCTCTTCAGCGAATCCTTCGATAAGTTGCACGGCGCGATCGCGGCCAAACGCCGGAGCGCCTTGGGCAACAGGCAGAACGAACAGACGATGCTGCTGCCGCCTCACCTGATGCGCGACGTTGACAAGGCCCTGGAGACTTGGCGGGCGCGGGGCAATGTGCGCCGGCTCTGGCGAAAGGACGCCACGCTGTGGACCGGCGCCGACGAAAGCGAATGGCTGGGCTGGCTCGACATCGTCGACAACGCGTCGGACGAGGTCGAAGCCTTGCAGCAATTCGCCGGCGAGGTGCGCGACGAAGATTTCAGCGACGTGCTGCTCATGGGCATGGGCGGATCGAGCCTCGGTCCCGAGGTGCTGGCGTCAAGCCTCGGATCGGCGGCGGGATTTCCCAGGCTGCATGTCCTCGATTCGATCAATCCGCGGCAAGTCAAGAATTTCGAGCGTAACATCGACCCCGCGCGCACGCTCTTCATCGTTTCGAGCAAATCGGGAACCACGCTCGAGCCGAACGTGCTCATGGACTACTTTCTCGCCGTGGCGTCCGCCGCCGTCGGCCCGGCGCGCGCCGCCGAGCATTTCGTCGCCGTTACCGATCCGGGCAGCCGGCTGCAGAAGGTGGCGCAGGAGAAGGGTTTTCGCCGCATCTTCCTTGGCGTTCCCTCGATCGGCGGACGCTATTCGGTGCTGTCTAATTTCGGCATGGTGCCGCTTGCGGCGAGCGGTCACGATGTGCGCGGTTTTCTCGAAACGGCCGGCGTCATGGCGCGCACCTGCGGGCGCGAAGTGCCGCCGGCAGATAATCCCGGCGTCGCGCTCGGTCTCGCGACCGGCGTTCTCGCGCTGAGCGGACGCGACAAGCTCACTATCATTGCCTCTTCCTCCATTGCCGCGTTTGCCGCCTGGGTGGAACAATTGTTCGCCGAATCGACCGGCAAGAACGGAAAGGGCGTGATCCCGGTCGCTGCCGAGCCGCTCGGCGACGCTTCGGTCTACGACGCGCATCGACTGTTCCTGTTTATGCGCGATGCCGCGCATCCGGATGCTGCGCAGGACCAAGCGGTGGCTGCGCTTGAACGCGCCGGGCATCCGGTCGTGCGCATCGGCGTTACCGCGCCGAAACTTCTGGCGCAGGAATTCTTCCGCTTCGAGATCGCGGCGGCGGTGGCTGGAGCCGTCCTCGGCGTCAATCCGTTTGACCAGCCGGATGTCGAGGCGAGCAAGGTCGCCGCGCGCGAGATGACCGAAGCGTTCGAGAGGACGGGCTCGCTTCCGTTGGATGCGCCGCTGTTCAAGGCGGACGGCGTCGCACTCCACACCGACGAGCGCAACGCGCAGGCGCTGCGGCAGGCCGGAGCGAATTCAACGCTCGCAAGCTGGCTCAAGGCCCATTTCGCCCGCCTCAATGACGGCGATTACTTCGCCATCCTCGCCTATCTCGAGCATAACGAAGCGCGGCTTAAGCCCCTTCGGGAGCTGCGCGCGGCGGTGCGCGACAACAGGCGGGTCGCGACCTGCCTGCAAATCGGGCCGCGTTTCCTGCATTCGACCGGGCAGGCCTATAAGGGTGGACCGAACTCCGGAGTGTTTCTCGAGATCACGGCGGAGGCGGATCCCGATCTCGTCATTCCGGGCCGCAGGGCGAGCTTCGGCGTGATCGAGGCGGCGCAGGCGCGCGGCGACTTCCGCGTGCTGGCCGAGCGCGGCCGGCGGGTGCTGCGCGCGCATATTGCACGCGACGTGGATTCCGGTCTCGCCGCGATCGGCAAGGCGGCGCGGTTGGCACTGTAACGCATCGTCCGTCATCCCCCGAATTTCGCATTCAGGCGTGCTTCAGGAATTTGCGATGCCAACACAAAATCGCTTCATGTTGAATCGCTTCGGTTGTCTTCAATAGTGCAGGATCTTTTCGGGAAACCAGGCTTTCCGCTTTTTCGGGACAAGCGACCGGAGCGCGTCCTTAAATCACCGCATTGTCGAATCAATGGTTTCGGGCCGTCGGGGCGCTACGCCGATTCGGGCCGAAATGAACGATGGAGAGATCATTGGCAATGCAACTCATAAGGCTCCTCTTTGCGGGGTTCCTCGCGCTTTTCGCCGCCGTTCAGTCGGTGGCGGCCCAAGAACCCTCGTCGGCCGGTTTGTGGCAGAAGGTCGACGAGGAGACCGGGAAGCCCGTCATATGGTTCCTGTTCGTCGAACAGGATGGATTTTACCAGGGCGTCGCCGCGAAGCTATTTCCGCGACCGAGCGACGGGCCGACCCCGCCGGTCTGTTCGCGTTGCCGGGACGACCGCAAGGATGCCTCGCTGCTTGGCTTGCCCATTATCAGGGACATGAAGCGGAACGGCTTGAAGTACGAGGGCGGCAACATCCTCGATCCGCGCAACGGCAATATTTACAGCGCAATGATGACGGTCAGCCCCGACGGCCAAACGCTGACCGTCCGCGGCTATCTCGCCTTCGAGTTTCTCGGCCGTAACGAGGTCTGGTATCGCCTGCCGGACAGCGCGGTCAAAGAGCTCGATCCCATCATCCTCGCCAAGTACCTGCCGGGACAGGTCCCGACGGTCGGCTCGGTATCGGCGATGCGGCGCTCGCAAGGCAGCACAAAATCGGCCGGCCCCGTTCGCTGATGCAAGAGATCGCGCGCAGCGCGGTTGGCTTCGCGCGATCTCTTGGAAAGCCGGATTTCCGCTTCAACGCATCCTCGGCGGTCCGAGACCGCCGACGCCGGTTCAGGTCTCCGTCCCCGCCGCCACCTCCTCCACGTCCTCGTAACCAGTCAACATCGCCTTGTAATGCGCCGCCCGGGTGTGACCCAAGCTGCCGAGATAGATGTGGACCAGCACGTAGAAGATCAGGAAGATGAAGATCAGAACATGCACAGTGTCGATGACGCGCACGCCGCCGAAGAAATCGACCTGGGCGGAGAAACGCTTCACGTCCCACAACAAGATGCCGGTATAGAATTGGATGGGAAGAACCAGCATCATGATGATCTGGTAGAGCATGCTCTGCAGCGGATTGAATTTGCGATAGATGCTGACATGAAACGGATTGGGGTCGCCCCTGAAGATGCCGTAGCCGTAGTAGTAGGCCTGCCGGAAACTGCCGAGGAAATGCTTCCGCGGACTCAATTCGGGGTGATAGACCTTGATCCGATCGGAAAAGAGATAATACACCAGCCACAGGAAAAAATTCGCGATCAGAATGAAGCCGACTGTATTGTGTATGTTGACCGCCGTGCGGAACGACACCACATCGATGAGCCCGACATACCGGATTTGCATGCCGGTGAGAATCATCAGAACGATGCCCACCGCATTGGTCCAGTGCCAGATTCTGACCGGCAGTGGGTGGATGTAGAGTCTCTGCATGTGCCCGTTCCTCTCAGCGTTATCGCGCCGTCATGCCGTCTTTTGACCTTCGCCGCCACCCGGCTGATTGCCCTGGCCGCCACCTTGACCGCCGAACGGCCAGCTGGGCAGGCCGTAGCGCCTGAAAATCCATCCCAGAGTCATGTGCCCGACGCCGACGCCGATGCCTCCGAGGATGGCCAAGATCACCAAAAGATCCAAAAGCTTGATCCGGGTGCCGCCGATCGCATAGAAGCCGCGCACCGAGCCGACCGAGATCACCGAGTTCAGCACATCCGAATTTGCACCATACTCGACGCGTCGTCCCTCCGGCCCGACCAGCGAGACGGTGACGCTTTGGAATGCCTGCGATCCAGCGCGATGACAGGTCCGGCAGTCACTGATCGCCTTGCTCTTATCCGCGAGTCGATGCGCCTGCGGCCCGGGGAAGGCCTCGAGGCGTCCGCGTAGGACGACATTGCCGGCGATGCCGCTGCGGTTGAGCGTCTGCAGCAGTTTCCACAGCGCCGGTGCGTCGATTCCTTTGTCGCCCGACTGGGCGCTGGCTTCAAACACCGGCACGCCCACTTGTTCGGTTCCCAGCGGCTGCGCGCGACTATCGATCAGCATGAGGTCGACTTTGCGCGGCGCGTCGGGGGCGTGGCAGGCTGGGCAGGACACCACTTCGAAATGCAGAGCGGCGTTTGGAAGCCACTTCTGATGAGCTTCCAGCGCGTCGGCGTGACAGCCGAAGCAGGCCGCCTGCGGGCCCTGGCCGAGCGCGGTCGGCTTCACCGCATGGGCGCTATGGCAACTCGTGCAGATCGGTGCGTAGCTTTGCTCGGACTTGAGCCGGGCTTTTGCGTGCATGCTTTCGAGATAGGCTGCGTAGATGTCGCCGTGGCATTTCTTGCAGGGGATTTGATCGATTTTCGTCGCCGCGTCCTTGATGACGGCGTGCGGGTTATGGCAGTCGGTGCAGACTGGGGCCGCCGCATTGCCCGAGCGCACCAGGGCGGCGTGAATGCTGCTCTCCCATTGATCGAACTTGTCGGCATGACAGCCGCGGCAAACCTGCGTCATCGTCAGCGAAAAGCTGCGCGCGCTCGCGATGTTCTTTTTGGCCGGCGGATGCGCAGCGAGGTCGACCTCTGAGTGACAGCCGGCGCACCCGACAGGGCGATGAACGGACTTGGCGAACATATCCGCCGGCACATGCAGGGAGAGGGTGCTTCCATCCTCCAGGTTCTTTTCCATGCCGGCGCCGCCATGACAGCTGAGGCAGCGCCGGTCCGCCGCCGATGGCGCGTCGCCGGCGGCGAATGCCGGCCTCATTGCGGTCGGTGGAATGGCAAGGGCTGCGGCGAATGCCGCGATGACGAGGCCGTTGCACCACGGCAGTCGCAGAATTTTGAGCAGGGTATTGCAGCCGTCCATCATCGTCACCATCACCGCCGGTTCCAACAATACCCCGGGGTCGTGACCGCCCCGGGGTGTCTATGCTTTCGTGACATTGCCTGCGACGGACCGATCGGCGCTGCATTGATCTAGCGCAAGCAGCAGAATTGATCTGTGGCAGAGACGCCGATCCGAAGAAAAAAAGATGGCCGGGGAAATCCCCCGGCCTCAGCCATCGCCCTGCTTCAGGCTTGGCCCAGTTGGCACATGAGTTCTTTATCCTTTGACCGCCGCCGCCGACGCCTTAGTCGCCATCCACAGCAACAGCGCCAGGCCGACGAACGGGAACAGCACGACATAGATCAATCCGATAAACGGCGTCGCAATGAACATCCCCACGTGCCTGAGCGCCACGCCGACGGCTTTCACCTTTTTGTTCTTCGCGGCCAGGCGCCCAACCGCCAGGGCAAGAATGCCGAAGCCAACGAACGGAATGGCGATCATGTATGCCAATCCGATAAACGGCGCGGCAAAGAAGAGAGCGACGTTCATCAGCACGCTGACAGCGGAGACTGCTCCCGCCGCCGGCCGCTCTGCGGCTGCGGCCGCCGCAATCGCGGCTTCGGCCACGGCTGCGGGCGCGGCGAGAACGTCGCGGGCGCTGTCTTCGATCATCTCCGGAGACAGCGGCTTATGCAGGAAGCCGGAGACACCAGCCGCCTTGGCACGGGCTTCGGCGATGTCCGTGCCGTAGCCGGTGATAATCACAACCGGCGTCCATGGCCGCCGCGCCTTGACCTTTTCCGCCACCTCCAATCCGCTCATGCCAGGCATGCGGATGTCGGTGTAGACGATGTCGTATTTTTCCTCATTCAGCTTGGCCAACGCTTCTTCACCGCTTCTCGCGGTAATGACGGCATAACCCTTGTTGGTGAGGATACGATCAAAGCTCTTGCAGACGGCGAGATCGTCGTCGACAACGAGAACCTTCGGTAATGCGCTCATGGCCAACTCCTATTTTTTCGGCCTCAGAGAGGCTCTTTGGCTTAACTTGCGTGCTATTCTCGGCAAGGATCGTGCCAGCGACCGGGTCTTGATAAATAAGCTTTGTGTTTCAATCACTTGGTACCTGATGGGGGCGTGCAGAGACGGCCGCCGAAACGGATCGAAGTATAGTTTTTTCATCCAGATCAGATCTCCAGCCTCAGTGAAGATACAATTTTTTCAGCAAGTTACCGGATCGTGCCGGGCGCATGTCTTTGCCATACAGGACGCCGTACGCCCGCGCCGGTGATGTTTGAATCGGGCTTGGGCTCGATCGATCAGATAAAAGCCGGTCCGCTCAGCCCGATTCATCGCGAGCGCGCGATCGGTCAGATCGGACCGATGCAACGACCCGACGGATTTCGCTCAATCCGCGCTACGTTTGCTCGAAACGGGAAAGGCCACCGGATGATGTTCACGATTGAGTTCTTCCGTATTCGGAAGAGGGATAATGCGCGTGCCACGCTCGATCGGATTACGCACATCGCGGCTGATCTGGAAAGCGCAAAGATCAAGGCCAAATCTCTGTTCGATACCTTGAACCTACCGCAGAACCCCGATGGGTTGCGGATTCTGGATCAAGACGGCCATGAGGTCTTCTTTTGGACGCCGGGGACGGATGGTCGCTAGGGGCCGCGCAACGCCATGCGGCGCCGGCGCGTGAACGCACAGAGTCGGCGAACGGCCGGGCGACCCGTCCCGGATTTCGCTGCCGGCCAATCCGGACTAGGTTTCCTTGCGCTCCTGGCTTACGGTTCGGCAAGACCCGCACAAGGCGGGACGCCCATCGTTCGCAGGAGCAGCCGCGATGATCGACTGGTATCGCGAACTCGGCGCCGCGGAGCGCCGCACCTTCTGGGCCTGCTTCAGCGGCTGGGGGCTCGACGCGTTCGACGTGCAGATCTACAGCTTCGTCGTGCCGGCGCTGATCGCGTTATGGCATATCACCAATGCGCAGGCCGGATTGCTGGCAACCAGCGCGCTGGTGATTTCCGCCTTCGGCGGCTGGATCGCCGGCATGCTCGCCGACCGTGTCGGTCGCGCCCGGCTTCTCATGATCACGGTCGCCTGGTTCGCGTTCTTCACCTTCCTCTCCGGCTTCACCCAAGACTTCGAGCAGCTTCTGGTCGTGCGCGGCCTGCAGGGTCTCGGCTTCGGCGGTGAATGGGCGGCCGGTTCGGTACTGATCGGAGAAGTCATCCGCGCCGAGGACCGCGGCAAGGCCGTCGGCACGGTGCAAAGCGCCTGGGCCTGGGGCTGGGGTGCGGCGGCAATCATGGCCACCATCATCTTCCAGGTCTTTCCGCAAGAGGTCGCCTGGCGGGCGCTGTTCTTCGTCGGCATATTGCCGGCTCTGCTGGTCTTCTACGTTCGCGCCAAGGTGCCGGAGCCGAAAATTTTCCGTGAGGCGACCGCCTCGGCGTCGCGCCGCGGCACGTTCGACATCTTCGGGCCAGACCTGCTGGCGACCACCATCCTCGGCGCCATCCTCACCACCGGCGCGCAGGGCGGTTATTATGCGATCACCACCTTCCTGCCGACCTTTCTGCGTACGCAGCACCATCTTACGGTGATGGGCACCGGCGGCTATCTCGCGGTGATCGTCGTCGGCTCGTGGCTGGGCTACGTCGTCAGCGCCTATCTCAGTGACGCGATCGGGCGACGGAAGAATTTCTTCATCTTCGCCATCGGCTCATTGTTGATCGCAGTGGCCTACACCCAGGCGGAAATCCCGAACTCGCTGATGCTGGTGCTGGGATTCCCGCTCGGCTTCTTCGCCTCTGGCATTTTCAGCGGCATGGGGCCGGTGCTGACCGAACTGTTTCCGACCAGCGTGCGCGGCGCCGGGCAGGGGTTTTGCTACAATTTCGGCCGCGGCATCGGCGCATTCTTCCCAACGCTCGTCGGCATCCTGTCGGCGTCGGTCACCCTGGGCACCGCGATCGGCATCTTCGCGGCCTTTTCCTATGCCGTAGTCATCCTCGCGGCGATCGCGCTGCCGGAGACCCGCGGCAGGCAATTGCTGGCGAATTGATCAACGAGTGGCCACAGGTTGAGCGCGGCGAGATCCGGCAAGCGCTTTTGAGGGTGTCGATGGTGATCTGCAAGATTGGCGACGTTCGCGTCACCAGGCTTCAGGAATTGGCGGTGGCGACAGGCCGTCCGACGGCGCTGCCCGACTTCACGCGCGATCAGGCAAAGCGCGAAGGCGAATGGCTTTCGCCTTTCATCGACGGCGCCGGCCGGCTGTTGCTCAGCATTCATGCCTGGCTGGTGGAATCGGAGGGCCGCAAGATCCTGGTGGACACCTGCGTTGGAAATCACAAGCCGCGTCCGCGCTTCAAGGAATTCGACAATCTCGATCTTCCCTTCCTCGCCGATATCGCCAAGGCCGGGGCGACGCCGGACACGATCGACGTCATCCTCTGCACGCATCTGCATGTCGATCATGTCGGATGGAACACCACGCTGATCGGCAAAAGCTGGGTGCCGACCTTCCCCAAATCCTGCTATCTGATGTGCGCGCGCGAATGGGACCACTGGTCGCATTTTGACGGACCGTTCGAACAGCGGGCGCAGATCGAGGATTCGGTGCGTCCGGTGATCGACGCCGGACTTGCCGCGCTGGTCGAGCCGACCCACAGGCTGACGTCGGAAGTCTGGCTGGAGCCGACGCCCGGCCACACGCCCGGCCATGTCAGCGTCCACATCGCCTCGCGCGGCGAACAAGCCGTGATCACCGGCGACGTGATGCACCATCCAATCCAGATCGCACATCCGGAATGGGTTTGCGCCTTCGATACCGACGCGGCGATGGGCTGCGAAACGCGGAAGAGCTTCGTCGAGCGCTATTGCGACCAGCCGATACGGGTTCTCGGGACGCATTTCGGCGGACCTTCCGCGGGTCACATCGTGCGCCGCGGCGGCTCGTTCCAGTTCTCGGTTTAGCGCCTCGCGGGGGAAAGCTCTCCCGCTCACTCCGGCTTGAAATTCATCGCCACGCCGTTGATGCAATAGCGCAGATGCGTCGGCGGCGGCCCATCCTCAAACACGTGGCCGAGATGGCTGCCGCAGCGGCTGCAATGCACCTCGGTGCGCACCATGCCGTAGCTGTTATCGGTCGAGGTCTCGATCGCTCCGGGAACCGGATCGTTGAAGCTTGGCCATCCGGTGCCGCTGTCGAATTTCTGCTTGGAGGCGAACAGCTTCTGGCCGCAGCCGGCGCAGAAGAAGCTCCCGGCGCGTTTCTCGTGATTGAGCGCACAGCTTCCCGGCGGCTCGGTGCCGTGCGTGCGCATGATCCTGAACTGCTCGGGCGTGAGCAGCCCGCGCCACTCTGCCTCGGTGTGGGTCACCGGATATTGCTTGCTGTCCATGGCCTTGTCCGCCTCGTTGCAGAAGCCGAAGCAAATGTGCCTCGGCAGACCGAGATGCCGTTATCCCGCCAGCCGCTCGATCGCGGCGCCGCAGCGTCCGAGCTTGTCTTCCAGCCGTTCAAAGCCGCGGTCGAGATGATAGACGCGGTTGACGATGGTTTCGCCCTCGGCGGCGAGCGCCGCGATGACCAGCGACACCGAAGCACGCAGATCCGTCGCCATCACCGGCGCGCCCTTGAGCCGCTCCACGCCTTCGATTGTCGCCTTCTCGCCTTCGAGCTGAATGCGCGCGCCGAGCCGTACCAACTCCTGCACGTGCATGAAGCGATTCTCGAAAATCGTCTCGACGATGCGCGAGGTGCCGCGGGCGCGGGTCATCAGCGCCATGAGCTGGGCCTGCAAATCGGTCGGAAAGGCGGGGAACGGCGCCGTCGTCACCTCGACCGGCCTCAGCTCGACACCGTTACGCGCGACGCGGATGCCCTGGTTGCTCGGCGTGACGATGACGCCGGTCTGCTGCAGCACGTCGAGCGCGGCCTGCAGCAGCTCCGGGCGCGCGTTCTGCAAGAGGACGTCGCCGCCGGCCATGGCGACCGCCATGGCGTAGGTGCCGGTCTCGATGCGGTCTGGCAGCACCGTATGGCGGGCACCGCCGAGTTTGCCGACGCCTTCGACGAGGATGCGTCCCGTGCCGGCGCCGGAAATGCGCGCGCCCATTTTGTTGAGGCAATCGGCGACGTCGACGATCTCCGGCTCGCGGGCGGCATTCTCGATCACGGTCGTGCCGTCGGCGAGAGAGGCCGCCATGATGGCGGTGTGGGTGCCGCCCACCGTCACCTTGGGAAAGACGATCTCGGCGCCCTTTAGGCCCTGCGGCGCCTGCGCCACAACATAACCGCCGTCGATCTCGATTCTGGCGCCGAGTCGCTCGAGCACCATGATCAGAAGGTCGACCGGCCGCGTGCCGATGGCGCAGCCGCCGGGCATGGAGACGCGCGCTTCGCCCATGCGCGCAACGAGCGGCGCGATCACCCAGAAACTCGCACGCATTTTCGAGACCAGCTCGTACGGCGCGGTGGTATCGACGATATGGGCGGCGGAAATATGCAGCGTCTGGCCGTGATCGGCGGTCTCGCCGGGCCGCTTGCCACCCACCATGACATCGACGCCGTGATTGCCGAGGATGCGCTGCAACAGGCCGACATCGGCGAGCCTCGGAACGTTGTCGAGAATGAGCGTCTCCTCGGTCAACAGGCTCGCGATCATCAACGGCAGCGTGGCGTTCTTTGCGCCGGAGATCGGTATGGTGCCGCCAAGAGGCCGGCCGCCGACGATACGAATGCGATCCATCGTCACTCCTTAAGGTCCCATGTCGGGACCGCAATCGATCGCGACCTAAAAGCGGCCGCCTCGAGGGCGTAAAGCGCTTTGCCGATCACGGGTTACGGGCCGGCGGGCCGCACCATTACTCGCGTCCCCGATTGCGGCGAAAGTCGGGAACGTCCGATTCGATCATGCCGGTTGCCGCCGCCATCGGCTCGTTCTGCGCGCGGCCTTCGGCGCGGTCGCGCGCTTGCGCCTTGCGCCGCTTCAAATTTTCGCGCAGCGCCGCGGAGAGCCGCGCGCTGCGCGCCGCCCGTTGCTCGGCTTTGCCGCGTTTCTCCATCGCTCGCTCGCGGGCTAGATGAGGTGCACGGCGTGGGGAGCGAACAGCCCGAGCGCCAGGATGCCGAGCCCGGCGACGCCAATCAAGCCGGAGAGCCAGGCAAGCGCGACGATGCCGGTGATGATTGCCGCCGAACAGAGCACGATGCCGATCTGAAATGCCGCGGATGCGAGCTCGTAGTGATGATACTTCGCCAGGGCGACCTCGTGGCTCTTCTCCGCCTCCTTGGCGCGCGCGGCAAGCTCCTTGCGGCCTTCATTGGTCTCCGGCTCCGATTCATAGCGCGCGGCGGTCTTCTGCCAGGCCTCGATCTGCTTATCCATCGCCTCCTTTGCTGCCGGGTCGCCGGCACCCGCCGCTTCGAGCTTCAGCGCCTCGGCCGCGGTGCGCACCAGCGTCAGGCGAACGGTTTTGGCCTGGAAGAAGGCCCACAGGTTCGAGGATTCGACGTTGGCGCTGATCGCCTCGGTCTGCGCGCTCTTGCCCAGCGTCTCCGAGAACGAGAGAAACAGCGCCAGCACCGCGATCAGCAGCGCGATCCCCCTGTTGGAAGCGGCGGCATGCTGGGCATGCTCGGCCTGCTCCATCTGTTCGTGTGCTTCCGCCATCGTTGCGCCCTCATTATCCCGTGGAGTGGGCTAGCCGAAGGCGTAACCCGCTGATCTCGGCGATGACTCATAACATGAATTTCGATTAGGCGCGCGGATGGGCGCTGCGATAGGCCGCGATCAGGCGCTCGGCATCGACTTCGGTATAAATCTGGGTCGTCGACAGCGAGGCATGGCCGAGCAGCTCCTGGATCGAGCGCAGATCGCCGCCGCGGGCGAGGAGATGCGTGGCGAAAGAGTGTCGCAATGCATGCGGCGTTGCGGTCTCGGGAAGACCGAGCGCGCCGCGCAGCCGCGCCACGGCGAGCTGAATAATGCGCGCCGACAGCGGGCCGCCCCTCAAGCCGACGAATAGCGGACCTTCCTCGGCGAGGTCGTAGGGGCAGAGCGCGATGTAATCGGCGACCAGCTTTTGCACCTGCGGCAGCACCGGGACCATGCGCTCTTTGCGGCCCTTGCCGGTCACGGTGATGGTGTCGGTCGCGCCGCCGCCGAAGTCCACGCGCTTGAGGCCGAGCGCTTCGGAAATGCGCAGCCCGCTGCCGTAGAGCAAAGCGAGCACCGCCGCGTCGCGAGCGTGAATCCATGGCTGCTGCCCGTCGCCGGCGGCGACGTCGGGATGGGCCAGGCATTTGGCCGCATCGACCGGCAACGGCCGCGGCAGAGTCTTGGGGATTTTCGGCGCCCGCACCGCGGCAAGCGCGCCGACTTTGCCCATGCCGTTGCGTTCGAGAAAACGCGCAAAGCCACGCACGCCCGCGAGCGTGCGCATCAGCGAGCGGCTGCCGATCCCCTCCCTGCGGCGCGCCGCCATGAAGGCGCGGACGTCCGCCGGCGTGAGTGCGGCAAGCCCCTTGAGCGAGGGCGCGCCGCCGAGATGTTCGGCGAGGAAGCCGAGGAATTGCCGCACGTCGCGGCGATAGGCTTCGATGGTTTTCGGCGACATGCCGCGTTCGTCACCGAGGTGGCGCAGCCAGCTCTCGATCTCGGCGCCGACCTTGGGCGAGACGAAAGGCGGTAGACCTTGCGATTTTTGTCGTGTGCTTGACACGGCGGGATATATCGCACCCCCTTCGTTCCCGCTTCCTTAATTACCGAATCGGCCGCGGTCCAATGCCCAAACGCGTCGTCGATGTCCTCGTACCGGTCGCCCTCGATCGGGCCTATTCGTACCGGGTTCCCGAGGAGCTTGAGCTTACCCCGGGCGACATTGTTTGCGTGCCGCTCGGCGCGCGCGAGGCGACCGCCGTCGTCTGGGCGGAGAACCCGAGGCCCAATCCGCGGCTCGACAATCGGCTGAAAGACGTCGAGGAAAAACTCGAACTGCCGCCGCTCAAGCGCGAACTGCGCAGCTTCGTCGAGTGGGTCGCGAACTACACGATCGCCTCGCGCGGCATGGTGCTGCGCATGTGCCTGCGCATGGGCGAGCATCTGGGCGCCGAACGCGAGCGCGTTGGCGTGCGCCTGGCCGGCGTCGCCCCGGAGCGCATGACCAGCGCGCGCCGGCGCGTCCTCGATCTGATGGCCGACGGCATGGTGCGCGGCAAAAGCGACGCGGCGCGCGAGGCCGGCGTCAGCGCCGGCGTGATCGACGGCCTCATCGACGAAGGCACGCTCGAGACATTGGTGCTGCCGCCGGAGCCGGTCGCGGAAAAACCCGATCCCGATTTTGCGCCGTCTGACTTCACCAACGATCAGAGCGCCGCCGCTGCCGAACTGAAAGCGACGCTGGCAAAAGGCGGCTATTCCGTCACGCTCATCGACGGCGTGACCGGGTCGGGCAAGACCGAGGTCTATTTCGAAGCGGTGGCGGACACGCTGCGCCGCGGCCGGCAGAGCCTGATCCTGATGCCGGAGATCGCGCTCACCGCGCAATTCCTCGACCGGTTTGCCGCCCGTTTCGGCGTACGGCCGGCGGAATGGCATTCGGAACTGTCGCCGCGCCGGCGCGCGCGCACCTGGCGTGCGGTCGCGGCCGGCGAGGTACCCGTCGTGGTCGGCGCGCGCTCGGCCTTGTTCCTGCCCTACGCCGATCTCGGCCTCATCGTGGTCGATGAGGAGCACGATCCCGCCTACAAGCAGGAGGACGGGGTGCGCTACCACGCCCGCGACATGGCCGTGGTGCGCGGTCACATCGCACGCATCCCGGCGATCTTGTCCTCGGCGACGCCATCGCTCGAAACCGAAGTCAACGCGCGGCGCGGCCGCTACCGACGATTGGCGCTGCCCGAGCGCTTCGGCGGTCAGCTCATGCCGGCCGTCGAGGCGATCGATCTGCGCCGCGAGCGCCCACCGCCGGGCCGTTTCATCGCGCCCTCGCTTGCCGGCGCGGTCAAGGCCGCGATCGAGCGCGGCGAGCAGGCGCTGTTCTTTCTTAATCGCCGCGGCTATGCGCCGCTCACGCTCTGCCGCGCCTGCGGCTTCCGCTTCTCCTGCCCGAACTGCGACGCCTGGCTGGTCGATCACCGCTTCCGCCGCCAGCTCGTCTGTCACCATTGCGGCTTCGCCATGCCGCATCCGCCGGAATGCCCGAAATGCCAGGCGCAAAATTCGTTCGCCGCCATCGGGCCGGGCGTCGAGCGCCTGGAAGAAGAGGTGCGCGAACTCTTTCCGCAGGCGCGGGTGCTGGTGCTTTCCAGCGATCTCGTCGCCACGGTCGAGCGGCTGCGCGCTGAATTGGACGAGGTCGCAGCCGGCCGCTTCGACATCGTCATTGGCACGCAGCTCGTCGCCAAGGGCCATCATTTCCCCAAGCTCAACCTCGTCGGCATCGTCGACGCCGATCTCGGCCTCGCCAATGGCGACCCGCGCGCGGCCGAGCGCACGTTCCAGCTCCTGCATCAGGTGGTCGGCCGCGCCGGCCGCGACGCCGGCGTCGGCCACGGCTATTTGCAGACGCATCAGCCCGAGCACCCGGTGATGCGCGCGCTGATCGCGCAGGACCGCGAAGCTTTTTATGATGCCGAGATCGCGGCGCGCGAACGCACGCATTACCCGCCGTTCGGGCGGCTGGCGAGCCTCGTCGCTTCCGGCCCCGACAAACACGACGCGCAGGCTTTCGCGCGGCTTCTCGCCCGCGCGGCGCCGCTCAACGACGAGGTGCGCGTGCTCGGCCCCGCCGAGGCCCCGCTCTCGCTGGTGCGCGGCCGCCACCGTTTGCGCTTGCTGGTCAAGGCGCCGCGCGGCTTCGACCTCTCGGCCTATCTGCGCGAATGGCTTGCCAGGGCACCGAAGCCGAAGGGCTCGATCAAGCTCGACATCGACGTCGATCCGCAGAGCTTTTTGTGAGCGCGCCGATGCAGGTCCGATGAGCAAGCGACATCCGGGACCCGCGTTCAAGTTCTACCGACCGTTCCTACATATCGCGTCGCTGATGCGGCCACGCGCGAAGCAAGCCGATCATGGGGGCCCCGTAGAAACCCCTATGGACAAACCCTGAATTGCCGAAACCGCAAGAACTCCGAAAATGCGCCGATGGGAGACAGGTGATGAGCCGTGAACTTGCGGAAGCCTTTGGCGAACTGTGGCGGACGATCGGTCACGCGTTCGATCCCTATCGGCCGGAACTCTACTACATGCGCGGTCCCGGGCCGAAATGGCACGCCAAGCATTCGGGGGTCGTCACCACGGCCGCATGCGACCCGGCCGAGTAGGCTCAGCGCACCTGAAAAACGAGCTTGCCGCGGAAATGGCGCGACTCGCTAAGGCGGTGAGCCTCCGCGGCCTGCCATAAGCGATAGAGCTTGATCGCGGGGGGACGCACGGCTCCCGAAGCAAAAAGTTGGGCGATGCGCTCGAGCGGAGCGCGAGCGCGGCCGACCGCGGGCCGCAGCGAGGCAACATCGCCGCGATCGGGCGTCGGCGCCTGCGCGCCGGAGGCAATGAAGGCGGCGCGGCCGCCCGGCTTGAGCACCGCGAATGATTTCTGCGCCACCTCGCCGCCGACAGTATCGAAGACGGCGTCGCAACCGCTCACCGTGCGGCTGAAATCCTGCGCGTTGTAGTCGACGATCTCATCGGCGCCGAGGCCGCGTACGTAATCGACATTCGCCGCGCTGGTCGTACTGATGACGCGGGCGCCGATATGTTTGGCGAGCTGAATGGCGAAGCTCGCCACGCCGCCGGCGCCGCCCTGAATGAGGATCGTTTCGCCACGCTTGAGCTGCAAAGTCGCTTCGATGGCGCTGATCGCGGTGAGACCGGTGAGCGCCATAGCGGCGGCGGCGACATGCGGCAGCCCGTCGGGCTTTTTGGCGATGATCGCCGCCTTGACCGCAAGCTTCTCAGCGTAGGCGCCCTCGCGGCCAGCCTCGAGCACGCCGAACACCGCATCGCCGATTTTGAAATCGGCGACGCCTGCGCCCATTGCCGCAACCAAGCCGGAAAAGTCGCGGCCGAGCACCAAGGGAAACTCGGCTTGGGAATATTGGCCGCTGCGCACCCTCCAATCGGCGCCGTTGACGCTCGCCGCCACGACGTCGACGACGACCTCACCCGGCGCCGCCGTCGGATCCGGCAAGTCACCGTACTGCAGGACTTCCGGGCCGCCATATCGTTCGATGAAAGCCGCTTTCATGGTGCTCGCCTCCCCCGGGCATGCGCGTCGCTTCGCGTTCGGCGCAAAATTGTCGTCGGTTTCCAGCGCCTGCGACACTATCGCGGATTTTGCGCAGCTCAATCGGAGTCCCGGGTGACCCGGGGGCCGGGTCGGCTTCGCCGATTGATCTGCATCAATGATAAGATGTATTATTGATGAATGAATAACTCGGCGGCTTGCGTACAGGCCGTGCTAAGCAGCCCGCGCTGAGCGCAGCGGAATACCGGAACGATTGAGTGGCTCAGATTCGCGGCGCGCAATCCGGGCCGGTCTTTGCTGGCTTCATCGGCACTGGGGGCGCGGAGTCGAATGTCATCGTGAGTAATGACACGATCACCCCGCCCCGCCCGCGCGGCGGCATTCCGCGTCTCAGGGCGCAATCCATTCCGCTCCTAAGCTACGGCTTTCGACCCTTTTTCCTGGGTGCGGCACTGTGGGCCGTCTCTGCCATGGTGCTGTGGATCGGGTTGTTGTTCGGCCGTTGGACGTTTGCCAATACCTATGGTGCGGTCGCCTGGCATGCGCATGAATTTTTATTTGGTTATGTTTCCGCCGTCCTCACCGGATTCCTGCTCACCGCGATACCGAACTGGACCGGCCGGCTGCCACTGCAAGGGCGTCCGCTGCTCGCGTTGTTTCTATTGTGGTGCGTCGGCCGGGCAGCGCTGCTGACGACCGACCAAATCGGCGACGTCGCCGCGGCGGCTATCGACTGTGCGTATTTGCCTCTGCTCTCAGCCGTCATTTCGCGGGAAATTATCGCCGGCCGAAATTGGCGAAATCTGAAGGTCACGATCCTTGTCGCCGCCCTGGCACTTGCCAATGTCCTGTTCCAGGTCGAGGTGTTGGTTTATGGCGCGCCTGACTACGGACTCCGGCTTGGCTGCGCGGCGATCATCGGACTCATCATGTTGGTGGGCGGAAGAATAACGCCGAGCTTTACGCATAATTGGCTGGCGCGGCAGAGCAGCACCAAGCTTCCAGCTTCGCTCGATCGTTTCGACATGGCCGCGATTGCGCTCGCCGCCGGTGCGCTGCTGGCATGGGTCGTGATGCCGGATTGGAGCGGCACCGCCCTGCTGCTTGTTGTCGCCGCGATCGCGCAGGCAGCGCGCTTGGGGCGCTGGGCCGGAGAACGGACCTGGCGCGAACCGATCGTGGTCATTCTGCATCTCGGTTACGCCTTTGTACCGCTTGGCGCCTTGGCGCTAGGCGTCTCGATCTTTTGGCCCGCAATCCTGACGTCAAGCGGCGCGCTGCACGCCTGGACCACGGGAGCGATGGGCACGATGACGCTTGCCGTGATGACCCGCGCGACGCTCGGGCACTCTGGCCGCGCGATCGTCTCCGCGCCGACAACCACCCTCATCTATGGCGCTGTCCTAGTCGCCGCATTGGCGAGAATGGCGGCGCCCATGATGCCGTGGATCTATCACGAGGCGCTGGCCGTATCCGCGCTTGCCTGGATCGTCGCATTCGGCGGTTTTGTCGTGGTGTACGGTCCAATGCTCCTGCGCGCCAGAGCGGGCGGATGAGACCGCGCTCAGCCGGCAGCCCAATTGCACGCGGGTCCACTTCGGTCTACACCTACGACTAAGCTTAATCAGCGCGAACGTTGCGGAACCTCGACTGACATTTCACCGCTGTAAGAACCGATAACTGCGCACCGGCAATTCTGCTACGCCTTTCACTCGGCATTCTGTGGTCGCAGACCCCATGGCCAAAGCCAGCTTACCGCTCGGAAATCTGCGCGGGGTGGCGATTCTCCTGATTGTCGCGTTCCATTCTTTTTCCGCCTATATCGTATCGCAACCCGCTCAGCCGCTCGCCTTCGATCTCGCGCCCTACGATTGGCGGGCATTCCCGATCATCGACAGCGAGCGTTGGCTCGGATTCGACCTGTTTTGTGCGTTTCAGTTTCTCTACCTGATGCAATTGATGTTCTTTCTTTCCGGACTTTTTGTCTGGCCGAGCCTGCGGCGCCGGGGGTGGAGAAAGTATCTGGGTCGGCGGCTCATACGCCTCGGCGTGCCGTTCGTGGTCGGCGCATATCTGTTGATGCCGGTTGCATTTTATCCGGTTTACCGGGTCACCGCGCTGGATCCGAGCTGGCAGGCATATTGGTCGCACTGGACCGCGCTGCCGGTGACGGCGAGTGGCCCGATGTGGTTCTTATGGGTCCTGATCGCGCTGGATATCGGCGCTGCCTTGCTCTGTCGCCTGGCGCCGGGCGCGGGAGACTCGCTGGCGTCGCTTCTGGCCAAGGGCGCGACCCATCCTGGCCGATTTTTCGTTGTCGTCGGCGGCGTCACCGCGGTCGCCTACTTGCCGCTCGCAGCGGTTTTTTCACCTTGGGACTGGGTTGGCTTCGGCCCATTCGAAGTTCAGGCGGCCTTTGTGCCGCAATATCTGCTCTATTTTCTGTTCGGCCTCGTCGTTGGCGCGCAAGGCCACGAAAGCGGCCTGCTCGACAGCAACGGCGGGCTGGTCCGCCGCTGGGCAAGCTGGATCGTCGGCAGCTTTGCTGCATTTTTCATTTGGATCATTCCGACGGCGTTGATCGTGAAGGTGCCGGGCGCGCCGGTGGCTGCGCTGCGCGTGATCGGCGATCTTGGCTTGGTGATATTCGCCGCGGCTGCCTGTTTCGGCATGATCGCTTTATTCCTGCGCTTTGCCAACGCGCGCTGGCCGGTCATCGACAGTATTTCAGAATGCGCCTATGGCATCTATTTCTTTCATTATCTGTTCGTGCTGTGGCTGCAATTTCTGCTGCTCGGCATGGCATTTCCCGCCATTGGCAAGGGCTTGATCGTGCTCGTCGGCGCCGTGATTCTGAGCTGGGCGGCGAGTGTCGTCACCAGCCGCACTCTGGCGAGCGTCGGCACCGTGTTGACGCGCGCGGCTCCACTACTCGGCGTTTTCTCGACCCCAGACGATCGCTTGTCGCCGACCAAGATTTCCACCCCCGGCACGGACTGACGGGCGGCTGGGCGGTGCCGCTTTGCGGCAGCGGACTGCGACAGGCGGAGGTAACATCCGCCATTGTCGGTATCGGTATGCGACGGTTCTATGAATGAATTGGCGCGGCAAAGACCGCTTGACGGCCAACAAAATTATCGCAGATATTTCTGAAGCGATACCGGAAGTCGGCGTTGTTAAAGCGGCCCGCGACACGGCTCAGTCAGGACGAGCGCATCACATGTCTCAATTCGCCAAAGCACTATCTGCCGGCATTGTCGTCACGCTCCTCGTCGGCGGGGCTGCTGTCGCTCCCACGCCTGCGGCAGCCGCGGCGCCCAGCGCCGACAAGGCGGCCATCAAACAGGCCACCAAGGCCTGTCGCGCGCAGTTCAAGGAGCAGGCACAGTTCCAAGAGATGTCGTGGTATGCGCGGCATAAGGCGGTCAAGAATTGCGTCAAAGAGGCCCTCGCCAATCGCGCCAACGCGCCCGCACCCGCCAACGCGCCGGCCCCGGGAAGTGCGCCGCCACCGGCACCCGCCAACGCACCGGCGCCCAGTCATTGACAGCGGCTGATCACTCGCCTGCGTTGGTGCAGCCGCGATTTCCGCGCCGGTCATGACCGGCTTGTTTCGGCCATCCACGTCTATAAATTCGCACGGCATGTAAGAGGCGGATGGCGGCACCGTCTCGCGCGCCGCGGGCGGCCGCGGCCGGGCCGGCGAGCACGGCCGTCGAAGCAAACAGATATGGGAGGGTCGCTATGGCGCACGGCGTTTTTGTCGATGGCGTATGGCACAAGGAATGGCACGACACCGCGGCGACCGGCGGCCGCTTCGTGCCCACCGAGCCCGTTTTTCGCAATTGGGTCACGCCGGACGGCAGCGCCGGGCCATCCGGTACCGGGGGCTTTGCGGCCGAGGGCGGGCGCTATCACCTCTATGTCTCGCTTGCCTGTCCCTATGCGCATCGCACGGTGCTCTTCCGCAAGCTCAAAAAGCTTGAAGGCGTGATCTCGATATCGATCGTGGAGCCGGTCATGGGCGAGCAGGGCTGGGAGTTCGGCAACGGACCCGGCACGATCGCCGACACGGTCAACGGCAAGCAACGCCTCGGCGACATCTATCTGCTGGCCGATCGGCATTATACCGGCCGCGTCTCGGTGCCGGTGCTGTGGGACAAGAAGCGGCGCACCATCGTCAATAACGAATCGCCTGAGATCATTCGCATGCTCAATTCAGCGTTCGCGTCCTTCACCGCCGACCGCGCTGATTATTATCCGGCAGACCTGCGCGCCGAGATCGATCGCATCAATGCGCGCGTCTACAGCGACGTGAATATCGGCGTCTACCGCGCCGGATTCGCGACGACGCAGGAGGCGTATGAAGAGGGCTGCCGCGCCGTGTTCGCCGCGCTGGACTGGCTCGAGGAACTACTGTCACGCCGGCGCTACCTCGCCGGCGCACGCCTGACCGAGGCCGATTGGCGACTGTTCACGACTCTCGTTCGCTTCGACGCGGTCTATTACGGCCACTTCAAGTGCAATCTACGCCGCATCGCCGAGTACTCCAACCTGTCGAACTACCTGCGCGAGCTCTATCAGCGGCCCGGAATTGCCGACACCGTGAACATGGATCACATCAAGCGCCATTATTACATGAGCATGACGGCGATCAATCCGACGCGCATCGTGCCGCTTGGACCGCCACTGGATTTTTCCGCGCCGCATGATCGCGGCCGATTCGATCGCGCGGCACGGACCGCCACGGCGGAAGCGTAATCCGTCGCAGCCGGCGCCGGCCTTCAGCCCGGCACGATGGAGAGCAGCAATGTTTCGTCGCAGGGGTCGATGATGCCGGCAAGCGCAACCGCGCATTCCGTGCATTCGAGGCTGTAGCTCTCGAATCCGCAGCTGTCGATCCGCGGCGCGCGGTTTCTCTTGAATGCTAACGGCGCTTCGCAGTTCGGACAATTGATGACTTGCGGCCGTTCCGCCGTCTCGGTTCTATCGGCAAGACTCGCCGGGGCCGCCATGATCGCCTGTCGAGCTGTGCATCCCAACCGCGCAAGGTCATACATGATCTCCGAAAATTGTCCCTAAACGCGATGTGTCGAATTTTACCTGTAACGATAGATCGAAACGGCCGGCACCGGCGACGTGAGGCCCGCTCACAGGGGAAACTGAAAATAAACCTGCCCAGAACGGGAGAGCCGCGGCTTCGTTAGCCGGCGGTGCCTGCCGCGCCGAGTTCAACGTCAGCAACCGGCGGAGCGTCGCTAACGATCGCATCGGCCGGCGGTTCGACGGAACCGGGCATGTTACGATCGAACAGCATTTGCTGCTCAAAGGACGTCGTGCGGAAGAAGGGGTATCGCCGGTAGGCTCGTTCCGCGACGGTCGGATAGTGAATCGTCATCAAGCTGATCGGCTTTGTTAGATGCGGGTAGGGCCGCGGTTCACAGACCAGCCGATGGCGGAATGCCCGTCGATAAAACGCCTGGTGCTCCGCCCGCACGGCCGCGAGCAGATGATCGGCGCCGAAGTGCTCGGCGGCCATCCCGCAAAGCCGGAGTGTTGCGTAGGGCAAGCCGCGATGAATCCGGGCGAGCTCCTCGTCGATCACGAAACGGGTCGGATCAATGATGACTTTGCCGGCGTCAAGCTCGGGTTGCAAAAAATCGGCAAAGACTTCGAGCGAGGGAGACTCGGGGTGTTCGCGGGACGCCACGTGAAGACGCAGCGAGCTGGCCAGCTTGCCATCAACGTATAACCCGAAGAGATAGACATTCCCCTTCTGGTCGTATGGATCGGAAAACATCTCCGCGGAATTTGCGGAAATTGCTCCGTCGCGCATATACGCTTGATAACGAAGGCGAAAGATCGCTTCGCGTTGCTCAACGGAATCCGCACGCTGATAATTGATCCTAGCCGAGAGCCGAGCGATCCGATCGGAAAAACCAGTCTCTGGACTTGCGTGACCCGAAACAGTGTCCGTTTGATGGGAAGCCCTCGCCCCCAAACGCATAATTCAATTCCCCATTGGCGTCCGCCTGCGCCAGCGGGCCGAGGATTAACATTTGGTTAACGCAAGTACAACCCTAGCTATGCGTTAAGGTTAAGACTGATCTCGTCATCCTTGCAACGACGCTACGGCGCGGGGCAATTGGACCGCATCGCCCCCAGGCTGCCTCAGGCGACGTCCTTGCGAAGCCGCGGCAGCCATGAGGACCCCTCGGTGGGAGCGACATAGGACGCGTACAGCAGCTTGCGCACATCGGCGGCCGGCATCGGCCTGGCGAGCAGGTATCCCTGCACTTCGTCGACGCTGTCCTCGGCGGCCAGCAATTCGAGCTGCTCCTCGGTCTCGACGCCTTCGACCACGACACGCAGTCCCAGTTGCGCGCTGAGCCGCGTGATCCCGCGCAGCAGGGTGACCCTGCGCGCGTCGTCGTCAAGTCCCTGCAGGAACGACTGGTCGATCTTGACCTTTTGCAGTGGAAAGCTGTGCAGATAGCTCAGACTGGAATAGGCGGTGCCAAAATCGTCCAAGGAGATCGTCACGCCGAGCTCGGCAAGCTGATGGAGGTCGGCTCGCGTCCTTTTGGTGTCGGCGAGCAGGGTCGATTCGGTTATCTCGATCTCCAGCCGGTGGGGCGGCAGATTGGTGGCGGCGAGCGTCTCACGAACGAGCGCGGGAACATTGGAGCGGTCGAACTGGATCGATGAAAGGTTGACGGTGACGGCGATATCGCCCGGCCAACGCCGGCATTCCAGGCAGGCCTTGTACAGCACTTGATTGCCGATTTCGACGATCAATCCCATTTCTTCGGCAATGGGAATGAACTCCGCGGGCGAGACCATTCCGCGTTCCCGATGCGGCCAACGCAACAGCGCCTCGCAGGCCACGATTCGTTTGCTTTTCAGATTAAACAGCGGCTGATAGTGGAGTTCGAACGCCTCGCTCTCCAACGCATGGCGCAAATCGAGTTCGAGATTTCTGCGCGCTTGGGCGTTGGCCTCCATTCTTGCCTCGAACCAGCGCCAGGTACCGCGGCCCTCGGCCTTGGCCCAATACAGCGCCATGTCGGCGTTGCGCAAGAACTGGTCCGGGTCAATACGGTTCTTGGCGACGGCGATGCCGATGCTGGCGGTGATGACCACCTTGTGACCGTCCAGATCGTAGGTGCCTGCCAGAGCGCTGATCACGCGCGTGGCGAGAGCCTCGCCCTGATCAAGGGAGAAGATCGGGGCCTGCAGAATGACAAACTCGTCGCCGCCGAAGCGCGCAATCACGTCGGCGTCCCGGACCGCGCCCTGCAGTCGCTCGGCGACGGCGCGCAACAGCAGGTCGCCTCTGGTATGGCCGAGAGTGTCATTGACCTGTTTGAATTGGTCGATATCGACAAAATGAATGGCGCACATGTTGTCGGGACGCCATTCGGCGAGCGCCCGCTCCATGCGGTCGCGCAGGATGATGCGGTTGGGGAGGCCGGTCAGCGCGTCAAATCGTGCCAGATGATTGATCTTGGCTTCAGCGATCTTTCGCTCGGTGACGTCCTCCACGAGAACGACCATTCCGCCGTTTTCCATGGGCTGCACGGTGAACTCGAGCGTCCGCGCGTCGCGCATCTCCACATCGAAAGCGGAATCGTCACTGCCGGAAAGCCGGGCGTCGAGACGCTCGATCAGGCTTTGCGCATTGACGTCGGAAATCATCCCCGCGGCGACCACGCTCTCGACCAGACGCCGCAGGCTGAAGCCTTTCAGCTCGAGAGCCGGCAGCAGTCCCAGTTGCTGATTGAGCTTATGGTTGGAGACGACGACGCGGCGCTCGCAATCGAACATGCACAGGCCGTGCGGCATGTTGTTGATTGCAGTATCGAACCGCTTTGCCAGCAACGACATGTCGCGCGACGCGATCACCGCGTCGAGCAGCGTGCGGCGCAGCCGTTCCGCGATGAATTTCATCCCGATGAAGGACGGAACCAGAAGGCCGGCGAAGAGCCAATGAAATGGGGTTCCGTAGAGCACGAGCGCCGCTATCATCGGCACCTGAGCACATAGAATCTGCACGGCCACGAATCGGGCGCTGCCGAAGTTCCGTCCGAAGATACCCGTCGCATAGGCAATCGTCATTGAAAAGCTGACGAGATCGGCAGACGCGTCAGAGGTCCGGGAAAAGGTGACGAAGCACCAGATGCCAAGCAAGGCGAGCGACATTGCAGCGCCCGCGACATAGAGATGCTCCCATCGTCTAGCAACTTCCGCGCTGGTGACCGTTGGGCGCGCGCGGACATACGCACGCATCACCATGCCGCGCGCGCCGGCGACAAGAACGATCGCCAATGCGCAGCAAAGCAGAAGGACGTCGCCGGTCTTCCAATAGGTAACAAGGACAGATGCGGTGACGAGAAAAGTTCCTATCAATAGCGTTCGCCCATCTTTGAAGAGCGAATCGACCAACGGAAGATAGATTTCCGCAGGCAGCGCTTCTTGTTTATGAAACGGCCGGCGAGTTCGCAGCGTAGCGCTCATTACGTGGCACCGTCGGCAGGCGCGAATGCCTGAAATTGCGCCGTGAGTATGGCGCAAAGGTCTATCTGCCGAGTAAATGTTGGACCACTTGCTTTCAGAGCGGCGCATTAACGAAATTTGCTGCCGCGCATTAGCAGACGATTATCCATCCGGCGGGGCCGACGAGCGCGCAGCCGAGCCGGCAAGGGCCGCGATGGCGCATCGATCTCGCAAACGAGGCCCTAAGCGTCGTCAGCCGGCGACTATTGTGGCTCGCAATTCACTTGAAGCTTGGTTACCGGGACGTTTTGTTTCCTTTGGTTATCGGATCTTTTGGAAATCGCCATGGCGGCCGAGGCCGTCCTTGAAGCGGGTCGCTCCCGCCACGCCATCCGCGATCAGCGCCTGCCGCCCATTGTACCATTCCTGAATCAACGCCTCGCGCACGCCGAGGCCATGACTCTTGATGGCGGAGCGGCGGTCGGCGCGGACGCACACTTGCGGAAAGCGGGCGATCTCCTGCGCCAGCTCCTCCGCCTTTTGGCGGGCACCTCCCTTCGGCGTGACGTATTCGCACAAGCCGATGCTCAAGCACTCCTCGGCCGGGATTTTGCGCCCGGTGAGAATGATCTCGAGCGCGCGGCCTTGGCCGACGATGCGCGGCAGTCGCACGGTTCCTCCGTCGATGAGCGGCACGCCCCAACGGCGGCAATAGACGCCGAAGTAGGACTCCTTGGCCATCACGCGAAAGTCGCACCATAGTCCGAGTTCCATGCCGCCGGCGACGGCCGGACCCTCGATGGCCGCGATCACCGGCTTATCCAATTCGAGCCGCGACGGCCCCATCGGGCCGCGCGGAATCTCGCCGCCGTTGATGCATGGATCGGCGGTCGGAATGTCCAGCTCGCCGAGCGGATGATCGACGTCGAGCGTGGAGACGTATTTGAGATCCCAGCCGGCGCAAAACGCGCCGCCCGCGCCATAGAAGACCGCGACGCAAGCACTCTCGTCGGCATCGAATTCGAGAAAGGCAGCGGTCAGCGCTTCGGCGCTGGCAGGGTCCATCGCATTGCGCGCTTCCGGCCGATCATGGACCACCGTCCATACCGATCCGTTTTTCTCAATTCTGACTGCCATGCTGGTTTCCTCTTCTGATGATTGTTCGCTGATGCCATTGTCGATCGTCACTACGCGGCGCACCGTAGCGCCGCGCGGCGGTGCCTTCGGGCCGGCTGCACGAAAGCGACATATCTGAAGCGCGAGCGCTGGACCAGCGGGTCTGGTGGTGCCAAGGTGTACCAGACAGGCGCTCCTCTGCCGTCACCGGCGAGGGGGGAGGACTCCCTGACGTCCGGGAGGAAGGGAATTGGCGCAACGAAACGCCACCGCGGCCGTGGTCGGAGCGGGCGATTTCATCGGCTCCGCGATCGCCAAGAAATTCGCGGCCGAGGGGTTCGCGATCTTCGCCGGCCGGCGCAATGCGGACAAGCTCGCGCCATTGGCCGCTGATATCGAAGCCGGCGGCGGCGAGATCGTGGCCCGCGGCCTCGATGCCCGCAAGGAGGACGACATAACCGGCTTCCTGCGCGACGCCGACGCGCACGCGCCGCTCGAAGTTTGCATCTTCAATGTCGGCGGCAACGTCAATTTTCCACTGCTCGAGACGACCGAGCGCGTGTTTCGCAAGGTCTGGGAGCTCGCTTGCTATGCCGGGTTTCTGACCGGGCGCGAGGCCGCCCGGCTCATGCTGCCGCGTGGCAGGGGCGCAATCTTCTTCACCGGCGCCACCGCTAGCGTTCGCGGCGGTGTCGGCTACGCTGCGTTTGCCAGCGCCAAATCCGGCTTGCGTGCGGTCGCCCAGAGCATGGCGCGGGAGCTCGGTCCCAAGAACATCCATGTCGCGCATTTGATCATCGATGCTGGCGTCGATACCGCGTTCGTGCGTGAGCGCATCAGGCGGCAAGCCGGCGCGGAGGCCTTGGAACATCTCGAGTCGGACCGGCTTATGCACCCGGCATCCGTCGCCGAGACCTATTGGCAGCTCTATCGGCAGCCGCGTGATGCCTGGACCTTCGAGCTCGACATGCGCCCATATCGCGAGGTGTGGTGAGATGGCCAAGGTGGAGTTTCATTTCGATTTCGGCAGTCCCAACGCCTATCTGGCGCATCTGGTGGTCCCCAAGATCGAGCAGCGCACAGGCGCCAAGTTCGAATATGTGCCCATCCTGCTCGGCGGCGTCTTCAAGCTGACCAATAACCGCTCGCCGGCCGAGAGAATGCGCGGGATCAAGAACAGGCTCGAATACGAAGAACTGGAGCGGCAGCGCTTCGTGCGGCGCCACGGGATCACCCGGTTCACGTGGAATCCCCACTTTCCAGTCAACACGCTCTTGATCATGCGCGGCGCGATCGCGGCGCAGCTTGAGGGCGCGTTCGCGCGCTATGTCGATGAGATGTTCCGCCACATGTGGGCCGAGCCGAAGAAAATGGATGATCTCGAGATCATCGGCGCGGCGCTCGAGGAGTCCGGCTTCGATGCCGCCGCTCTGCTCGCGCGCGTCCAGGAAGGCGAGGTCAAGGATCGTCTCTTGCAGAATACGCAAGCTTCGGTGGCGCGCGGTACGTTCGGCAGCCCGACCTTCTTTGTCGGCGAGGAGATCTTCTTCGGCAAAGATCGGCTGCGCGATGTCGAGGAAGAGATCGTCGGGACATCCGCGCCATCATCCTGAGGCGGCCGCCCGGGAGAACCACTTTACTTCCATCACTGAGCAAACAGTGCTCGAGCCTGATCAATCCGCCGCGGCAATGGCGTGAAAGAAGGCGCCGGTGACGCGGCCGCGGCGGCCGCCGGTCCTTACCGGTGCGCGGCCTTCGCTGTCGGTGACTTCCGCGAACGGTTCGTCGCGCCCGGCGGAGGTTAGCGAGGCGTAATGAAATTCGTGGCCGCGCACGAGCGCTCCGCTGTCGCCGAGGACGCTGTCGGAAAGAAGCCGCGCGGTGCGGTAGCCGAGATGCAGCTTGGGCTTGGCGAAGCTAGTCGAATGGCCGAGCAATCCGGTCATAGAGTGGCGTCGTCCCGCCGCATCTTCGAGGCCTTCCCCCAGAACCATATAGCCGCCGCACTCGCCATGCACCGGGCGCGTTTCGGCGAAGCACCGCAACCCGGCGGAAAATCGTTGCGCTGCGGCGAGGGTCGAGGCGTGCAGCTCGGGATAGCCGCCCGGCAGCCAGCAGCTATCGGCGTCTTCTGGTGGTGGCTCATTGGCGAGCGGCGAGAACGGCAAAATCTCGGCACTGGATCTCCGCCACGCCGCGATAAGGTGCGGATAGACGAAGCTGAAGGCGCGGTCGCTCGCCAGCGCGATGCGCTGCCCGGGCGGCGGCAGCGCCAAGGCGCTGCGCGCGGCCGCAGTGATCTTGAACGGTGCGGCGCTTGCCAGAATGGCGTCGAGATTGAGATGGCGCTCGGCCGTCGCGGCGAGGTGGTCGATGAGAGATTTGAGGTCGGGATGCTCGGCGGCCTGAACCAGACCGAGATGGCGCTCCGGCAGCGTCAGTGCCGCGTCGCGCGGCAGGGCGCCAAAGACGGCAACGCCGCTCGCGGCAATGGCGTCGGCGACGAGCGCGCGATGCCCTTCGCCGCCGACGCGATTCAAGATGACGCCGGCGACATTCACCGCCGGATCGTATGTCGTGAAACCGCGCACCAGCGCCGCGGCCGATTGCGCCTGTCGCGCCACGTCGAGCACCAGCACGACCGGCAGATCGAAATGCGCGGCAAGATCGGCGGTGGCGCCGCATCGCCCGGCCGGCCCGCGAGCGGCGTCGAACAAGCCCATGACGCCTTCGATCACCACGACGTCGGCGCCCTCCGTGGCTTGCACCGCAAGCGCGTCGAGAAGTCTTCCCGACATCGCCCATGAATCGAGATTGACGCTCGCCGCGCCCGTGACGGCGGCATGGAACGCCGGATCGATGTAATCGGGGCCGGCTTTCGCCGCGTGGACGACGATGTTGCGCCGCGTCAACGCCGCCAGAAGCGCGAGCGTCACCGTCGTCTTGCCGGCGCCGGAACGCGGCGCGGATATGATAAATCCACGCGCGTTCACCGCCGCTCCTTTTCTCTTCCTTGGTCCCCGGCGTCGATTCCGAGGAGGCGCGCGCGCAAATTGACGATCTCGCCGATCACCACGATCGCCGGCGGCTCGAATTTCTGCTCGCGCGCGGCGGCGGAGAGTTTTGCGAGCGTCGAGACCAGGATGCGCTCCTTGGCCGTCGTCGCCGAAGCGATAATTGCGGCAGGGGTCTCGCCGTCGAGCCCGGCCTGCATCAGCGCCGCGGCGATGCGCTCGAGATTGTGCATTACCATGTAGAGCACGATCGGCTGTCCGGCGCGCGCGAGCGGCGCCCAGTCGAAGTCCTCTTCGACGGCATGGCCAGCGGCGAAGATGACCGCGCGGTTAATGCCGCGCAGCGTTGCCGGAATGGCCGCCGTCGCCAGCGCCGCAAGCGCGGCGGTGACGCCGGGTATCACACGGAAGGGAATGCCGGCGGCCGCGAGCGCCATCGCTTCTTCGCCACCGCGCGCGAACACGAACGGATCGCCGCCCTTGAGCCGCAGCACGCGCTGTCCGGCGCGGGCGAGCTCGACCAGCCGCCGGCTGATGTCGGCCTGCGTCGCCGACGGCTTGCCGCCGCGTTTTCCGGCAAATTCGAGCCGTGTGTGCTTGGCGGCGAGCTCAAGCACACGCGGATCGACGAGCGCATCGTAGACGATCACGTCGGCCTGCTTCAGGCCGGCGAGTGCATCAAGCGTGAGGAGGCCGGGGTCGCCAGGCCCTGCTCCAGCGAGCCAGACATGTCCCGGCGCAAGGACCGGCACTCCCGCGCGTTGCGCCGCCAGCCCATCCCAAGCGCTCATGGCGTCGCGCTCCCGTGGTGACGATCAGCGCATGCCGCACTAAAGGGAAGGGCATGGCCAAGCAGGAACGCCCTCTGCGCCGGGGTTGGACCACCGGCACCTGCGCCGCGGCCGCGGCGAAGGCGGCTTTTTCCGGGCTGGTGACCGGCGAGTTTCCTGATCCGGTTGAGGTGACGCTGCCGCGGGGCGAGCGTCCAAGCTTTGCGCTGGCGCTGGCGCGCAAGGACGCGGGTTCCGCGACCGCCGGCGTGATCAAGGATGCCGGCGACGACCCGGATGTGACCCACGGCGCGCTCGTCCTCGCCACGGTGCGCCCCGGCGCCCCTGGCGCCGGCGTGACGTTTCGCGCCGGCGAGGGCGTCGGCACGGTCACGCGGCCCGGTCTTCCGGTCCCACCCGGCGAGCCCGCCATCAATCCGGTGCCGCGACGGATGATCGGCGACGCTCTCGCCGAAGTCGCCGCCGCAGCCGGATGTACCGCCGACGCCGAGGTCGAGATCGCCATACCAGGCGGCGCAGCGCTCGCGGCCAAGACGCTCAACGGTCGCCTCGGCATCGTCGGCGGACTGTCGATCCTCGGCACCACCGGGATCGTCGTGCCCTATTCGTGCTCGGCGTGGATTCACTCGATCCATAGCGGTATCGATGTCGCACGCGCCGCCGGCCTCACCCATATCGCTGGCGCAACTGGCGCCAATTCGGAAGCCGCGGTGCAAAGGCTTTACGCTCTGCCGGAAATCGCCCTGATCGACATGGGGGATTTCGTCGGCGGCATGCTCAAATATCTGCGCACGCATTCGCTGCCGCGCGTCACCATCGCCGGCGGCGTCGCCAAGATGACGAAGCTCGCACAGGGCCTTACCGATCTGCATTCCAAGCGCGGCAGCGTCGACCAGGCGCTGCTCGCAGGTTTTGCACGGGCCGCGGGCGGGTCCGTCGAGCTTTGCGCGCGCATCATGTCCGCCAACAACGCAGCCGAAGTTTTTGCGTTGGCGCATTCCGAAGGGATTGCGCTCGGCGATGAAGTTGCGCGCGCCGCGCAATCGACCGCCGCGCGCGTCGTTGCCGGCCGCGGCATTGCCATCGAGATTGCCGTGTTCGACCGCGATCAAGTGCTGGTCGGCCGCGCGCCGTTCGACTCCGTTTAGCGGCCCGCTCAATTAACTCCTCCCCGGAACCGGCGGCGATAATCTGCGTCATAGAGCGCGCTGTCGCGAAAATCCTGCGCCGCAAGCGCACGGCCGACGAGGATGAGCGCGGTGCGCTCGACCCGTTCGGCGGCAACTTTGGCGGCGATGTCGGCGAGCGTGCCGCGCAGGATGCGCTCACCTGACGCGCTCACACGCACCACGACTGCGGCCGGGCAATCGGCGCCATAAAATGGCGTCAACTCCTTGACGATCGTCTCGACGGCGTGAATCGCGAGATGGAGGACGAGGGTCGCGCCGCTCGCGGCGAACGTCGCGAGCCTCTCCTTTTCCGGCATGCGCGAGGCGCGGCCGGGCACGCGGGTCAGCACCACGCTTTGCGCGATTTCAGGCACGGTCAGCTCGCAGGCCAGCGCTGCCGCTGCCGCTGAAAATGCCGGCACCCCGGGCGTAAGCGTATAGGGTATGCCGCGCCGCTCGAGCCGGCGCAGCTGCTCGGCGAGCGCCGAATAGATCGCGAGATCGCCGGAATGGAGCCGCGCCACGTCGAGACCGGCGGCGTCAGCGGACGCGAACTCGGCGTCGATTTCGTCGAGCGACAGCGGCGCCGTGTCGACGATGCGCGCGCCCGGCGGACAATAAGCGAGCAAGTCGCGCGGCACGATCGAACCGGCGTACAGGCAAACCGGACAGCGCGCGATCAAGTCGCGGCCGCGTACGGTAATGAGATCTGCAGCGCCCGGTCCGGCGCCGATGAAATGCACCGTCATGACGATGCGTCCGCAACGGCGAGCGCGCAGGTCGCGGCGCCGACCGCCAGGCGCGGGCCGAGGAGACGCGCCGACGGGCCGGCGGCGGCGAGCGCCGCCGTCTCTGCGACCGACGGCACACCCATGAGCGCAAGCACCCGCTCGGAACGGGTCGCGGCGCGTTCGCTGGCGGCTTTGATGTCCGCCTCCGACACCAGGATGACGGCGACACCAAGTCTTGCCGCGGCTGCTTGAATACCGACCTCGCTCCGCTTCGCCACGATCGTGGCGACGGCACCGAGCGCGTCCACTGCGATATTTGCGCGCGCCAGCGCCGCGCGAATCGCCGCTTCGATGTCGGGCGCTGGCGCGCCTTGTCTGCATCCGACGCCGGCGACGATCATGGTTTAGCCCAAACCCAATGCGTCACCGGCATCGCCGCGCGCCAGCCGGTTTTTTCACCAAGCGGAGCGGCCCGTGCAATCGCGATGCGAATGAGTTCGCCGCCGAACGTCGCGTGGCGGGCGAGCAGCAGCGCCTCGGTTTCGAGCGTTACTGCATTGACCACGAGGCGGCCGCCGGGACGCAGCGCGGCGATCGCGGCCTCGAGCACGCCGGACTCGCCTGCGCCGCCGCCGATAAACACGGCGTCCGGCGTCGCCAGCCCAGCGAGCGCCGCCGGTGCGGCACCTTCGACGATCTCAAGCCCCGGCACGCCGAAGGCGGCAGCGTTGCGGCGGATGCGCGCGGCACGCTCCGCGCGCCGCTCCACCGCGACCGCGCGCATAAAAGGCGGATCGGCCAGCATCCATTCGATCGCGACGGCGCCCGAGCCGGCGCCGATATCCCACAGAAAGTCGCCGCGGCGCGGCGCCAGCGACGACAGCGTCACCGCCCGCACTTCCCACTTGCTGATCTGGCCGTCATGCTCGAACAAATTTTGGGCCAGACCGGGGGCGCGCGAAAGAACGCGCGCACCGGGCGCAGCCTCGACTTCGATTCCAACCGTGTTAAGCGCATCCACGGCGCCGAAATCGAACTCGGCCGCATGGCTGCTGCGCACGCGCTCGCGCGGGCCGCCGAGCGCTTCGAGCACGGTGAGCCGCGAGGCGCCGAAGCCCGATTGCGTCAGCAGCCGCGCTAGTGCGGCGGGTCCTTCGCCGTCGGAAGTCAGCGCCAGAATGCGCGCGCCGGGTTGCAAATGCGGGCGCACGAGATCAAGCGCGCGGCCATGCACGGAGAGCAGCGCGGTCTCCGGCAACGACCAGCCGAGCCGAGCCGCCGCCAAGCTGAAAGCCGAAGGCGCCGGCACCACGATAATTTCGCGGGGATCGATCTTTCGCGCCAGCACCACGCCGACGCCGTAGTGGAATGGATCGCCCGAAGCCAGCACGCAGATCCGGCGCCCGCGATGGTTGAGCACTTCATCGGCAGCGCCGTCGAACGGGCTCGGCCACGGCCGCGCGGCGCCGCGGATGAGCGGAGCAGCGAGAGCAAGGTGGCGCCGGCCGCCGAAGACGATCTCCGCCGTACCGATCAGCCCGCGCGCTGCGGCGCTGAGGCCGTCGACGCCATCCTCGCCGATGCCGACGATGGACAGCCAGCGCGCCGATGCGGCAGTCTCGCGATCGATCGCGTCAGGAAATGACATGCCACGAATCCTCATACTCGGCGGCACCACGGAATCGCGGATGCTGGCGGAGCGCCTGGCAAGCCGCCCGGACCTTGAGGTCACCCTGTCGCTCGCCGGCCGTACTGCATCGCCGGCGCGCCAGAAGGTGCCGGTTCGCAGCGGCGGTTTCGGCGGAGCCCAAGGCCTCACCGACTATCTCATCAGCGAGCGCATCGCCGTGCTGATCGACGCCACGCATCCCTATGCTAGCGTCATTTCGGCGAATGCCGCCGAGGCCGCGGGCAGAACCGGCGTGCCGCTCGTCGCGCTGCGCCGGCCGCCCTGGACGGCGATCGCCGGCGATCGCTGGACCGACGTCAGCGATGCGCGCGAAGCGGTGCGCGCGCTGGGACAAACGCCCCGCCGCGTTTTCGTCGCGCTCGGCCGCCAAGAGCTCGCACCCTTCACCGACGCACGGCAGCACCATTATCTCATTCGCAGCGTCGATCCCGTCGATCCGCCGCTTGCGTTGCCGCACGCGATCTATGTGACCGGCCGCGGTCCATTCGGCGAAGCTGAGGATCGTGCGCTGATGGTTGTGCATGGGATCGAGGTCGTGATCGCGAAGAACAGTGGCGGGACTGCCACCTACGGCAAGATCGCCGCGGCGCGCGTGCTTGGCGTTGACGTGATCATGTTGCGCCGGCCGCCGGCGGCGAAGACGCCCGCGGTCGACACGATCGAGGATGCGCTCGCCTGGCTCGATCATGCGCTCACCTCGGCGACGGCGCGCGGGGTGTAGACCAGCGGCGGACGACCGGGGCGCGCGATCAAGCGCGTGTCACGCGAGCCGACGATGACCAAGGTGGCCATGTCGGCATTCGTCGCCGCGGCGGCATCGAGCGTCACCACGCTTACGCGCTCCCGCGGCTGCCCGACCGAGCGGCCGAAGACGACTGGCGTCGATGCCGGCAGATGCCGGCGCAGCCGTGCGATCGCCGTGTCGAATTGCCATGGGCGCGCCCGCGAGACTGGATTGTAGAGCGCGATGACGAAACCGGCGCTCGCGGCCGCGTCGAGCCGGCCCTCGATCGCTTCCCACGGCTTGAGATTATCCGACAGCGAGAGCGCACAGAAATCGTGGCCAAGCGGCGCGCCGATGCGTGCGGCGACCGCGAGCATCGCGGTAATGCCAGGGATGATGGTAAGCTCGAGCGTGCGCCAAGTCTCAGGCCCGGTTTCGATTTCCTCGCACACCGCGGCGGCCATGGCGAACACTCCCGGATCGCCGCCGGAGACGATGGCGACGCGCGCGCCTTGCGCGGCGTGGGCGAGCGCCGCGGCGGCGCGCGTCTTTTCCTCGCGGTTGTCGGAGGCGTGGCGGCTCTGCTGCGCACGTGCCGGCACGCGGTCGAGATAGCGTCCGTAGCCGTAGAGCGCTTGCGCCGCGGCAAGCTCGCCTGCGGCTTCAGGGGTGAGATAACGGGCATCGCCCGGTCCCAGCCCGACGACGGCAAGCCGCCCGCTCACGGCCGTCCCTCCCAGCCCGGCACCAACACAACGGCGAAATAGGGCGCCTCGTCGTCCGGTTTTGCAGTGAACGGCATCATGACCGCGTCCGCCATTGTGGCGCGCTCGACATAGATGGCGCGATGAAGCCGGCCGCTACGGTCCAGCGCCCGGCGCAGTTTCGGCAGATGGCGACCGACCTTCATCACCACGGCGGCGTCAGCATCGGCAAGACGCCGCGCCAGCTCGTGTTCCGGCAGCGTTGCCGGAAGAACGGTGAAGACGTCGTCACCCTGGGCGATGGGCATCCCCGCCGCCGACCAAGAACCAGACATGCCGGTGACGCCGGCGACGATCTCGGTGGGAAAACGCGGCGCCAGGCGAGCGTGCAGATGCATGTAGGAGCCGTAGAACAGCGGATCGCCCTCGCAGATCACGGCGACCACGCGTTCAGCTTCAAGCTGTGCCGCAATCTGTGCGGCTGCGGCGTCATAGAAGGCGCGAATGGCATCGCGGTAGAAGCTGCTGCATTTCGGCAATTCCGTCGTCACCGGGTAGAGAAGCGGCAGCTCGCTCACTTCGGCGCGCAGGTGCCGCGCCGCAATCGCGCGCGAATGGCTCGGATGCCCGGCCTTGGCAAAATGCGCGATCACGTCGGCTTCGCCGAGCGCGCGCATCGCCTTGAGCGTCATTAGCTCCGGGTCGCCCGGCCCGACGCCGACGCCGATAAGCTTGCCCGCGCTCATAGTCCGGCCCTCGCCAAGGCGTTGATCGCCGCAGCGGTCATGGCACTGCCACCCATGCACCCGCGCACGATCAGGAACGGCACGCCGCGCGGATCGGCGGCGAGTGCCTCCTTCGCTTCGGCGGCGCCGACGAAGCCGACCGGAACGCCGAGGATCGCCGCCGGCCTTGGCGCGCCGGCGTCGAGGAGGTCGAGGAGGCGGAACAAGGCCGTCGGCGCATTGCCAATGGCCACCACGGCGCCGGCGAGGCGCTCGCTCCAAAGATCGAGCGCCGCGGCCGACCGCGTGGTGCCGAGTTTTTCCGCAAGCTCTGGGACGCGCGGATCGTTGAGCGTGCACACAACGTCGTTGCGCGCCGAAAGCCGCGCGCGGGTAATCCCGTGCGCCACCATCTCGGCGTCGCAGAGAATCGGCGCGCCGGCGGAAAGCGCAGCGCGCGCCGCCGCGACCAGGTTTCCATCGAACACGATGTGCCGCGCCGCCTCGACCACGCCGCAGGCATGAATCATACGCACCGCGATGTCGGCTTCCTCCGCCGAGAAACGCGACAGGTCGGCCTCGGCGCGGATGATGGCGAAGGAGCGTTGGTAGATCGCCGCGCCGTCGCGCAGATATGCCGCACGCTCAGACATGAGCAGCCTCCTTCATCCGCTCGCGCGCATATCTTGCAATCGCCTCGGGCAATTCCCTTCCCGGCACCACCGAATGTGGAATGTCGCGGGTGGAGCCGTTGGCGACGAGCGCGCATCCCTCGGGTGTGCCAAACGCGGTCAACGCGGCGGGTCCAGGATGAGCACAGGCCTTAGCGCAGCCGGAGATGTGAATCGTAAACGCGCCGCCGAGAAACGGCGCGGCGGATGCGGCGATGACGGGCGCGATGGCGCGAGCGGCGACGTGCGCGGACGCGCAGATCGGCGCTCCGGCGCAGGCGACGACCTGCCGGCGCGGATCGCCGGCGTCGACGATGAAGCCAAGACGTTCGGCCGCTGCGGCGAACGCCGGCGCCCTCTGGTGCGCGATGCCGATGATCATCAACGCGCGACCCGGCGCCGCGCGCATGCCGCTCGCGCCGGCCGCACCGGCGGCCTGCGCCAAAAGTTCGAGCGCTGACGCTTCGGCGTAGCCGAAGGCAAGGCCGAGGCCGCGCGCCAGCGAACCGTCGCGCAGTCGATGCAGACCGATCGCGTCGCGCGTCTTCCTCTCCCCGTTGCGGAGAGGAAGCCCGCATGAGCCGGCCGCGATTGCGAGTGCGGCCTGAAATGGCGCAACACCCGCCGTCGCCAGCAGGTCGCGCGCGCGGGCATCGCGGCCGCGCCGCGCGATGACGTCGAGCAGTCGCGTCGCGGCCTCGACACCCTGCGCGGGCGCGACGACGCCGACTTGAGCCGCGCTGGCGCCGTCGCCGCCAACGCCGAGGCGAAGCGCCACCCCGCTGTCGGACGCTTCGGCACTCAACCGCACGTCGGCGGCAAGACCGTCGAGGGCGAGTGCTCCACCGCCGTCGATCGCCACCGAGATTTTCGGCGCCAGCCGTGCGGCCGCGGATTGCGCCGCCAAAGCGCGACGCAAATCGGCGGCGAGCGCACCGGCGTCGAGAATTTCATCGTCATCGAGCCCGGCGAGCGGGTTGGTGACAACCGGCACGCCGTCTTGTGCGGCGATGCCGAGCGCGGCAACGGAAGCGGCGAAGTCGGTTGCCGACGCAGCGCTCAATCCGCGCACCTGGATGCTGCCGCGCGCCGTGATTTCGACGACGCCGTTGCCATGGGTGCGCGCCGCCGCGCAAAGTTCGGCGAACGCGGCAAGCGGAACAGTCCCGATCGGCATCAGACGGGCGAGCAATCCGTCGCCGGTTTGCATGGGCGCGGATAGTCCAGGGCAAGCGCCGCGGCGAAGCTGAGGATTCATGGCGTGTTCTCCACGCGCAATGCCGCGAGGCCGGCGTCGACATCGTTGCGCCGCGGATGCCAAAGCCCGCACCGCCGCGCCGCCTCGAGTCGCTCGGCAATCGCGGCGGCAGCCTGCGGGTTCTCGCGCAGCAGGAAGGCACTCACCGCTGGATCCGCGACATAGGCCTCGTGCAGGAGATCGAAGAGTTCGCCGGCGACCACGTCCGTCGTTGCCGCGAAGGCGACCAGCCGGTCGACGGTTTCGGCAAGCTCGGCGGCGCCGCGCGGACCGTGGCGCATCTGACCGGCAATGAAGCGCGGGTTCACTGCACGTGCCCGCACGATTCGCGCCAGCGCTGCCGAGAGCGTTCGCGCGCGCGGCTGCTGCGGATCGGTGACGTCGAGCATGATGAGATCGACCGAGCGGCCGAGGAGCTTCGCCGCCGCCGCAAAGCCGCCGACGAAGGCGGCGTCCTCGGCGCCTTCGAGCAGATCGCGGGTCGGGTCGTCGCTCGGATGCACGAGAAGATCGGAAGCGGCGACACGTTGCGCAAAGGCGTCCCGCGCCTCGTTTCCATCACCCGCGACGCCGCCATAGCTGTGCGATGTAGCGGCGAGGTAGGCGGCCCCGACGCGTGCGGCGTCGGTTTCGCGGCCGATCAAATCCTCGACGCCCGCGCCATAGGCGCCGGGCGCCGTGCCGAAAATGCGGTCGAGACGGGCTTCGCTCCTGCCGTTGACGGCGCGGCGCGCAGCCGCCAGCGGATTGTCGTCATCGCCTTCATCGCGCGCAGCGACCGCCTGCACCGCCGCGTCGATGAGCGCGATCTGCACTGGAAACAGATCGCGAAACAGCCCGGAAATGCGCCAGGTGACGTCGACCCGCGGCCGACCGATTGTCGCCGTCGGCAACACTTCGACGCCAGTCACGCGGCCGCTCGTCTGCTCCCAGATCGGCCGGCACCCCATCAGCGCAAACCCCTGCGCGATCTCCTCGCCGCCGGTACGCAACGTGGCGCTGCCCCAAAGGTCGATGACGGCTGCGCGCAAAAATTCGCCATGCGCCTGCAGATGCGTCCGGATTATTTCATCGGCGGCAAGGCGGCCGAGGTCCATTGCGGTCGGCGTCGGCAGCGTGCGCGGATCGGCGGTGAAGAGATTGCGGCCGGTCGGCAGCACGTCGCGCCGGCCGCGCATCGGCGAGCCGGCCGGTCCGGGCGCGACGCGACGCCCGTCGAGCGCCGCGATCAGCGCCGCGCGCTCGGACTCGGCGCTCGCCTGCCACGCTGGATCGTCGATGCCCGTCGGCGCGCGGCCGTAGATATGCAGGCCGTCCTTGATGGCGAGGTCCTTGAGATCGCACAGCCAAGCGTCGATGCGGCGCAGCGCGTCGTCCTCCGCAACCGCATCGCCGACCCCGGCCGCGCGCGCCAAGCCGGTGCGTTGCGCCGTCTCGACGATGAGGCGCGCGAGGCGCTCGCGGCGGCGCCGGTCGAGGCCGTCGGCCTGCGCATATTCGTCGATCAGGCGCTCGAGCTCGCGCGTGTCGCCAGACAAAGCCCCGCCGGCGACGAGCGGCGGCGGCAGGTGACCGATCGTCAGCCCGGCGAGCCGCCGTTTCGCCTGCGCCGCTTCGCCGGGATTGCTGACGATGAAGGGATAGATGACGGGGAGAGAGCCGGTGACGATTTCCGGGAAACATTCCGCGGCGAGCGCGACCGTCTTGCCCGGCAGCCATTCCAGCGTGCCGTGCGCGCCCATATGAACGAGCGCATCGACCTTGGCCACGCGTTGCAGCCACAAGCCGAAGGCGACAAGCGCATGCCGCGGCGGCAACAGCGGATTGTGATAATCCGCGCGTCGCTCTCCCGGGCGGCCGCGATCGGGCGGCAGCGCAACCAGAATCTTCCCGAATTTTTGCGCGCGGAAGCGGAACAGGCCGTCGTGCATTTCGGGATCGTCGCGCGGCTCGCCCCAGGCTTCGTGCAGCCGTGCAATCGCGGCGCTCGGCAGCCGTGCCAGCAGATTTTCGTACTCCGCCAAGCTGAGCGTCGCGTCGTCGGCGCCGGCAAGCGCGTCGAGCAACTCGCGCGAAGTTTTAGGCGCGCCGCTCACGCCGTAACCGGCCGTCGCAAGATCGTCGAGGAGCGCGATCACGCTCGCCGGCACGTCGAGCCCGACGGCGTAACCGACGCGGCCGCCGGCGCCCGGATAGTCGGGCATCAGCACGGCGATGCGCCGCTCGCCGCGCGGCAACGCGCGCAGGCGGACGAGCGCGGCGATCCGCTCGGCGACGATGGCGACGCGGTCCGCTTCCGGCCTGCTCGCGAGCGCGGAGAAGGCAAGGCCGTCCTGACGCGGCAGCGGATCCTTGAAGGCGATCGCGCCAGCGAGCACGCGGCCGTCGAGTTCGGGGAGAACGACATGCATTGCGAGGTCGGCGGCGCCAAGCCCGCGCAGGCTGTCGCGCCAGGCTGCGCGCCGTGTGGTTGCACTCACGACCTGCAGCACCGGGACACCAGGCGCGTCGAGGGACGTCGGCTCGCCGAGATTGCCGCCGGCGGCGAACGCGGTCGTGGTGACGATCACGGCGGGATCGAGCCGCGCGAAGGCACGGCGCAGGAATGCATCCGTCTCGCCGTCCTTCAGGCTGGTCACCACCAGCGGAGCCGGCGTTAGTCCACGCGCTGTCAGCGCCGCGCTCAGCGCATCAACCGGCGCAGTATCGGCAGCGAGCAGCGCGGCGCGATAGAAGATGATCGGTACGACCGGCCGCGCGGGCTCGATTGCGGCGAGCAACCGTTCGAGATCGACGGCGCCTTCCCCCGGCAGGTAGCCGGTGAAGCGCGGCACGGGTTTCGGCTCGCGCACTTCGAGAGCGCTTCCGGCATGGCGAGCGAGCCGGCGCAACAACGCGCGCAGATTCTCGCGGCCACCTTCGCGGAAGAAACGCAGCAGCGTATCCAGCTCCGCCGGAGGCAGCGTCGAGGCGGCGGCAAGCCGGGCGTCGTCGCGGTCTTCGCCGGGCAGGACGGCGAGCGCAATGCCGCGCTCGCGCGCCAGTGCTGACAGCCGCTCGATCCCGTATCGCCACCAGTCAAGGCCGCCGAGCAGGCGAACCACGATCACCTTGGCATGCACGCCAACGCGGTCGATCCACAGATCGACCGACATCGGATGGCGAAGATCCCGCAAATGCGCGAGCCGCACGCTCGGCAGCGCCGCACGCTCCGCCTCCCAGGCGACGGCCAAACCGGCGAGATCGCTGTCGGCGAAGGAGAGCACGGCGATGTCGCCCGGCGGCTGCCCAAGATCGACCGCTTCGACGATCTCGTCGAGGCTGGTGGAAGTGGTCGTGAGCAGATGCATGGCCTAGTTCAATGCTCACTCGATTTCTGTTTGCGCATGCAGCGCGCGCGCGACCGCTGCGCGATCCAATCCCTTCAGCCCGATCACCACGAGCCGACCCTCGCGCGCCTCTGCGGCCGCCCACGGCCGATCATATTGGTGCGTCACCCGCGCGCCCACCGCCTGCACCATGAGGCGCAGCGGCTTGTCGGCGACGGCGGCAAAGCCCTTGACCCGCAGCACGTCGAAATTCTCGGCGAGCGCCGCGACGCGCGCGGCAAGCGCCGAGGGGTCGGCGATTTCGCCGAGCGGCACCACGAACGAATCAAAATCGTCATGGTCATGCTCGGCCTCGGCGTCGTGGCGGGTGCGACGATTGGCGATGTCGTCCTCGGTGGCGACGCCGAGCCCGAGCAGCAGCGTTTCGTCGACTTTGCCGTCGGCGGCGGTAATCACCTTGACGCCGCGCGGCAGCACCTTGGCGATCGCCGCGCGCGCCCGCGCGATGCCCGCCATGTCGACGAGGTCGCGCTTGTTGAGGACGATGAGATCGGCGCAAGCGATCTGATCCTCAAAGACCTCTTCGATCGGGTCGTCATGCGCGAGCGCGGCATCGGCGGCGCGCTGCCGCGCCAGCGCTGCGAGGTCGTGCGCCACTTGCCCGTCGGCAAGCGCGGCGCCATCGACGACGACCACGACGCCATCGACGGTGACGCGGCTCTTGATCGCTGGCCAGTGGAACGCCTGCACCAGCGGCTTTGGCAAGGCCAGACCGGACGTCTCGATGACGATGTGCTCGACGCCGCCGCGCGAGAGAATGGCGTCGAGCGCCGGCACGAATTCATCGGCGACCGTGCAGCAGAGGCAGCCATTGGCCAATTCAACGATGTTCTCCTCGGGACAGGCCTCGTTGCCGCAGCCCTTAAGGATTTCGCCGTCGATACCGACATCGCCGAACTCATTGACGATGACGGCGAGACGGCGGCCCTGCGCATTGGCGAGGACGTGGCGAATGAGCGTCGTCTTGCCGGCGCCGAGAAAGCCGGTGACAATGGTGCAGGGAACGCGCGCAATTTGCGCCAGCGAGCCGTTCATGCGTCAGCCTCTTCGAAATCGACCGGAGGAACGCGGGCGATCAAGCCGCGCTTGAGCGGCGCCGGCCGGCCGCGCCACGGCAGAATGCCGTCGGCGGCGCGCGCCAGCAGACGCGCACCTTCGACGAGTGCTCCGGCGTGCCCGGCGTCGAGGCCGCCAAACACGTAAGTCCAAGAGCCGTCGCAGCGCATGGCGGCGCTGGGTCCGCGCGTGCAATTGGCCAGACAGCGCAGTCGCCTCACTTTGACCTCGGTTCCGGCGGCGGCGCGTTCGGTCGCCGCAGCCAGCACCTCGCCCGGTCGCGGTTCGCTGTCGGGCTCGCCGGCGCGCCGGCAGGTGATGCAGACGTAGACGATCGGGGCATCGGCGGCGTCCCTTGTCGTCGTCATCGGCTCATCCTAGGCGCGCTCCACGATCGGCTGGTCGAGGCCGCGCCAGCGATAGATCAGATAGGAGATGGCCCAGCTGGCGAGGAAAATGCCGACGACGAGATAGCCGAAATTGGCAAGACCGCCGTTGAGAGCGCCGATCATATCCCAGATCGGACCCTCGAGGCCGAGCTTGTCGGCGATGAGGCCGAGCGCCTCGATGCCGCCGATCATCAGGGCGACGACGACGGAAATGGCGGTGATCGTCAAATTGTACCAGATCTTCCGGATCGGATTGAGGAACGCCCAGCCATAGGCGCCGACCATGAGCACGCTGTCCGTGGTGTCGAGGAGTGTCATGCCGGCGGTGAACAGCGCCGGAAATATCATCACCGTGCCGAAACTCAGGCCGCCGGACGCTTGGCTCGCGGCGACGGTGAATAGGCTGATCTCGGTCGCGGTATCGAAGCCGAGGCCGAACAGGAAGCCGATCGGCAGCATCTGCCAGCTTCGCGACACCATGCGGAACAACGGCCGGAAGATGCGGGCGAGCAGGCCGCGGCCGGCGAGGAGCAAGTTCAGCTCATGCTCGGCGACCGGTTCGCCGCGGCGCGCCCGGCGGAAGCTCCGCCAGATACCGCGCAGGATGACGAGATTGATGACGGCGATTGCGAGCAGAAAAAAGGCCGAGGCGCCCGTGCCGACGACGCTGCTGACGGATTTGAGCTCCGCAAAACGGTCGGCGACGGCGAACGCCGTCGCCGCTATCGCCGCGACGGCGAGCGCAACCGACAACGAATGGCCGAGCGAGAAGAACAGCCCCACGGCGAACGGTCTTTTGCCTTCCTGCATCAGCTTGCGCACGACGTTGTCGATCGTGGCAATGTGGTCGGCATCGACGGCGTGCCGCAGGCCGAGCACATAGGCGAGGAAGGCAGTGCCGATCAGCGTCGGTCGCCCGGCCAAGGCGATGACCGCCCAGGTCCAGACCGCGGCATTGGCGGCCAACAGTAGAGCATAGACGGCGGAAATCTTGGCGCGCTGATTGGCCGATGCGTCATCGACCGTCGTCTTCAGCAAAAGGAGCACGGTAGAGTCCTCGCGTGACCTTCCGCCGGCGCGAGCGAGGACCAAAAGACTTCTCGTCTTTCAGATCATCCACCGGCGCACCCCGACCGGTGTTAGTCGCGTCGACTCGGCCGACGGCAGGTCTCCTGGCTCGCGGATCGGCGCCTCGCCCAGCCTTCCCGGCGGCAAGAAGGCCACCAGTGGCTTATGCGGACGAGACTTCCCGCTCACAGTTGCGGGGGCAGCTGCGGGTTTGGCCGAACGCTCGCGCGAGCGCCTCACCGCATTCCCTTTTCACCCTCTCACGAGGGACCCATCGGTTCGCTAGTGATAGATTTCGCCGCCCCGGCCTGTCAATCTGGCGGTTCGGCTTTCATTGTCCGACGCACAAGTGATGACCGGAACGGCAAAATTGACCTTGGTGCTCGGCGGCGCCCGCTCCGGAAAGAGTCGATATGCCGAGAGCTTGATCGCTGCGCTGCCGCCGGCGTGGCAACCGCCTTGGGCCTATGTGGCGACCGCGGAAGCGGGCGATGACGAAATGGCCGCGCGAATAAAAGCGCATCGCGCGCGCCGCGGCGGGTCGTGGCGGACCATCGAGGCGCCGCGCGAGCTCGCCGCGGCGCTTGCCGCCTGCGCGAACATGCCGGCCCTCGTCGATTGCTTGACGCTGTGGCTCTCGAATCTTTTGCTCGCCGAGGCCGATATCGACGCGGAGGTGGAACGTCTGGAGAAAGCGCTGGCGGCGGCCGCCGCGCCTGTGGTTCTGGTTGCCAACGAAGTGGGCTCCGGAATCGTGCCTGAGCAACCGCTCGGCCGGCGGTTCCGTGATTTGCAGGGCCTGCTCAACCAGCGCCTCGCCGCGCGCGCGGATCGCGTCGTCCTCATGGTCGCCGGCCATCCGCTTGTCGTAAAAGGCGCTGTGAAGGAATCGCCATGACGAAAACGACCGACAAGAGCGAAACGGAGCGCCATCGCGCCAAGATGGCGAAACGCAAGGCCGTGCAGGACGCCGAAGTGGCGGGAAAGACGATCGAGAAGGGTCTGCTTATCGTCCACACCGGCGCCGGCAAAGGAAAATCGACGGCCGCCTTCGGCTTGGCGTTGCGCATGCTCGGCCGCGGACGCCGCGTCGGGGTGGTGCAGTTCATCAAAGGCGCGTGGCATTCGGCGGAACGCGACGCGCTGGCCCGCTTCGGCGACCAACTCGCCTGGCACACGATGGGCGAAGGCTTTACCTGGGAAACGCAGGATCGCGCACGCGATATTGCAGCGACCGAACGCGCCTGGGCGAAGGCGCGCGAGCTCATGGCCGATCCGCATTTTTCCCTCGTCATCCTCGACGAACTCAACATCGCGCTGCGCTACGATTATCTCGACTTGAACGAGGTCGTCGCCGTTCTCGACGCGCGCCGGGAAGGCCTGCACGTCGTCGTCACCGGCCGCAACGCCAAGCCGGAACTCCTTGCCGCCGCCGACCTCGTCACCGAGATGACTCTGGTGAAGCATCATTTTGCCGCCGGCGTGAAGGCGCAGCCGGGCATCGAGTTCTGAAACATGCCGGCACGCGCACTCATGTTTCAGGGCACCGGCTCGGACGTGGGCAAGTCTTTGATTGTCGCCGGCTTGGCGCGCGCCTTCACCCAGCGCGGCCTCGCGGTGCGACCGTTCAAGCCGCAGAACATGTCGAACAATGCGGCGGTGACAACGGACGGCGGCGAGATTGGACGCGCGCAGGCCCTGCAGGCCCGCGCCGCCCGCGCGGCGCCGACCGTGCACATGAATCCGGTGCTGTTGAAGCCACAGAGCGAAATCGGCGCGCAGATCGTTGTGCAGGGCCGCGTCTACGGCAGCGCCAAGGCCGCCGCCTACCAGCACATGAAGCGCGAGCTTCTGCCGTGCGTGCTCGACAGCTTCACGCGCCTGCGCGGCGAGGCCGACATCGTGCTGGTCGAAGGCGCCGGCAGCGCCGCCGAAGTGAACCTGCGCGCAAACGACATCGCCAATATGGGATTCGCGCGCGCTGCCGCGGTGCCGGTGGTGCTGATCGGCGACATCGACCGTGGCGGCGTGATCGCGAGCCTCGTCGGCACGAAATCGGTCTTGGCGCCCGAGGATGCGGCGCTGGTCCGCGGATTCATCGTCAACAAGTTTCGCGGCGATGCGGCGCTGTTTGCCGCCGGGATGGAGCGCATCGCACAGGCGACGGGATGGGAAGCACTCGGCCTCGTCCCCTACTTCGCGGACGCGCGCCTGCTGCCGGCCGAGGATGCGCTGGCGCTTGAGCAAAACCGGCCAGCGAAGCCGGCGGGGGGCGCGCGTATCGCGGTGCCGATCCTGCCGCACATCGCCAATTTCGACGATCTCGATCCGCTCGACGCCGAGCCTCGAGTCGATCTTCAGCGCGTGCGGCCGGGCGCGGCGCTGCCCGGCGATGCCGATCTCATCATCATCCCCGGCTCAAAGGCGACGATCGCGGACCTCGCTGCTTTGCGCGACGCCGGATTCGACATCGACATCGCTGCCCACCGGCGCCGCGGCGGAATGATTCTCGGCCTCTGCGGCGGTTACCAAATGCTCGGGCGCATGATCGCCGATCCCAAAGGGCTGGAAGGGCCGCCCGCTCGCGTCGAAGGGCTTGGTCTCCTCGATGTCGCAACGACGCTGTCCGCCGACAAGCGCCTTGAGCCCGCACATGGCACGACCGAAGACGACGTCCCGTTTGCCGGCTACGAGATGCATATGGGTGCAACCGAGGGGCCCGACTGCGCGCGGCCTTTCGCGCGGCTCGCCGACGGCTCGCCGGAGGGAGCGGTTTCGCCCGACGGCCGGGTCATGGGCACCTACACGCACGGCCTGTTCGCCGACGACCGCCAACGCGCGGCTTGGCTTAACCGCTTCGCCGCCGGTTCCGCAAACGTCGCCTACGAATTTGTCGTCGAGCGGACGCTCGACGCGCTGGCCGCCCATCTCGCCGCGCATCTTGATCTCGACCGCCTGCTCACATTGGCGCGATGAAAATGGCGGCGCAGCAAATGGCGAGCAGAGAAAGCAAAATCGCGTCGGCCAAGCGGTAGAGCGCAAGCGCGCGGAAGATATCCGCGGCATCGGCGTCGCGCCGGCCGTCGCCCATGATGGCGTCCTCGACGCGCACGCCGCCATAGACGCGTGGGCCGGCGAGCGCAAGGCCGAGCGCTCCGGCCATCGCCGCTTCGGGGTAGCCGGCATTGGGCGAGCGGTGACGCGCGGCGTCGCGCCGCACCGTGCGCCAAGCTGCGCCGGCGGCAGCGTTCCGGCGCAGTGCCGCCGCGGCCACGAGAAGAAGCGCCGCGAGCCGCGCGGCCGGAAGGTTGACGAGATCGTCGAGCCGGGCCGCCGCCCAGCCGAACGCCGCGTAGCGCGGGGTGCGGTGGCCGATCATGCTGTCGGCGGTGTTGATCGCCTTGTAAAGTGCGCCGCCAGGGAGTCCGGCGATGGTAAGCCACAGCACCGGCGCGACGATCGCATCGGAAAAATTTTCCGCGAGGCTTTCGATCGCCGCGCGGGCGATGCCGGAGCGGTCGAGCGCCTCGGTGTCGCGGCCGACGATGTGCGAAACCGCAAGACGGGCAGCGCCCATATCGTTCCGCTCAAGCGCGACGGCGACATCCGCCACGTGCCGGTGCAGACTGCGTTGGGCGATCAACGTGCTGGCGAGGAGGGCGACCGCGACGATGCCGAATGGAAAGCGTGATAGCTCGTGCTCAACGACGAAGGCGATTGCAGCGACGATGACGAGGAGAATGAGCACCGCGACAATGCCCGCGGCGCGCCGCGCGCCGTCTTTCTCCTCTGCTGCGAGCCGGGATGGTGACGAAGGACGTCCGCGATTGAGCGAGTGGTCGAGCACGTCGATCAGGCGGCCGGTCCAGGTCACCGGATGGCCGATAACACGCAGCACGGGCTGCGGGTAACCGAGACAGAGCTCGATCAGCATGGCGAGAAGTGCCAGCGCGACAGACATGATCCCCTATGCCGGCAAAGACGAGCCGGTCGTGCATGGCGGCGACCTCGGCGCCGCGCGGCGCCTGTTCCCAAGCGCGCCCGAACCTTTCATCGACCTCTCTACCGGGATCAATCCCAATCCCTACCCCTTGCCGCATTTTCCTGCCGAACTGTTTGCCCGCCTGCCCGAGCCTTCTGCGGCTCGCGAACTTGCCGCGGTGGCGGCGCGGGCCTATCGCGCTCCTTCGCCGGCGCATGTCGTGCCCGCGCCGGGCACGCAGATCTTGCTGCCGCTTGTCCCCGCTTTGGTGCGGCCGGGTCGCGCCGCCGTTCTGACGCCGACCTATGGGGAGTTCGCCCGCGCGGCGGCACTCGCCGGACACAGGGCGAGACTCGTGCGCGCGATCGAGGATTGCAGTGACGCCGACCTCGCCATGGTTGCCAATCCCAACAATCCCGACGGCCGGCTCCTGAGCCGGGAGGCGCTGCTTGCGCTTGCCGAAGCGCTGCGCCGGCGCGGCGGCGTGCTCGCGGTCGATGAGGCATACATGGATGTCGGCCCGGCGGGCGCCAGCCTTGCACCCGAAGTCCTTCGCGGCAATGTCGTCGTGCTGCGTTCGCTCGGCAAGTTCTTCGGACTGGCCGGGATGCGGCTCGGTTTTGCGCTCGCCGCGCCAGCCTTGGCGGCGCGCCTTGGCTCAGTGCTCGGCCCCTGGGCAGTGTCCGGACCGGCCCTCGCGGTCGGCGCGAAGGCGCTGGCGGACACCGACTGGATCGAGAGCACGCGGAGTCTCCTCGCGAATAAGGTCCAGAGGCTCGATGCGATGCTCGGCGGCTCGGGTCTCAACATCGTCGGCGGCACAGGTTTGTTCCGGCTGGTGCGAACGCTCAAGGCGGGCGCATTATTTCGTCATCTCGGCCGCGCCGGCATTTTCGTGCGAACTTTTCCCGACAATGCGAGCTGGCTGCGCTTCGGTCTGCCGGCGGACGAGCAAGGCTGGCAGCGACTCGAAGCCGCCATGGCTTCGTTCCCAGGAGGCGAATAGGCGCAAATGGTCTTCGATGACGTGTTTCGCGCGCGGCTGCGCGATCTTATGGTCTGGCGCCGCGACGTCCGGCGGTTCTGGCGCGATCCGTTGCCGAGTGGCACATTGGACGCCCTTATCGAACTGGCATGCCTCGCGCCTTCCGTGGGACTGAGCCAGCCCTGGCGCTTCGTCGTCGTCGACGATGAAGAGACCCGCGCCGCCATCCGCAGGAATTTTGCGACCTGCAATGCCGAGGCGCTCGCCGCGCAACAGCCCGAGCGCGCGGCGCTCTATGCGCGGCTCAAGCTCACCGGATTGGAGGAGGCGCCCAGCCAGTTCGCGGTCTTCGCCGACCGTTCGACCGCCCAGGGCCACGGCCTCGGCCGCCGCACCATGCCGGAAATGATCGAGTATTCGGCGGTCACCGCGGTGCACACGATCTGGCTCGCCGCGCGTGCCCAGGGCGTCGGGATGGGCTGGGTGTCGATCCTCGATCCGCCGACGGTTGCGAAGCTTCTCGATGTACCCGCGGAGTGGAAATTCATCGGCTATTTTTGTCTCGGATACCCACAGCTCGCCGAAACCGCGCCTGAGCTCGAGCAGGTGGGGTGGGAAAAGCGGCGCCCGCCGTCATCGGTGATCATCCGACGTTGAAGGACTTCGCGGCGCTTCACGGTCGTCATTCGGCCGAGCATCGCGGGCAGGAGCGGAATGACGATGTGCCAAAACAGGGCAGATCGAGTGGCACTCGCCTTGCTGCCTTTCGACCAGCATTTGGCGCTTGCCCAGAAGCGGGGAATCCGCTTCGCGCGCGGATCAGGCGCCTCGTCGAAACACGAAAGCGCAACCCGGTTGAACACAATCGGGACGCGTTCGCAGGGAGAAGGCGGTGTTAACCAATCGCCGTGGCGGAGCGCCCTCGCTCAACTGTTCGGTCGTGCGTGCCGGCGCTGCAACCATCCTTCCGGTCGTCGCGGTCCTGACCGTCATGAGCTGGACCTCAGCCCATGCCGGAAGCCTCAGCGCTGCCGATACCGCAGGTCTCAGCGATACGAGCTGCGTCGGCGGCTGGACCACCTTCAACTGCGTGACGCGCTGGGGACCGCTGAGCAATCCCTATGTCCGGCTGGTGCCGCAACCGATCGAACAGATGGAAAAGGAGCGGGCGCTGGCGCGCGATCGCAAGTGGCTGGCCCGGTGTCGGCCGGTCGTCGAGCACGACCGTTACGGCGTCGCCCGCTATCGCTATGCCGCGCCGGGCTGCGAATTCGGCATCGACGAGGATTGAACCCGCGGGAGCGCGACGCTTCGCGCGCAAGCCCGGATCGTCAACTTCGTACTCAACCACGCATTCGATGCTGAATTGCTAGCCGTTGTCGCCGACGCGTTCTCATCCGGACCGTCGCGCCACCGGGGAGGCGGGCATGCCCAGGCAATCCGCCAACGTGTATTGATCGAGATGCTGGTAGAACATCTCCTTCGCGGCTGCCAGCATGCCGCGTAGGCGGCAGCGCGGCAGTAGTGTGCAAGCTCCGCCGTCCGGACGGAAACATTCCACCAGGGATTGATCTCGTTCGCGGCCGCGCACGACCTCGCCGACGCTAATTTCGCCGGCGGGTCGCGCCAGCATCACGCCGCCGCGCGCGCCGCGGATCGTGCGTACCAGGCCGGCCTCGGTGAGATATTGGACGACCTTGTGAAGATGGTTGCGCGAAACCGCGAGCTCGCGCGCCAGCACATCAGTGTTGACGTGCTGGTTCGGTTCGACCGACAGCCGCATCAAAACCCGCAGCGCCAGATCGGTCGAGGTGAGCAATCGCATTGATCCTCCCATATTGGTATTGACTATACCACATTATCGTCCTAGGATAACTAGTATGTAAAGTACCACATTGGCAGCAGGGGGCATCCGCCATGAACCAAGCCGCGTTTCAATCCTTGGCCCACCGTAGTCTGGGCGAGATCGCGGCGAGTCTGCCCGGCTCGACCGCCGTTTTCCGGCGCTACAAGCTCGATTTCTGTTGCGGCGGATCGGAAAGCCTGGAGCAGGCGGCGCGAAAGAATGGCCTCGACCCGGCCTCGATCGAGGCCGAGCTGGCCCGTCTTTCACCGGAAGAAAATCCTATCCCGGAAAATACGGACGACATCATTGACCTCATTCTGGAGCGTTACCACCAGGTTCACCGCCGCGAACTGCCGGAGCTGCGCGCGCTCGCCAAACGCGTCGAACAGGTCCATGCCGGCCATCCGGCGGTGCCTACGGGTCTCTCCGATCTGCTCGCGCGCATGCAGGCAGAACTCGAATCGCACATGCAGAAGGAAGAGCAAGTGCTGTTCCCGCTCATGCGTGCCGGCGGCAACCCCATGATCGTGCATCCGATCGCCATGATGCGTCACGAGCACGACGAGCATGGCGAAGCGCTCAAGGCGCTCGCCGCTTTGACCGGCGACCTGAATCTGCCGGACGGCGCCTGCAGTTCGTGGCGCGCTCTCTATGCCGGCCTTGGCAAGCTGGTCGAAGACCTGACCGAGCACATGCACATCGAGAACAACATCCTGTTCCCACGGTTCGAAACGTGATCGCGCAGAAGCGGTGAGCGCAGGTCGAGCCTTTCTGCTGAAGCGAAGCTGCTCCACCCGCATTCCCGTGATCGGGGGACGCCGCGCGGATCGCGCGGACATCGCGGCCCTTGCGTCCCGGGCCGGCCCGCAAAAGTGGCATTTGACTTACCTCAAAGCGTCGAGCGCGCCATTCGCATCTATTCACGGCGGCGAGCGTTCAGAGAGAGCACGAAATGACCGAGACAATCGATGCAGCCACGGCGACGCCGCGGGAACGTTATCAGTTGCTCGGTACCCCGGCCCTCGGGCTCGCCATGGGCACGTGGGGATTCTTCGTCGGTTTCGCGGCTGTCGCGCTCTATGGACCCGCGGCCAAATATTTCCAGGAACAGATGCATCTCGGCGGCCTCGCTTTGGGCCTTCTGGTAGCGGCGCCGCAGCTGACCGGTTCGCTGCTGCGCATTCCCTTCGGCGCGTGGGTCGATCGCGTTGGTGGCCGACTGCCGATGCTCACGCTGTTCGGGCTTTCGCTCGTCGGCATGTGGGGCTTGGTGTTTATTCTGCTCACGGTCAAGACGCTCACGGTCGCCGCCTATCCGATCGTCATCATGTTCGGATTCCTGAGCGGGTGCGGGGTCGCCTCGTTTTCGGTCGGCATTCCGCAAGTCTCCTATTGGTTCCCGCAGTCGCGCCAGGGCACGGCGCTGGGCGCCTATGGCGGAATTGGCAACCTCGCGCCCGGCATCTTCACGCTGCTGCTGCCTTATGCCATCGCCAGTTGGGGGCTGTCCGGATCGTACTTTGCCTGGTTCACGTTCCTGCTGATCGGTACCGCGGTCTACGCTTGGCTTGCTCGCGACGCCTATTTCTTCCAATTGCGCCGGCAAGGCTTCGATGCCCAGTCAAGCCGAAAGATCGCCGCCGAGAAAGGGCAGGAGCTTTTCCCGAACGAACGCGTCTGGCAGGCGGTCATCACCGCGGCGGAAGACCCGCGCACCTGGGGTCTCGTTGCGCTCTACTTCGTATCATTCGGCGGCTTCCTGGCGCTAACGGTCTGGTTCCCGACCTATTGGATCAACCTGCACCACATGGACGTGAAGTCAGCGGCGGCGCTCGGCGGACTCGGCTTTTCGCTGCTTGCCGCGGTCATCCGCGTGTTCGGCGGCATGATTTCCGAACGCGTCGGCGGCGAGCGAACCGCGGTGCTTGCCTTCCTCGCCGTGCTCGCCGGCGCGTCGATGCTCACTTACGTCGAGGATTTCTCGCTGGCGCTCGGCGGCGAACTGTTGATCGCACTCGGCATGGGAGTCGCCAACGCCGCGGTGTTCAAGATGGTGCCGAAATATGTGCCGGACGCGGTCGGCGGAGCCGCCGGCATCGTCGGCGGACTCGGGGCGCTCGGCGGCTTCATCATTCCGCCTTTCCTCGGCGCCGTCGTCGATGCGCTCGGAGTCCAGGGCTATGCCGGCGGATTCTTCGCCTACATGGTGCTCGCGGTGATGGCGATCGGCGTTTCCGGGTATTTCTGGTATCTCGACCGCCGCTCCAAAAAAACGACGAAAGCACTCGGGCCTGCAATGGCGCGGGCGCGATAGAGGTCGCGCCATGAGTCATTTCCTCGATCGCCTCACCTTCTTCAGCCGCGTCGTCGATCAGTTTTCGAACGGTCACGGCATCACCACGCGAGAAGATCGGCGCTGGGAAGACGGCTACCGGAAGAGGTGGCAGCACGACAAGATCGTGCGCTCGACCCACGGCGCCAACTGTACCGGCTCGTGCTCCTGGAAAATCTACGTCAAAGGCGGCATCGTCACCTGGGAGACTCAGCAACCGACTATCCGCGCACGCGGCCCGATCTGCCCAATCACGAACCGCGCGGCTGCTCGCGCGGCGCCAGCTATTCGTGGTACCTGTATTCCGGCAATCGGGTGAAATATCCACTCGTGCGCTCGCGGCTGCTGAAGTTGTGGCGCGAGGCGAGAGCGGTGCAAACCCCGGTTGCCGCCTGGGCCTCGATCGTCGGCGATCCGCAGAAGCGCGCCGCCTACGTCAGCAAGCGCGGTCTTGGCGGGTTTGTGCGTGCGACCTGGGACGAAGTTACCGAACTGATCGCCGCGGCGAACGCCCATACCATAAAGGCTTATGGCCCCGATCGCGTCGCCGGCTTTTCGCCGATCCCGGCGATGTCGATGGTCTCCTACGCCGCCGGCGCCCGTTATCTGTCGCTGCTCGGCGGCGTGTGCCTGTCATTCTACGACTGGTATTGCGACCTGCCGCCGGCCTCGCCGCAGACCTGGGGCGAGCAGACCGACGTGCCGGAATCGGCCGACTGGTACAACGCCGGCTTCCTGATTCTGTGGGGCTCGAACGTGCCGCAGACGCGCACGCCCGACGCCCATTTCTACACCGAGGCGCGCTATCGCGGCGCCAAGAGCGTCGTGATCTGTCCCGACTACTCGGAAGCTTCGAAATTCGCCGATTTGTGGATCTCGGTGAAGCAGGGAACCGACGCTGCCCTGGCGATGGCGATGGGCCATGTCATCCTGCGCGAGTTTTACATCGACCGGCAGGTCGAATATTTCGCCGACTACGCGCGCCAGTATACGGACATGCCGTTTCTGGTGCGGCTGGTGAAATCCGAGGGCCGGCTCGTGCCTGAGCGGCTCGTGCGCGCCTCGGATTTCGCCCAATCACTTGGCGAAACCAACAATCCCGAATGGAAGACGGTTGCTTTTAACGCAGCCAGCGGCGAAGTCGTCGTTCCCCGCGGCTCGGTCGGTTTCCGCTGGGGCGAAAAGGGCAAGTGGAACCTTGAAGAAAAAGATTCCGCCGGCCGTGACGTCAAGCTCGCGCTGACGCTTGCCGAGACGAAGGACGCGCTTGCCGACGTGGCCTTCCCCTATTTCGGCAATGTCGAGCACGACCATTTCACCGGCACCGACCATCCCAGCGTCCTGGAACGCAAGGTACCGGTGAAGAAAGTGAAGCTGGCCGACGGCGAGGCGCTGGTTGCCACCGTGTTCGACCTTTTCGTCGCCAATTACGGCGTCGATCGCGGCTTCGGCGGCCGGCACGTCGCCAAGAGCTATGACGCCAACGAGCCCTACACGCCGGCCTGGGCGGAGAGGATCACCGGCGTCAAGCGCGACCAGGTCATCACTGTCGCGCGCGAGTTCGCGCGCAACGCCGAAAAGACCCGCGGCCGCTCCATGATCATCATCGGCGCGGCGATGAACCATTGGTACCACTCCGACATGAATTATCGGGGCGTGATCAACATGCTGGTGATGTGCGGCTGCGTCGGCCAGTCCGGCGGCGGTTGGTCGCATTATGTCGGACAGGAGAAGCTGCGCCCGCAGTCGGGGTGGCTGCCTTTGGCCTTCGCCCTCGATTGGGGCCGCCCGCCGCGCCAGCAGAATTCAACCTCTTTCTTCTACGCCCACACCGACCAATGGCGCTACGAGACGCTCGACGTGAAAGAAATCCTTTCGCCGACCGCGCCGGCCGGCCCGTGGGACGGCGCCATCATCGACTACAATGTGCGCGCGGAGCGAATGGGCTGGTTGCCTTCGGCGCCGCAGCTCGAAACAAATCCATTGACCGTGGCGGCGCGGGCCGCGGCCAAGGGCATGGAGCCGAAGGACTATGTCGCGCAAGCGCTCAAATCCGGCGAGTTGAAGCTTTCCTGCGACGACCCCGATAAACCGGCCAACTGGCCGCGCAATCTCTTCGTCTGGCGCTCGAATTTGCTCGGCTCGTCCGGCAAGGGGCACGAATATTTCCTCAAACACCTCCTCGGCACCACGCACGGCGTGCTTGGCAAGGATTTGGGCAAAGCCGGCCACCGCAAGCCCCGCGAGGTTGCCTGGCATGACGACGCACCGGAAGGGAAACTCGACCTCTTGGTCACGCTCGACTTCCGCATGTCGACGACCTGCGTCTACTCCGACATCGTGCTGCCGACCGCGACCTGGTACGAGAAAAACGATCTCAACACGTCAGACATGCATCCCTTCATCCATCCGCTCACCGCGGCGGTGGATCCGGTGTGGGAATGCAAGAGCGACTGGGAAATCTACAAGGCCATCGCCAAGGCCTTTTCCAAAGTCGCGCCGGAAGTGCTCGGTGTCGAGAAGGACATCGTACTCACTCCGATCATGCACGACAGCGCCGGCGAGATCGCCCAGCCGCTCGATGTCAAGGATTGGAAGAAGGGCGAGGTCGCGCCGGTTCCGGGCAAGACCATGCCGCAGGTCACGGTGATCGAGCGCGACTACCCCAACCTCTACCAGCGTTACACCTCGCTCGGACCGCTGATGTCGAAACTCGGCAATGGCGGCAAGGGTATGACCTGGAATACCGAACACGAGGTCGATTTCCTCAAGAAGCTCAACGGCGTCGTCGCCGAAGCCGGCGCCGCCAACGGCCTGGCGCGGATCGAGACCGACATCGACGCCGCGGAGGTGATTCTGGCGCTGGCGCCGGAAACAAACGGCGAGGTCGCGGTCAAGGCGTGGCAATCGCTCGGCACGTTTACCGGCCGCGAACACGCGCATCTCGCCGCCGCGAAGGAGGACGAAAAGATTCGGTTCCGCGACGTCGTGGCGCAGCCGCGCAAGATCATCTCCTCGCCGGTCTGGTCCGGTCTTGAATCGGAGAAGGTCTGCTACAACGCCGGCTACACCAACGTGCATGAACTGATCCCCTGGCGTACGCTATCCGGCCGCCAACAGCTCTATCAGGACCATCCATGGATGCGCGCGTTCGGCGAGGCGCTTTGCGTCTATCGTCCGCCGATCGACACCAAGACGATCAAGCCGGTGATCGAGCGCAAGCCGAACGGCAACGCCTCAATCGTGCTCAACTTCATCACCCCGCACCAGAAATGGGGCATCCACTCCACCTATACCGACAACCTGCTGATGCTCACCCTGTCGCGCGGCGGGCCGATCATATGGATCAGCGAGACCGACGCCAAGAAGGCCGGTATCCTCGACAACGATTGGATCGAGGCGTTCAACTGCAACGGCGCGCTCGTTGCACGCGCCGTCGTTTCCCAGCGCGTGAAGGAGGGCATGTGCCTGATGTATCACGCGCAGGAAAAAATCGTGAATGTTCCCGGCTCCGAGCAGACCGGTCAACGCGGCGGCATCCATAATTCGGTGACGCGCGCGGTGCTCAAGCCCACCCACATGATCGGCGGCTATGCCCAGCAATCCTACGGCTTCAACTACCACGGCACGATCGGCACCAATCGCGACGAGTTCGTCATCGTTCGTAAGATGGCGGCGGTGGATTGGCTCGATATATCGAGCCCCGATCAACCCGAACCCCTGGCGATCAGGCCGACGGTGGAGGCCGCAGAATGAAGATTCGCGCGCAAATCGCCATGGTGCTGAACCTCGACAAGTGCATCGGGTGTCACACCTGCTCGGTCACTTGCAAGAACGTGTGGACCAATCGCGAGGGCATGGAATACGCCTGGTTCAACAATGTCGAGACCAAGCCCGGCATCGGTTATCCGAAGGACTGGGAAAATCAGGATCGCTGGAACGGCGGTTGGCGCCGCAAGAACAACGGCGCGATAGAGCCGCGCATCGGGCCGAAGTGGCAAGTGCTGGCCAAGATCTTTGCCAATCCCGACCTGCCGGAGATCGACGACTACTACGAGCCGTTCACCTTCGACTACGAGCACCTGCAAAAAGCGCCCGAACTGCCGGCGTTCCCGACCGCGCGGCCGCGCTCGCTGGTCACCGGCGAGCGCATGGAGAAGATCGAGTGGGGTCCGAACTGGGAGGAAATCCTGGGCGGCGAATTCGCCAAACGCTCGGAGGACTACAACTTCGAAGGCGTGCAGAAGGAGATCTACGGGCAGTTCGAAAATACCTTCATGATGTATCTGCCGCGCCTGTGCGAACACTGCCTCAATCCGTCCTGCGTCGCCTCCTGCCCTTCCGGCGCGATCTACAAGCGGGAGGAGGACGGCGTCGTCCTGATCGACCAGGACAAGTGCCGCGGTTGGCGGATGTGCGTCTCGGGCTGTCCGTACAAGAAAATTTATTACAACTGGTCGAGCGGAAAATCCGAGAAGTGCATTCTCTGCTATCCGCGGCTCGAGGCCGGGCAGCCGACCGTGTGCTCGGAGACCTGCGTCGGCCGTATCCGCTATCTCGGCGTCGTGCTCTATGACGCCGACCGCATCGAGGAAGCGGCGAGCGTTCCCAGTGAGCAGAACCTCTACGAGGCGCAGCTTAAGATTTTCGTTGATCCCAACGACCCTGCGGTCATCGAGCAAGCCCGCTCGGATGGAATCGCGGACAGCTGGCTTGCCGCCGCGCGCCGCTCGCCGATCTGGAAGATGGCGATGGAGTGGAGAGTGGCGTTTCCGCTGCATCCGGAATACCGCACGCTGCCGATGATCTGGTACGTGCCGCCGCTGTCGCCGATCCAGTCGGCCGCGGCGGCCGGCAAGATCGGTCACGACGGCGAGATGCCGGACGTCCGATCGCTGCGCATTCCGCTGCAATATCTCGCGAATTTGCTCACCGCGGGCAACGAAGAGCCGGTCGCTCTGGCGCTCGAACGCATGCTGGCGATGCGCGCCTATATGCGCGCCAAGACCATCGACAAGATGAGCGACGAGGCCATCGCCAACCGCGTCGGGCTTAGCGGAGCCGCGATCGAGGAGATGTATCAGACCATGGCGATCGCCAATTACGAGGACCGCTTCGTCATCCCGACCGCCCACCGCGAACTGGGCGAAGACGCCTACGATCTGCGCGGCTCGTGCGGCTTCTCCTTCGGCAATGGCTGCTCCGATGGCACGACCGCATTCGGTCTGTTCGGCGCGCCCTGGCGCGCAAAAAAGCCGATGGAGGTGGAGTGATGGCCCGGACCTTCAAGGCCCTCTCGGCCCTGTTAGGCTATCCAAGCACACTGTTGCAGGAAGCCGTGCCGGAACTTGCGGCGGCCATCGACGGCGAAGCATTGCTTGCCACGGCAGCGCGCCGCCAGCTCGATCCGCTGCTCAACGAAATTGCGACCGGTGATCTCTACGATCTGCAGGAACGTTACGTACAGCTGTTCGATCGCACGCGCTCGCTGTCGCTGCATTTGTTCGAGCACGTGCACGGCGAGGGCCGCGATCGCGGCCAGGCCATGATCGATCTGCAGGCCTTATACGAGAACGGCGGGCTCAAGATCGATGCCGCCGAGCTGCCGGATTTCCTGCCGCTGTTCCTGGAGTTCCTGTCGACGCGGCCAGCCGCCGAAGCCTGTGAACTGCTCGGACAGCCGGCGCACATTTTCGCAGCTCTGGCTGAGCGCTTGCACCAGCGGCAAAGTCCCTACGAGGGTGTTTTCCACGGCCTTGTGGCGCTTGCCGCCGCAAAGCCCGAGGCCGACGAGGTGTCGGCGCTGCTCAGCACGCCAGACCCGGAATCAACCGACCTCGCGGCGCTCGATGCCGCCTGGGAGGATGAACCGGTCATCTTCGGGCCGAACGCGAGCAATAGTTGCAGGGACGGGCTGGTCGCCAGGATCCGCGCCGGCCGCCGTCCCGCGCCGGGCGTCGCCACCGCCGACGCCGCGCCGTCCGCACTGCCACGCTCCTAGGACAAACCATGCGCGAGATCGTCAATCACATCGCATTCGGCTGGTATCCGTATCTTTGCCTCACGGTATTCCTGCTCGGGAGCTTGGTCCGCTTCGATCGAGAGCAGTACACCTGGCGGAGCGGATCGAGCCAGCTGCTGCGCCGCCGTCAGCTGATCTGGGGCTCGAATCTTTTTCACGTCGGTATTCTGCTGATCTTTATCGGCCATTTCGTCGGCCTGCTGACGCCGATCTGGTTTTTCGACACCATCGGCATTTCCCACACTTTCAAACAATGGATGGCCATCGACATCGGCGGGGTCGCCGGCATCATGTGCTTCATCGGATTGACGCTGCTGGTGCATCGGCGGTTGTTCGATGTGCGCATCCGCAAAACTTCTTCGTTCGGCGACATCGCCATCCTGCTGCTGTTATACGCGCAGTTGATTCTCGGCCTCTCGACGATCCGGGTGTCGCTCGCTCATCTCGACGGCCATGAAATGGTGAAGTTCATGAACTGGGCGCAGGGCATCCTCACCCTGCAGCCCGGCGTCGCGGCGCTCGTCGCCGATGTGAACCCGATCTTCAAGCTGCATTTGTTCCTCGGGATGACGATTTTCCTTGTCTTCCCGTTCACGCGCCTCGTGCACGTCTGGAGCGCGCCGGTCTGGTACCTCGGCCGGCGCGGCTACCAAGTGGTGCGAACGACGAGAAACGGCAGGCCGCTCGCTCGGCAGCCGCGCACCATCCCGGCGGAATAGCGGACGGCGTATTAGAGCATGATCCGGAAAAGTGGAAACGGTTTTCCGAAAAGATCATGCTCCACTAAGAAAAAATAGAGTGCGATCGTTTCAACCGGAAGCGATTGCGCTCCGAGTGACCGATGCGACTGAATGATGGCGCCCTACGTGTCGTCGACCTCACGTTCGGTGTCGCGCACGCGGATCGTGTATTTCTTCATCAGCGCTTGGAAATTCGGACGCTGCATCCCGGTTTCCTCGGCGCTCTTGGTCACGTTCCAGTCATTGCGCCTGAGCGCCTCGAGCACGAACTGCTTCTCGATCTCTTCTACCGACTTCTCACGCGCGGCCTTTTTGACGCGCTTGAGTTCGTCGCCGGTCCGCGGCACCGCGAAGTCGTCCGGCCGGCGGGACGAGTCGATGATATGGACGAGGTGGGCGTGACGGATGATGTTGTCGCTGGTCAGGATTGCCGCCCGTTGTATGACGTTTTCGAGTTCGCGCACGTTGCCCGGCCATGAGTAGTTCATAAGCGCGCTCATCGCTCCTTCGGAAATATCGGTGACCTTCTTCCCCAGTTCGGCGCTGAATGCCGTGAGGAAGTGATAGGCCAGCGCCGGTATGTCGTCCTTTCGTTCGCGCAGCGCCGGGACGTGGATCGGGAAAATATTGATGCGATAATAGAGGTCGTCGCGGAACGTGCCGGCGGCGACCATGGCGTTGAGGTCCTTGTTGCTGGCGGTGATCAGTCGGAAATTGGCGGTTTGCGTGCGGGTGTCGCCGACCGCGCGGAACTCGCGCTCCTGCAGCACGCGCAGCAGCTTGGCCTGGATCGAAATGGAAAAATTGCCGATTTCGTCGAGAAACAGGCTGCCGGCGTCGGCGACCTCAAACATGCCTTTCTTGTTGGCGACGGCGCCGGTAAAGGCGCCCTTGACGTGACCGAACAATTCGCTTTCCAACAAGTTCTCGCTCAGCGAGGTGCAGTCCACCGGAATGAACGGCTTGTCCTTGCGCAAGCTGTTGTAGTGGATGGCGCGGGCGATCAGCTCCTTGCCGGTTCCGCTTTCCCCGGTCAGCAGCACCGTCGAGTTGGTCGGCGCACATTGCCCGACCAGCCGGTACACCGCCTGCATCGGCGGGCTCGAGCCGATGATATTGTCGAAGCGATATTTTGAGCTCACCTCGCTCCTGAGGTTGAGATTTTCGCGCAGCAACAGCCGCCTTTCCAGCGCGCGTTGCACCACCAGCTGGAGTTCGTCCGGTTCGAATGGTTTGGAGATGTAGTCGAAGGCACCGAGCTTCATCGCCTGCACCGCGGTGTCGACCTGTGACAGGCCGGTGATCATGATGACGTCCACGTCGGGATGCGTTTCCTTGACTCGGCGCAACACTTCCAGACCGCTCATGTTCGGCATCATGATGTCGAGGATCATAATATCGCAGGGATTGTCCTCGACTTTGTGCAGCGCCTCGCGGCCGTCGCGCGCCACCTCGATCTGGTAGCTGTCGCCGCCGCTGAGGATACGCAAGCAGCTTCTGATGACGATCTCCTCGTCGTCCACGACCAGAATTCGCGCGCTCATCAAACGCTCCCGCTCGGTTTGCTGTCGGGCCGGTCGGTCGGCGGCGTCAGCGGCAGGAACACGCTGAACGTCGATCCCTCGCCGACCTTGCTTTGCACCTCGATGACGCCGCCATGAGCCTCGACGATTCCGTGACTGACGGAAAGTCCCAGCCCGGTTCCCTTGCCTACGACCTTAGACGTGAAAAACGGATCGAAGATCCGGCGCAAGTTCTGCTCGGGAATGCCGCAGCCGGTATCGACGATCGATATCTCCACCATCGGCACGGGTTCTGCTGACTGCATGGACTGCCGCGGCGTGGCGGCGCGGCGCGTACTGATCGTGATGTTTCCCTTCTCTTCAACGGCGTGTTGGGCGTTGACAAGCATGTTCATGATCACCTGCTTGATCTGATCTGCGTCGATCCAGATCAACGGCAGCGTGCCATCGAGGTCCATGGTAATCTCGATATTCCGCAGGTGCGCGGGCCGTTCGACGATGCGCACCGTGTCTTCGATGATCTCGTTGATATCGCTAAATTTCTTCTCCGGTTGCTTTTCACGGGCAAAATCGAGCAGCCGCTTGATGATGGCCGCACAGCGTTTGGTCTCGCGGATCACCAGGTCCATGTCCTCGGCGTCGGGGCTGTTGTCGGGCATTTTCTGGCGCAGCAGATGCGAGAAGGTCAGGATGCCGGTGAGGGGGTTGTTCAATTCATGAGCGACGCCCGAGGCCAGCAGCCCGACCGAGGCGAGCTTCTCCCCGCGCATGGTTTCCGCCTGCGCGCGTCGCAGTTCCTGCGTCCGTTTTTCCACCTTTTGCTCGAGCGTATGAGCCGAATCGCGCAGCTCCGCCCGCGAATTACGCAAGGCGTCGGTCATGCTGTTGAACGAGCAGGCGAGCCTGCCGAATTCGTCGCCACCGCGCACCGGAATCGGCTGGTCCAGATTTCCGGCGGAGAGCCGTTGCGCTCCGGTCTCGAGGTCGCGCAGCGGCAGGTAGACCAGACGGTGCACAAAGAACCCGACAGCCAGCGAAGCCAGCGCGATGAACCCCACGGAAAATCCGGCGATCTCCAGCGTGTTGGTGCGCAACTTGGTGTCGATTTCCTCGATCGAATAGTTGATGTCGAGAATGCCGAGAACGGAAGTCTCTTTCTTGTGCTGATGACAGGCGGCGTTGTAGCAGGACGGTTCGTTGCGGATCACCTCCATGCTGCCGAGCAGTGGCTTGCCGTTCGGTGCTTTGAACGTCCAGGTTCGCTCGTTTCGGGGAACCTGCGCGATTGGACGCCCGCTCTGATGGCAGCGCGAGCACGCCTCGGCATTGGCGTCCACCGTCTGGCCGATCTCCGGCGCGTAGGTCGAATGGATGATTCGCCCGTCCTTGCTCAGAATTCTCACCCGGTCGATTTTTTCCTGGGCGGCTACATCGTGGATGATCTGATCGACATAGGCGGGCTCGTTCTGCAGCATGGCGAAACGCGTGCTCTTGGTGATCACTTCCGAGAGCTGCATGACGTGATCGGACACCTTGCCGAGGATTTGATTGTGCAGAAACCAGGCGACCACCCCGGTGAACAACAGCATGGCCACCGACAGTCCGATGGTGAGGTAGAGGATGACCTTGAACTTCAGGGTCTGCGGCCACATGCGTGCCATCACTTCTCTTTCGGCGCCGGAAAGGGCCGCGGCCTTTCAACAACGCCAAATCATCGACGCAGGCGTCCCCACCGCGCCCAGGATCCGCCGATCTCGCAAACAGCTTAGCCGTCGAGCCGGAGGAGGGTCATTGATACGTATCAAACCGGTCATCAGACGGTCATTGCCCGTCAATCGGTTCGGAAAACGGGCCTCGGCGGAAGCGGTGAGGCGTGGCGGCACCAGTTGAGCCGCCTCCAGGGGGCGGTCACCGTCTGCCGCCGGGTGCCGCTCGCTTCGCCCGTGCTGCGTTCTCTCCGCGGCCGCGTACTGCATAAACGGTTGACTTCGAGTTCTTGGATGTTGCCTGGCGCGGTCATCCGACTATGATCCGACGCGTCTTCGGGACATGCCTTGTGCAAACGGTCCGGATAAATCGGAGAATGACAATGCAATACGCGAAAACGATCAAATTGGCGATTGTGAGTGGGTTCGTCGGCACGGCGACGCTGGTCTTGCTGACGGCGGCGATGCTCACCGTCGCGACGCCGAATGCACAGGCAACGCCGGCTATTGCGAAGGGCCAGCCATGCGGCAACTGCCATGCGGGCTCACCGCCGAGCAAGTCTAATCTGAAAAAATGACGCCGGAAGGAGAGCTAAGGGCGGCAGGAAGTCGTGAGTCGCCGCACGCGTTCGACGCTTGCTAGCCGCACCAGCAAACACGGCGCCCCGATTGTCGTCGTGATCGGCGGCGTGTCGACGCCGCCTCCGCTTTAGCTCGCTGGAGTCATAGTGCGCTGGATTCGGACGCTCGATGTCGACGGTTGATCGACATACGATCGCTGCGGTCTATTACGCGACGCGCGACGGGCAATCGCGGCGTATTGCGGAGCACATATCCCGTCGCCTGGCGGAGAGCGAAATATCCGCTCCCGCGCGGGACATTGCGGCGGCACCGCCTCCGCCTTCCGAGCTCGCTGCCGCCGCGGCGGTGATAGTGGTTGCTGCCGTCCGCTACGGCCGGCACTTGCCGGAGGCGGATCGTTTCCTGGCGGCCTATCGGGCACTTCCGTCGCCGCCGCCATTGGCGCTCGCCTCGGTCAATCTGACCGCCCGCAAGGCCGGCAAAACCACGATCGCGGGCAATGTCTATCTACGCAAGGCCATTGCGCGTCATCGCCTCGAGCCGGCCGTGGCGGTCGCCTTTGCCGGACGCCTCGACTATCGGCTGTATGGCGCGCTCGATCGCCAGATCATCCGCTTCATCATGCTGCTCACTGGGGGACCGACCGACCCCGACGCCCGTATCGAATATACCTCATGGCCTGCGGTCGACGCCTTCGCCGCCAGCATCGTTGAACTGATCCGGCGTCGCAACGCGCCGCCTGGCGCGAATTCCGATTCCGTGCGAGCATAGTCGGCTGGCGGACGAGCTTTCTGCGTTCTGCCGGCCTGCAGAGATCAAAGCGCGGCCGATTTGGCACGAGCAATTACGACGCACGGGTTCGAATTCGGAGAAGGCCGATGATCCCCACCTTCTTGCGGCATGGCTCCAACGTCTGGCTGGCGCTCGGGGTCGCGATGCTCGCCGTGGGATTTGTTGCCGGGGTCTGGCCGTTTTCGTTACCATTCGTCGCCATCGGCGCCTTGACGTTCTATGTCAGCGAATACGGCTATCACCGCTACGCCTTCCACGCCGAACCGTCGCGTTTTGCCTTTGTACGCAAATTGCAGCATCGGCTCCATTACGATCATCACGCCGAGCCCGATCGTCTCGATCTTCTGTTTCTGCCGGTCTGGTTTCTCATCCCCAATTTCGCCGTCACCGCGCTCGCCTTCGCTCTCATCTTCGGCTGGGCCGCTGTCGCCTCGGCGATGTTCGGCGTGACGCTGGCGATCCTTCACTACGAATGGGTGCATTACGTCGCCCACATTCCCTATCAGCCGCGAACGCGTTTCGGGCGCTGGCAGAAGCAGTATCACCTGCGCCATCACTACATCAGCGAGAAATTCTGGTTCGGCGTCTCCAACCCGTCGATGGATTTCGTCGGTCGTACCTACCGGGCCGCGCGCGAAGTCGAGCGCAGCGGCACGACACGAAAGCTGTACGGCTAGACGAAGAACGGCCGCGGCGCGCGCTCGATCGCCTCGAAATATCACCGGCTTTCGGCTCACGCCTCACCGATCTCGCGTAGGATTTCGGCGGTGTGCTCGCCGAGTCGCGGCGAGGGGCGTTCCGCCGCCATCGGCGTACCGTCAAGCATGATCGGCGTGCGCACGCCGGGGATTTTTGCCCCCGCGGCCGCGGCGCTCGGCAGTTCGAGCCGCATGGCGCGGTGAATCACCTGCGGATCGGAAAAGACCTGGGCGAGATCGTTGATCGGGCCTGCGGGCACGCCCACGGCTTCGAGTTTGTCCAACAGCTCGGCGCGCGACAGGCGGGCGGTCAACGCGCTAATGCGCGCGACGAGCTCGCCGCGGTGCGCGAGTCTCGCCTTGTTGTCCGAATAGGCCGGCTCCTTGGCGAGCTCCGGCTCGCCCAATGCGCCGCACAGCTTGGCGAACTGGCTGTCGTTGCCGCTGGCGATGATGATGTGGCCGTCGGCGACCGGAAAGACCTGATAGGGCGTGATGTTCGGATGCGCATTGCCCATGCGGTGTGGGACTTTGCCGGAAACGAGGTAATTGAGCGCCTGGTTGGCGAGAACGCCGACGGTCGAATCGATGAGCGCGGTATCGATATAGCCGCCGCGCCCTGTCTTTTCCCGCCGTGCCAGCGCCGCGAGGATGCCGATCACCGAATAGACGCCGGTGAAGAGATCGGACACGGGCACGCCGACCCGCAGTGGCTCGTCGTCGGGATTGCCGGTGAGATCCATGATCCCGCCGATGCCTTGCGCCATGAGATCGTAGCCGGGGCGCGCGGCGTCTGGGCCGCTCTGGCCGAAGCCGGTCACCGAGCAATAAACGAGCCGCGGGTTGTCGCGCGCCAGACTTTCATAATCGAAGCCGAACTTGGCGAGGGTGCCGACCTTGAAGTTCTCGATCACCACGTCGGAGCGGGCGGCGAGCTTCCTGACGATGCGCCGTCCGTCCTCGCTGTCGAAATCGAGTTCGATCGAGCGCTTGCCGCGATTGGTGCCGTGGAAATACGCGGAATCGAGGTGACCGCCGTCGGCGGCGGGAACGAAAGGCGGCCCCCAGCTGCGTGTGTCGTCGCCGACGCCCTTACGCTCGACCTTGATCACGTCGGCGCCAAGATCGGCAAGGATTTGCCCGGCCCACGGTCCCGCCAGGATGCGAGCAAGCTCGAGCACGCGCAGACCGGCCAATGGACCCGGCATCACAGACTCCCGAAGCAACGCGCTCTAAGTGACAAAGCCGCGCCACTTTGTCTACGGTCGGCTTCCTGCCGTTTCGTCCTGCGCGGAGGGTAGGGGGCGGGCCTGGCTTGTCATCGTCGCCGGCAGTTACTAGCTCAGCTACGCCGGGCGAATGGGACCATGGTGAACACCTCATTCTTCAGCGAATTGCTGCAGAGCATCGCCGACCGCAGCCGCGCATTGATACTGCGCGAGCGCCGCGAGCGGTCCCGTGAGCGCTCGGCCGGTCTCATCGAGCTGTGCGAGGCATTGCTCACGGGCCGCGGCGAGGCCTCCGGCGTCGCGCTGGCGGACGAGATCCTTGCCGATTATGCGGAGCTGACCATCGGGCCGCGCATCGCCTTCTTCGAGGCGCTGGCGACCACCTTCGGTCACGATCCCGCCCGCATCGACGAAGCGATCGCCGCTTGGCGCCAGTCCCCCTCGGCGAAGACCGCGGCCGGGCTCAACCGCGCCGCCGAGCCACGCCGGCTCGAGCTCCTTCGCCGCCTCAATCTTGCGCCTGGCGGCACCGCCGCGCTGGTGCGCATGCGCGAGCAGCTCCTCGACGCCGTGGATCACCGCGGCGATCTGAGCGTCGTCGACAGCGATTTCATCCACCTGTTCTCGTCGTGGTTCAACCGCGGCTTCCTGGTGCTGCGCCGGATCGACTGGTCAACGCCGGCCCTGATCCTGGAAAAGATCATCCGCTATGAGGCCGTGCACGAGATCCGCGACTGGGCGGATCTGCGTCGCCGCATCGACCTGCCCGACCGCCGCTGCTACGCCTTTTTTCATCCGGCGTTGGTCGACGAGCCTTTGATCTTCGTCGAGGTGGCGTTGACGCGGGAAATTCCCGCGGCGATCTCCCCGGTTCTTTCCGACAAGCGCGAGGTCGTCGAGCCGACGCGCGCCACGACGGCGACGTTCTACTCGATCACCAATTGCCAGCGCGGTCTCGCCGGCGTGAGCTTCGGCAGCTTTCTCATCAAGCAGGTGGTGGAGGAAGTCTCGCGCGAGATGCCGCGCATCTCCGCTTTCGTCACGCTGTCGCCGGCGCCCGACTTTGCGCAATGGCTCAAGCGCGAGCGCGCCAATGAAGGCTCGCTGGCGATCGATGAGGAGGATCGCGCGGCGCTCGCGGCACTCGATGCCAGCGCTTGGTGGCGCGCGCCGGACGTGATCGAAACGATTAGGGCGCCATTGCAGCGCGCCGCGGCCTGGTATTTCATTCGCGCGCGCAACAGCCGGGGATTGCCGGTCGATTCGGTGGCCCGGTTCCACCTCGGCAATGGCGCACGGCTCGAACGGCTCGACTGGCCCGCCGACACGTCGGAACGGGCGCTGCAGCAGTCCTACGGCCTGATGGTGAACTACCTTTACGACCTCGATTACATCGAGCAGAACCACGAGGCCTATGCGCAGCAGCATGCCGTGGTCGCCGCCGGTGCCGTCAGCCGGCTGGTACGCTTCCCGGCGCGCGACGTCGTCCCGGTCTCGGGTTAAACTGTCATGCCCAATCTGCTCGGTATTCTTGAAACTGCGCTCTACGTCGAGGAGTTCGAGCGCGCGTGCCCGTTCTACGAGCAGGTGCTCGGCCTCAACAGCATCTATCGCGATCAGCGGCTGTGCGCCTACGATGTCGGCTCGCGCGGCGTGCTGCTTCTTTTCTTGCGCGGCCGCTCGTTCGAGACCGTGCAGCTGCCCGGCGGCACCATCCCGCCGCATGACGGTCATGGACCGGTGCACATCGCCTTCTCGATCGCGGCCGATGATCTGCCCGCCTGGGAGGAGCGGCTCGAGGCGGAGGATATTCCGATCGAAGGCCGCACCAGATGGCCGCGCGGCGGCGAGAGCATCTACTTCCGCGACCCAGACGGCCACCTCGTCGAGCTGGCGACGCCGGGATTGTGGCCGGGCTATTAGCCGCTCGATGCCATTCACGACCGCCCGTAGACCGGGACAACGGCGCCGCGGGTGACGCGGTTCTCCGGGGAGGCGAGGAACAGAATCGTCGCTGCGACCTCTTCGACCTTCGGCCAAAGGCCGTAATCGGCCTTAGGCATGGCGCGGCGATTGGTCGGCGTGTCCATGATGGACGGCGCGACTGCGTTGACGAGGATGCCGTCGTTTGCGACCTCCTGGGCGAGGGCGACGGTCAGCGCGGCGACGGCCGCTTTGCTCGCGGTGTAGGCGGCCGTGCCGGCACCACTGCGCCATTCGAGCGCCGCGCGGGCGGCGACATTGACGATGCGGCCGCCGCTCCCGCCACCGCTTGTCATGGCGCTCACCGCCGCGCGGCAGCAAAGCAAGCAGGTGACGAGGTTCATCTCGATCTGCTGTTGCAGTGTTGCTGCGCTGGTCTCCCGTAGCGGTCCTGCGGCAAAACCACCAGCCAGGTGGATCGAGGCCCAGAGCGGCGCTATTCCCTGATAGAGGCGGTTGACGGCGCGCTCATCGGCGAGGCTGCCGGTGACGGTGAGCGCGACCTGCCGGTGCTCGCGCAGACGAAAACGCTGCGCTTCCGCCTCGTCGAAGCAGGGCACGTGACAGGTCGCGCCGGCGTCGAGGAGCGCCTCGACCACGGCGCCGCCCAGCGCGCCGGCGCCGCCGGTGATCACGATGTGACGACCATGGAAATCCATTTTGCGCGCCTCGCCGATCTCACCGCCGAAGCGGACGGACGGGAGATAATCCTTCATTTGCGCCCAGGCGAGAAGACGGGATTTGCTATGTTGCGCCAAGGGGAGAATCAGTGCCCGATTTCGATCTCGCCATCATCGGCGGCGGCATCAATGGTGTCGGCATTGCCCGCGATGCCGCTGGGCGCGGCCTCAAGGTCGTGCTGGTCGAGCAGAACGACCTCGCCTCAGGCACGTCGGCCGCGTCCTCGAAGCTCATTCACGGCGGGCTGCGCTATCTCGAGCACGGCGCGTTGTGGCTGGTGCGCGCCGCGCTCGCCGAACGCGAGGTGCTGTTGCGGATGGCGCCGCACCTCATTCGGCCGCTGCGCTTCGTGCTGCCGCTCGATGCGGCGAGGCGCTCGCCGCTCCTTATTCGGCTCGGCCTTCTCGTCTATGACTGCATCGGCCGGCGGGAAATCCTGCCGCCTTCGCGCGCCGTCGATCTTCTCACCGACGAGGCGGGCCTGCCGCTCAAGCGGGCCTTCCATGACGGCTACGAATATTCCGACTGCTTTGCCGATGATGCGCGCCTTGTAGTACTCAACGCCGTCGATGCCGCCGAGCGCGGCGCGACGATCCGCACCCGCACGCGCTGCGTGCGCGCCGAGCGGGCCGACGGTTGGCGGTTGACCCTCAACGCGCAGGGCCGGCGCGAGGTGGTGACGGCACGGGTGCTGGTGAGCGCGGCTGGCCCCTGGGTGGGGATGGTGGCCGAGACCGTGCTGCGGCAACCGCCGCCGCGGCGGCTTCGGCTCGACAAGGGCAGCCACATCGTCGTGCGTCGCCTCTACGAGCATGAACGCGCCTACCTCTTGCAGGCGGCCGACGGCAGGGTCGTGTTCACCATCCCTTTCGAGCGCGACTTCACCCTCATCGGCACGACCGACCGAAATTTTTCCGGCGATCCCGCCGCGGTCATGGCGACGGCGGAGGAGATGGACTATCTCTGCGGCGTTGTGAACGAGTATTTCCGCACCGCGATCGCAGCTGTGGACGCGGTGTGGGCCTTTGCCGGTGTGCGTGCGCTGTACGCGCGTGGCACCCGCAAGGCGCAGGACGTCGGCCGCGATTACGTCCTCATCCTCGACCGGCGCTCGCGCGCGGCGCCGTTGCTCACGGTCTATGGCGGCAAGCTGACGACCTATCGCCGCCTCGCCGAGGCTGCGCTGGCGAAGCTTTCGCATTTCTTCCCGCCGTCGCAACCATGGACCGCCGAGAGCCGATTGCCCGGCGGCGACTTCACCTATGACGGCGCGCCGGCGCTCATCGCACGCACGCAGCGGCGGTGGCCATTCCTTACTGCTGACCACGTGCGGCGTCTGATCGCCGCCTACGGCACGCGCGTCGACAACATACTGAAGTCCGCCACCCGGCTCGACGATCTCGGCATGCGCTTCGGCGCCGATCTCACCGCCGCCGAGGTGCGTTACCTGATGGCTAAGGAATGGGCGCAGACGGGGGACGACGTGCTGTGGCGCCGCTCGAAGCTCGGCTTGCGCTTTTCCGATGCGCAGCGCGCGATGCTCGACCGCTTCATGGCGCAGGCCGGCACCTAGCCGGCCCCGCCTCGATGTTTCGCGCGCAGGCGGAAATATCGTTGCCGATCGTTCAAATTTTATCGATCTATTTCAGGCCAAGTTTAGGGTTTGTGGCGATATTGCCCGGGGAAATTGCGTCACCCTTCGCCGCCGAGATCGCGGAGCGCGTCGTGGAACCGGAAATTGCCAGACGGCTCGAAGCGCTCAAGGTGCTGATCGTCGACGACGAACACACCATGCGCAAGGTGACCCGCTCGCTTCTGCAGGTGATCGGAGTGCGCAACATCCACGAGGCCCACGATGGCCGCAGCGGCCTCGAAGCGATCTGCACGCTGACGCCGGACGTGGTCATTCTCGACTGGGAAATGCCGAGCCCAAACGGGGGGCAATTCATGCGCACGGTTCGTTCGCCAGGCAGCTTTCCGCTCCCCAGCGTGCCGATCATCATGCTCACCGCCTATGCCGAGCGTTCGCGCGTGGTTGAAGCGGTGCGGCTCGGCGTCAATGAATTTCTCGTCAAGCCGGTTTCCTCGAAGGCCTTGCTCGCGCGCTTGGTCTCCATCCTCTGCAAGCCGCGTCGGATGGTGAAGAAGGGCGACTATTACGGGCCCGAACCGCGCAAGCTCTCGTCCTATAAGCCGGAATCCGATCACGACTTGAGTGAAATCGTTGTGGTCAACTGATCACGCCGGGCGCTTCGCCTTCATCGCAAGGCGCAGCGACGCCGCGCAGGAAATTAACTGAACGCTCACCATTCCGGCGAGCGCGGCTTGGTTCGCCGGCCTGGACCGCTCGAACTGTCGGCCTTGGCTTTACCAACCTGCAAGGCGCTCATGCTCTGATGCGACGGTATCGCGAGGGGCGCCCGTTAGCCGTCACTGCCGGTCGAGTCATGCCATCCAAGCTGTCGAAGAAGGAAGTTGCGGACCTGATCCAGTCGCTCTGCGTCGTGGTGGTCGACGACAACCAATACATGCGCAAGATGATCCGCAATCTGCTCGTCAATTGCGGGGTCAAGGACATTTACGAGGCTGCGGACGGAATCGCCGCCCTGGACACAATTCGCACTGTCGGTCCCGATGTGGTGATTCTCGACTGGGAGATGCCACTCCTGAGCGGCGCCGAACTTGTGCGCATCGTGCGTTCGCCCGGCGTGTTCCCGGTGCCGGACGTGCCGATCATCATGCTGAGCGGACACGGCGAACGCTGGCGCGTCGTCGAGGCCATGCGACTCGGCGTCAACGAATATCTGATCAAGCCGGTTTCGGCGAAAGCCCTGTACGACCGTTTGGTCTCGATCACGGCGCAGCCGCGGCCGGCCGTGCAGATGGGCGACTACTACGGTCCGCAGCCGCGCAGGCTGGCCAGCGAAAGCATCGACAACGCCCCGCCTGCCGCGCCGCTCGCCGAAACCGGTGTAAACTGATCTCGGCCGCTCCACCAATTGCCCACGTGCGGGCATCCCGAGCGCCGGATTTTGCGACTCGACAAACTGGACGTCGCGACGCAATCTTTGTGATCCCTGGCAAGGGCGGGCAGGGGTCGGTGGCCGAGGGGCCGGTTGTGCTCCGGCCTGTTCGCAGCGTGGCCTGATGCCGATTACCCCCTTCCTTGCTGGGCAGGCATTCGACCCCGAGGTCGTCCGCGCCATGTCAGTGGCCTTCGAAGATGTCTGCAAGTCGCTGGGGCTGCTCGTCGGTCCTGATCCGGCATCCGAAGCCGTCGCCAAGAAAATCATCGCGTTGGCGCAGCGGGGCGTTCGCGGTCCGACCGCTCTCGCCGAGCGCGCGCTCGCCGAATTGGAGCGCGACGAATGACGGAATGACGGCAATCGGCTGCCGGCCGCCCGATCAGGTTCTCTGCCGGAAAACCCGGTTCCACTTTTCACGATCATGCTCTAGGTGTGACGGCGATGCGCGCCCTCGGTTCGCGGGCCGCCGCGGCCGGAGTGGGAATGCAGACCGTCGCAGCCAAACGAGCTTTTGCACCGTGGACCGATCCGAACCTGCGTCCGCTGCTGCGCATCGAGGCCCTGACCAGGCGCTTCGGCGGCGTGTCCGCGGTCGATCATTTGTCGCTCGACATTTATGAGGGCGAATTCTTCGCCCTGCTCGGACCCTCGGGTTGCGGCAAGACCACGCTTCTGCGCCTGATCGCCGGTTTTGAGCGGCCGAACGCCGGTCGCATCATGCTTGACGGGGTCGATCTCGCTCCGGTGCCGCCTTATCGGCGCCCGGTCAACATGATGTTTCAGAGCTACGCGTTGTTCCCCCACCTCAACGTCGAGGCCAATGTCGCCTTCGGCCTCAAGCAAGAGGGTCTGCCCAAACCGGAGATCGCGCGTCGTGTCGCCGACATGCTTGCCTTGGTCAAACTGGAAAGTTTCGGCGGCCGCAAGCCGCATGAGCTTTCCGGAGGCCAGCGCCAGCGCGTCGCCTTGGCGCGTTCGCTCGTCAAGCGGCCGCGGGTGCTGCTGCTCGACGAGCCGCTGGCGGCGCTCGACAAGAAACTGCGCGGCGAAACGCAGTTCGAGCTGATGGAGCTGCAGCGGCGGCTCGGCTTCACCTTTTTCATCGTTACCCACGACCAGGGCGAAGCGATGACGCTGGCTGACCGCATCGGCGTCATGGACCGCGGCCGGCTCATGCAGGTGGGGCCGCCGGCCGAGATCTATGAGCGCCCGAACTCGCGCTGGGTCGCCGACTTCGTCGGCGACGTCAATCTGTTCGCGGGCCGTCTCGGCGACGATCGGCAATGCGTCGACGGCACGGAGGCGGGGCGGCTGCGCGTTGCGGCCGTGGTCGAGGCCGAGCCGGGCGCAATGGTATGGGTGGCGGTGCGCCCGGAGAAGGTCCGCGTAGGGCGAGAGCCGCCCGCGCCGGAACCCGCCAACAGCCTTGCCGGGACAATCGTCGACATCGGCTATCTCGGCGATATGTCGGTCTACAAGCTGCGCACCGACGAGGGTGTGCAGGTGAAGGCGGCGATCGCCAATGCCGGCAGCCTCAGCGAGCGCGCGATCGGCGTTGACGAGCGCGTGTGGCTGAGCTTTCCGCCGGAGGCGGCAGTCGTGCTGACGCGATGACCCTATCGGGTCACGCAAACGGAATGGCCATGAAGCGAACTCGCGGAGGTTCCTTTCTCGCAAACCTAGTCGTCGGCATTCCTTATGCATGGCTGCTCGTCTTCTTTCTCGTGCCGTTTCTGATCGTGCTCAAGATCAGCCTGTCGCAGACCGCGATCGCACAGCCGCCCTACACGCCGGTGTTCGACCTCGCGGCCGGCTGGCACGGCGTCACCGCCTTTTTCGCCGGGCTTTCGATCGACAACTACCTGCTTATCGGCAGCGATCCGCTTTACCTCCTGTCCTATCTCAAGAGCGTCGAAATCGCGGCATTCTCGACGCTCATTCTGCTCGTCATCGGCTACCCCGTCGCCTATGCGATCGCGCGCACGTCGCCGCGGTGGCAGGCGGTGCTCGTGCTGCTTACGGTGCTGCCGTTCTGGACCTCGCTGCTCATCCGCATCTATGCCTGGATGAACATCTTGCAGCGCGACGGGCCGCTCAATAAGGCACTCCTGGCGCTGTCGATCGTGAGGGAGCCGGTGGCTTGGCTCTCGACCGATACCGCCACCTATGTCGGCATCATCTATTCCTATTTGCCGTTCATGGTGCTGCCGCTCTACGCGACGCTCGAGAAATTGGACGAAACGCTGCTCGAGGCGGCAGCCGATCTCGGCTGCCCGCGCTGGAAGACGTTTTGGCTGGTGACCTTGCCGCTGTCGTCGTCCGGTGTGATTGCCGGCGTGCTGCTGTGCTTCATTCCGATCGTCGGCGAGTTCGTCATTCCCGATCTGCTCGGCGGCTCGCGGTCGCCGATGATCGGGCAGACGATCTGGATCGAATTCTTCGGCAACCAGGATTGGCCGGCCGCGGCTGCGGTTGCGGTCGTGCTCGTTTGTCTCCTGGTGACGCCGATTATCGTCTATCAGAACCAGGCGATGCGGGCGGTGGAGCGGGATTGACATGCGCAAGATCTCCGCCTTCAACCTGGGCGCCATCGTCATCGGCATCGCCTTCCTCTATCTACCGATCGTCGTTCTGGTGATCTATTCGTTCAACGCCTCGCGTCTGGTCGCCGTCTGGGGCGGCTGGTCGACGCGCTGGTATGCCGCGCTCATCGACGATGCGCCGCTCATCGACTCGGCCTTGATCAGCGTACGCTTGGCGCTTGTTTCGGCGACCACGGCAACCTTGCTGGGCACGCTGGCGGCGCTGGCGCTCGTGCGTTTCGGCCGCTTCCGCGGCCGGCTGCTATTCAGCGCCATGATCTATGCACCGCTGGTGATGCCGGAAGTGATCACCGGGTTGTCGCTCCTCCTGCTCTTCGTCGCTATCGCCGTCGATCGCGGGTTCTGGACCGTCGCCGTCGCCCACACCACGATGGCGATGTGCTTCGTCACGGTGATCGTGCAGTCGCGTCTGGTCGATTTCGATCGGAGCCTCGAGGAGGCGGCGATGGATCTCGGTGCCTCGCCGCTGCGCACGTTTCTGGTCGTGACCTTGCCTCTCATCTTGCCGGCGATCGCCGCCGCCTGGATGCTCGCCTTCGCGCTCTCGCTCGATGATCTCGTCATCGCGAGTTTCACGACCGGGCCGGGCGCGACCACGTTGCCGATTCGCATCTATTCCGAGGTCCGTCTCGGGGTTAAGCCGGAGATGAACGCCGTGTGCGCTATCATGGTCGGCGTGGTCGGCATCGCCGTCATCGCTGCTTCGCTGCTCGGCAAGTTCACCGCAGCGAGGAGCGGGCCGGGGCGATGACCGATCGCCGAAGCGCGCCATTGCAAGCGGTTCGCCCGCCCCCGCTTGGCGAGCGACGCTGGCTTGGGCAGTGCTCAGGCGAGACGGGATTTACTCGGGATTTTTCGGCCCCGGCGGCGGGGCGGGAGATGCGGCCGGCGCCGCCAAGAGCCGGTCGATCACCGAGCGCACGGCCGTGCCGGCGGTGCGGTCCCTGATGGCGTCGAGCAGAGGCGCAGCCGCGCCGGAGCGGCGGATCAGGCTTTGCGGGTCCGGCAGCATGATCGGATCGTCCCACTGACCCTGCACGACGAATGGCAGTTCGAACTGGTTGGCGGTCGCGTTCGAAACCAGCGTCGCGACGCCTTTGAGGTCGAGTTCGCGCGCCGGCACCGAGGCCTGGCCGCCCGCCGCGATGCGCACGGCCGGACCGTCGATGCGCATGTTGTCCACCGACACCACGCCCTGCGCGATCTTGAGGGTCAAGGTGAGCTGGTCCAACGGAGTACGACCGGTACGAAAATCGCCGTTTCCGGATAGCGGCCGGCGTTCGAGCCGGCGTAGCAATTGCTCGACATTGATGCCGGCGAGCGCGCCGCCATGGGCGGTGAGGCTTGCTGTCCCACTGAGCGCATCGGTCACCGCGAGCACCGAAGCGCCCGATCCCTCGACATCGAGCGCGAGATTGCCGCGGCCCTCGAGCTTGTGCATCCCGAAAAGCTGGCCGAGGCAATTTTCGAGATCGACATCGACGAATTGCACATGCGAAGTGACCGCAACGCCGCCGCCAGCACTGGCGAGCCCGAGCGATCCCTTCGCGGTGCCGCCGAACGCCTGCGATTCTCCGATGGTAACGTCGAGCTTGCCGCCGCGCATGTTGGCGGCGATCGCCGTGCGGCCAAATTGCGCGCCCGCGATCTTGATGCTCGCAGCCGAGAGCCGCAGATCGAGGTCGAAATCGGCGAGCCCGTCAAGCGCAATGGGCAGCCGATTCCAGTTGCGTTCGTTGGCGGCCAGCAGGCGGATGCCGGAAACATAGGGGGTCAGATCGATCGCCTCGGAAGCGAGCGTGCCCTGCACCGCGCGATGGCCGTCGGTTGCGAGCGTGAGCGCGCCCTCGGCTGCGTTGCCGTCGACTTCGACGTTGACGCCGGACAGTGAGATCAGGCCGCTGCCGATCTGGCTCTGCGCCCGCAGCGCGAAACGGCCGAAGCCGCCGAACGGCAGGTTACTGGCGTCGGTCCAGCGCATGGCCTCGCGCAGCGACGGAGAATCGACGCTCAACGTGCCTTCGACCTTGAGCGTCGGCTGATAGCTTGCGGCGCCGTCGAAGGCGACTTTCACCGGCGCGCCGGAAAGCCGGAGCTTGAGGCCCGAGCGCTCGCCGGTCAGCGCCGAGAGAAAATCGCTGAGCGTGAGGCTCGCCTCGATCGATTCGTCATGCCAAACGAAACGACCGTTGGCGCCGAAGCTGCGCGAAATCGACGGCCAAGCGAGCTGGAATTCCACGCCGTCCAGTCTGTCGGTTGCGTCCTTCCCGCCGTAATAATTATGGACGATCACGGTGCCGTCGTGGATGCCGATCTCCGAGAAGGACGCGGTGCGGCTGGGATCGGGCTTAAGTGCCTGGGCAAGCGAGTAGAGCAACCCCGACCAGTTCGACTGGCCGTCCGCCAGGAAAGTGACGGTGATGGTCGGCCGCACGAGCGTCACGTCGGCGATTTCAATGCGCCCGGCGAGCAGCGGGAAATAGCGCAAATGCGCGATCAATTCGTCGACCACGACTGCCGGCTGCCCGGTGCGGTCATTGCCCAGCAGCACGTTGTGGAAGCTTGCCGTGCCGGAGGGAAACAGCGATACCGAGATCGAGCCGCGCAGCACCGGATCGAGCCCGGTGACCGCGTGGATCTCACGGTCGACGGCGTCCCGCACCGACCCGGTCGGGATGAGGAACGACAACGCGACCAGGGTGGCGAAGGCCGCCGCGGCCACGGCGGCAACGGCAATCACCAGGCGTCTCAAGCCAGTAGCCGCAGTCACGAGGCGCCTTCCGATATTTGCTGGGCCAGTCGCATTTTGCGGAGCTGCAGGGGGATACAACCTGCCCGGCATCTGTGTCGCTTTCGTGGCCGGGCTCGCGCCTCGCCAGCCCAAGGGGTTGCTACGAAAGGGCAAAAACGGCCTTGCCGGTCGGCCGCCGAAGCCGCGCCCATTCGCGCCGGTCAGCCAACGCTCAATGGGCGGCCGAGCGCCGCGGCCGCCCATCGCGCGACTGCGCCACTTCGGCAATCATCTTCTCGATCATCGCCTCGCCGAACGAGTTGAAGTCTTTCGCCACCAGGACGAATGCGCCGGGGCCGCCGATGACGTTGTTCCGGTAGTAATTGTCGAGGCCGCCCGGCGGGTTGGTGTGATCGGGATTCCATGGCAGCGGGGTGGCGCTGAGGATCACGAGCCCGTTGATGGTGACCCCTTCCGCGAGGGCTTCGTCGCGGGCCGACGTCACGTCGCGGCCGGCATTGTTGGTGCCGTCGCCGGAGACGTCGATGGTACGGCGAGCGGATTCACAGGGAGCGTGCGCCAGCTGGCCCATGGCAAATTCGATCGCGCCCGAGATCGAGGTGCGGTCCGCAAACGAGCGCGGCATTTCCAAAAGGCGATCGCCGAAGCTTTTCGCCGACTCGGCGTCGCCGACGGTCGTCCAGTCGATCAGTACCCGCTGTGAGCCGACGCCCGACCATTCGATGAAAGTCAATCCGATGCGGCCGTTGCGACCGGAGCGAATGGCGTCGAGTACCCGCGGATCGGAGACCGCGGCGGCATAGCCCTCGCGCTGCAACTGGAATTTCACGCTGTCGATGCTGCGCGACACGTCGGCCGCCAGTACCAACAGCAAATCGACTTGCTCGGTGGCCGCGGCAACGCTCGGCGCCAATGCCGCGGCGATGAGCAGCAAGAGAGCTCCGAGCTTGCGCATCCGCGCCGGCGCAGCCGGGCTAATCGGCGCGTCCGGTGCCGCAGCGGCGACTGGTTTTTGCCTACGCTTCGGCGCGTCGGTCACGGCGACTGCCATCAGGCGCTGGCCGCGGCGTGGATCGCGGCGCGCACCCGCTGATAACTGCCGCAGCGGCAGATATTGGTGATCGCAGCGTCGATGTCGGCGTCCGTCGGCTTCGGCTTCTCCCTGAGCAGGGCCACCACGGCCATGATCATTCCGCTCTGACAATAGCCACACTGCGGTACATCGAGATCGAGCCAGGCCCGCTGCACGGGATGCAGCTTGCCGTCCTGCGCGAGTGCCTCGATCGTGGTGACGTGCCTAGCGCCGACGCTGCCGACCGGGATCTGGCACGAGCGCATCGCGACGCCGTCGATGTCCACGGTGCAAGCGCCGCATTGGGCAATCCCGCAACCGTATTTCGTGCCGGTCAATCCGATCGTGTCGCGCAGCACCCAAAGCAGCGGTGTATCCGGCTCGACATCGACCTCGTAGGTTCTTCCATTGACAAAAAGTGCCGTCATGCTCGCCGTTCCATTCGCTCGCCGCGGACCATCAGGTCATTTACCGTGCGCCGGCCGAAGGTCTCCGTCGCGCCACGGCCGACATTAGCCCGTCGCGACAGGAACGCGAAATCGCAAATCCGCGAGGGACGCGAGCTCATCGTCGGGAAGCCGGGTCACGTCTGCCGGTCGGCTCCGCGAGCCAACGCCGTCGCGCGACTGGCTTTCGACCATGCCGTCAGCGCGCCAGCACCGAGCCGTATGGAACGCGCGAGCCGAGCGCGGCGCGCAGCCGAGAGAATAGGCGCAAGGCCCACGGCGTTTGCTTGATGGAGCGCTTGATCCGCCGCCGCACGATGGAAAAGCGGCATGCTGGCCAGCCGCGCCAGGTCGCGGCCGCGACATGATCGTACAACGTCAGCTCGGTATCGGACCATTCCAGCTTGTAGCGTTCGTCCCCGATGGTGAAATCGAAGCGCTTCAGGCCGAGTCCGATCGCGTACTTCAGAAGCTCGCGCAGGTGCAGCGCGCCCGGCCCATAGCGCGACAACTCGCTCTCTTCATTGTAGCTCGCAAGCACGTGGTAATAGCAGTCGCCGAACACGATGCCGAAATTGGTCGCCGCACAGATTGTGCCGACCTGTGAACGGGCGATGTGAACCAGATGTCGCGTCTTCGGATCGGTCGCGAGGTCGAAAAAGAATTCTCGACGTCCCGGGGGCCCGAACATGTCGGCAATTCCCTTGCGCGCCAGGGAACGGCTTTTTTGTCGCATCAGCGTTTCGAGCGTGTGCCGCGCGTCTTCCGGGTCCACGCTGGTCAGGAAACGGATCTCGCCATGTTCAGAAATGCGCCGGCGTTTGGCGCGGTCGTGCCGGCGCGTCGCCGACGAGCGTTTGGCGAGGTAGAATTCCTGCCAATCGCCGCCCAATTGCATGAGATGCGCGCTGCTGGCGTTGCGTCTGACATCGAGATAGGTGAACGGATTGGGCTGAGCGCCGATCGTTTCCGGCATCTTCTCCAGCTCGATCCAATCGTGGCGAAAGAGCGGGTCGTGTTGGAGTCGTTCGCACAGCTCCTCCCAGACCGCACGGAAGCGCTCGGGCGGCACGCGCTGGGAAAAGTCGTGAGCGAGGAGCGGAGCGTTGTAGTCGCCCGCCTGCTGACCAAGCCAGCAGAGCCGTCGCGCCCAACGCTTCGGCGTGACACAGAGCGCCAGCAGGAAGGCGATCTCCCCGCCGGCGAACCGGGCGACCGCGATCGCCGGCCGGATGCCCTCGCGCAGCCCGATGTGTCGATGCCAGGCCGCCAGCCAGTCGAATGTTTGGAATGGCGTGCATGCGGCGACCTGCTCGAAGCTACGCCACTCGCTTTCGATCGCGCCCAATTCGCTGTAGACGCTGAGGCTCAGGTTCGCCGGCATTTCTCCGCGCGACTCGCCGCGCGGCGCAAATGCGGCGGCGCTCACGTCCGTCGGCGCGGTTGCGTTACCAAATGCCATAAATGTCGTCGCACGCGTCACGGCATTAACAAAAGGAGATGAGACTCCACTGCAGCGTGATAATTGAGAATCGCTAAGGGTGCATCGCCAGGACGCGGGCAGGTCGGGTTAAGGTAAAGCAGGCCTGAATCGCCGCGCTCGGCCGGATCCTGCATGCTCGCGGCGCGTTTATGATCTGCCGGCTGAACCGCGGCGTGCCGTTATCGGCGGCCCTTTGGTCGCGTGCTGGGGCGGACTATGTTGGCGTCGCTCTGCAGTATGTGTCACTGCTGATCGCGCATGCTGCCACAAACACATGGTGAACCCGTTACCCGACGCGAGGAGACTTGGATGCATGAGAAAGATCGTGTTGACCGCAATCGCCGCACGCTTCTCGGCGCGGGCGGTGTGCTGCTCGCGGCGGCGCTGTGGCCGGCAGGCGCGTCCGCGCAAACCAGCAGCGGCATCAAGCCGCGCATCGGCGTCATCGGTTCGGGCCATATCGGCGGCACGATTGGCGGGCTGTGGGTCAAGGCCGGTCACAATGTGCTGTTCTCCTCGCGCCACCCCGAGGAGTTAAAGGATCTGGTGGCTGGTCTCGGCGCGCTGGCCGACGCCGGCACGGTCGAACAGGCGATCGCGTTTGGTGATGCGCTCTTCCTCGCCGTGCCATACGGCGCGCTGCCGCAGATCGGTGAGGATTACGGCGCGGCGCTCAAGGGCAAAATCGTCCTTGACGCCTGCAATGCCGTCGCCGGGCGTGACGGTGCCGCCCTCGCCGAGGAGGCCGAGCACGACGGCATCGGCGCGACGTCGCAGAAATACCTCCCCGGCACCCGGCTCGTCCGCGCCTTCAACACGCTCAACTACACGATCTTTGCCCGCGAGGCGAACCGTCCGGATCCGAAGCTCGCGATTCCGATCGCCGGCGATGATCCCGAGGCGGTGCGGGTCGCGGAGGACCTGGTGCGCGATGCTGGTTTTGATCCGGTAGTCGTCGGCACGCTCAAGGATGCGAGCCGTTTCCAGCGCGGTGCGCCGGGTTACGGACAGGCCGTCAGTGCCGCTGAGCTGAAGCAGAAACTGTCACTGACGCCATGAACGCGCTGCGACGCTGGGTCGGCTGGGCGGTGCCGGCAACGCCGCAGGAGCGCGCGGCGACGTTGTGGTCGTTCGCCTACTTCTTCACGCTGCTTGCCGGTTATTACGTGTTGCGGCCCCTGCGCGACCAGATGGGCATCGCCGGGGGCGTGCGGAACCTGCCGTGGATGTTCACCGCCACCTTCGTGACCCTCGTCGTTGCGCAGCCGGTCTACGGCGCGCTGGTGGCGAGGCTGCCGCGCGCGCGTTTCATCCCCATTGTCTATCACTTCTTCGTCGCCAACCTAGCCTTGTTCTGGGTGCTGCTGACGCTTGATGTCGCCGCAGTGATCATCGCGCGCGTGTTCTTCGTTTGGGTCAGCGTGTTCAACCTGTTCGCGGTCGCCGTTTTCTGGTCGTTCATGGCCGACCTGTTTACCGCCGAGCAGGGCAAGCGGCTGTTTGGCTTCATCGGTGCCGGCGGCACTGCCGGGGCGCTGTTAGGTCCGAGCATCACGATTGGGCTTTCCGAACCGCTGGGCCCTGTCAACCTGTTGATCGCGGCGGCGATTTTGTTGGAGCTGGCGGTGTTCTGCGTTCACCGTCTCGAACGCGCAGCCACGGCGCCAACCGGAGCCGCCAGCGAACCCCGACGCCTCGGCGGCAGCGCCTTCGCGGCGCTGCCGGAGCTGATTTGGTCGCCCTATCTCCTCGGCGTCGGCGCTTGGGTCAGCCTGCTCTCGTTCTGCGCCACCATCCTTTATTTCGAACAGGCCCACATCGTCTCGGCCGCGGTGCAAGGCGCCGGCGCGCAGACGCGCATTTTCGCCGGTATGGATCTGGCGGTGAATTTGCTCAGCCTGGCGACGCAGGTCTTCGCCACCGGGCGGCTGCTCAAGCGCTTTGGCACCGGCGCCGGAGCCGGCGCGCTGCCGGCGGTTTACATCATCGGCTTCGCCGCGCTGTTCTTGGCGCCGACGCTTGCCGTCGTCGTCGGCGTGCAAGTGGTTCAGCGCTGGATGAATTTCGCTATCGCCAATCCGGCGCGGCAAGTGTTCTTCACCGTGCTGGCGCGCGAGGAGAAGTACAAAGCCAAGAACCTGATCGACGTGGTGATCTATCGCGGCTCCGACGCCTTGTATGGCTGGGTTTTCGACAGCCTGCAGGCGCTCGGTCTGAAACTCGGCGCGATCGCGCTTGTTGCGCTGCCGGTCGCGGCGGGCTGGCTCGTCCTGTCGGCGGCGTTAGGATGGGCCCAGGAACGTCACGCTGCGCTTGCGGTGGACGCCGCCGCAACGCAAGGAGAACGAGCATGAGCATCCGCATGACGCGACGCGAATTCACGATAGCGACTGGCGCGGCGGCGTTGGCGCCGCGAGCCTTCGCGCAGGCTCCCGCGATCCTCACCCGCGCCATTCCCAGTAGCGGCGAGCGGCTGCCGGTGGTTGGCCTCGGCACCGCCCAGGTGTTCAACACCAATGACGACGCGACCCGGCAGAAGGCGGCCGCGGTGGTGCAGGCGCTGGCCGCAGGCGGCGGGCGCCTGATCGACACGGCGTCGGTCTATGGCGATGCCGAGAGCGTGCTGGGTGACGTGATCGGACCTGCCGGCCTGGGCGACAAGCTCTTTATCGCCACCAAGCTCGAGGCGCCCGACGCTGCCGAGCTGAAGCGCTCGCAGACCCGGCTGAAGACCGAGAAGCTCGACCTGCTGCAACTCCACAATGTGCGCGACCCGCAGCAATCCCTCGCGCAGTTCAGGGAGTGGAAAGCGCAAGGCGTCGCCCGCTACATCGGTATTACCTCGACCCGCCACGCCGACTTTGCCGCGGTCGAGGCGGTGCTGGCGCGGGAAAAACCTGATTTCGTGCAGATCGATTATTCACTGGACGACCGCGAAGCGGAGAAGCGCATCCTGCCGCTCGCGGCGGAGGTCAAGGCCGGCGTGCTCACGGCGTTGCCGTTTGGCCGCGCCCGGCTGTTCCGCGCCGTACGCGGCAAGGAAATTCCCGACTGGGCGCGCGGGTTTGCCGAGACCTGGGCGCAATTCTTCCTCAAATATCTTTTGGCTGATCCGCGAGTGACGACGGTCATTCCCGGCACGTCCGATCCGGCGCACATGACCGACAATCTCGGCGCCATGAGCGGCCTGTTGCCCGATCCCGACCAGCGTCGGCAAATGGTGGCCTTCGTCGACGCGCTTTGACCGTCGCGGACGATCGCCTCGTCCGCGATTCGCCGGTGCAAGCGTATTGCTATGGCGGCGGCGCATTTGCGAGTATGTTCGCACCCGTGCCTGCCGCGCGGGCGATGACTGAACCGAACTCTCATGAATAGAATTGCCGACATCACGCCTGCGGACGCTGCGTCCTCCGCGCACCGTTCGCCCTACTTCTCGGCTGAGCATGAGCTGCTGCGCGCTCAGGTGCGCCGCTTCGTCAATACCGAAATCAAGCCGAAGGCGGCCGCCTGGGAGGAGCAGGGCTACGTGCCGCGCGAGGTGCTGCGCCGCATGGGCAATCTTGGGTTCTTCGGCATCCGCTATCCGGCCCGCTATGGCGGATCGGAGATGGATACGCTGGCGACCGTCGTGTTTGCCGAGGAACTCGGTTGCTCGACCTTCGGCGGCGTTGCGATCACCGCTCTCGTCCACACCGATATGGCGTCGGTGCATCTCTTCAATGCCGGAAGTGAAGCGCAGAAGGACAAATGGATGCCGCGCATCGTTTCCGGGGAGGTCATTACCGCCGTTGCCGTGACCGAGCCGGACGCGGGCTCCGACGTGAAGGGCATTCGCACGGTGGCGCGGCGCGACGGCGATTGCTACGTCCTCGACGGCGCAAAAATGTTCATCACCAACGGCGTCTACGGCGATCTCTATTGCGTGGCGGCGAAGACCGATCCCTCGGGTCCGCCGAGCCGGTCGATCACGATGTTTATCGTCGAGAAGGGCGCCCCCGGCTTTACCGTCAGCCGCGCGCTCGACAAGCATGGCTGGCGGTCGTCCGACACGGCCGAGCTGCACTTCGAGGCTTGTCGCATTCCCGCCGAGAACAGGCTCGGCGAGGAAGGCCGCGGGTTTTATGCGATCATGAAGAATTTCCAGAACGAGCGGACCGTGATCGCGGCAATGGCCATCGGGGAGGCTTCGGCCGCCATCGAGCTGACGCTCGAATATGTGCGCACCCGCAAGGCCTTCGGCGCTCCGCTCTGGCAAAAGCAGGCGATCCGGCAACGCCTGGCGATGCTCGCGGCCAAGGTCGAGGCGGGCCGTCAACTCGTCTACCACACCGCGTGGCTGGCCACGCGGGGAATCGACGCCACTAAGGAAGTCTCGATGATCAAGGCCTATTGCGGTGAACTCGTCAACGAGGTCATGCATGACTGCCTGCAGTTTCACGGCGGCATGGGCTTTATGCGCGAGAGCACCATCGAACGCATGGCCCGCGATGCGCGCGTACAGGCGATCGGCGGCGGCGCGACCGAGGTAATGCTCGAGGAAGTCGCGAAACGGCTCTAGCGGCCGCGCCCGCTCAATGGGCCACGCAGCAAAGCGATGAAGTCAAGCCCCTTGATGCAGGAAAGCGGTGGCGCCGATGCCGTGCAAAGCGCGCTCGATGAGGTCATGGCCGCATCATTTCGCGCAGGATGACAAGATGCTGGATGTCGTTGGTGCCCTCATAGATGCGGGTGACGCGCGCGTCCCGATAGAGCTGTTCGACGGGGAAGTCGCTGAGGTAGCCGTAGCCGCCAAGGGTCTGGATCGCCTCTGAACAGACCCATTCCGCCGTTTCCGAGGCGACCAGCTTGGCCATGCAGGCCTCCTTCAGACATGGCGCGCCACCGTCGCGCAATTGCGCGGCATGCAGCACCAATTGCCGCGCCGCCTCGATGCGCGTCGCCATCGCCGCCAGTCGGAACCCGACCGCCTGATGCTCGATGATCGGCTTGCCGAATGTGATGCGTTCGCGGGCGTAGGCAAATGCGACGTCAAGCGCCGCGCGCGCGATCCCGACCGCCTGCGCGGCGATGCCGATCCGACCACCCTCCAGATTGCAGAGCGCGATGCGGTAGCCTTCTCCCTCCGCGCCGAGGCGAAACGAGGCCGGAATGCGCAGGCCCTCGAGAACGATTTGGCAGGTATCGGAGGCATTTTGGCCCATCTTCGATTCGACCCGCCCGACGGTATAGCCGGGCGAGTCGACCGGCACGATGAAGCCGCTGATGCCGCGGCTGCCCGCGTCGGGGTTGGTCTTGGCGAAGATCAGCGCGACGTCGGCATGCTTGCCGGTGGTGATGAACTGCTTGACGCCTGAAAGGACGTAATGGTCGCCCTCCTGCCGCGCGCGTGTCGTCATCGCGCCGGCATCAGAGCCGCCTTGCGGTTCGGTCAGGCAGAACGCCGACAGCATCTTGCCTTGCGCCATCGGGCGCAGGAAACGCTCCTTCTGTTCGGGCGTACCGAACATGGCGATCGGCATACAGCCAACCGAATTGTGGCCGCTCATAATCGTGGCGCAGGCGGCATCGCCGGCCGCGATTTCTTCCAGCGCAACCGCAAGCGACACGGCATCCGCGCCGACGCCGCCCCACTCGGTCGGCACGGTCATGCCGAGGAAGCCGAGGCGTCCCATCTCAGCCAGCGCGTCGCGTGGGAAGGTCTTGTCTCGGTCCCAGGCAGCGGAATTGGGCTTGAGGCGCTCGCGCGCGAACTGGCGCGCCGTGTCGCGGATCATGGATTGTTGTTCGTTGAGCATCATGGGCGCACCAGCAGGATGATAGGACCGAGTGAGAACGCGGAGGCTTACCGGATCATTTCGCGGAGACGGAATTTCTGAATTTTTCCGCTGGCGGTACGCGGCATTTCGCCCAGCACTTCGAGGCGCTCCGGAAAATACTGCTTGGCCATGCTTTGCTTTTCCAGGAACGCCACCATTTCATCGAGGGTCAGAGTTTGCCCCTCGCGCAGCGTGACGAAGGCGCAGGCGCGCTCGCCCAGCTGCGGATCAGGCATGCCGACGATGGCCACTTCGCGCACCGCCGCATGCTGAAAGAGCAGGTTCTCGATCTCCACCGCCGGGATGTTCTCGCCGCCGCGAATGATGATGTCTTTGGCCCGGCCGGTGATGCGGATGTAGCCGTCGGCATCCATGCGGGCAAGGTCGCCGGTGTCGAACCAGCCGTCGGCATCGACCGCGTAATATTCGGGGCGCTTGAGGTAGCCGACGAAATTGCCCGCGCCGCGCACCTCCAATCGGCCGGCAGCGTCGGGCGGCAGACCTCCAACGCGGTCACCGCTATCTTGTCGGGATGCGCGGCAACGGTGGCATCCAGATGATCGAGCAGAGTGCGGTCGCGCCACAAGCCGGCTGCTGTCATCGCAGCACGGCGCGCAGGCGTGAGGGAAGTTTCGATGCGCATGGCGGCGAGCAAAAGCGCCGGCTGCGGATGGCCGCAGCCGGCTCGGTGTCACATCATCTTGCAGGCGGGCGAGGGCGGCCCGATTGCGTGTTCGGCATCGACCGTGACGCTGACCACCGGTTTCAGCTCGCCGTTCACCCGCGTGACGCGGCCAATATAGTTAGGCAGCATCAACTGGTGATCGGCGGGCCGCATGGTCACCTTTCCGTAGAACGGCACCTCGAAGGCGATGTCGGACAACGCTGCGGCCACCGCCTCGGGTTCGACGCTGTCGGCCTTTTCGACCGCGGCGAACAGGGCCTTCATCGCCACATAGGTTTCCGCCTCGAAATTGCCCGGCTCCTTGCCGTAAGCCTTCACCCAGGCGGCAACGAAGGCCTTGTTGCCGGGCGTGTCGAGTGTGGACGTGTAGTTGACGATGCCCCACACGCCCTCCGCCAAGTCGCCCATGCCCTTGATGGTCGCCGGCACGGCAAAGCTCTGGCTGACCGCGAAAACCGAGTCGAGCAGATTGAACTGCTTGGCTTGAATGCCGAAATTGACGGCGTCGCGGCCCGACAAGGCAACCCACAGGCCGCGTGGATTGGCGTCCTTGATCTGTTGGATGTAGGGCGCGTAATCCTTGGTGCCGAGCGGAGCGAAAAGCTTGATCTTGAGCGACTTGCCGGCGGCAGTCGCGGCGGCCGAGAAGGCATCGGCGGAATCGTGGCCCCAGCCATAGTCGGCGGCCATCACGCTCCACTCGGCTTCGGGCCGTTGCTTCAGCCACGGACCGATCAACGCCATGTCCATCGAATCCGAATGATTGGCACGGAACACCCGCGGATTGCATGCTTCGCCGGTCAGCCGGTCGCTCTTGTTGATGGAGGAGATGTAAAGCGCGTCCCATTTCTGCACTTGGCCGGCGATCGCCAGTCCGACCGCCGACGAGATTGCGCCGGTGAGCAGACGATAGCCGCTGCGCGCGAGTTTCTCGGCCGCGCGCCGACCGGCATCGGGGTTGCCCTCGGTGTCGGCGAATTCGAGCTCGACCCTGCGGCCATCGACGCCGCCCTTGGCGTTGACTTCATCGGCGGCAAACTCGGCCCCGCGTTTTGCTTCCGCGCCCAGCTCGACATAGGGACCAGTGAGCGACGTCGGCACGCCGATCCGAATCGGGTCTTTGGCCATGGCCGCGTCGGCGCCGATCAGGCTCGTCGCGGCGATGGCCAGCATTGATAGTAATGACGCGTTACGCATAGTGCCTCCTTTCAAATGGCGATGTGCCGTTGCAGCTCGGCCATCGTCGTGTCGGTGAGTGAGCCCTGTTCGACCACTCGCCCCTTGGAGAGCACGTGATACGAACGGACCACCCGTTCGACCAGGCTCAGATTCTGTTCGATGAGCAGGATCGCGGTGCCTTCGCCGGACAGCCGTCGCAGGACGGCGGCGACGTCGTCGATGATGACCGGCGCCAAGCCCTCGCTCGGCTCGTCGAGCACCAGCAGATCCGGATTTGCCATGAGTGCGCGGCCGATGGCCAACATTTGCTGCTGGCCGCCGCTTAGCGCACTGCCTTTGCTGTCGGCCCGCTCCCGCAGAATCGGAAATAGGTCATAGACTTGGCGTAGCGACCAGGGCCCGCGGCGCCGCGGCGCGGCGCCCAGCAACAGATTTTCGCGCACCGTGATGTTGGGCAGAATGCCGCGCCCCTGAATAACCGTCGCGATGCCCGCGCAAGCGGCCGAATAGTTTCTTATGTCGCGACATTCCCTGTCCTGCAGGTGCACGCGGCCGGCAAGCAGCCGGGCGATGCCGAGGAAGGTGTTGACGATCGTCGTCTTGCCGACGCCGTTGCGGCCGAGGACGGCGACGGCATCGCCCTTGCCGATCGCAAATGAGATGCCGTCGAGGATGCGGGCTTGGCCGTAGCCGGCCGCAACGGAGTCAAATGCCAAAAGCGTGTTCACGCCATTGATCCCAAATAGGCTTCGACGACCGAGCGGTTGCGGCGTATGTCGTCGGCAACGCCTTGCGCCAGCACCGTCCCCAGTTGCAGAACCGTGATTTGGTCGGCAATGGAGAAGACGACCTCCATGTCGTGCTCCACCAGCAGCACCGTGACGTTCCAGCGTTGCGCCAGCGTGCGCAGATGCGCGGCGAGATGCTTCGACTCCTCCAACGACAACCCCGCCGCAGGCTCGTCGAGAAGCAATAGGGGAGGCCGTCCGACGAGAGCCAGAGCGAGGTCGAGGCGGCGCTGATCGCCGTAGGCGATGGCGCCGCCATTGCGGTCCGCCAGCGCGGCAAGGCCAAACTCTTCCAATATGGAATCACCGTCGCGGTCGCCCACCCGCTCGGCGGCCAGACGCAGTTGGCACCGCACCGTCAGATTGGGAAAGATGCTTGTCCTTTGGAACGAGCGCGATACGCCGATCAGGCGGCGCCGCGAGGCGGCAAGGCGGCTGATGTCTCGATCGAACAGACGAACTTCGCCCGTCCAATTGTCCGCGCGACCGGAAATCACGTCGATGAGGGTGGATTTGCCCGCTCCATTCGGGCCGATCAGCGCGCGAATCTCGCCCGTGGCGACCGTCAGGTTGACGCCGTTGAGCGCGGTAAAGCCGCCGTAGGATTTGCTGACGTTTTTGACCTCAAGCGCGGGCAATGTGAGCCTCCCGTTGCCGAAGGGCGATTGCCCAGGGAACCAGTCCGGCGAGCCCCGCCGGAAAGACGACCGTAATGATGATCAGGGCAGCGCCGATGATGCTCAGCCAGTGTGTCGTGAAGCTATCCAGCGATTCCTTCAAGAAGAAGTAGACAAACGCCCCGGCCACCGGGCCCCAGGGCGCGCCGCTGCCGCCGAGGATCGCCATGATCAAGGCCGAACCCGAAGCGGTCCAATGCACATTGTCCGGTGAAATGAAGGCGTTGTAGAGCGCAAACATTACGCCGCCGACCGCGGTCACTGCGGCCGACAGACCCAACACGGCGGCGCGCGGCAACAGGGTGCGGTATCCAAGGAAGCGCGCTCGCTCCTCGTTGTCGCGGATGGCCTCAGTGAGAATTCCGAACCGGCTGGCGGCGAAGACGGAAACGATCGCGAGCATCGCCACCATGACGAGCCAAGACACCGTCAGCATTCCCGCGGGCTGTTGCAGGGTCTTCAGCGATAGACCGAACAGATGCTTCGGCAAGCGCAGGCTGAGACCGTCATTGCCGCCGGTCAGTCCGCGCAGGCGGGTTGCCGCCTCGTACACCGCCTGCCCGACGGCAAGCGTGAGCATGCCGAATGCAATGCCGTGGGCGCGCACGATCACCAGGCCGATGATGAACGCCAGGATGCCGATCAGCACCACGGTCGCGCAGATCATCACTTCAACGGGCAGCAAATTGAGCGGAAGGAGAGCGCCAAGCATATATCCGGGCAGGCCGAAGAATGCCGCGTGGCCGAAGCTGACCATGCCGTTCTGCCGCAACAGCAGACCGACGCCGAGCGCGAACATCGCGGAAAATGTCGCCTGCGCGATAAGCGACTGTGCCAGTGCCGAGGTGGTCAGCGCAGCGATAGCGGGGCCGATCGACGCCAGCACGACCCATGCGAGAAACCGCCCGGCGCTCATACGCGTTCTCCGGCGAGACCCGCGGGCTTCCACACCAAGACGGCGATCATCAGAAAGAACGGAAGCAGCGCGGTCAGCTCGGGCATGAAAACCACGCCGAGGACGTTGATCTGGCCGAGCACGAGGGAGGTGATGAAGGCGCCACCGACGCTGCCGAGTCCGCCGACGACAACGACAATGAAGGAATCGACCAGGATGTCGCTCGCCATGCTGGGGGCGAGCGACAACAGCGGTGCCGCCACCACGCCGCTCATGCCGGCGAGCGCGGCGCTGACCGCGACCACCAGCGCGCTGACGCGGTCGGTATTGATTCCCTGCACCGCCGAAACCACGGGGTCGTAGCTGGCGGCACGAACAAACAGACCGACCCGCGTGCCCTTGAGCCAAAGGAGCAGGGCGATTGCCGCGATCGCCCCGAAGGCGATCATCATCAGGCGGTAAGCTGGAAAACGGGTTCCGAAGAGTGACAATTCCCTGGCGAGGACGGACGGTGCGGCGAGAGACAGCGTGTCTTTTCCCCAAACCGCCAGCACCAAGTCTTCGGCGATCAAGGCAAGGCCGAAGGTTACCAACAGCGTCGTGAGCGGGCCGCGCCGGTGCAGCGGCCGAAATACCGCGCCATCGAGCAGTATGCCGAGCGCCGCAAGGCAGGCGCCGGCGGCAATCAACCCAATCCAGAACCCGAACAGCTTGCTGGCGCTATAGCCGATATAGGCGCCCAGCATGTAGAGCGAGCCATGGGCGAAATTGACGATCCGTCGCAAGCCGAACATCAATGCGAGCCCCGAGGCGACGGTGAACAACAGGGCGCCGTAGACGAGACCGTTCAGCAGCTGAATTGCCATCGACCCCCCTCTTGCCCCGCAGGACCTTTTCACTCGCCTTCCTGGTCGAACTGCGGGATTTCAACAAAACCATAGCCGATTAAATCATCGTTCGCGCTGCGAGGCCGGAAAAATGAATGAACATTCGTTTAATTCCCTTTCGTGACGACGTCAATATGGCACTTTAGCGAAAAAATAGGGATTTCCGCGCGGCGGTCAAACCGGCGCACCAAGCTTGTCGTCCGGCCTTCCCGCCTGGATGCCTCGGATAGCCGACGCAACAAATGGTTATTCTATGCGAGTCCTTGACAGCCAAAGGCAGTCTGTGCCATTTGAATGAATGTTCATTTAATCGCCTTTGGACCTGTCTCGCCGCCGGCTGGATGCGGAATCATCGTGGGTCGCAGGAAAAAATGGATATCGAATTCACGAGCCAGGTTGAGGACGCCGAAAGGGTAGAATGGCGGCGCGATCAGGTCGTACGCGCTGCCGTCGAGCGTTTTGCCATCAACGGCTATCATGGCACGACGATCAAGGAGATCGCAGAAACGGCGGGCGTCAGCCCCGGACTGATCTATTCCTACGTCAAGGACAAGGAGGAACTGCTGCTTCTCGTGTTCATGATCATCTTCAAGAAATATCAGGAGGAAATACCGAAGCAGCTCGAAGGGTTGCATGATCCGCTGCAGCGATTTTGCGCCGCGGTGCGCGCCTATTGCGAATCGGTTGGCAGCAACATCGGCGCCACGGTCGTCGGCTATCAGGAAAGCAAGTCGCTCAATGCGGAACGGCGCAAGATCGTCAAGGCGCTCGAGCTGGAAACCAACGAATTGATCGCCGGCCCGGTGAGGGAATGCATGAAGGCCGGGTATTTTCGATCGGTCAATGCCGATCTGTTTACGTTCCGCCTGGTCCTGTTCGCCCATGGTTGGGCGCTGAAGCACTGGCACTTTCGCGACATCATCACGCTTGAGGGCTATATCGAAGAGGGACTCGATCAATTCCTGCACGCCCTGCTCACGCCGTTCGGCTGGCAGCATTGGTACTCGCTGATCGGCGCGGAGGAAGCATCGCGGCAACAGCGGGCCCCGAAGCGGCGCGCCGACCCGCGTAAAAGGAAATAGCGCCGGACGGAGGCCGCAAGGGTCATGAAGGCGGTCATCGCTCCCTCGTTCGGCCCCATCGAAGCGTTGGCGGTGACGGATCTGCCCGATCCAGTCGTCGGTCCCGGCCAAGTGCTGATCGACGTCGCCGCCGCCGGGGTCAATTATCCCGACCTGCTCGTCATCGGCGGCAAATACCAAATCCTGCCGCAGCCGCCCTTCGTCCCCGGCAAGGAGGCGGCCGGCGTAGTGCTTTCCGTTGGCGCCGGCGTCGACACCTGCCAAGTCGGCGACCGCGTGATGGCGCTGGTCGAGCACGGGGCCTATTGCCAGCACCTGTTGGCGCCCGCGGCGAATTGTTTCGTTCTGCCGGAAGGCATGGAAATGACTGAAGCGGCGGCGTTCGGATTGACGCTGCAGACCGCCTATTTCGCCCTGGTGGAGCGAGCCGGCCTGAGGTCCGGCGAAACCGTCTTGGTGACGGGCGCCGCCGGCGGGGTGGGTCTCGCCTGCGTGCAGGTTGCCCGCGCGCTTGGCGCCACGGTGATCGGCGGCGTCAGCAGTGCGGAGAAGGCCGAGGTGGCGCGCGCTGCCGGCGCCGCGCGCGTGATCGATCTCAGCGGCGAAGGTCTGCGCGATCGCATCCGGCAAGACGTGCGCGCGCTGACCGACGGCAAAGGCGCCGATGTGATCTGCGAGGTAGTTGGCGGCGAGGTCTTCGACGGCTGTCTCCGCGCCCTGGCCTGGAGCGGCCGTCTGGTAGTGCTCGGCTTCGCCGGCGGCCGCATCTCCTCGATTCCCGCCAATTATGTGTTGCTCAAGAACATTGCCGTCATCGGCCTGCATTGGAGCGACTATCGCGAATGGCATCCGGCAATGATGCGGCGCGGCCACGAGCTTCTGTTTGATCTCTATCGGCAGGGACTGCTCAGTCAAAAAGTGATCAAGGTCTACCCCGTCGGGCAGGTGGTGGAAGCGCTGCGGCAGCTGCGCGACCGCTTGGTCAAAGGGAAAATAGTTCTGGCGATGAGGGAATAACGAGCGGGCAGACATGCAAGGAAAGACAATCCGCACGGATCAGTTGTCGGCCATATTCTGGCGCGGTCATTTCGCGAGAATGCCGGACCGCCTTGCGTGCAAGGTTGCCGTCCATGACTGAGGCAGCTCTTCCTGCATGGACGCCGGCCGATTGGGCCCGCATCCACTGGCCGCAGCGCATGCTCACCGACTATCTCGACGATGCCGTGAACCGCCATCCCGATAAGGCGGCGATGGTTGGCCACAACAGCATGAGCGGCGAGGATACCACCCTGTCGTATCGGCAGCTTCGCCGCACTGTCGGCCGCATCGCCGGCGGCTTGGCGGCGATGGGGGTGGAAAAAGGCACCATTGTTGCCTGCCAATTGCCGAACTGGTGGCAATTCGTTGCGCTCTATCTGGCGTGCGCGCGCCTCGGTGCGATCATCAATCCGCTGATGCCGATCTTCCGGCAGCGCGAGCTGCGTTACATGCTCGGCTTTGCCGAAGCCAAAGTCCTGGTCGTGCCGCGGTCTTTTCGCGGCTGCGACTATCCGGCGATGATCGCCGATATCCGCGCCGATCTACCGCGGCTCGCCCATCTGCTCGTGGTCGGCGCCGGCGGCGAAGAGTCCTTCGAGCGGCGTTTGCTCGAACGCCGCTGGGAGGACGAGGTGGACTTGCCGGCCTTGTTCGCTCGCCATGCTCCGTCACCCAATGACGTCACGCAACTCCTTTACACATCGGGAACGACGGGTGAGCCGAAGGGTGTGTTGCACACCTCGAATACGCTGCTCAGCATTCTGGCCAAATATCAGGAACGCCTGGGGCTCGGCGGCGATGACATCGTCTTCATGGCGTCCCCCATGGGTCATCAGGCCGGTTTCATGTATGGGCTCATGATGGGCCCCATGCTCGGCGCCAAGCTGGTGCTGCAGGACATCTGGAACGCCGACCAAGCGGCACTCCTGATCCAGGACGAGGGCGTCACCTACACCATGGGCTCGACTCCTTTCCTCGCCGACCTGACCGATTCGCCGATGGTGGAGAATGCCGACATGTCGTCGCTGCGCACCTTTGTCTCGTCCGGCGCGCCCATACCCAGCACGCTGGTCGAGCGCGCCACCCGCCGGCTGGGCGCGCGCATCATTTCCGCGTGGGGCATGAGCGAGAACGGATCGGTCACCACGACCGTTCCCGGCGATCCCGATCATCGCATCTTTGGCACCGATGGCGTCGCCTTGCCGGGCATCGAAGTTCGCGTCGTCGACGGCGACGGCAAGGCGGTCGCCAGCGGAGTGGAAGGACATCTGCAGTGCCGCGGCATCAGCATGTTCGTGGGATATTTCCGCCGTCCCGAGCTCAATGCGCCGACTGCCGACGGTTGGTTCGACACCGGCGATCTCGCGCGCATGGATGCCGATGGTTACATTCGCATCACCGGGCGCGCGAAAGACATCATCATTCGCGGTGGCGAAAACATCCCGGTCGTGGAAATCGAGAACCTGCTCTACCGCCACCCAAGCATCCGTCAGGTCGCCATCGTCGGCGTGCCCGACCCGCGGCTGGGCGAACGGGCCTGCGCCTTCGTCGTGCTGCGCGAAGGCAAACACCTCGACTTTGCCGAGATGGTGGCTTACCTGGAAAAGCAGCAAGTGGCTCGGCAATACCTGCCCGAATATCTCAAAGTGCTTCCGCAGATGCCGATGACGGTGAGCGGCAAGATACAGAAATTTCAACTGCGGGAAATGGCCAAAGGCCTCGGCTCTTAGCGCGCGAGCTTCGCCAGCCGAAGTTCACGTCGACGCCTGACGCAAACGCGCGACCCGCCGTTTCATCGCCCGCGGAAACTCGGTTTGCGCTTGGCGCGGAAGGCCTCGACGCCTTCGGCGAAATCTTCGCTTCCGAAGGCGATGGCCTGCGCCATCGCCTCGAAGTCGACGAAGCCTTCGAGAGAATACTCGTAGCTGCGCTGCAGAAGCTGCTTGGTCAGACCCTGAGCGACCGTCGGCCCCTGTGCCAAGCTGTGGGCGAGTTCAAGGGTCGCCGGCATCAGCGCGTCTTGATCGACGACCCGCGTCACCAATCCCAAAGACAGCGCTTCTTCCGCGGCTATCTCACGGCCGGTGAGGAGAATGTCCTTGGCGCGCAAGAGGCCGACCGCGCGCGGCAGCGTGTAGGCGAGCGAGAGATCCGGGACGGCGCCGAGGCCGAGGAAGCCGGCCTTGAAGATCGCCGAGCGCGCGGCGATGACGAAATCGCCGGTCAAAGCCAGCGACAGTCCGGCGCCGGCGGCTACGCCGTTGATCGCGGTAATGACCGGCTTCTCGGCGCGGATGAGCGGAATCAACCAACCGTGGCTGCGGCTCAACCGCGCGCGCACCGCGACCGAACCGCGCTCGTCCATGCTGCGCACGTCGCCGCCGGCGCAAAAGGCGCGCCCTTCGCCGGTGACGACGAGCACGCGGATCTGGGGATCGCCGAGCAAGGACGGCAGATGGCGCTCGAGCCCGGTCTTGATTCCCGACGAGAGCGCGTTCATCGCTCTCGGCTCGTTTAGCGTCAGAATCGCCACGGCGGCTTCGCGCCGGATGATCACGGATGGTGCTTCGTCCTTCATCGTGTTCCTTCCTGGCACGACGGCGGGGTCCTGCGCGCGGTAGATCGGGCGCTCGACTTGCGAAGTATCATTTCAATGTGAGAAATTGACAAGCGCTGCGGTGAATGAACGGTTGACGGAAGAAAAAACCCACTGACGCGTCCGCACAGGAGCAATCGTGCATGGTCTCGACCGGCATCGTGTGCGGCGCTCGAACCGCGAGCAAAGCCGAGATCGAAGAGCAATCCCGCCGCATTGCCGGCGGCCTCGCCGCTTTCGGCGTTCGCCAGGGCGATTGCGTTGCGCTCTTGATGCGCAACGATATCGCCTTTCTGACGGCAAGTTACGGCGCGATGATGCTTGGCGCCTATGCGGTGCCGATCAACTGGCATTTTGCGGCGGAGGAAATCGCCTACATTCTCAGTGACAGCGACGCGAAAGCACTGATCGGCCATGCCGACCTGTTGACTCTTCATGGCCTTGCCAAAGAGCCGCGGATTCCGGTGCTCTGCGCCGAAACGCCGCCGGAAATTGTCGCGGCCCATCGAGTCGATCCGGCGCTTGTCGCCACGCCGGCCGGCGCGCTTCCATTCGAGTCCTGGATTTCCGCCCAGCAACCTTATGCCGGAGCGCCGCTGCCGCAACCGCAGAGCATGATCTATACCTCGGGCACGACGGGCCGGCCCAAGGGTGTCCGCCGCAAGGCGCCAACGGCGGAAGAACACGCCAAGACCGAGGCCCTGCGGTCGCTCGTTTACGGCATAAAACCCGGCGTGCGCGTTTTGCTGCCGGGTCCGCTTTATCATTCGGCGCCGAATTCCTTCGGCATCAGGGCGGGGCGTCTCGGCGAGGTCCTGGTGCTGATGCCGCGGTTCGACGCGGAAGAGCTGCTGCGTCTGATCGAACGCGAGCGGATCGATACGATTTTCATGGTGCCGACCATGTTCGTCCGGCTGCTCAAGCTGCCGCAAGCGGTCCGCGACCGTTACGACGTCTCCTCGCTGCGCTTCGTCATTCATGCTGCGGCGCCCTGTCCCATCGAAGTCAAGAAAGCGATGATCGAATGGTGGGGGCCAGTAATATGGGAGTTCTACGGCGGCACCGAGACCGGCCCGGTGACGCTCGCCTCGAGCGAAGATGCGCGGCGCAAACCCGGAACGGTCGGCAAGGCTACGCCGGGCACCGATCTGCGCATTCTCGATGAGGCGCGAAATGTGTTGCCCGCCGGCGAGATCGGCGAGATCTTTGCGCGCATCGACGGCTACCCGGATTTCACCTATCACAATTTGCCGCACGAGCTCGCCGAGGTCGTCTGCAACGGCCTCATCACCTGCGGCGATGTCGGCTATCTCGACGAGGACGGGTACCTCTTTCTGTGCGATCGCAAGCGCGACATGGTGATCTCCGGCGGGGTGAATATCTATCCTGCAGAGATCGAAGCGGTGCTGCATGCTCTTCCCGGCGTGCATGACTGCGCCGTGTTCGGCGTGCCGGATGCGGAGTTCGGCGAGGCCTTGGTCGCGTTCGTCGAACCGGTCGCCGGCGCGGCGCTTGAGCCAACTTCATTGCGTCGCGAACTCGCGAAGCATCTTGCCGGCTACAAAGTGCCGAAGCGCATCGAGATCCGCAGCGGCCTGCCGCGCGAGGATTCGGGCAAGATTTTCAAGCGCCGCTTGCGCGAGCCCTATTGGCAGGCCGCGGGCCGTCGGATTTGACGCCGGTTGCTGAAACCTCAGCGAGGTCCGATCGCGGCGCGGAACGCGCCGCGGCGGAGGTCTGTTACGCGCCGTAGCGACCCACGATCGAGATCGAGGAGACGTTCTGATGCGGGAAGCCGCCGAGATTGTGGGTGAGGCCGATTGCGGGGGGGTCCTTGCGCTGCCGCTCGCCGGCGCGGCCCTGCATCTGCAGATAAAGCTCGTAGATCATGCGTAGACCAGAAGCGCCGATCGGGTGGCCGAAGCATTTGAGGCCGCCATCGATCTGGCAGGGCAGGGCGCCGTCGGCGTCGTAGAAGCCGTCGAGCACATCGCGAATCGCCGTCCCTTCCCCGGAGACGTGCAAATCCTCCATGGTGACGAGCTCGGTCACCGAGAAGCAGTCGTGCACCTCAATGAGATCGAGCGTCTCCCGCGGCTTGTCGATGCCGGCTTCCTGATAGGCGCGTTTCGAGGCAATGCGGGTCGTCGCGAAGTAGCTGCCGTCCCAGGAATTGTGCTGCGCTTCGGTGCCGTTGGAAACCGCGAGCTGCAGCGCCTTGACGGTAATCAGGTCGCGCTTGCCGAGTCCCTTGGCGATGTCGGGGGTGGTGACGATCGCGCAGGCCGAGCCGTCGGAAACCCCGCAGCAATCGTAGAGGCCGAGCGGCTCGGCGATCATCGGCGCGTTGAGCACCGTGTCGATGGTGATCTTGTTGCGCAGGTGCGCCTTGGGATTCTTGGCGCCGTTGTCGTGGCTCTTCACCGAGATGTGCGCCATCGCCCGCTTGAGGTCTTGCGGCGCGCTGTCGTGCTTGGCGCGGTAGGCGGCGGCGAGCTGGGCGAAGGAGCCGGGCGCCGAGAGGTTTGGCCAGGTCATATTGTTGACCGTGCCGCGGCCGCGCTGTGGCAGGCCGCCATAGCCGGTGTCCTTCAGCTTCTCGACGCCGAGCGCGAGCGCGATGTCGGCCGCGCCCGAGGCGACCGCGTAGACCGCGCCGCGGAATGCTTCGGTGCCGGAGGCGCAGTAGTTCTCGACGCGGGTCACCGGGATGTAGGGCAGGCGCAGCGCCACGGCGAGCGGCACGGCGGATTTGCCGACATGCTGCTCTTCAATCGCGGTCGCGAGCCACGCGGCGTCGATTTGCTTCGTCTCGATGCCGGCATCGGCCACCGCTTCGGCAAAAGCCTCGACCATCAGGTCTTCGGCGTTCATCTCCCAGCGCTCGCCGAATTTCGAGCAGCCCATTCCGAGAATGGCGACCTTGTCGCGGATGCCTTTTGCCATGTCAGCCTCCCCCGCCGGCGGCCGGGGCCGCCTTCCAGAAGTAACGTCTGAAGCCTCGCTGCGTGTCGATGTCCTTGATGCGGAACATCATCTTCATCGCGCGGCCGACCGCAAGGTCGGCCTCCTCGATATCGGTGAAATCCATCATCCAGCGGCCGCCTTCCTCGAACTGGATCATGCCATAGCAGGCCGGTGGATCGGGCGAATAGGTGAGGCGGTCGGCGGTATAGGAGATGATGTGTCCGGTTTTTTCGGCGAAGGGCTCCGGCTCCTGCGTGTCCCTGCCATTACAGTTTGGGTTGACGCAGATGCGGCTCTTCGGAAACTGCAAGGTGCCGCACCTTGCGCATTTGCCGCCGACGAAACTCATCACTGTATCGCGGTTGCGCCACAGCGCCGATAGCGGCGTCAGCTTGTCGGCCTCCGCCCGCATGCCGCGCTCGATCTCGACCGTATCGTTGAAGGCGAGGAACTTTGAGTAATTTTCTTCCGGGCGTCGCCGGGCGAGATGGCCGCTGACGCCGAGCCGGTCCGGGCGGCGTTCGATGGCCGGCAACGCCTCGAACAGCAGGGCGTCGGCGCCTTGACCGAAGCCGACGACGAGAATGCGATCGCCGGGTTTGGCCTCTTCCAGGGCCGCGACGAACATCACGAGCGCATGGGCGGCTCCGGTCTCGCCGCAGCTTGAATTGAGGTTGTCCCTGACTGCGGCATCGGCAATGCCCGCAGCCTTGGCAATGGCGTTAGCGAGCCGCGGCAGGACCGCCGGCATGCAAAAAGCGGTGACGTCCGTAGGTTTCATCGCCGCCTGCTCCAGGCAGCGGGCAATGACCGGAGGAACAATAGGAAGATAGCCGGCGTCGCGGATCCAGCGCTCCTCCCATTGATAGTCATAGCCCGACTCGATCGAGCGATAATGGTCGACGAAATCGGCAGCGCAGGTCGCGCTGGCAATGAGTCTTGCGACCGGCTCGCCCTCGCCGACGAGGATTGCCGCCGCGCCGTCGCCGGCCGACATTTCGATTGGGCTGGCCGCTTTTGCCGGCCGCTTTTCCGCGGCGACGACGAGCGTCTCGCCGCCCCTGGCGAGCGCGTCGGCGAGGGCCGAGGTGCCGGCGCGTTGCGTCGCGGTGACGTCGAGCGCCGCGATTTCCTCGGAAAGGCGCAAGGCCTTGGCGACCAGGCTCGCATTGAGACAGTCGAGGAACGGAAAGGTGGTAGAGGCAAAGCGCAGCGCGCTGATCGAGGAGCGGTCGCGGGTGAGGAGGGCGTCGCGCGCGGCCTCGACCGCCATCGTCACACTGTCTTCGTCCCAGTTGCAGATCGCCCGCTCGCCCTTGCCTTGCGCCTTGAGCGCGGGGTTGAGCCAGGCATTGGCCTCGGCGATCGAGCGCCGGGACAGGCGGAGCCGCGGGAGATAAGCGCCGTAAGCGAGAACCCCGAATGCCATCCGTTCCGCCCCTCCGTTGATGCTGCCGCCTCAGATCGCATCCCAGCAAAAAACATCCGCCGACCGATCGAGTGGATAAAACGAGGCCTTGAGCGCCGGCATGCCGTGCTCGGCGATCGAACGGCAGGTCCAGCCCCCGGCGCGGTGGACCGAGCGGACCGGGCGCGACTGACTCATGAGGAAAATCTCATTCATGCGCACGGCAAAGATCTGCCCGGTCACATCCCTCGCCTCGTCGCCAAGCAGAAAAACGCTGAGCGGCGCGATTTTTTCCGGCCCCATGGCCTGGATGCGCGCGACCCGCGCTTTCTCCTCCTCGGTGTCGGTCGGGATCGTACCGATAAGGCGGCTCCAGGCAAAGGGCGATACGCAATTCGAGCGCACGTTGAAGCGCGCCATGTCGAGCGCGATCGACTTCGACAGGCCGACGATACCGAGCTTGGCGGCGGCATAATTGGCCTGACCGAAATTACCCACCAGGCCGGAGGTCGAGGTGAAATGGACGAAGGCGCCGCTGTTCTGGTCGCGGAAAAGCCGCGCCGCGGCGTGCGACACATAGAATGAGCCGAGCAGATGGACTTTGATCACCAACTCGAAATCGGCCACGCTCATCTTGTGGAAGATGGCGTCGCGCAAAATGCCGGCATTGTTGACGACGCCGTCAAGCCTGCCGAAATGATCGAGCGCCGTCTTGACGATGTTCGCGGCGGCGGCCGGTTCGGCCACGCTGTCGAAGTTCGGCACCGCCGTGCCGCCGCGCTGCCGAATCAGCGCCGCGACCTCCTCGGCGGGGCCTGCACTCTCGCCGGTGCCGTCGGCGGCGCCGCCGAGATCGTTGACGACGACCTTGGCGCCCTCGGCGGCGGCGAGGAGAGCGATCTCGCGACCGATGCCGCGCCCGGCGCCGGTTACGATCACCGCCTTGCCGTCCAACGCTGCGCCGTCGGTCATCCCCCATCCCCTCCTTGCCGTGCAATTCCACGCCGCGCGCGGGTCGCGCGACATTGGCATCGACGCACAGTGCTGTCAACCAATCGTGAAACGCTATTTCATTTTAAGAAATAAGCTGATCAGCCGATCGGCGCGCGTGAAAGACCGCGAGACGGTACCGTTGCCTGCCCCGCACGCTCGACCGCGACATCCTCGTGCTCAACAGCTCGCGTCATCGCCGCGCGCGTTGGCGTCGTTGCGATGATCGCAAACGAAATTCCTTGAACGAGTGGCGCTTGTGAGCCGGTGTGGTCGCTGATACCGTCGTGGCCTCCTGTCAGGCCACAAAGAGATTTGGGGGAAGCGATGGTACGGGGCGTGCAGATCCGCCGGACCAGGTTGGTGCTGTCGCGGCGAAGGTTTGCCGCCGCCGCGGCGTCCTTTGCGCTGGGCAGCTTCGCCGCGCCGTTCGTCCGACGCGGCGCGGGGCAAGGCCGGGCGGTCCGCATCGGCGTCGTCAACTCGATGAGCGGCAGCTATTCGGCCTATGCGCAGGAAGGTCATCCGGCCTTCGTCTACATTGTCGACAAGATCAACGCGACCGGCGGCATCAAGAGCCTGGGCGGCGCCAAATTGGAGTTGGTGCTGGCCGACGACACCAGCCAGCCGGCACGCACCGCGGTCGAGGCGCGGCGGCTGATTACCGAGGAAAAGGTCGCTGTCCTCACCGGCAGCATGCTCAGCGCGCAGATGCTCGCCCTCACCCCCGTTCTTGACGAGTTCAAGGTGCCGACACTCTCGGTATGGGCGGGCGGCTCGAAATCTCCCTACCTCTTTTCGCTCGGCTATCCCTATGACCGCGGCTACGCGCAATCGATGCACGATTTCGCCGTTTGGCTGCGCGACAAGCAAGGCTTCGCGCTGAAGACGGTGATGCCGGGGTATTCGAACTACGAGGCCGGGCAGCAGACCAACAAATTCTTGACCGAGAAACTGAAGCAGAGCGGGTTTGAGATCGTCGGCGAGGCGCCGCTCGACACCAAGGCGCAGGACCAGACCGCGGCAATGATCCGCATTCGCGCGCAGAAACCCGATCTCGTCATCGGCCTGGTCACGCCGCGCGACGGCCTGCTGCTGCATCAGGCGCGCTACAATCTCGGCTACCACGGCAGCATCTTTGCCGGCGGCACCGGCGGCTATTCCGATCTGTCGCTGTGGCGCGACCTCGGCCTCGAAATCGGTCGCGCGGTGCTGACCAAGAACCTGTTCGGCATGACCGGCTTCAGCCCCGGGGCGAAGATCGACTCGATGCAGAAGATCATCGTCGAGCTGCGGGACCAGGCGAAGCTCAGCCAGATCGGTCAAGCGGCGATCCACTCGGCACAATCGGCGCGCATCATTCAGCGCGTCCTTGAAACCGCGGGCTCGACCGAGCCGGATGCGCTGCTCAAGGCATTCACGACGGTGGATTTTCCGTTCGGCGACCCCGACCTCTATCTGGCCAAGCCGCATGGCTTGCGCTTCGCTGAGGACCGGCTTCTTACCGACGGTTCGGCCATGTTCATTCAGTGGACGGCGGAGCAAACGCAGGAAGTCGTCTACCCGGACGCCTTCGCCCAGACGGCGCCGCGACCGCGGGCGTAACGGTCCGGTCGCGACGGCGATGGCGCTGCTCGAAGTCAATGGCGTGACCAAGCGCTTCGGCGGCCTGATCGCCGTCAAAGCCGTCAGCTTTGCCGTGGAAGCGGGAGAGATCCTCGGCGTCATCGGGCCGAATGGCGCGGGCAAGACCACGCTGTTTGGCCTGATCTCTGGCTTCCTCGCGCCAAGCGAAGGTGAGGTCATCTTCGACGGCGCCCGCGCCGACGGCTTCTCGCCGCATCAGCTAGTGAAGCGCGGTCTCGTCCGCAGCTTTCAAATCGTCCAGACCTTCGCCGACATGACCGCGCTCGATGTCGTCACCACGGCGGCGCTCGTCCGTCGCCCGATGCGCGCGGCGGTCGCCTACGCCGCGGAGGTGCTCGCGCGCGTCGGTCTCTCCGGCAAGGAACATCTGACGCCGGCGGCCTTGTCGCTCCAGGACAAGAAACTCTTGGAGCTTGCCAAATGCGTCGCCACCGAACCGCGCCTCATCCTGCTTGACGAGGTCATGGCCGGCTTGACGCTGGCCGAAACCGAGGTGCCGCTCGGCGTCATCCGTGAGCTCAATCAACAAGGGGTCGCCATCGTGATGGTCGAACACGTGATGCCGGTGGTCATGCGCACCGCCCGACGCATCGTCGTGATCGATTTCGGCAGCAAGATCGCGGAGGGGGCGCCTCAGGAGATCGTCGAGAACCGCAGCGTGATCGACGCCTATTTTGGCGATCAACTCGATGCTTGAGGTTCGCGACCTCACGGCGGGTTATGGCGGCGTGCCGGTTTTGCGCGGCGTCTCCCTGCATATCGCCAAGGGGGAGATTGTCGGCCTGCTCGGCGCCAACAACGCCGGCAAGACCACCCTGATCAACGCTCTGTCCGGAATCGTCGCGCCGATGTCGGGGCGGATTTCGCTGGAGGGCGAAGACGTCACCCGGCTATCGGCGAAGGCGCGCGTGCGGCTCGGTATCATTCAGGTGCCGGAAGGGCGACTTGTGTTCCCGGAAATGAGCGTGCGCGAGAATCTGCTGCTCGGCGGGATCAACGCCGCGGCGCGCGGGCGGCGCACGACGGAAATGGAGCGCGTGCTCGATCTGTTTCCGCGGCTTCGGGAACGGTTTTCGCAGCTCGCCGGCACCTTGTCGGGCGGCGAGCAGCAGATGCTGGCGATCGGCCGCGGACTGATGGCGGGTGCCAAGCTGTTGATGCTCGACGAACCCTCTCTCGGGCTTTCGCCGCGTCTCGTCCAACATATTTTTGAGATCATCGAGCGGCTCAACGCCGCCGGCTTGACCATCCTGCTGGTCGAGCAGAATCTGCAGCTCACGCTGCGCTATGCCGGCCGCTGCTACGTGCTGGAACGCGGGCAAATCGTGGTCGAGGGTGCGGCCGACGCCGTCAGGAGCGATCCGCGTACCCGCAGCGCCTATCTCGGCCTCTGATCCGGAGCCCGCTTGATGGATGAATTGCTGCAAGCCCTGGTCGAGGGCATCCTGATCGGAAGCACATACGGGCTTATCGCGCTCGGCATGGGTCTCGTCTACGGAGTCAGCGGCATCGTCAACTTTTCGCATGGCGACTTCATCCTGCTCGGCATGTACATGTGCCTTGGTCTCTATTCGGCGCTGACGCTCGATCCCTATGTGTCGCTCATCATCACCTTGCCGGCCATGACGGTGGTCGGTGCGCTGGTCTATCGCTTTGTGATCAGGCCGATCGCGAGCCATCATCTGCTGATGGTCGTGCAGTTGACGCTTGGCATCACGCTTGTCATCCAAAGCGCGTTGCTGATGGTGTTCGGCGGCCAGGGGCAGCGCACGCCGTCGATCGTCGAAGCGAAGCTTTTTGTCGTCGGCGACGTGGTGATGCGCGGGCCGCAGGTCATCGCGTGTCTCATCTCCTTCGCGCTGGCCGGCGCGCTGTTCGTCATCCTGCGCTCGACTGATGTCGGGCGTTCGATCCGTGCCGTGCATCAGAATGCGCGTGCCGCCGCCCTCATGGGCATCGACGTCGGGCGCGTGCAGACGCTCGCCTTCGCGATCGGTATCGGCATTCTCGCAGTCGCGGCGGCGCTGCTGGCCCCCGGCGCCTCGATCCAGCCCAGCGACGGGCTGCGCTATACCGTGATTACGCTTCTGGTCATCGTCCTCGGCGGCATGACCAATTTCGTCGGCATCATGCTCGGCGGCCTCGTCATCGGCTGCTCGGAGGCGCTGGGCACCGTCTATCTCTCCGAGACGCTGGGCAGCTTGCTGCCCTACGCGATCTTCGTACTGATCATGCTGTTTCGCCCGCGCGGTCTCACCTGGGGAGCCTCGTAATGCGCGCGGAATTCTTTGCAACCCTACGGTCGCCGCTGCTTTGGCTGGTCTTTGCGGTCGCCGCCCTCGGGCCGTTCGAAATGTCGAGCTACTACTTGCATGTCGCCACGCTCGCCCTCATCTATGTGGCGCTCTGCTCGGCCTGGAACATCGTTGGCGGCATCGGCGGGCAAATCTCGCTCGGCCACAGCCTGTTCGTCGGCGCCGGATCGTTGCTGGCGAGCGCGCTGCTGCTGAAGCTCGGCATCAACATGTGGGCCGGCATGCTGATTGCGGCGGTGCTGTCCGCGGCGCTCGGCGCCGTGATCGCCTGGATCGATTTTCGCTTCCGTCTTGGTCATCTGTCCTTCGCCTTGATCACGCTGGCCTTCGCCGAAATGGCGGAAATCGTCGCCATCGGCTGGGATTTCGTTGGCGGGGCGTCGGGACTGCTGCTGCCGCGCGACACTGGCGACTTCCTTGCCTTCCAGTTCGGCGGCGGCAACGGATCGTATTGGGCGGCGCTGACGGTGGCGGCGCTTTGCGTGCTCGCCAACCTCGCGATTCTCAACGCGCCGCTCGGCTATTCGCTGCGCTGCATTCGCGACAACGAGGACGCCGCGCAGGCGATCGGGGTCGGGCTCCTGCGCACCAAGATGCTCGCCATGGTGATCTCCGCCATGCTGACGTCGATCGTGGGCACCGTCTATGCGCGCTATCTTGCCTTCGTCGATCCCTATCAGCTCGTGTCGCCGCTCATCACCATCGAGATCGTGCTGTTCGCGACGGTCGGCGGTCTTGGTAGCGCCTTCGGGCCGGCGCTCGGCGCCATCGTGCTGCTGCCGCTCGGAGAAATCTTGCGCGGCAAGCTCGGCGGCGTGCTGCCGGGCCTGCACGCCTTCGTCTATGGCCTCATCGTGATCGCAACCATCATGCTGTCGCCCCGCGGCTTGCTGCCATTGTTCGGCTCGTGGTTCGACCGCAAGGCGGTCCGGCGATCGCCGGAACGGGCCTGACCGACTCAGCGCAAGGACGGCGCCGCTCTCGCGGTCAGGGCGGCGGCGATCTCGGCCGCCGTGCGCTGCAGCGGCCCGAGGAATTGCCGCACGCCGTTCTTGAAATCGACCGCGCTCGACAGCAGCACGACGTTGATACTGGCGAACACCTTGTTGTCGCCGCGGATCGGCACGCCGAGGGCCCATGCCTTGCCCTCGAACACGTCGCGACTGTAGCGGTCGTCCATGAGCGCATAGCCGCGCGCGCGCGTCTCCGCGATCATCTTGCGCAAGCGCCGTGGTTGGCGCGCGAGATCGTTCCAATGCTCGGGAATCTCCGCGAGCCTGGCGACGATCGCGTCGCGTTCCTTTGCGTCGCAGAATGCCAGATAGGCGCGGCCCATCGATGTGGCGAGCACGGGAAAGCGAAAGCCAGGCCGCCTGCTGATCAGCATTGAGCCGGGTACGCGCGTCGTCTGCGCGACGATCATGGCGTCGCGATCGAACAGCGCGATATCGGAGGGCCAGCCGATCTCCTTGCGGAACGCCCGCATGATCGGCTCGGCCACGCTGCCGATCCAGAGATGCTGGTCGTACCCTTGACTCAAGAGCAAAGAGCGGCCGGTGGGAGCGTAGGTGGCGCGCTCCGCATCGCGCAGGACATAGCCTTCGTGCTCGAGCGTTTCCAGCATGCGCACGATCGTCGCCTTGTCGAGGCCGGTCGCCTTGTGCAGCGAACCGACCGTCGACAGCCGCTCCTCGTTGACGATGCGGAGAATCTCGATGCCGCGGGCGAGCGCAACAACCGGTCTGAAAGACGGCATACCACCCCTCGAATATGCGCCTCGAGGCCCGCGGCTGACGCGCGACCACTTTGCGACCAAGGTCGCTTGACCCAAACGGTGATGTCGAAAATACTCCGATTTGAAAATGTATTTCAACAGATGAAGCACGGTCGTGGACGACCCACTCTCCCTCATCGGGCCGGGCTCGCTGGTTTTGGTCGGGCAGGGGACGGCCGAGCCGCGCGCTCTCACGCGAGCGCTGCTGCGCCGGCGGCACGAAATTCCCGGGCTGCGGCTTTTCCTCGGCGCCGTCTTCTCGGACAGCTTCACCGCGGAAGCGACCGACGGCATCGCCTTTTCCAGCTATGGCGCGATCGGCGGCGCCGCCGCTCTCGCCGCGGCAGGCCGGCTCGACATCCTGCCGGTGCCGTATAGCAGGCTGCCGGCTCTGTTCAGCGAAGATCGCCGGCCCGATGTCGTGCTCCTCTCTCTTGCCCGCTCAACCTCCGGCCTCTCGTTCGGCCCGGTCAACGACTATGTCGCCGCTGCCGCACGCCATGCCCGCATGGTCATCGCGGAAATCAACGCGCAGATGCCGTGGACTCATGGCTCCGAGGTATCGCCGGATCTGCGCATCGATCACGTCGTCGAATGCGATGAAATGCCGGTCGAGTTGCAGGCCGCGCCGATCGGCGAGGCCGAACGGCGCATCGGCGCGCTCGTCGCCTCGCTGATTCCCGATCGCGCCACCATCCAGATCGGGATCGGCGCGATCCCGGATGCGATTCTCGCGGCGCTCGGCGGCCATCGCGATCTCGGCTTCCATTCCGGCATGATCAGCGACCGCGTCGTCGATCTCATCGAGGCCGGTGTGGTGACCAACGCGCACAAGAGTTTCGACCGCGGCATCACGGTCGCCGGCGCCTTGTTCGGCACGCGCCGGCTGAACCGCTTTGCCGATCGCAATGCCGCCATCCGGGTCGTGCCGACATCGCATTCGCACGGCGGATCGACCTTGGCGCGTCTGGTTAATTTCCGCGCGATCAATTCGGCGATCGAGGTCGATCTCAGCGGCCAGGTCAATGCCGAAGAAGTAAAGGGCCGCTATGTCGGCGCGGTCGGGGGCCAGCCCGACTTCGTCCACGGCGCGTTCGCGGCGACCGGCGGCCGTTCCATGATCGCGTTGCCGTCGACCGCGATGGGCGGCGAGACGAGCCGCATCGTCGCCGCCCTCTCGGGGCCGACCACCAACTCGCGCTGCGACGCGGACGCTGTCGTGACCGATTGGGGCATCGCGGAGCTGCGCGGCAAGACGCTGCGCGAACGCGCCGACGCCATGATCGCCATCGCCGATCCGAAATTCCGCGAAGGCCTAGAGCGCGCCGCCCATGGCATCTTGCGCGCGTCGTGACGGCTCGCGGTCATTGACGTGTATCTCAGTTACCGTCCGTTTGACCAGGGAGTCTTTTCCCGATATCGGCAGCAGGATGTCGTTGCGCGGCAGCGCGGCGGTTGAGCCGCGCATAATTCTTGGCACGATGCGCAACCGAAAGAAGCTTGGAGGAGGAAGATGTTGCCGAAGGATCTTTTTTCGCTACAGGACAGGATTGCCATCGTCACCGGCGGCTCGCGCGGCATCGGCAAGATGATCGCCGCCGGATTTCTCGCCCAGGGCGCGGCGAAAGTCTACATCACTGCCCGCAAGGTCGAACCGTGCGAAGCGGCCGCCAAGGAGCTGAGCCGCGAATACGGCAGAGAATGCATCGCGGTGCCGATTGATCTCTCCTCGATGTCCGGGATCGAGACGTTCGCGGCGGAGATGAAGAAGCGCGAGCGGAAGCTGGATATCCTGGTCAACAATGCCGGGGTCGCATGGGGCGCCGAGTTTGACGAATTTCCCGAGAACGGCTGGGACAAGGTGATGAACCTCAACGTCAAAACGCCGTTCTTCCTGACCAAGGCGCTGGCCGCGCCGTTGCGCGCCGCGGCGTCACGCCAGCGGCCCGCCAAGGTCATCAACATCGCCTCGATCGACGGTATCTTCGTCAATCCGCTAGAGACGTACTCCTATGCGGCGAGCAAATCGGCATTGATTCATTTGACGCGCCGGATGGCAGCGAAGCTGATCGAGGACCACGTCGTCGTCACGGCGATCGCGCCCGGGCCGTTCAAGTCCGACATGAACAGAGCCGCGCGCGACCATCCCGACGCCGTGGCGCGCCACGTGCCGGCGGGGAGAATCGGCACCGATGAGGACATGGCGGGCGCGGCGATCTATCTGGCGTCGCGGGCGGGCGACTATGTCGTCGGCGCCACCATCGTGGTCGACGGGGGTATCGTCTATGCAAACGCCCCGGCGAGGAAGGATTAGGCGACAGCCGCTTAGTCGTCAGCCGTAGAGCCGGGCGTGTTCCTTCGCGTAGCCGGCGTAAGAATCCTTGATGCTGGCCATGTTCAGCAGCATCTCCGCCACTGGATGCGCCGCTTGCCCCGTAAAGACGGCCGTGCGCAGCCACAGGCTCTCGGTTCTCCGGCTTGCGCTGAGCGCCACCACTTCGCGCTCGAGTTCATAGCTTTCGCCGACGAACAGCGGCCCATCGAGGAGCCGGATCTCCTGATCCGCGAACAATCCGACGGAGGGTCGCTTGATCGGCGGCCCGTCATGCATCGAGCAATACTGAAAGAGGACGCTTAGCATTTCCAACGGGATAATCGGGCGCCCCCATTTGCTTTCCGCCGCGCGCTCGGGCTGGTAAAGCCAGGACGGCTCGGTGATCACGGCGAGCTTCTCACGCAGTGAGAATGGATAGAGCGGCCCCATTTTTTGATTGAAATCCATGCGCACCGTCTGCCGGCGCGTCTTCATGCCGACCTTGACGTCCCTTAAGATCACCGGGTCGGTCAAGGGCTTCAGTTCGTCGCGCAGGCGCTTGTCGAGCGCGGTCGCCGACGTTTTCGGCGCAACCGACGCGGTGCCGCGCAGGACCTCGGTGCCGTCGCGCTTGACCATGCGAATGTCGGCTTGCGCCTCGCTGGCTCTCGGTTTGGTGACGATCGCCTGCACCTCTTCGCCGGCGAAGACGGCACAGCGATAATGCGCCGAGATGCATCCGACCTCGAACCAGCGGTCGCCCCACAGCTGCTCGCACAGCGGCGCAAACTGGCTGAAATGGGTCGGGCCCTCGATCGTTCCGCCCTTGAATCCCATTTTCTGCGCCATCGCATCGTCGTGGATCGAAACGTGATCGTCGTAGATTTGCGCGGCGAGCATCTGCTGAGGCCGGCGCCACGGTCCGGTCAGCGTTTCGCCGTCGTCGGCGATCGCCGTATCGAACGCTTTTAGACTCATATGGCGCTTCCGAACCTGCCGCAGACAGCCGCCCCTCGCGTTATTTCTGCGGCCGCGTCGCCACCGCGCTCGGGCGCGCGAGCAGCCGCGCGCTCCATGCCGCGACCGAAGGCGGCGGGGTGATTTCCATCAGCGGCAGGAACTCAAGGAACGGCGCGTAGCACACCTCGGCGAGCGAGAACTGCTCGGCGACGAGGTAGGTCTTGCCGACAAGCTGCCGGTCGAGGATCGCCAGGTGCTTCTCAATCTCGGCCTTGGCCTCGGCGATCGCGGTGGCGTTCCATCGTTCCTTGGGCAGGAAGCGCTTGGGAAATATGATGGTTCCAGCTTGGCGGGTGAGCTGCAGGTCGCACAGCTTCATGTGCATGTCGACCAGCGCGCGGCTGCGTGGATCGGCCGGCAGCAGCGGCGGGCTCGGCCGCGTCGCCTCGAGATAATTGAGGATCGCAGTCGACTCGAAGAGCACGAACCCGTCCTCCTCGAGTGTCGGCACGCGGCCATAGGGGTTGAGCGACAGATAGGGCTCCTCGCGGTGCCGACGCGCCACCATGTCGACGAGGACGAGCTCATGCGGGATCTCTTTCTCGGCGAACGCGATGAGCACGCGCCGTGAATAGGTCGAGAGCGGATGATAGTACAGTTTGATTCCCATGACGTGTTCCTCAAAAAGTGTCCGATCGACGCAATCGCCGAGGAGCGTCCGGCCGGATGGGACGGATGCGGCAAGCGGCACGATATCCTGATTGCGCGGGATCGCAAGCGCGACAAGCCGCACTCGCCTTAATCAGCGCGCGGCCGGCTAAAGGAAGCTGTGAATGCCAGGCGCGCATGCGTCGGCGGGGCGAGGTGCAAGAAGGGCGGCGCCGCAGAAAATTACCGGCGTTTTCCTCGCCGCCGATCGAACAGTGTGAGCTGCGCCAGCCCGTTCGGTGCAAAATTGACGAACAGCACAAGGAGGACGCCGTAGACCATCAGCCGATAGTCGCCAACGCTGCGTAACACCTCGAGTCCAATGATCACGAGGAACGCGCCGATCAGGGGACCGACGGTCGTGCCGATGCCGCCCACAAGCGTGATCACCAACACCGTTATCATGATAGGGACGCCGATTGAGGACTCCGGCGTCAGAACGCCAAGGTAATGGGCGTAATAGGCGCCGGCAACGCCGGCGACGAAGGAACTGACGATGAAGGCGAGGAGTTTGTAGCGGGTCGGATCGACACCGAGGCTGGCGGCCGCAGCCTCCGAATCCCGTATCGCTCTGAGTGCAAGTCCCGTGCGTCCGCTGACGACCCAGATCAGGAGCGCGGCGGAAAGCGTGAGAAAGGCCAGCGCGACGTAATAGGAAGCAGCCGAGGCGCCGGCGCCGAATGAAATCGTGCCGAGCCTCGGCAGCACGATAGGGGTGAAGGGCGGGATTCCGGCGAGCCCGAGCGTTCCCCGCGTCAGCTCGGGCAAATTGGAGACGACGGCGTGCACGATGACGGCAAAGGCCAGAGTGATGATGGCGACGTGAGCGATCGATCGGATGCGGAGAACGGGCAGGCCGATCACGAGGCCGGCGAAAGCGGCGACCACACCGCCGCACCACAAGGTGATCCACGGACTCAATCCGGAATGCATGGCGAGCAGGGCCGAGCTGTATGCGCCAAGTCCGAAGAAGGCCTGATGACCGAAGGTGAAGATGCCGGCGTAGCCGTTGATCAGGTTCCAGCTCGCGCCGAGCATGGCGTAGATCATGCTCAAGATACAGAGGTGCAGCAGATACGGATTATGCACAAGCGGAGGGACGAGGCAGAGCAGCCCCAGGATTGCCACCACGGCGCCGCGCCGAGGTTGGGCGGCGGTTTCTCGCGGCATGTCTAGCTCCGCTCCTCGACCCCGAACAGTCCCCATGGTCGAATCCAAATCACCAGCACCAGAAGGGTGAAGGCGATCACGTCGCTCCACTCTGTCGACGAAAAGAGGACACCGAAGCTTTCGGCGATCCCGAGGAGTATCCCGCCAAGAATGGCGCCGCCAAAGCTGCCCAGCCCGCCGAGGATCACCACGACAAAGCCCTTAAGCAGCGGGCTGAGCCCCATATAGGGATTGACCGCAGTGATGGGCGCAAGCATGGCGGCGGAAAGTGCGGCGAGCGCCGCCGAGAAGCCGAAGGTGAGCGTATAGATCGAGAGGATGTTGACGCCATAGAGCTGCGCTGCATCCGCGTCCTGCGCCGTCGCACGCAAGGCCAGGCCAAACCGCGTGTATTTCAGGACGAACCAAAGCGTTGCGATCGAGGCGCAGGAGACGCCCAGGATCAGCAGGCGCTGGTAAGCGATGCGAACACCGTGGATACTGAGTACGCCACCGATGAAATAGGGTACGTTCTGGAAATCCGCCCCCCAGACATGGAGGGCCAGGTTCTGCAGGAAGATCGAGGCGCCGAGCGTCGCGACGATGGTGGTGAGCTGCCAAACCGGGCGCGATAGCAGATGGTGGATCACGACGCGCTCGACAATGATGCCAAGCAAAAACACCGTCGCGACGGCGATCAAGGTGGACCACGCCGGATTGATGCCAAGCACGGCGTAGCAGAAATAAACGAGATAGCCCGCCAGCATGAAGAATTCGCCATGAGCGAAGTTTAGCATCTTCATCGTGCCCCAGATCAGCGTCAGGCCGCTGGCGAAGAGCGCGTACATCGATCCCACGATGACGCCGTTGACGATCTGAGCGATGATGAGCTGGATCGGCATGGTTCAGATCCCGAGATAGGATCGACGGACGGACTGATCCGCCAGAAAATCCACCGTGCTGCCGAATTTGACTATCGCTCCGTTCTCCAGAAGATAGGCGCGCGCCGCTGCCTTGAGCGCCATCTGCGCGTTCTGCTCGACCAGGAGCACGGCAACGCCCTGCTGGTTGATGGTTCGAATGATGGAATGGACCGTTTCGATAATCTTAGGCGCCAACCCTAGCGAGGGTTCGTCAAGCATGAGGAGTCGGGGTCGCGCCATGAGTGCGCGCGCGGTCGCCAACATCTGGCGCTCGCCACCCGAGAGTGTGCCGGCCAATTGACCAATCCGCTCCTGGAGGCGAGGGAAGATCGTACAGACCTCGTCGATCAGGGCCGCGCGATCTTTCCAGGTCGATGTGCCATAGCTCCCCATCAGCAGGTTCTCGCGGATGGTCATCTGCGGGAACAGGTGTCGCCCCTCCGGCACGTGGGCAATGCCGAGGCCGATGAGCGCGTGGGCCGGCAACCGCTCGATCGCCTTGCCTTGGAAGCGGATCGAGCCCGAGCGTGGACGCAGCAGTCCGGAAACCGTGCGCAGCATGCTGGTCTTGCCGGCGCCGTTCGGCCCGATGACCGCGACAATCTCGTTGTCCTCAATCTCCAGATTGATGTCCGTGAGCACTTGCGCATCCCCGTAGTAGCTGGAGATGCTTTCAACGCTGAGCAGCGGCATCGATATCTCCTCCAAGATAGGCTTCGATCACCGCCGGGTCGCGTGAAACATTCGCCGGCGTGCCGTCGGCGATCAGCCGGCCCTGGTGCAGCACGATAATTCGGTCGGCAATGCTCATCACCGCGCGCAGCACATGCTCGACGAAAATGACAGCGACGTTTTCCGCCTTGAGGCCGCGTACGATGGCAGCGATTTCGTCGATGTCCTCAGGCGACAGGCCGCCCATCACTTCGTCGAGCAGAACGACGCGCGGCTTGGTGGCGAGCGCGCGCACGAGTTCGAGCTTTTTGCGGGCGCCGAGCGGAAGCTCTGCGGCCGGTGCCTCAAGCCATTGCTCGAGACCCGCACGCTCCGCCCAGCCTCGGGCAACAGCCGGATCTTTGCGTTCCGCCCGACGACCGAATTCGAGCGCCACTTCGACGTTCTCGAGCACGGTTAGGCTGGCGAAAGGCTGCGGAATCTGGAAGGTACGGGCAATGCCCAGATTGCAACGGACACTCGGCTTCAGTCGCGTGACATCTCGACCGTCGAGCAGGATGCGGCCGCCGGAGGCCGGGAGCGAACCCGCGATGACGTTGAAGAGCGTCGTTTTGCCGGCACCGTTCGGGCCGATGAGGGACAGCGTTTCGCCGGCGAAGGATTCGAATGAGACGCCGTCGAGTACCACGAGGCCGCCGAAGTTTCGCCGAACGTCCTCGACTGCGAGAATGGGCCGTCTATCCAAACTGCCTCTTTCGTCGTCAAAACGGGTTGCCGTCGCCGCGTCATCCGGGGCGGCGCCTGGCACGCCGCCGCACGGGGGAATGCTTGCTCATGAACTACTTCATCCAGGGTTGAACCTGGTACTTGGCCGTCGCTACCGTTTCCGGCCAGATGATGACGTTCTTGCCATTGCGGATTTGCGCCGTTGGGATTGGGATGAACGTCGGACCGTATTGCGCCGTGTGGGTTTTCTGATCGAAAACGTAATGGCCGAGGGTGCCGTTGTAGTCGGTGGCGGCCAAGGTTTTCACGACGGTCTCGGGGTTGGTCGTGCCGGCAGCCTTGACCGCATTAAGAGCGATGTTCATGCAGTCGTAGCCGTAGGCGTGGTCGCTCGACGCCGCGGTCGCAAACTTGGCCCGGGTCTTTTCGTCCAGCAGTTTATCGGCCGGGCGCTCCGCCGCGTCGAAGATCAGCGGTGCCCACATCAGGCCTTCGCCCGCATCGCCCGCGCCCTTGAGATAGGTCGGCCGGGTCGGGTAGTAGATTGCGAATTGGGAGGACGTGAGGCCCTGTTCGATGAACTGCTTGGAAAGCGCGACGCCTGAATCCACCGAGGTGAAGACCGAGACCAACACGTCGGGATTCTCGTAACCGAGCTTGGCAAGCGCGGAAGTGAAATTGGTGTTGCCTAATGGAACGGTATTGTTGGCGATGACCGTCCAGCCATCGGCCTTGAACAGGTCTATTGCGTTCGCCGCAATCGAGCGACCATAGTCGGTGTCCTCGACGAGAAATGCGACAGCCTTTTTCGCCGGCGTAAATTGCCCGCTTGTGATCAGCGCGGCATAGGTCTGATAAATGGTCGCGGCGTAGCCTTGACTGTTGAAGTCCGCCTTCCAGAAATACCGGTATTTCTCCGGGTCCTTCTCGATCTTGGCCGAGATCGCGCCACTCACCGGCTCGCAGCTCATCATTGGGATCTTGTACTGATCCGCGAGATCCATTTCCGCCATGGTCACTGAGCTCGCAAAAGCATCGCCGATCAGGAAATTGACCCGGTCGCCGGTGATCAATTTCTGCGCCGCGCTCACCCCCTGCGCGGGATCGCTCTGAGTATCCTCGAAGAGGGGCTCGATCTTGAGGGGCTTGTTGTCGGCCACCACCCCGCCTGTGGCATTCCATTCCTCAACCGCCACGATCATGCCCTGGCGGAGGGCCAGGCCGGATTGCGCTGCCGGTCCTGAGAACGGACCGGTGACGCCGATCTTCACCGCCTCCTGGGGGCGCGCCGTTTCCAAACTCGCGACCAAAGCCAAGCTTGCCGATGCGGCGAGCAACGTTGAATGCAATCGTGAATTCCTCATTGCTGAATCTCTCGTCGAGCGTGCTTGCCGCTTCGAGCGCCACGACAAGCAAGTAGGCACCCCGCTTTTGGACGTGCCCCGATCATGTGATATGCCTGGGCGAAACCACCGACCGAGGGGTATCGGCGGTCGATCACTGTGGACCAAACTTTCTATAAGTTTATCGAATAGAGGCGGGGTCGTCCACAGTGCGCGGCAGGCGCGGTTCGGGATGACACGAGGCAATTTGCGGACAACCGTTCCGCAAACATGACGGCGAGAACATCCATTATGCTTGATCAGGAGATCACCCGGTCCATCATGACGGCGGTCGACGCGGGCTTCGAGGAGCAGATAGAGCTGACCGCGGAGCTCGTGAAGTTTCCGTCCGTGCGCGGGGCCGAGCATACCGCACAGGATTTCGTCGCGGGCGAGATGCGGCGCCACGGCCTTGCAGTCGATCGCTTCCAGGTCAGGCTTGAGGATATTCGCCACCTGCCCGGCTTCTCGCCGGTGCACGTAAACTATGACAACGCCTTCAACGTCGTCGGCTGTCAGCGCGTGGCCAATCCTAGGGGTCGATCGCTCATCTTGAACGGCCACATCGACGTCGTGCCACCGGGGCCGTTGGATATGTGGACAACGCCTCCCTTCGAGCCCCGGCGCGACGGCAAGTGGCTCTATGGCCGCGGGGCGGGCGACATGAAAGCGGGGATCGCCGGATGCTTTGCCGCGCTCACCGCATTGGCACGGATCGGCTGCCGACCAGCGGCGGACGTTATCATCCAGTCCGTGGTGGAGGAGGAATGCACCGGCAATGGCGCGCTTGCTTGTGTCGCCCGCGGCTATCGCGCCGATGCGGTGCTTATTCCAGAGCCTTTGTGGGACAAGCTGATCCGCGCCCAAGTCGGTGTGCTCTGGTTTCAGGTGCAGGTGCGGGGCGTTCCCGTGCATGTGCGCGAGGCGGGCACCGGCGCCAATGCCATCGAAGCCGCCTATGGGCTGATGCGGGCGCTGCACGGGCTGGAAGAGCAATGGAATGCGCGCCGCGCGGATTACCCCTTTTACGAAAAGGTTGACCATCCGATCAATTTGAATGTTGGCAAGATCGCAGGCGGCGACTGGCCCTCAAGCGTGCCGGCTTGGTGCAGCTTCGATGTCCGCGTTGCAGTTTATCCCGGTCAGAGCATCGCGGAGGCAAAACGCGAGATCGAACATTCGATCCTCGCGGCAGCGCAACAGAACAATTTCCTGGCCAATCATCCACCACAAATCGTCTATCATGGCTTCGAAGCGGAGGGGTACGTTCTCACCGACGCAGAGGAGCCGGTCGCCGCACTTGGCGCTGCTCATCGCGCCGTGTTTGGTCGGGAGCTTGAGGAGATGGCCGCGAGCTTTACGACGGACGCGCGCTTCTTCGGGCTCTATGCCGGAATTCCGGCGCTCGTCTATGGTCCGAATTCGGAGGCGATTCACGGTTTCGACGAGCGCGTCGACCTCGAGTCCACGCGCCGGGTCACCCAGGCGATGACGCTCTTTATCGCCGACTGGTGCGGGCTGGAGAAATGCTAGCGCGCAATCGCATCAGGTTGAACCGATCGCGCTCCAGCGTCGCGGCTCGGCGGTTAAATATTGTTGCGACGCAAATGCGGCACGCGCTCCGTGGCCGCACCTGGCGCCAGCAATCATAGCAGCGCATCCATGCCGCCGTGGCGACTGCGCCCCTCCGGGAGGAGTTTACAATGACACGCCGCTTCGTCGATCTGTCCATCGCCGTCGACAGCGAGATCGTCACCGATCCGCCGCCGATGCGGCCGAAGATCCAATATCGCGCGCACAAGGAGACGGCGCCGGACGTTTGCGCCTTCTTTCCCGGATTGAAACCAAACGACCTGCCGGATGGCGAAGGTTGGGCGGTCGAGAACGTCGAGCTCTCCACCCACTCCGGCACGCATGTCGACGCGCCCTGGCATTATCACTCGACGATGGACGGCGGCAAACCGGCGATTACGATCGATGAGGTGCCGCTCGAGTGGTGCTTCCAGCCGGGCGTGAAGCTGGACTTCCGCCATTTTCCGGACGGCTATGTGGCGGGCGCGGCCGACATCGAGACGGAGCTCAAGCGCATCGGCCACGCGCTGAAGCCGCTCGAGATCGTGCTGGTGAATACGCGCGCCGGCGCGGTCTACGGCAGACCCGAGTATTTCAACAGCGGCTGCGGGGTCGGACGCGAGGGGACGCTGTATCTCGCCGAACGCGGCGTTCGGGTGGTCGGGACCGATGCGTGGAGCTGGGACGCTCCTTTCGTGCATACCGCCGCGCGCTTTCAACAGAGCCGCGATCCGAGCATGATCTGGGAAGGACACAAGGCCGGGCGCGAACGCGGCTACTGCCAGATCGAGAAACTGCACAATCTGGAGAAGCTGCCGCCGGACGGCTTCATGGTCGCGACTTTTCCGGTCAAGGTTACGCGGGCGTCGGCGGGTTGGACGCGCACCGTGGCGATCCTCGATGATTGAAGACGGACACTCCGACGGGAGGCTTGGACATGGCGAGACTGCCCACACTTTTCATACCGCATGGCGGCGGCCCGTGTTTCTTCATGGATTGGGATCCGCCCGACACCTGGGACCGCATGGCCGATTATCTGCGCCGCGTGCCCGAGGATCTGGAGATGCGGCCGAAGGCGATGGTGGTGATTTCCGGCCATTGGGAGGAGGACGTCGCCACCATCCAGAACAATCCGTCGCCGCCGCTGCTCTACGACTATTACGGCTTTCCGCCGAGCACCTATCAGATCACCTTTCCCGCTCCCGGAGCCCCGGACGTTGCCGCGCGCGTCGCCGAATTGCTGGGCGCGGCGGGCATCGCGTGGAAATACGACCACGCCCGCGGCTTCGATCATGGCGTCTTCATCCCGCTGAAAGTTGCTTTCCCGCGCGCCGACGTGCCGATCGTGCAGCTCTCGCTGTTGGCGAGCATGGACCCGGCAGCGCATATCGCGCTCGGCCGGGCGCTGGCGCCGCTGCGCGATGAAGGCGTGCTGATCGTCGGCAGCGGCATGAGCTATCACAACATGCGCACGCTGATGGCGAACATGCGCGGCGGCGGCCGCACCCCGGACGCCGGCTCGCAACGCTTCGACGACTGGCTCGAGGAGGTGCTGACCACGGCGACGCCCGAGGCGCGCGCCGCGGCGCTCGTCGCGTGGGACAAGGCGCCTTCCGCCCGCGACGCCCATCCGCGCGAGGAACATTTGCTGCCGCTTCACGTCGCGGTCGGCGCCGCCGGCGGCGATCCGGGGCGCCGGACGCTCAAGGACGTGGTCATGGGCGCGGTGGAGTCGGCGTTTCGCTTCGGCTAAGCGTTCCACCGATCCAGCCGTTCGCGCGACGTCGTGCCGGATTCGCGGCGGCGACGAACCTAGTCGCCTGCACGACGCCGAGCCCAATCGGCGTCGGGATCGAAATCCGGTACGGTACAAGCAGCCGGCTATCCGCAAGTGGCGCAAGCCACATTTCTATGTCGGGCTGTTCCGCCAGATATTTAATGAGCACACGGTCCGGGTCGTAACCGGCCAGCGGGAAGAAGCGAACCGAGCAGACCACCACCGTGCCTTGGTAGCCCTCGTCTGTCTTCACATTGTCCAGCCGTTTGAAGGCGAGCGTTAGATCGTATCGTGTGTGACCGTCGAAGATCGCGAGGGTGCGTTCGCACGCTTCCGGCACGAAAACGTCGCCGCCGCCGGGAATGCGGATCAGTAATGCCGTGATCGGATCGACGACGCCTGTGCGGTGCGCCTCCGTGAGCGGCACCAGGTCTGGATTCGGCGGCGGCGGCTCACTGAAAAAATGTTCCTTGGCCTTGCCGCCGCTGAACAAGACCTGCAGCTGTTCGGACCAGTCGCCGGAAAACATGCTGATGGAAAAGGTCGAGGCGATCGGCTGTCCCGCGGAGACGGCACCGTGCGCCGCGCCCGTGCCTCGGCCGTCGTCGAAAACGTGCAGCAGACCTGATGTCCCGCCGCTGGGCGACGCCGAGAATTCGTTTTGCCGAACGTCGATTGTCCAAAAGACGTTGCCGATCGGAGCACCGAGAAGCGTCGCCGTATAGGTCGCCTCCAGCCGCTCCTGGGCGTTCGCACATCCGAAGCCGGCGTCGGTCGCCACGTGCAGCAAAGCGACCGCGAAGCAAATTGTGGCAATGCGAGTGCGTAATGTCACCGGGACTCCTCTGGCAGGCGCCACCGTGCGCCTCAGCGCCTTCCTTGCTTTAATCAAGGTTGGTTGCACAACCCCCACGCCTTCGCCTGTCACGCGCAGGCCATGGTCGCCTGAGTGCCTCATCCCCGGCCGCCTTTATCCGGGGGAAATTTGTTTTTTCGTTGGTTAACCGCCCATTAACCATGCTGCCGCAAGCCTCGCCGTCACCGCGTAAGCGACCGGGCTTTGGCGCGACGTCATGCAAGCCCATGCCGTCCGCCGGCCTCGGTCGCGGGGGAATTCGCGCAATCGATAAATTTCGGGCCATCGCAGCAATGACCTCACACGCCGGCACGGTGCAGCGCAGCTGTCGTGTTCTGCAAATCGCCCAATGCGTGAGCCTGTTGTCCTTGAACGCCTGCGCTCTTTCCGGAATCCACGACGGCAGCTGGGCGGATGGCCCGATGGCCGCCTTTGCCAACTCGCCGAGCGAACGCTGCCAAACATCCGACGTAAGACAGAGCATTGTCACCATTCTCAACAACAAGGTTGGCACATCTGAAGGGCCGCCTGCCCGCGTGACCTCGGCTGCCGAACTGAAAACGATCGCGGGCAGCGACGGCATGTTCAGCTGCCACGGCGTCCTCAAGACCGTCGACGGCCCGAATGGTCCGGGCACCGTGCAAGTTGTCGCCGATGTGAAGACCAATGGCGATGGACGCATGACCGGCTACGCCGTGCGCGATGCCAAGTGGGAGACGGACGCGGATCGCGATCATCGGGAAGCCGCTCGCAAGGAAGAGGCGGCGAAACGCGAAGCCGCTGCCGCGCAGGCGGCAAAGGAATTGGAAGAAATGCGAACCGCGTCATTGGTGCAGCCCAACAAAACCGTTCACTGCAGCATCGGACATTCGCTGTTCTGGACAACCAGTGCATTTTGCTATGCGATGATCGAGGAAATGCACGATCTATCAGGCTCCTTGAAATCGGAGCCGCACGTCGATCTCATCGAGAGATGCGCCCGCGATATCGAGAAAAAAGTGCCGGGCAACAGACAGCCGATCTACGTCAACGAGTGCCAAAAGCTCGTCGAGACCTATGCCAATTAGGTCGCGCCTTTCGTGTCAACGCTGCGATATATGCCGTCTCTCCTGTGCCTTGCGGCATCTAAGCAGTCGAGCGCAAATAATGTCTGGGCGACCTGGCGCCAAAGGGTTATTTCATACCGGCTGAGGCGATCGAGCGCGAAGCGCGATTTTCGACGCATCGAGCGCCTTGTGAATTCCCTTGTAGGAACGCTGCCGGTCATGCGACAGTGACTATGACAGGATGACGGGGAGGATGGTATGTTCATCAAATGCGGAGCGCAAATTGTGCTGTGTGCGGCAATCGCGATGGTGGCGTTATCACCTGCTCTGGCGGCAAAGCGCAGCATGCACCGAATGGCTGGGCCCTGCGCGCAGCCAGCCGGGCGCTGCATCGCCGACTGCGACCAGTTCCAATGGTGTCAGGTTTATGTTTGCAACAATGGTCAGTCGACGCCGATTCCGTTTCCTCGCTGCTATGAGCCGAGCGGACTGTGTTTCGCGCCGCACTGTTGAGTCGCTCTGCACGGCATAACGCTCGTCGTCGCCCGTTAGCAAGGCGGGATCGGAGCATCCGATGAAGCGGATCATTGTTTCAGTTGTGCTGTCGCTTGCGGCCGCGGGCGGCGCGCTCGCGGCCGATCTGCCGCAGCCGGCACCGCCCCCGCGCGCGACCTACGTGCCCATGGCAGAGCCGACCTACAATTGGGGCGGCTTCTATATTGGCCTCAATGGCGGCTACGGTTTTGGCAACAGCAACTGGAGCGCGTCCGGCGGATCGACTGGCAGCTTCAGCACCGACGGCTTTTTTATCGGCGGCACGTTCGGCGCCAATTACGAGATGAACGCGTTCGTGTTGGGCGTCGAGGTCGATGGCGACTGGCAGGACCTCGGCGGCAGCACAGCCGCTTGTGCCACAGTTTTTGCGACCACGGCGGCGGGTGGCGCGGCCGCCCCGCCGGGCGCCGCGGCGGGCCTCAGTTGCCAGACGAAAAGCGATTGGCTGGCCACGGCGCGCGTGCGCGCCGGTGTTGCGATGGACCGCATTCTCGTCTTTGCCACGGGTGGCGCCGCCGCCGGCAGTGTCGAAGCCGGCTTGACCAGTTTGCCGCTTCAGAGCTCGACGGAATGGGGCTGGACCGTCGGCGCCGGCGTCGAAGTCGCGCTCACGCAAAACCTCAGCGCCAAGGTCGAGTACCTCTATGTCGACCTGGGCAGCAGTGGAGCCTGCAACGCGATCGCGAGCTGCGGATATGTCTTTAAGGCCACAGGGACCACAGCGACAGCCAATCCGCCGACAAACGCTGCCGTCTCCTTCACCGAGAGTGTTGTTCGCGCCGGCGTCAACTGGAAATTCTAGACCTACTTCAGCTGCCTCTCCCGCGGGGCGAGAGTAATTCATGCACCCGATCAAGGCGGGCCGCCGAATTTGTAGTTGACGCCGACGCGGGCTGCAAGGCAATGCTGTAGCCGCTCCAGAAAAGCAATCCGAGAATGGCAACGGCAAAACCAAGGCAGACGATCGCCAAGTTCCAACCGCGGCCAATCGGCAAGACTCTGGCAAGCCCGCGCGTGCACGAATCGAGCAGCGCCGCAAACAGCAATCCCGCAAAGATCAAGAAGAGAGTATCTGCGGTAGTGACGCATTTTGAAATTTTTGGCAATCAATGAGGAGTTTTCTCGGGCGCCTGAATTTCAAACTGAGGCACTACCATCTAGATCAAATCTCGGATGTCGGCTTCTACGATGCTATGCTCGCGCGTAAACCCGAGGATCTGCGGTACCGGGCGGCGGTTGCAGTTGGCGATGTCCAATTGATCAACCATTTCAGACAGAGGGAAGGGAACATGGAATTCGACGCTGTATTGTTGCCGCCGCGCCGCGCCGAGAGCATCGCACGTGGCTACTGGCATGACCGGACAATCAATCAGGATCTCGACACATGCGTTACGGAATGCCCTGACAAGATCGCTCTAACAGCAGTCCGTCTCGACACAGGAGACGTCCGCCGGTTCACCTATCGTGAACTTGCCGGACTCGCCGATCGTATAGCCGTCGGTCTTTCGCGGCTCGGCGTAGGCCGCAACGACGTAGTCGCAATACAATTGCCGAACTGGTGGCAATTCAGCGTGCTTTATCTCGCCTGTTCGCGCATCGGTGCGGTGCTCAATCCGCTGATGCCGATATTCAGGGAGCGCGAACTGTCGTTCATGCTCAAGCACGGCGAAGCGAAAGTCCTAATCGTTCCGAAGACCTTCCGCAACTTTGATCACGAGGCAATGGCGCGGGCGCTCCAGCCGACGCTGCCGTCTCTCCAGCGGGTCGTCGTAGTCGACGGCGGCCGCGCGGATGATTTTGAGACGCTGCTGACGAGACCGGAGTGGGAGAAAGATCCGAACGCTCTGACGATGCTGACAAAGAACCGTCCGGGCCCAGACGACATCACGCAGTTGATTTACACCTCCGGCACGACAGGCGAGCCGAAGGGCGTGATGCATTCGGCCAATACGCTAATGGCCAACATCATCCCCTATGCGCAGCGCCTGCGGTTGAGCGCGGACGACATCGTCCTGATGGCCTCGCCGATGGCCCACCAAACTGGCTTCATGTACGGGCTGATGATGCCGATCATGTTGAAGGCGAGCGCCATTCTTCAGGACGTCTGGGATTCAGCGAAGGCGGCCGATCTCATCCGCACGCAGAACGTCACCTTCACGATGGCCTCGACACCGTTCCTGACTGACCTCACGCGCGTCGTCGCTGAAAGCGGACAGGGCGTACCGACCCTTAAGACCTTCTTGTGTGCCGGCGCGCCTATTCCGGGGCCGGTCGTGGAACAGGCGCGCGCCGGGCTCGGCGCCAAGATCGTCTCGGCTTGGGGCATGACGGAGAATGGCGCCGTCACGCTGATCAAGCTCGATGACGACGATCGACTGGCGTTCACGACGGACGGCTGCGCCCTGCCCGGTGCCGAGGTCCAGGTGATCAACGCGGAGGGAAAGACGCTGCCGCCGGGCAAAATCGGCAACCTCGTCGTGCGTTCTTGTTCGAACTTCGGTGGATATCTGAAGCGACCGCAATGGAACGCCACGGACGCCAACGGCTGGTTCGATACGGGCGACCTCGCCTATATGGATGCGAACGGCTACATCCGCATCAGCGGCCGCAGCAAGGACATCATTATTCGTGGCGGCGAAAACATCCCCGTCGTGGAAGTCGAGGCGTTGCTCTACAAGCATCCCGCCGTCGCGCAGGTGGCCATCGTCGCCTATCCGGACGAACGGTTCGGCGAGCGCGCCTGCGCCGTCATAGTGCCCAAGCCCGGCAAGACAATCGACTTCGCGGGCATGTCGGACTTCCTGAAGGCGCAGAAGCTCGCAGTTCCGTACATTCCAGAGAAGCTGATCCTGCTCGACCTGATGCCCGCCACCCCATCCGGCAAGATCCAGAAGTTCCGGCTACGCGACATGTTGCGAGAGGGCGAATTGTAACGATCTGCCTCTTTGCCCTGACGCACCCGCGGCCGCGGGGTTCCGTTGTCTCAATCGGGCCAGAGGGCGAAGTAGCGCGCTGTCCGCAGGAGGTCTGTTTATCTCCCGATCTCAGACATGACGGCGCAGCGGCACAAACGTCGATTTGTGCCAGGACTAAGTGCGCTGCAGCAATTTCGTGACGCCGAATGCCAAATTCCGACATTGCTGTGCGCTTTGCGAGCAGGGGCCTCGAACCAAAGGATTGGTGCAGTAGCGGTGTTCCGCACCCCATTATTAATCATTCTCAATCATACGATACTCATATTTCTGGCGATGAGATGCCGCTTGCAACTGCCGCCACCGCTCCTTGGTCAGTCGAGCGGCCCCAGCGAGATGGTGGCGTGGTGTGGACCGCATGCTCCAAGGCGGCCGAAACTCCGGCCGCGCGGTTGCGAGGGCGTAGAGAGACGCCAGCGCCCCTCGTTCGGCAATACCGCGCAGGAGATCGAGGGTCGTCGGATCAGCCCAATGCCAATCCTCGAATGCCAGCACCACCGGCTGAACTTTGGCGCCCGCGATGGCCCAGGCAGTCAGCGCCCCCAATTGCCGTTGCCGCATTTCTTCAGGCGGCAAAGCCAGTACGCGGTTCGCCCGTAGTGTCACGTCCAGAGCAACGCAGTATTTTCGGGATGTAGTTGAGCATGGTCATTGCTCGCTTAAATTGATGACCACTTGGCGCAGAAGCGAGGGCCGTCGTGACCGATCGAGATTCGGCGCGCCGGAGCCTCGACCCCATAACGCGTTTTGAAGCGAAAGGCACGGCAACCGCCGGTCGTGGCTGACGGCTCCGCTGCCGCGGACGTGTGGACAGTGTTGGGCCCCATGGTATGCTTGATGTGGGCCGCTCGCATTGAGCTTCTCTGTCGGGCTCGTTCTGCACGATGTCGGCAGACGGCTCGCGGGCCCGTTAGGCATCATTGAGAAGGTGCAATACCATGACCGATTTCAGATTTGATCCGCGTCGGACCGCACTTATCAACATCGATATGCAGAATTGCTTCGTCGAAAACTCGCCGGTCGCGGCGCCCCGCGGTCGGGAGATCCTGCCGCGCATCAACAGGCTCGCCGAAGTCTGCCGCAAGCGCGGCGCGCTGGTCATTCACACCGTTCACGTCGTGCGGCCAGACGGCAGCAATATCGGAGTAATGGGCGTCATCATCCCGGCGATCGCCGCGGGCCTTATCAACAAGGGCAACAAGCAGGCGGAGTTGCACCCGGCAATTGTGGTCGGCAAGCACGACATTGTGCTCGAGAAGCCGCGCTACGGCGCCTTCCACGGAACCGATCTTGATCTCATCCTTCGCAATCGCGGGATTGACACGGTGATCATCACCGGTATCTGCACGAATGTGTGCTGCGAAACTACGGCGCGCGAAGCCAACATGAGGGACTATAAGGTGTTCTTCATTAGCGACGCGACGGCGACGTTCAACACGCCCGAGGCGTCCGCCGACCAGATTCAGCCGATCGTGCTTGCGACTATGAGGGCCGCATTCGCTCAGGTCGAAGACACGGCTTCGATGATCCGCAAGCTGGAAGAGCAAAGAAGCGCGGTCGCGGCGTGAAGGTTTCCTCAAGACGCCGGGAAGTGCGCGAGGATGCGGAACGTCAGCCCGTCCGCCTGGGCGAGGTAGATATCGGACAAGAGATGGCGGGCCCGCATGGTCACCCGGCCGCGCGCGCCCGCGTAACTTAAACCCTCCGACACGCGCGACAGTTCGGTAACGGCGAGCGAGGCCGCTCGGCGAGCGAGTTCCGCATAGAGATGGATGCCCTCGTAGCACGACTGCCCGATCGTGTTGGGCATCGGCGCCTCGGGGCCGAAGGCTGCATGATAGCGATCAAGGAATGCCCGGTTTGCCGCGGTGTCAAGCGCGACCATGTAGGCGGACGTGAAGTAGAAGTTCTCGGCATACCGCGCGCCGATCCCCAACAACGTGTTCTCCTCGCTGGCAACTGACAGCCGCAACATGTGGCGGGCGAGGCCCTCGCACGCGAAGGCTCGGTTGTAGGTCACACAATCGGTCCCGACCATCGAGACCAGTACGGCGTCGGGCCGCGCCTTGCGGACACGCGCGAAGTGCGCCTCGTGGTCCTCGCATCCGAAGGGGACATAGTCGACGCCGACCACTTCGCCGCTTGTTGCTTTGATGTAACGGCGCGCCGCGCGGTGCGAGACGTGCGGCCAGATGTAGTCATTGCCGACCAGATACCAGCGCCGCACGCGGCGGTGTTCGGCGAGCCAGTGGATCGCGGGCTTGAGCTGTTGAGCCGGCGTCTCGCCAACCATGAACAGGCCGGGCGAGCGCTCCCCGCCCTCGTACACGGGCGTGTACACATAGGGCATGCGGCCGCGCAATGCGCGCACCAGGGCGACGCGCACGGCGCTGATGTGCATGCCGACCACGGCCTCGGCCCGGTTTTCCACAATCAGGTCGATGGCCTCGTCGGCGACCGTCTGCGGGTCGGCGCCTGCGTCGGCGAACACCAGCTCGACCTCGCGGCCGAGAATGCCGCCCGCGGCATTCACCTCACGGGATGCGAGCATCCCGCTCGTCTGGCAAGAAGGCCCCCACAAGCCAGCCGGGCCGCTGAGCGGAATGAGAAATGCGATTCGGAGGCGATCCGAACGGCCGCGCGTCTCCAACAACGAGATATCGAGCCCGTCACCGTATTCGGTGACGCTACTTGGCAGGCACGAACGCGCGCGGACACCCGCCATTGAAGATGCGACGATCATCGAACCGTCCTGTACGCGGTCGATGGCAGACATGACGACCGGTGCATGGTTTTCTTGCGGCGAAAATGCTAGCACGTACTCACGGTCCGTGGAATCGGGAAGCTACGGCCATGGCACGCAATCGTTCGATCACTGAGCACATCGCCTATCTTCTGGCCCAGGCGAACCGCCAGGTTCACCAGCAACTCGATGAAGAATTTCGCAGCGAAGGGGTACCGGTCGAGCAGTGGCGCATCCTGGAGTTGCTGGCCGAGAAGAACGGACGCCCGATGAGCGACTTGACGCAGGCCGCCCTGCTCAATCATCCGACTCTGACCAAGATGATCGACCGCATGGTCTCGGACGCCCTCGTCTACCGCCGACCCGATCCGGAGGACGGCCGCAAGGTGCTGATCTTCATCTCTGAGCGCGGGCGCGCGCTGAATGACCGCGTCAACCGTCTTGCCCATCTGCGCCAGGCGGAAATCGTCGAGGGCTACGGGGATCGCGAGACCGAAGAGCTTAAGCGGCTGCTGTCCGAATTGATCCATCGCACCGCGTCCTAGCTCACAGTGCTAAAGGCGCTTGTAATTGTGCCATGCGCCACATGGGGGTGCTCGTTATCACGGGCTTTCGACAGCAACAGTCAGCATACCGCTGGTGCCCCGATTTACGTCGCCGCATCGGCGCCCTATTGACAAGTGAAAGAAAAGATACTTCACTTTTCAAATAAATCCCGGCGCGGAGTGCGGCATGGTCATCCTTGGCTGGCTGTTCGGCATAGCCGTTGGGATGGCGGTCATCGCCATCGCGGTGCTGTTCCTTAATCGCTTCTATCGCAAGTCGACACGCGACATGGCGCTGGTGCGCACCGGCTTTGGCGGCCAGTGCATCGTGATTTCGGGAGGCTGTCTCGCTCTTCCCTTCCTGCACAAGGTCGAAGAGATCAACATGCGCACGCTGCGCATCGAGGTGCGGCGCACGGCCGAGAAATCCGTGATCACCGAGGATCGCATGCGGGTCGACGTCGAGCTCGAATTCTACGTGCGCGTGATGCCATCGCAGGAGGGTATCGCGACGGCCGCGCAAGCGCTCGGCGCCAAGTCCCTCAACCCCGACGGCATCCGCAATCTGCTGGAGGGCCGCTTCGTCGACGCGGTGCAAGCCGTGGTGGCGCGTCACACCATGGACAGCCTGCACGAGGGGCGCGCCGAATTCGTCGCCAGCATCTCCGATTCGCTGCGTGAGAATCTCAGACAAAACGGCCTTCTGCTGGATTCGGTTTCGTTGACGCGCCTCGATCAGTCGGCGTTTTCGGCGTTCGAGGAGAACAACGCCTTCAATGCGGTAGGACTGCGCAAGCTCGCCGAGATCATCGCCATCAACCGCAAGAAGCGGGCCGAGATCGAAGCGGACGCCGATGTTTCAGTTCGCCAGACCCAGCTCGAGGCGACCAAACAACGGCTTTTGCTCACCCAGCAGGAAGAGCAGGCGCAGATCAATCAGCATCTAGAAATCGAAAGGATCAGGGCGGCGAGCGACGCCGAGACTGCCAAGGCTCGCGAGCAATCGATGATCGCCTCCGAGCAGGCCCGCATCGAGCGAGAGCGCGAGACCAAGGCGATAGAACTCGCCAAGCAGAGGGAGTTGCGCAAGCTCGAACTCGACTCACAGCTCGGCGTGGAGATGAAAAAGGTGGACAGCGCCATCCAGCTCGCGGCCAAGCACGTGGAAGAAGCGAAGGCGCGGGCCGAGGCGGAGTTGGCGCGCACCGAACTTGTGCTCGCCGAGGAACACGTCCAGACCGAACGCGACCGCGCGGTCGCGGACCGATCCCGCGAGATCGCGCTCAAGCGGGTGAATGAACAGGGCGCGGTCGAGCAAGCCAAGGCCGAGACGGAAGCCGAGGTGCTGCTGCGGCGGATTCGCGCCGAATCAGAGGCGGTTCGCACTAAGGCCGAAGCGGAACGGCTGCGGCTGTTGGCGCAGTCCGAAGGTGAGCGCGCGGTGATCGACGCGGAGAACTCGCGCAGCGAAGCCTTGATTCGCATGAAGCTCGAGCAATACCGGCTGGACCGGTTGCCCGAGATTGTTTCCCAAATGATGAAACCAGCGGAGAAAATAGACTCGATCCGCATTCATCAGATCAGCGGCTTTGGCGGCAGCGCTTCCGGACCCGCGACCGGCAGCGGCGACGGCGCGCAAAAAACGCCCATCAATCAGGTCATGGACAGCATTCTCGCCATGGCCCTGCAGCTTCCCGCTCTCAAAAGCATCGGCGACTCGATCGGGCTCGACTTCTCCTCCGCTGTGAACGCGCCGGCTACGGCGATCGCGGAGCGAAAGTCGGGCCAAGATCCTGATCGAAAAGGAAACTAACGCCACTACCGTCCCGCGAATTCGCGAACACCAACGCCACCCGAAGGAGGAACCCATGGCCATATCCCGCAGGACGTTGCTGAATGTCGCCGGTGCAACTGCCTTAACGGCCGGTCTGCCGCTGCGGCGCGCCGCCGCGGACGGTCCCATCGTATTGGGGGCGATCCAGGACAATTCCGGTGTGCTCGACATCTACGGCAAGCCGATGGTTCTGGCCACCGCGATGGCGGTCGAGGAACTCAACGCCGCCGGTGGCCTGATCGGCCGCAAGATCGAGCTCAAGCAGTATGACAGCCAATCCGACATCGCGCTTTACACCAAGTACGCCCAGCAGCTGGTCCGGGACGACAAGGTCGATGTCGCTCATGCCGGCATAACCTCGGCCTCCCGCGAAGCCATCAGGCAGACGTTCCGGCGCGCCAACAAGCTTTATTTCTACAACGTGCTGTACGAGGGCGGCGTGTGCGACCGCAACTGCTTCGTAACCGGCACGACGCCGGCGCAGGCTGTGGAACCCATCGTCGACTACGCGATGAAAAAATGGGGCAACAAGGTCTACGTGCTCGCGGCCGATTACAATTACGGCCAGATCACCGCCAAGTGGGTCGCGCACTATGTCGAGGAGCGCAAGGGCGCGGTGCTGCAGACCAATTTCTTCCCGCTCGACGTCTCGGACTTCGCTTCGACCATCGCCAAGATCCAGGATGCAGCGCCGAATTTCATCGTCGCGGCATTGGTTGGCGGCGCCCACCTGTCGTTCTTCCGGCAATGGGCGGCGTCGGGCATGAACAAGAAAATTCCGCTGACCTCAACCACGTTCGGCGTCGGTAACGAGCATCAGGCGCTGTCGGCGGCGGAAGGCGACGGTATTCTTATCGCCGGCAATTACAGCCCAGAGCTCGACACACCCGCCAACAAAAATTTTTTGGCGGCGTGGCAGAAGCGCTATGGCAATTCCAACGTCGTGCACGAACTCGCGGTTTCGCAATATCAGGGCATCATGCTGTGGGCCGAGGCGGTGAGAACAGCCGGATCAGTCGATCGCGACGCCGTCATCAAGGCTCTCGAAACCGGATTGAAGATCGAAGGTCCCGCCGGCACGGTCGCCGTCGACCCCAAGACACACCATTGCGCGCTCGACATCCATCTCATGGTCGTCAAGGATCAGAAGCTGACCATTATCGACACCGCCAAGCAGCGGCCACCGAGCGATACTGCTCAGTATTGCGATCTCATCAAGAATCCGGATGATAACAAGCAGTACGAGGTCAAGATCTGAGCGAGGCGACCGACCGAGCGATCGGTCAGGCATCGCCAATGGAATTGAGGGAATGGACTTCGCGGCGATTATCGTTCTCGAAATCCTGTACATGATCGCCTTTCTCGCGCTGATCAGCGCGGGGCTGGCGATCGTGTTCGGGATGATGCGCGTCATCAATCTCGCCCACGGCGAATTCGTCATGCTCGGCGGCTATGCGACGATCGCGGCCGCCAAGGCCGGCATCAACATCTATTTCGCCATGCTGGTCATTTCGCCGATCGTCGTCGGCCTGATCGGGCTTGTCGTCGAGCGACTGATCGTACGCTTCCTCTATGGACGCATGATCGACGTCATGCTGGCGACCTGGGGGCTGAGCCTGCTGCTGATCGGCCTCGTCACGCTGATATTCGGCAACACTGCGGTGAGCGTGCCGGCGCCTATTCCCGGTTATCAGATCGGGCACTACCAGATGGGCGGGTACAACCTGTTCGTCATCGCCGTCGCCGTTGTGCTGATGTGCGGGATGTGGTTTGCGCTGCGCTACACGCGCGTCGGGCTGGTGGCGCGCGGCACCATGCAGGGCAGAGAGATCGTTGCGGCGCTCGGCTACAATCCGAACACAATCTATATGCTGACATTCACGGTCGGCGCGGCGCTTTCGGGGCTTGCTGGAGGCGTAATGGCGCCGCTGACCGGGCTCTTACCCTCGGCGGGCGGCGCCTACATCGCCAAAGCCTTCATTACGGTGATCACTGGCGGCGCAGCCGTCATCGCCGGAACGCTATCGACCGCGGCGCTGCTCGGCGCCGTCGACCAGCTGGTGTCCTTCGCTTCGACGCCGGTGGTCGGCGAAATCGCCATGCTGGGTCTCGCCCTCATCCTGCTGCGACTAATGCCGCAAGGCGTTACTGGGCAGTTCTTTCGTAATTCGACATGACCGTGTTGGGGTTCGGCATCGGGCGCATCCGCTGGAACTGGCTCGCCGCGCTTGTCGTCTTGCTCGCGGCGCTGCCGCTGGTGAGCGAGACTAACACGCCGACTTTGCTGGCCATATGGGCGCTGTTCGCGCTGTCGCTCGCGCTCATGTGGGGCTACGCGGGGATCATCAGCTTCGGACACGCGGCCTATTTCGGTCTCGGTGCATACACCTACGCTATCGCCTCGTTCAACATCGGCGAGAGCACGGCGCCGGTGCTGCTGGCTCTCGCCGTTCCCGCACTTGTCGCTGCGGTCATCGGCGCAATGATGTTTTACGGCCGCATCAGCGACGTCTACCTAGGGGTCATGACGCTCTTGGTAACCCTCATCCTCAACCGCTTCATGAACGCCACGGCCGGGGACGCCTATCGGATCGGCAATGCGCGGCTCGGCGGCTTCAACGGCATTCCGGCTTTCCCAACCCTCAATGTTCCGGGTGAACCTGACATCGAGATCTACGGCACCGCCTATTATTACGTGGTGATTGTCTGCCTGTTGGCCGCCTACCTGATCGCCCGCTGGATATTGACGAGCGCATTTGGACGCGCGTTGATCGGCATTCGTGAAAACGAGCAGCGCATGGAGCTCCTCGGCTACGACGTTGCGGCCTACAAGACCGCGATCTTCGCGATGGGAGGGGCCATGGCGGGACTTGCCGGCTGCCTGTTTGCGAACTGGGCGGAGATCGTGACGCCAAGCGTGTTCAGCCTCGGGCAAACCGCCGAGGTTCTCATCTGGGTGATCGTCGGCGGCCTCGGTACTCTGGTCGGCCCGATGCTTGCAGCAGTGGTGCTTGGCTCTTTGAAGCTCGCGCTCGGCCATCAGACGGTCATCGACAATTCCTTGGTCCTCGGAGCGATCCTGATCCTCGTGGTGCTGCTGATCCCGCGCGGCTTTGCTCCGAGCTTCGTCGTGTGGCGACGGCGCTTCGCGCAGTCCCAGGTGCACCGCCGCCAGGCGCGCGGCACGCGCCGGCGCCACGTCGCGCTTCAGGAAACCAAACAGTGAGCGAGCCGGTCGTCGAGACGCAAGATCTGGCGGTCCAGTTTGGCGGCTTGCATGCGGTCGATCATGTCAATTTCACATTGCGCGAGCGCGAGCTGCGCTGTCTGATCGGGCCCAATGGCGCCGGCAAGAGCACGTTCTTCAAATCGATTACCGGCCAGATTCGTGGCGCCTATGCGAGCGGCCGCGTCTTCATCCGCGGCCACGATGTCACGGGCTGGTCGACGCACCATATTGTCCGGCTCGGGGTCGGCATCAAAACGCAGGTGCCGTCGGTGATGAGCGGGCTGACAGTCGCCGAAAACCTGTGGCTCTCGGCCCGGCGCACCGCCGGGCATGAGGGCGCCGACGCTGCCGTCGAAGAGGTCCTGTTGGAACTCGAATTGGGCGGCGTCGCGCGGCGACAGGTGGGCGAACTCGCTCACGGCCAGCGTCAGCTCGTGGAAATCGGCATTGTGCTCGCCAACAAGCCGTGGCTTGTTCTGCTCGACGAACCCGCGGCAGGCCTTACTAATCTGGAGACCGAGCGGCTGGTCGCCATCATCAAGCGGATCAATCAGACGGCGACACTGATCGTCGTCGATCATGACATGCATTTCGTGCGTACGCTCGACTCCTGGATTACGGTGTTCCATCAGGGCGCCATTCTGCTCGAGGGGCACGCGGACAAAGTCCTCAGCGACCCGAGCGTGCGGGAAGTCTACCTGGGGACCCGCGCATGAGCATTCACGAGACGGACCAGGCGGAAAGCCGCGACGATGGTCGCGGCGAGGGCGTTGAAGCCAACGCCGCCGTGCTCGAAATCACGGACCTGCGTGCCGGCTACAGCGAAGTCCCGGTGCTGCACGGCATATCGCTTCAGCTTTGGGAGGGTGAAGCGATCGGGATCATCGGCCACAACGGCATGGGCAAGACGACGTTGTTAAAGACGATCATGGGATTGTTGCCGGCGAGCGGCGGCAAAATCATCGTCGACGGCGTTGACGTGACCTCATGGGCAGCACATGAACGCAGCCGGCTTGGCATCGCCTACGTGCCCCAGGGCCGCGGCATCCTCCCCGGACTGAGCGCGCACGAGAATCTGCGCCTCGCCTGGACGCCGGATTCCGGCGAGACCGAAGAGCGGGCAATTGAGCGCGTGCTCGGAATATTTCCCCGGCTGACCCGATTGCTTGAACGCAGGGGCGGCGTACTGTCGGGCGGCGAGCAACAGATCCTGGCGCTCGCGCGCGCCCTGGTATCGCTGCCCTGGTTGCTCATTCTTGATGAGCCGTCCGAGGGCATTCAACCCTCCATCGTGCAGGAAATCGGCGAGCTGTTGGCAGCGCTGCGTGAAAAGCATAGCCTCTCGATGCTTATCGTCGAGCAGAACCTTGAATTGGTGCTCGACGTCGCAAGCCGCATCGTGCTGGTCGAGCGTGGCCGGATTACCCGCGAAATGGAAGCGGGGGCGATAAGGGGAGGCGCTATTGCCGATCTGGTCGGCTTCGGCGGCGCGCGGATTGCGAATTCGCCGTTCAGCGGAGCGACCGCGCAGCCCGCCGCGAGCCACCCGCCGATCGCGTCTCGACCGAACGCGCGATTGAACGACGCGCGCCAGCGCTCACCGAGCGAGCCGCGAACACTACGAACTCGAACTTCGGCGCCCGTGGCAACCGCGGCAGCCACATCATTGGGAGGTCCCATGTCGACGGTCAGACGGCCAACGCTCGAGCAGATGCGTGATATCGCCAGCTCGTTGCACCTGAGCATGTCGGAAACCGAAGTCGCCGAATACCTGGAGGTGCTGGAAGGCACCTTCCAGGCCTACGACCGCGTCAATCAACTGCCCGATTATCTTCCGCCGGTGCGCTACCCCCGCACGCCGGGCTATCGGCCGGGCGCCAACGAGAATCCGCTCAACGCCTGGGCGGTGAAGACGGAAGTGCGCGGTGCGGCACACGGACCGCTGTCGGGCAAGCGTGTCGTGCTCAAGGACAACATCTGTCTCGCCGGCGTGCCGATGATGAACGGCGCATCCACCCTCGAAGGCTACGTGCCGGATATCGATGCGACCGTCGCCGTGCGAATCCTCGACGCTGGCGGCACCATCGTCGGCAAGGCGCATTGCGAATATTTCTGCCTATCGGGCGGCAGCCACACGTCGGCGCTGGGTCCGGTGCACAACCCGTACAAATACGGCTACTCGGCGGGCGGCTCGTCGTCGGGATGCGGAGCGCTGGTCGGTTCCGGCGAAGTCGAGATGGCGATCGGCGGCGACCAGGGTGGGTCGATCCGCATGCCGTCCTGCTTTTCGGGCTGTTATGGCATGAAGCCGACGCACGGCCTGGTCCCGTACACCGGCGTCATGCCGATCGAAGCCACGATCGATCATGTCGGACCAATGAGCGCGACGGTTAGCGACAATGCGCTGCTGCTCGAAGTGATTGCCGGAGCCGACGGCCTCGATCCGCGCCAATATGACGTGCAGGTCGAGAAGTACAGTTACACGACCGGGCTGGGTCGTGGCCTCTCTGGCATGCGCGTCGGCATGGTCAATGAGGGCTTCGGCTGGCCGGTCAGCGAGCCCGACGTTGACGCCAAGGTGCGCGAGGCGGCTGAGCGGCTGCGCGGCGCCGGCGCGATTGTCGAACTGGTATCGATCCCCATGCACCACGACGGCAGCGCCATCTGGACGCCGATTGCGCTCGAGGGGCTGACGGCGCAGATGATGCACGGCAATGGCATGGGCTTCAATTGGAAGGGCCTGTACACGACCAGCCTGCTCGACGCCCATGCCAATTGGCGCACCCGCGCCGACGAACTGTCGCGGACGCTAAAAATCTCGATGCTCGCCGGCGAATATTTCATCAAACACCATCGCGGCCATTTCTACGCCAAGGCGCAGAACCTGGCACGGTTGTTGCGCAAG
>Ga0187784_10000008_pt1 | contig 156685 bp, 152 predicted proteins | sample 1015_SJ02_MP15_2_FD_132964 | JGI IMG/M metagenome (GOLD analysis project Ga0187784, IMG submission 132964) | Tropical peat soil microbial communities from peatlands in Department of Meta, Colombia - 1015_SJ02_MP15_20_MG | ecosystem: Environmental > Terrestrial > Soil > Wetlands > Peat...
CCGGCCAGCATGATGCCCGAAGCCGCCCGGGAGCGGAGTGTATCTTTCCGCGCGCGGGCACCGCACTCGCTCCGCATTCGGGAGTACCCTCGGCCGAAGGCGTCCTTCACCGAGCGAGATTCGTCTCCGTCATCTGTAACTGAATTGGTGACAAACGTCAAGCAGAATGTCGCGACAACCGCGACAAGGCGGCGATCGAGCAGCTATCCTCTTATAGGCATTAATGCTATGGATGGCGCCCATATCAGAGGTCTTGCCGCCACCGGGTCCCGTCAAGTATTCGTCACTATTTAGTGGACAAGTAAGAACAAAACAGGTATCAGAAACTAGTTTAGAGACAGAGGGCAATGCATCCGATCTGGCGCCTAAGCGAGGGCGGCGAGGACAATCTTGGTCTTTGCTGCAGCGAAGACGGCCTCGTCCTCGGTCGCACGCCGCTGATTGAGCGGCGTGGACAGCGTTTCATCGTGCGCGAAGGAAGGGAGATCGAGCGACTGCTGAGCCGCGGCTACGGCACAGGGTCCGCCTTGGTCATGGATCGGCTTATGCCGGGGCTTGCGACTGTCGCATTTGCCCTGAATGCAAATGATCAATGCCTAGCGCAGATTGCCGCCGTGCATTTGCGGATACCCGACCTGCCCAACGAAGATGCGCGAAGAGAAATGGAGGCAGAGGATATCCTCCTTAAATCGGCCAATTGGGATCCGGCTCACAAGGCGAGCCCGGACGATCCTAAGCATCCGGGTTGGCCGGCCGGAACGGAAGGCGGACGCGGCGGAAAATTTCGTCCAAAGGACGGATCGGAAGCCGTGGTCGCGCAAGAGATCAAAGACCGCATTGTGCGCATTGCCCTGCGACGTGCACTTCGGACCGCCGCGCTCGCTGTGCTACGCGTTGTCAGTGAAGGCGCGACCAATATCATACCATTTCTTGGATTTGCGGCCGATGTGGCGATGCTGGTCGACATGGCTCGGACGATTGCCGAATTCGCGAAGCTTGCAATCGATGCCGCTGCTGCCCTCGATTTCGTCGAGAAAGGTCCACACAGCTTCGAGGACCTTCAAGTTTCATCGAGCGAGTATGAGGAATTTTCGAGCTATGACCGGTTCCTCAAGATCGGGCTGAGCCTACAGATGGCAAAGCGGTTCGGCAGTGCGGGCGAAGGAAGACAGTACCATCACATCGTCACACAAGGCGGGGAGAACGAAGCACTTCCACCGGAGCAGCTGCACAACACCGAAAACATCATTAACCTCCCGACATTGTTGCACGAGGCCGTCAATGGAAAATATTCCGAACGCAAGGACGGCACAAACATGACTAACTACCAATGGCTGCAAACTCAGCCCTATGACGTGCAACGCATGGAAGGTCTCAAAATCCTACGGGATTTAAACATACTGGAATAGATATTCGATACGTGGATCAGCTGGAGCCGCCAATGGAAATCGATCAATCGATCGTGCAGCTCGGCGAGAAGCTGGACGGGTGGTGCAAAGATTTTTTCGCAATGCTCGGATCCAAGAACCAAGCAGCGCGGGGCAGGGCGTTGCTGCGCGGAGTCGCGATCATGAAGGAGCTCGATGCCCTCAAGGCGAGGGGGCTCGCCGCGATCACGGCGCTGCTTGCGCGTCAAGGCGCCATGCCGGAAGGCGAACGGACAGCATCGCTGATCCAGGGTTTTGAATTCGCTGCCAAGCTGAGGCACACCCTCTCGGACGAGTTGTCGGATACCGACGGCGTGAACAAGACCGTAGATCTGATGAATGAAATCGCCAATGCCTTGGATGCAAGCGGCACGGATGCAAGAGGCTCGGGCCGAGCCGTCCTCGCCGTCCTTCTCGATCATCCCGACGCCAGGGTGCGGGCTTCAGCGGGAGCCTACCTGATTAATTTGATGCCCGACCGAGTGCTGCCGATCCTCCGTGAAGTCCGGGAAAAGGAGCACGCCAACAGCGCGCATTTCACCGCGCACTGGGCAATCCGCGGTTGGGAGCTCGACGGCAGCCGCGGCAAGAGCTGAGCGAGCAGAGCATCGTGTATTGCCATCTTTACCTGAGGAACGGCAGCGATGTCAGCACCGTCTTCCCCGGCCATTTGCAGAGATCGGCGATCAGGCATTTCTCGCACAGCGGACGGCGGGCGGTGCAGACGTAGCGGCCGTGCAGGATGAGCCAGTGGTGGGCGTGCAGGCGGTAGCGCTCGGGCACGACCTGCATCAGCCGCATCTCGACCTCGAGCGGCGTCCTGCCGGGAGCAAGGCCGGTGCGGTTGCCGACGCGAAAGATGTGGGTGTCGACCGCGATGGTCGGCTCGCCGAAGGCGACGTTGAGCACCACATTCGCGGTCTTGCGGCCGACGCCGGGCAGTGCTTCGAGCGCCGCGCGGTCGTGCGGCACCTTGCCGCCGTGCTCGGCGAGGAGCTGGCGCGACAGCGCGATCAGGTTCTTCGCCTTGGTGCGGTAAAGGCCGATGGTCTTGATCAGCGCCCGCAGCCGCGCTTCGCCGAGCTTGACCATCTTCTCCGGCGTATCGGCAAGCGCGAACAGACGCGGCGTCGCCCTGTTGACGCCGGCGTCGGTCGCCTGCGCGGAGAGGACCACGGCGACGAGGAGCGTAAACGGGTTGATGTGCTGCAACTCGCCGCGCGGGGCAGGATTGGCGGCGGCGAAGCGGCGGAACGCTTCGGCGATCTCCGCACTTGTCCATTGCGGCGATGGGCCGTGGGCGGTCTTGAGGGGCTTTCCCGGCAGCTTGCCTCGCGGCTTGCGGCTCTCGACCCGCGCCGCCTTGATCCTGCGGGCAGCCGGTAATCCCTGCTTGCTGGTTTTTCGCGTCATGTTTTCCGTATACTGGGCACCATGAGTGCGGACAACGACGCCGGCGCCGAACCGACGATCTTTTCGGCCATCATCACGCCGCACCGTTCGCTCGACCGCGCCGGCTTCATCGTGCTCATGCTGGTCGTCGGCGGCATCGGCTTCCTCTGCGGAATGCTGTTCCTGCTGATCGGCGCCTGGCCGATATTCGGGTTTTGCGGCCTGGAAGTGCTGCTGATCTACTGGGCGTTCCGCGCCAATTTCCGCAGCGCGCGGGCCTACGAAGAGGTGACGGTCACCGCCTCGGAACTCACGGTGCGCAAGGTCAGCCATCGCGGCGGCATGCGCGAATGGACGCTCAACCCCCTTTGGGTCAGGCTCGAGCGCATCGTGCACGAAGAATTCGGCATCGAGCGCCTGTTCCTGGTCTCGCACGGCCGGCGGCTGTCGATTGCCGGCTTCCTGGGGCCGGGCGAGAAGGCGAGTTTTGCGCGCGCGCTTTCGGCGGCGCTCAGCGAGGCCAAGCGCGGACCGACGCGCACCGTGCTGGAATAGCGCAAGCCTACCTGTTCCCCGGTGGGGAGGTGATAATCAAAGACAGAAATCGGGTGGCTTGCCTGCGGCCGGAGACCTAATTGGAGAGCAGAACAGGGAACAGAACAATGGAGGCCTCCATGCTGTCGCCCGATCGCATTTCCGCCATGACGCCGCTCGCCGCAGCGGCCGAGGATTATGACGTGGTGCGCCGCGCCATCGGCCATATCCGCAGCCATTGGCGCCAGCAGCCCGAGATCGAGGCCATCGCCGAGGCGGCCGGCGTCACGCCGACCGAACTGCACCATCTGTTCCGCCGCTGGGCGGGAATCACGCCGAAGGCCTTTCTGCAGGCGCTCACGCTCGACAGCGCCCGGCGCCTGCTGCGGGATTCGGCGAGCGTGCTCGACGCCAGCTATGAAGTGGGCCTCTCCGGCCCCGGCCGCCTGCACGATCTGTTCGTCACCCATGAAGCGATGTCGCCGGGCGAATGGAAGTCGGGCGGCGAGGGCCTGACCATGCACTTCGGTTTCCACCCCTGCCCGTTCGGCATCGCGCTCATCATGGCGACGGAGCGCGGGCTTGCCGGGCTCGCGCTCGCCGATGCCGGCGAGGAGCGCGCCACACTCGCCGACATGAAGAGCCGCTGGCCGCGCGCCACCTATGTCGAGGATCGGTCACGGACCGCCGCGCTCGCCAGACGCATCTTCGATCCGACGCTGTGGCGGCCGAGCGAGCCGCTGCGCGTCATTCTGATCGGCACCGATTGGGAAGTGCGGGTCTGGGAAACGCTGTTGAAGATCCCGATGGGCCGGCTGACGACCTATTCCGATATCGCCGGCAAGGTCTGCACGCCGGCCGCCGCCCGCGCCGTCGGCGCCGCGGTCGGCAAGAATCCGATCTGCTTCGTGGTGCCGTGTCACCGCGTGGTCGGCAAATCGGGGGAACTCACCGGCTATCACTGGGGGCTGACCCGCAAGCGCGCCATGCTCGGCTGGGAGGCGGGAAAACTCGCGGCGGCGTGATGCCCACTCGTGGCTGACGTCAGCGGCGCAAATTTGCTACTGTGCAATTGGAGCCTCAGACTTGCTCAGCCACATATACTTCCCAGGGATAGGGACTCGGCCCGACTTTCCATCGGATGGCTCGCAGCAACTTGTTCATCACTGCGAAATTGGCGGTATAGTGCTTAATGTCGGCGTGACCAATCCACAGCCGCAAAGGTAGCTCGTTGTCTTGGGCCAACTCCAAGACTTGCTCAGTGAGCACTCTTTGATGCGGACCGATTTGAAAACCCGGTCGAATAAAGAAATCTTCGATTTCCACGAAATCGCCGCCACGCCACGTCAGCAGGCACCAACCAATCCGAATGTCCTCCTCGAACTGCCATAGATCGATTACACAGGCCGCATATCCTAGCGCGTTAGTGAACATTGACATTCGAATTCCAAAACCTTCCCCTGTGCTGTCCGGACACCAATTTTTTAATTTGTACGGGAACGCGGTCAGCGCTTCACTGCGGTATTTTTCAAAATATGCGTACGGCAGATAGCCGCATCCGCTATCGCCCCACTGCGGCCCCCAACTGTTTATGAATGTTATGAGCTGGGTATTATCGTTGTATCCGGCAGCCGCCATCGCGTGCCAGTCCACAAAGTCCGAAGGACTTGTAAGTAACGTGATAATTCCGCCGGGAGCGGTACGCCACTGTTTCGTAATCGGCACTGAGAAATTGCAAGAGCCGCCCGAGAATATAGCACGCCGAAGGTCGTCAAGGTTTCTGACCTTCCAATGGGAAAATGTTCGGTTGAAACGGGCGATTCGGTCTAAACCGGGAGGCTCCGGCGGCGGCCACACAACCTTGCCGAGCGGATAGGGCCAGCGCGTTTCGGCGACCGTTCCCCATCCCATCGTCACTCGGGCTGCGCTCCGGCAATAGCTGCCATACCTCGAACCTTTTTCCATTGTGCCATCGAGTTGTCGCGCGCGAACAAATCCGTACATTCCGCTCGGGCGGTACGGCCGCCATCGGCGTTCCCTATGACCGCTTCGTGGTCTAGTCATTGACCCGACCTCAACCGAACATCAGCCGCCGAACTACTCCGCCGTAATCCGCATTGTTCTGCGAAACCTGCGTAGCCGTAGTTATACCCGCGCGTCGATCCGCGGCAACGCAGCAATTCGGTCGCTTTTGGAGCGAAGCGGACATTAATCGGGCCGCTTACAGAACCGGATTTATCAGCACGCGCTCCCAGTCAAGGATGATCGTTTCGGAAGGCGCCTTTTAGAGCGCAATCCCTTCAGGTTGAATCGATTGCGCTCCAGTTTTCTTTAGTGGAGCATGATCTTATCGGAAAACCGGTTTCCACTTTTCCGCATCATGCTCTAGGCCGCCGCATCGCGCCGTTCGGCCACGGTCGAGTCGGCGTTGAGCCGGTAGATCAGCGGCGCCCCGGTCGCAATCTCGCGCGCGACGATCTCCTTCGGCGACAGGCGCTCGAGCACCATGACCAGCGCGCGCAGCGAATTGCCGTGGGCGGAAACGAGCACATTGTCGCCACGCAGCACGCGCGGCAGCATGTCCTGAATATAATAGGGCAGCACGCGCGCGGCGGTGTCCTTGAGGCTCTCGCCGCCGGGCGGCGCGATGTCGTAGGAGCGCCGCCAGAGATGCACCTGCTCGGCGCCCCACTTGACCCGCGCATCGTCCTTATTGAGGCCGACGAGGTCGCCATAGTCGCGCTCGTTGAGCGCCTGATCCTTGAACACCGGAATATTCGTCTGTCCCAGCTCCTCGAGCATGAGGTCGAGCGAATGCTGCGCGCGAACAAGCGCCGAGGTGAAGCCGACGTCGAAGCGCAGCCCCTGCCCGCTCAGTTTGCGTCCGGCCGCGCGCGCTTCCCTGATCCCCTTCTCGGTCAGATCGACGTCGCGCCAGCCGGTGAAGAGATTTTTCAGATTCCACTCGCTCTCGCCGTGGCGCACGAGCACGAGAATGCGGTCGCCCATTCTGTTTGTTCCTTGCTTTGTCGTCCGTCACTCTGAGGTTTCCGCGTGCGGCGCACGCCTCGAAGGTGCGGACCGCTTAGACATCGCCCAGCCCCAGCACATCCGCCATTGAATAAAGCCCGGGCCTTCGGTCGCGCGCCCACAGCGCCGCATGGAGCGCGCCGCGGGCGAAGATCATGCGGTCCTCGGCGCGATGGGTAAGCTCCAGCCGCTCGGCGGGGCCGGCAAAAATCACGCTGTGGTCGCCGACGACGGTGCCGCCGCGCAGCGCGGCAAAGCCGATGTCGCCGGGGGTGCGCGCGCCGGTCAGGCCGTCGCGTCCGCGCACCGAGTGCTCGGCGAGGTCGACGCCGCGGCCGGCGGCCGCCGCGCGGCCGAGCATGAGCGCCGTACCGGACGGCGCGTCGATCTTCTTGTTGTGATGCATTTCCAGGATTTCGATGTCGTAGGCCTCGTCGAGCGTCTCCGCCACGCGCTTGACCAGAGCGGCGAGGAGATTGACGGCAAGGCTCATATTGCCGGATTTGACGATGCGCGCGCGGCTCGCCGCCTTGGCGATGACGGCCTCCTCCTCGCTCGAATGGCCGGTGGTGCCGATGACGTGGACGGTGCCGGCGGCGGCGGTGAGCTCGGCGAGAGCGAGCGTGGCCGCCGGAATCGTGAACTCGATCAGGCCATCGGCCGCTTTGAGCAGCGGCGCGACATCGCTGACGATCTTGATGCCATTCGGCCCGAGCCCAGCGAGTTCGCCGGCATCGCGGCCGATCACCGCCGAGTCCGCCGCCTCGGCCGCGCCGGCAAGCGTGACGCCTTTGCTCGCCGCGATCGCATGGATCATCGTGCGTCCCATGCGCCCGCCGGCGCCGGCGATCACCAAGCGCATGTCGGACATCGCGCGTCTCCGGGTTGCCGCGGGGTATAGCGGCGCGGCGGCAGCGCAGCAACACGATGGTCATTTTTCTCCCCCCGAGCGGGGGCTGGACCATCAAGGCTGCGGGCCGTCATAGCCCTCGACGATGACGAGATCGACGATCGCGTGCGGCTGCCGCACCTTGATGTTGGCCTGATATTCCGCCGAGCGGTAGCAGGCGAGCGCGGAGGCGTAATCGGGAAACTCGATCACTACGTTGCGCGAACGGCTCGATCCTTCCATGCACTCGTACTTGCCCGCGCGCACGACGAAGCGGCCGCCATATTTGCGGAAGATGGCGGGATTGGCCGCGGCATAGGGCTTGTAGCCTTCCTCGTCGCGCACGTCGACACGCCCGATCCAGTAAGCCTTGGCCATGTCATGGTTCCTTCGCTGCCTGTTGCGCGATCTCGGCGATGATGGCCCGCGCCGCCGCCCTCGGATCGGCCGCGGCAAGGATCGGCCGACCGACCACGAGATAGTCGGCGCCCGCGGCAATGGCCGCCGCCGGCGTCATGATGCGCTTCTGATCGTCGCTCTCGCTGCCGGCCGGCCGAATGCCCGGTGTCACCAGCGTCATGCTCGGCCCGACGATCCTGCGCAGGTTCGGTGCCTCTTCGGCCGAGGCGACCAGGCCGTCGACGCCGATATCGCGCGCCTGCGCCGCGCGCTCGGCGGCGAGATCCTGCACGGTGTAGTCATAGCCAGCGGCGGCGAGGTCGCCGTCGTTATAGGAGGTGAGCACGGTGACCGCGAGAATCCGCAAGTCCCCCTCGCGCGCCTCGACCGCCGCGCGCATGGTCTGCGGATAGGCGTGCACGGTGAGGAAGCTCGCGCCGAGCCGCGCTACGCTTTTCACGCCTTGCGCCACCGTGTTGCCGATGTCGTGCAGTTTGAGGTCGAGAAACACGCGCTTGCCGGCGCCAGCGAGTGCTTGCGCATAGGCAAGCCCACCGGCGAAGGCGAGCTGATAGCCGATCTTGTAGAACGACACCTCCTCGCCGAGCCGCGCCACCATGGCCTGCGCCGCCTCGACCGAAGACAGATCGAGCGCGACGATCAGACGCTCGTGAGGCTCCATCCGCATCGGTCTCTTCACTCCAGCCCGCGCGCCATCACGGCCGCCATCTCGACCAGCCGGCGTGCGAGCGTTTTCAGCGCCGCGGCGAGGCTCTCATCCCTCAGATTGTCCATGTCGTCGAACGCCCGGTCGGCGCGGGGCACGGCGAGCTGTTCCGGAATCACCAGCGCGCCGCAGCCGAGTTCGAGAATCTGCCGCAGAGCCATCAGCGCGCGCAGGCCGCCGGCCGCTCCCGGCGAAGCCGAGCCGATGGCAAAGACACGGCCCCTGAAGGCGGCATAGGGCGGCTCGCCGCGCTCGCGCACGCGCGAAATCCAGTCGATGGAATTCTTCAGGAGCGGCGTCACCGAGGCGCTGTATTCGGGGCTCGCGATGAACACGCCCTGATGCGCGGTGAGCATCTGCTTGAGCTGCACCGCATAGCGGGGCGGACCGGCATCGCCGTCCATTTCGGCATCGAACAGCGGCAGCGGATAGTCGGCAAGCGAGATGCGCGTCACCTCGGCATCGGCGAGCGCCAGTTCCTTGGCTGCGAGCGCGGCAAGCCGCGCATTGTGCGAACCCGGGCGCGGCGAGGCGGCGATGACCAGGATTCTCGGAACGAGCATGATCGGCGGACGACGCAGGAGAGAAGAGCCGGGACAGACGACAGAGGACAGAATAGCAAGATTGCGTCTGCTGTCGCCCGTCCTCCGCCATCCGCCGCCGTCAGGTCCGCCGATAAACCCACACGCGCGCCGGGGGCAGGTTCATCCACACGCGTTCGGACGCCTCCACCGAAAAGCCGCCGAGCTTCCTGGGCAAGGGCGCCGCCACCGAATAGGTGAACTGCACGAAGGGCGCGCCCGGCAGCATCAGGTCGAAGGCGTCGCGGATGAGCCGCAAGCGCATCTTGATCGGCTTGGTAATGAGCGGCAGGCCCGAAACCACCGCGGCGGCGGGTTGCAGCAGCAGGGTTTCCAGCAATCGGCGCAGGCCGTAGGCGTCGCCCTGCACCACGGTGGCGTCGGGATAGCGCGAGCGCAGCAGCCGGCAGAAGGTCGGGTTGAACTCGACCAGCACGAGCCGCGAAGGCGCGACCCCGGCCTCGACCAGCGCCTCGGTGACCGGCCCGGTGCCCGGCCCGAGTTCGACCACCGGCCCGTTGCTGTGCGGGTCGACATAGCGCGCCATGGTGCGGGCGAGAATTTTGCCCGACGGCGTCACCGCGCCCATGGTCAGCGGCCTTTCGAACCAGGAGCGGATGAAGCGCACCTCGTCGTCGAGCCGAATGCCTTTCTTTTCCTCGAAATGCCGGATCTGCCGCTCGATCTTCTTGCCGAGACCGTCGCGTTTGCGTTCGAACAGCCGGAACTGCCGCTCGATCTTGCGCTCGATCAGGCTCCTCCTGACCTCCAAGAGCCGGAACTGCCGCTCGATCTGTTTTTCGAATTTTTGCAGGGCCGGAACCGACATGGCATCACACGCGGCGCGATACGCCATTGTTCTAGAACATTCATTGCGCCTAGGCCAGCCGTCCCCACCCGTCACCATGGGCCGTCCGGCAAAATCGGACGGGCTTTAGCCCAAGCCGTCGAAGAACTCCTTGACCTTGCCGAAGAACCCCGACGATTCGGGCTGCGTGTCCTTCGACGACAGGTGGTCGAATTCGGCCAACAGCTCGCGCTGCCTCTTGGTCAGATTCTGCGGCGTCTCGACGGCGACCTGCACATACATGTCGCCGGTCTGGCGCGCGCGCAAAACCGGCATTCCCTTGCCCTGCAGGCGGAAGCGCTTGCCGGACTGGGTGCCTTCCGGAACCTTGACGCGCGTCTTGCCGCCGTCGATGGTCGGCACCTCGAATTCCCCGCCAAGCGCCGCCGTCACCAAGGAGACGGGCACGCGGCAGTGCAGGTCGGCGCCCTCGCGCTGAAAGAACGGATGCGCGCCGATCGACAGGAAGATGTAGAGGTCTCCCGACGGCCCGCCGCGCACGCCGGCTTCGCCCTCGCCGGCAAGGCGGATGCGGGTGCCATCCTCGACGCCGGGGGGAATGTTCACCGACAGGGTGCGCTCGCGCGTGACCCGGCCGGAGCCGGCGCACAACGCGCACGGACTCTCGATCACCTGGCCGCGGCCCTGGCAGTTCAGACAGGTGCGCTCGAGCGTGAAGAAGCCCTGAGCGTGCCGGATCTTGCCGTGACCGCCGCAGGTCGGGCAGGCCTTCGGCTTGGTGCCGAGTTTGGCGCCTGAGCCGGAGCAGGCCTCGCAGGTCACCGAGGTGGGGATGCGGATTTGCGCGGTCTTGCCCGCATAGGCTTCCTGCAGCGCGATCTCCATATTGTAGCGCAAATCCGCGCCGCGCTCGCGGCCGGAGCCGCGGCCGCGGCCGCTCGACATGCCGAAAATGCCCTCGAACAGATCGGAAAACGCCGTACCGAAATCAGCGCCGAAACCATGCGCCCCGCCCATCCCAGCGCCATGCTCGAATGCGGCATGGCCGAAACGGTCATAGGCCGCGCGCTTGTCGGGGTCTTTCAAGACCTCGTAGGCCTCGTTGACCTCCTTGAAACGGTGCTCGGCGTTCTTGTCCCCGGGATTGCGATCCGGATGCCACTGCATCGCCTGTTTGCGAAATGCAGCCTTGATGTCGCTGTCGCTGGCGGCGCGTTCAACTGAGAGGGTCTCGTAGTAGCAGCGTTTCGCCATCACGCCCCACCCGATGACGTCCAACCATTCCAAACCGGGAATGCGCGCCCCCAGTCAGCTGCCAGGCGCGCCATTCTCGTCGACCGCTGCGGCATGGTACGTCCCGCCGGATCAAGCCGATTTCTTGTTCTTCTTGTCGTCGTCCACCTCGGTGAACTCCGCGTCGACGACGTCCTCTTTCTTGCCGTCACCCGCTCCGGCAGCGCCGGCCGGCTGCTCGGCCGATTGCTTGTACATCGCCTCGCCGAGCTTCATCGAGGCCTGCGCCAGCGCGTTGGTCTTCGCCGTGATCGCGGCCGCATCGTCGCCCTTCAAGGCTTCCTTGAGGTCCGCCATGGCGTTCTCGATCGCCCGCCGATCGGCCTCGCCGACCTTGGAGCCGTGCTCGGCGAGCGTCTTCTCGGTCGAGTGGACCAGAGCCTCGGCGTGATTCTTCGCCTCGACCTGCGCCTTGCGCTTCTTGTCCTCCTCGGCGTGCGCTTCCGCATCCTTGACCATGCGCTGGATATCGCCCTCGGACAGGCCGCCCGACGCCTGGATGCGGATCTGCTGCTCCTTGCCGGTGCCCTTGTCCTTGGCCGACACGTTGACGATGCCGTTGGCGTCGATGTCGAAGGTGACCTCGATCTGCGGCACGCCGCGCGGCGCCGGCGGGATGCCGATGAGATCGAACTGCCCGAGCAGCTTGTTGTCGGCCGCCATCTCGCGCTCGCCCTGGAACACGCGGATCGTCACCGCGGTCTGGCCGTCCTCGGCGGTCGAGAACACTTGGCTCTTCTTGGTCGGGATCGTGGTGTTGCGATCGATGAGCCGCGTGAACACGCCGCCCAGCGTCTCGATGCCGAGCGACAGCGGCGTCACGTCGAGCAGCAGCACATCCTTGACGTCGCCCTGCAACACGCCGGCCTGAATCGCGGAACCGACCGCCACGACCTCGTCCGGGTTGACGCCCTTGTGCGGCTCCTTGCCGAACAATTGCTTCACGACCTCCTGAACCTTCGGCATGCGCGTCATGCCGCCGACCAGGACCACTTCGTTGATCTCGGCCGCGGAAAGCCCGGCATCCTTGAGCGCCTGTCGGCACGGCTCGATCGTCTTCTGCACCAGGTCGTCGACCAGCGCCTCGAATTTCGCGCGGGTGAGCTTCATCGTCAGATGCTTCGGACCCGACGCATCGGCGGTGATGAACGGCAGGTTGATCTCGGTCTGGGTGGTGGAGGAGAGCTCGATCTTGGCCTTTTCCGCGGCCTCCTTCAGCCGCTGCAAGGCGAGCTTGTCGCGGCGCAGGTCGATGCCCTGCTCCTTCTGAAATTCGTCGGCCAAATAATTGACCAGCCGCATATCGAAATCTTCGCCGCCGAGGAAGGTGTCGCCATTGGTCGACTTCACCTCGAACACACCGTCGCCGATTTCGAGAATCGAGATATCGAACGTGCCGCCGCCGAGGTCGTAGACCGCGATCGTACCGGTCTTGTTCTTGTCGAGCCCGTAGGCGAGCGCAGCGGCCGTCGGCTCATTGATGATGCGCAAAACTTCCAGGCCGGCGATCTTGCCGGCGTCCTTGGTGGCCTGGCGCTGCGCGTCGTTGAAATAGGCGGGAACGGTGATCACGGCCTGCTCGACCTTGCTGCCGAGATAGGCTTCCGCCGTCTCCCTCATCTTCTGCAGCACGAAGGCGGAAATCTGCGAGGGCGAATAGCTCTTGCCCTCGATCTCGACCCAGGCATCGCCGTTCGAGGCGCGCACGATCTTGTAAGGAACGAGCTTCTTGTCTTTTTCCACCATCGGATCGTCGTAGCGCCGGCCGATGAGGCGCTTGACCGCAAAGATCGTGCGCTCGGGATTGGTGACCGCCTGACGCTTGCCCGGCTGGCCGACCAGGCGCTCGCCCTCGTCCGTGAAGGCGACAATCGACGGCGTGGTGCGCATTCCCTCCGCGTTCTCGATGACCTTCGGCGTCTTGCCTTCCATGACGGCGACGCAGGAATTCGTGGTCCCGAGATCGATACCGATGACCTTGGCCATGATGTTAATCCTCTCTTTATCGGCAGGTCGGAAAGGCCCAAAGGCGCCCCTCGTCCAATCCCCTCATAGCTTCACTGCCGCCCGGCACGACCTCCAGGCGATTTCCCTTGGCTCATATAGGAGAGCGTGATCGGGCCGCAAGGCAAGTTTACCGAAGCACGGCCGGCCGCGCGCAAGCCGTCATCGGAGCGGGACGCGCTGGCCCCGACATCCCGCGCGGCAGAGCTTTGAGCTTCTCTTAACGGTGCCGCGCGGAGCCCCGAATTCCTTCCGGCGCGCTAGCCCGGCATTAACAAAAACCTGCCACGCCTGACGCGGCCAAGGGAGCCAAGCCAGCGGACGGCTGCTGAGTGCGCCAGAACCAGCGGCCCGCCGGCGTGGAGACGTCATGGGCGTCAGTCACGTCGAATTCGGCGCAGCGGCGGGCCCGACGCCCGCGCATGCGGTCGCCGACCACGATCCCGTTCGCAATCTCGCCGAAATCCTGCCGCGACCGCTGCGTTTTCTCGGCGTCGGCGGGCTCGGCCTCGTCACCGACCTTGCCGTCTTCACGCTCGTCATCGCACACGGCGCGAACCCACTGCTTGCACGGCTCGGCTCGCTGGCCGTTGCGACGCTCGTGACCTGGCGGCTCAACCGCGCCCTCACCTTCGATCGCAGCGGCCGCCGCCAAGCCGACGAAGCGATGCGCTACGCCGCCGTCGCCGCTTCCGCACAGACGACGAGCTACGCGGTATTCGCGGTCTTCGTCCTCACCGTCTTTGCCGCGGTGCCGCAGCTTGCCGTACTCATCGGTGCCGCCGCCGGCGCGCTCGTTTCCTACAGCGGCCAGGCCTTGTTCGCCTTCCGGCCGCGCCGGCGGACCGCGGCCCCGCAGAGTCGCGCCTGAAGGCCGGGCCATGACCGTCGATGCCGAGGTGTTGGTGATCGGCGCCGGGCCCGCCGGCCTGACCGCGGCCTATTGCCTGACCAGGGCAGCGCGCTCGGTTCTCGTGATCGAGCGCGATCCGGTCTATGTCGGCGGCATCAGCCGCACGGTCGACTACAAGGGCTTCCTCTTCGACATCGGCGGACACCGCTTCTTCTCCAAGTCGAAGGAGGTCGTGGCGCTATGGCAGGAAATCCTGCCCGACGATTTCATCGCGCGGCCGCGCCTGTCGCGCATCTATTACAACGGCAAATTCTTCTCCTACCCGCTCAAGGCGTTCGAAGCGCTGCTCAAGCTCGGCGTGCTCAACAGCGCGGCGTGCATGCTCTCCTACGCCTATGCGAAAGCGTTCCCGATCGCGCCGGCGCGGACCTTCCACCACTGGGTGCGCAACCAGTTCGGCGAACGGCTGTTCCGGATTTTCTTCAAGACCTACACCGAGAAGGTGTGGGGCATGTCGTGCGACGAGATTTCCGCCGATTGGGCCGCCCAGCGCATCAAGGGTCTCGATCTCGCAACAGCGGTCATGAACGGGCTCAAGCGATCGCTGCGGCTCGGCGGCAAAGCCGGAACCAAACCGGGCGCCGACGCCGTCAAGACGCTGATCGAGAGCTTCCAATATCCGCGCCGAGGCCCGGGCATGATGTGGGAGGCGGCGGCGCGCAAAATCGCGGCGCATGGCGGCCGCATCCTGATGGGGCGCGAGCTTGCCGCGCTCGAATTCGACGCCGCCGACGATCTGTGGCGTGTCGATGTGGCGACCACGGACGGGGGGCGCGAAAGCTATACGGCGCGCCACGTCATCAGCTCGGCGCCGGTGCGCGAACTCGTCGAGCGGATCGAGCCGACGCCGATCTCGCTCCTGCATGCGCGCGCGCTGCGCTACCGCGACTTCCTGACCGTGGCGCTGATGGTGCGCGAGGAAGAACTCTTCCCGGACAACTGGATCTACATCCACGATCCGAGCGTGATGGTCGGTCGGGTGCAGAACTTCCGCTCCTGGTCGCCGGAGATGGTGCCCGCCGGCATGAGCTGCCTCGGCCTGGAATATTTCTGCTTCGAGGGCGACGGGCTGTGGAACGCTCCGGACCGTGATCTGATCGCGCTGGCGAAGAAGGAAGCGGCGCAGATCGGCCTCGTCGACGCCGACGACGTGATCGATGCCTGCGTCGTGCGTCAGGCCAAAGCCTATCCGGTCTATGACGAAGGCTATCGCGAGAACATCGCCGCCATCCGGCTCGACCTCGAGGGCCGCTATCCGACGTTGCACGTGGTCGGCCGCAACGGCATGCACAAATACAACAACCAGGACCACGCGATGATGACGGCGATGCTCGCTGCGCGGAACATTCTCGCCGGGGCGCGGCTCTACGACGTGTGGAACGTCAACGAGGACGCCGAATATCACGAGGCGGGCGAATCCGGCGCGCGCAGCGCACTCGACAGCGTGCGCCTCGTTCCGGAAAAGGTTGCCGGCCCGCGCGCCGCGTAATCAGGGGGCGACCGGCTGCGGCAATGCCTGCCTTTCCGGCCTTTCGCCCCTTGCCAGCCGCCAAACCAACCGGGCGGCGAACGCGATGAGCACGATCGGCCCGAGCGGCACCTTGCCGACGGCGAGGATCATCATCGTGACCGGCAGCGTCCAGACCGCAAGCAGCAGCCAGTGATCAGCCGCCATGTTGTCGGCGCGCTTGTACATGAGCGCGACCACGAAGCCGAAGACCACCATGTCGTAGTTGAGAATATAAGGCGTGACGAGAAAGCTCGCGGTGACGAAGAGTGCGAGCGAAAGCACCGGATCGCGGCGCTTGCAATAGGTCCAGACCAGCGCTGCGAACGCCAAGATTGCGACCGTCGCCTGCATGCCTCCGGCGATGCCGGCCGGCAGGCACATGAGACGCGCACCGTAGAAGACCGACGCCGCCTGTGCCAGGAGCAACCCGCCGCCGTTCGCCGTGAGCCATTGCTGCTGCGGCACGACCTTCTGCCAGAACTCGATCCACACGTCCCAGCCGAACAGCATCGCGGTCGCCGCGACCAGCACGGCCGCGGTCGCCAGCGCCGAGGCAATCGTCACCCATCGCCGCTCAAGGAGCAGCACCACCGGCAACAGCAGCCCGATTTGCGGCTTGATGGTCAGGATTCCGAACAGCGCGCCGGCAAGCACCGGCCGGCGATCGCGGCTCAATAGACCGCCGATCAGCAAAGCCGCGGTATAGAAACCGTTTTGGCCGAAGAAGACGCACACCGCCACGCCGGGCGCGACCGCGAGGAACATGAGGCGGTCGCGCGCGATGGCGCCGGAGCAGGCGATCAGATAGAGCGCGATGCCGGTCAGGCACCATGCGATATAGGCGGGCAAATAAGGCATGAGGCCGAACGGCCAGGTGAACAGCAACACATGCGGCGGGTATGACCAATAATGTTCCTGATAATCGGTGCCTAACATCTCGCGCAGCGCGGCGTTGTAGACCCGCAGATCGAACCACGCCGCCGGACCGTCGCCGAACACCGAGCGGCCGCCCATCCAGGTGTTGAGAAAGTCGCGCCCGATGACGAAATGCGTGCCGTCTACCCAGGGCTTGTCGATCGGCGGCAGACCCGCGAGCACGAGATAGGAAATTTCGAGCATGACGAAGAACACCGCGGCGGCGACCGTCAATTTGGCGTAGAGATCGTCCACCGATGTTTTGGCGGAAGGAGCGGTTCGCGCCACAATGCGGACGTGCGGGGAGAGCAGAGACATGCGGGGAAACCGTGACGGCGAGTGGTAAAAATCCGATGAAGGCAGCGATCGAGCCCGGGCAAGCCGCGCCGCCCTTATCGACTGGGACGAGGCTGAGCGGTCTTCGGTTTTTTCCGGGCTATCTCGACCGCGCGCGGCAGCAGGCGCTGCTTGGCGCCGTGGACGAAGTCCTGGCGACGGCGCCGCTGGCGACGCCGCGCATGCCGAAGTCGGGCCGGCCGTTCACCGTGCGCATGTCGAATTGCGGACCGCTCGGCTGGGTCTCGGACGAGAACGGCTATCGCTATCAGGCATTCCACCCGCAGACCGGCCGGCGGTGGCCACCGATGCCGGCGCCGCTCATCGCCATATGGAACGAGCTTGCCCATTATCACGAACCGCCGGAAGCCTGTCTCATCAACTTCTATGGCCCGAGCGCGAAAATGGGCCTGCATCAGGATCGCGACGAGGAAGAGATCGCTGCGCCCGTGGTCTCAATCTCGCTCGGCGATTCCTGCCTGTTCCGTGTCGGCGGCCTGACCCGCAGCGAGCCCACGCATTCCTTCCGCCTCAGCTCCGGCGACGTTGTCATTCTCGGCGGCGAGGCCCGTTTCGCGTTTCACGGCGTCGATCGGGTCTTTCCGGGGACCTCGACCTTGCTCCCGCAAGGAGGACGGATCAATCTGACGCTGCGTCGAGTGACGCACGCTGCCGCCTCAAGGTCGCAGCTTCGGCCAGACTGCAGAGGCTGATGCATGACGTGCAATGGCGAACTCGGTTTGGTCAAGGCCTGCGGCCTTCTCGTCGGATTCGTCCTGATGGTCCTTGCCGTCCCGGCATGGGCGGCCGATCCGGTGTTTCCTCCCGGCTCCCGCATCGGGCTTGTCCCGCCGACCGGCATGGTGGCAAGCAACGCGTTTGCCGGCTTCACGGACCCGGACAAGAATGCCGCGATCCTGATCGCGACATTGCCGGCCGCCGCCTATTCCCAGCTCGAGAAGACCCTCGACGTCGCCGAGTTGCGCAAGCAGGGCCTCACCCTGGAAAAACGCGAATCGATGCAGCTTCGCATCGGCAAGGCCTTTCTTTTTACCGGCCGACAGGTCGCGGACAAGGAACGTTATCGCAAGTGGCTCTTGGTAGCGGCGGCCGGCGACTTTACCGCGCTGGTCAGCGTCCAGATCCCGGAGAACGACACCGCCTATCCCGACAGCGTGGTGCGCGCAGCACTCGCGACCCTGTCGATGCGACCGACGGTGCCGGAGAACGAGCAGCTCGGCCTGTTGCCGTTTGCCGTCGGAGATCTCGCCGGATTCCACATCGACGCCGTCCTCCCGGGCCGCGCTCTTGTGTTGAGCGACGTCTCCAGCGAAGCCGCGAAGGACGCCTCCACGCCGGCACCGGCAGGCGACCTCAGCCTCGATGCGCGTTTCCTGATCGCCGCCGTCCCCGGCGGTCCTGCCGAAGCGAGTGAGCATGCGACTTTCGCCCGTCTGTCTTTCAACGAGATCGGGGGGATCAGGAATATCCGCATCACCATGTCCGAGCCGCTGCGCATCAGCGGCCAGTCCGGATATCAGACCATGGCGGAAGCCAAGGACGCGCGTACCGGAGCCGACGTCATGGTCGTGCAGTGGCTGCGCTTCGGCAGCGGCGGATTTCTGCAGATGGTCGGCGTCGTGCGCGCCGATGTTTGGACGAAGGTGCTCGCGCGCCTGCGCGCGGTCCGCGACAGCATCGAGTTGAAATGAGAATCAGGACTGTTGAATGGGAGCCGTGGCGTTGTCGTTGACCGCCGGCGGCGTAGGTGCGGATTTCGGACCACCTTTCGATACCCCGACCAGCGCTGGGCGCAGCACGCGCTCACCGATCATGTAGCCCGGCTGCACCACCTCGACCACGCTGCCCGCCGGCACCGACGGGTCGGGCACTTCGAACATGGCCTGGTGGACGTTGGGATCGAATTTCTCGCCGCGCGGCGTGAACTGGCGCACGCCGTTCTTTTCCAGCGCCTTCAACAGCTCGCGCTCGGTCAGCTCGACGCCGTCGATCAGCGCCTTCACGCCGGGCTCGGCGCTGGCGCGCAGCTCCGGCGATACCGCCTCGAGCGCCCGTCGCATATTGTCGGCCACGGCGAGCATGTCGCGCGCGAACGCGGAAACGCCGTAGATGCGGGCATCGGTGATTTCGCGCTCGGTGCGCTTGCGCAGATTTTCCATCTCCGCCAAGACGCGCAGCAGCTTGTCCTTGAGGTCCGCGGCCACCGCCGCCGGATCGGGCTGCTCGGCCGGTGCCCCGGCCGGAGGGTCGTTCGATGAGGAAGCGTCGGGCGGGGCCGCTGCGTCCTCGGTGCGAGCGGTCTGTTTCGTCATGTCCATACCCATCGTCTCGTTGACCGGCATATCAGGGTTCATCCGGGAAAAATCAAGCGCGCAGAGGATGCGCATGGCGCGGGTCTCGACGCAAGGACGCCGGCACGAAGCCGCCGGACATCAGCCGGCGAGCAGCTTGCTCACCACCTTGGCCGTATAGTCCACCATGGGGACGATGCGGGCGTAATTGAGCCGGGTCGGGCCGATCACGCCCAGCACGCCGACGATGTGGCCAGACGCATCGTGATACGGCGCCACGATCGTGGAGGAGCCGGAAAGCGAGAACAGTTTGTTCTCCGAGCCGATGAAGATGCGCACGCCCTCGGCCTGCTCGGCCCGGCCGAGTAAATCGATCACGTCACGGCGGGTCTCGAGATCGTCGAACAACAGCCGCACCCGCTCGAGGTCGGCGATTGCCTTGAGGTCCTCGAGCAGATGCGCCTGGCCGCGCACGATCAGCTTGCGCTCGTCGCTCTCTCCGCCCGACCAGCCGGCGAGACCGGCGGCGATGATCTTCTGCGTGAGCTGATCGAGTTCGGCCTGGCCCTCCTCGAGCCGCTGCTCGATCTCGGCCTTGGCCTCGGCAAGCGTGCGGCCACGGATGCGGGCGTTAAGAAAATTGGCGGCTTCGATCAGCGCCGAGGTCGGCAGGCCGACCGGGACGTTGAGCACCCGGTTTTCGATCTGGCCATCCTCGGCGACCAGTATGGCCAGTGCGCGCTCAGGCTCGAGCCGCACGAATTCCACATGCTTGAGCCGCTGGTTCGACTTGGCGGTCAGCACGACGCCGGCGGCGCGGCTCAAGCCCGAGAGAAGACCGGAGGCCTCGGTCAGCACCGCTTCAACCGACTTCGCGTGGCCCGCGACCTGCGCCTCGATCGCCTTGCGGTCATCCTCGGTCAGGTCGCCGACCTGCATCAGGGCATCGACAAAGAATCGTAGTCCGATCTCGGTCGGCAGCCGGCCGGCGGAGGTGTGCGGCGCGTAGACGAGGCCGAGCTGTTCGAGGTCCGACATGACGTTGCGCACCGATGCCGGCGACAAGGTCATGGGCAGAATTCGCGACAGATTGCGCGAGCCGACGGGCTCGCCGGTCGCGAGATAGCTTTCGACGATCTGGCGAAAGATCTCGCGCGAGCGCTCGTTGAGCTGAGCAAGGCTCGGCTGGCTCGCGACCAGCGGAAGATCATGGCTTGCCAAAATTGCATCTCCTCGCGCTCGCGCCAGATTTGTCTACTTGAGCGCGTCTTTCAAGCCGAGCCTAGCGGCAAGATGTGCTCGCAGGCAATCAGCGCTCCCTCCCCCGATTGCCCGACCGGCTGCACCCTTGTCGGTCCTTGCTCCCGCCCCTACAAGACTGGGCACGATCAGCTTGGCTCCGTGCGGCGCGGCGCGCCGCCATCGGGAGAACGGCATGCGGCCGAGCCGCCGACAGCCCGACGAATTGCGCCCGATCTCGCTCGAGCGCGGCGTGGTGAAATTCGCGGAAGGCTCATGTTTCGTGAGGTTCGGCGATACCCATGTGCTGGTCACGGCGACGCTCGAGGACCGCCTGCCGCCCTGGCTCAAGGGGCAGGCGCGTGGCTGGATCACCGCCGAATATGGCATGCTGCCGCGCGCGACGCTCGAGCGCACGCGCCGCGAGGCCGCGACCGGCAAGCAGAACGGACGCACCGTCGAAATCCAGCGCCTGATCGGGCGCAGCCTGCGCTCGGTTGCCGATCTCAAGGCGCTCGGCGAGCGCCAGATCACCATCGACTGCGACGTCATCCAGGCCGACGGCGGAACCCGCACCGCCTCGATCACCGGCGCCTGGATCGCGCTCTTCGACTGCCTCGCCTGGATGAAGGCGCGGCAAATGATCGAGCAGGAGGTGCTACGCGACCATATCGCGGCGATCTCCTGCGGCGTGTGCTCGGGCGTCGCCGTGCTCGACCTCGATTACGCCGAGGATTCGCAGGCCGAGACCGATGCCAATTTCGTCCTGACCGGCTCCGGCAACATCGTCGAGGTTCAGGCCACCGCGGAAAAATTGCCGTTCTCGGAAGAGCAGCTGGCAACGCTGCTTGCGCTCGCGCGCAAGGGCGTGGCGAAGCTCATCGACCTGCAGAAAATGGCGGTGATGTGAGGACGGATAACGGACAACAGATGAGCGACAGTGGAACGCCGGCGAACAGCTCATCGATCGAAAACCGCGCGCAATCGTCCGTCTTCCATCGTCCGCTTGCCGGCCGCCTCGTGATCGCGACGCATAATCCCGGCAAGCTCGCCGAGATGCGCGAACTCCTGGCAGCCTATGGCGTCGAGGCCATTTCGGCCGGAGAACTCGCCCTCGCCGAGCCGGCCGAACCGGGAATGACCTTCCGCGACAACGCGCGCATCAAGGCGGAAGCTGCGGCCAAGGCGAGCGGCCTGCCGGCCTTTGCCGACGATTCCGGACTTGTCGTCGATGCGCTCGACGGCGCGCCCGGGATTCAATCGGCGCGCTGGGCGGGGCCGGAGCGCGATTTCGGCCGGGCCATGCGAATGATCGAGGACAGGCTGCGCGAGCGCGGGGCGACGACGCCGGAGCGCCGCAAGGCGCATTTCGTCTCCGCGCTGTGCGTCGCCTGGCCCGACGGCCATGCGGAGGAATTCGCCGGATGCGTCAGCGGCACGCTCGTCTGGCCGCCTAGGGGCGAGCAGGGTTTCGGCTACGATCCGATGTTCCTCCCCGACCATCAGGTGCGCACTTTCGGGGAAATGTCGAGGGAGGAAAAACACGCACTGCCCCCGCGCGGCAGCGGTTTGTCGCACCGCGCCCGCGCTTTTCTCAAGCTCGCGGAGGCTTGCCTTGACCGCCGGTGAACGGAAAGCCTTCGGCGTCTACATCCATTGGCCGTTCTGTCTGTCGAAATGTCCCTATTGCGACTTCAACAGCCATGTCCGCCACGCCGGCATCGACGAAGCGCGCTTCGCGCGCGCGTTTGCCGCCGAGATCGCGGCGACCGCCGGGCGCGTCCCTGGCCGCATCGTCTCCAGTATTTTCTTCGGCGGCGGCACGCCATCGCTGATGCAGCCGGCGACGGTCGCTGCCGTGCTCGATGCCTTGGCGCGGCACTGGCGCATCGCGCCCGACGCCGAGATCACGCTCGAAGCCAATCCGACGAGCGTCGAGGCCGCGCGTTTCCGCGGCTACCGCACCGCCGGCGTCAATCGCGTATCGCTTGGCGTGCAGGCGCTCGACGATCGCGTGCTCGCCGAACTCGGGCGCCTGCATTCAGCGCGCGAGGCGCTTGACGCGGTCGCCGTCGCGCGCGCCGTGTTCGAGCGCTATTCGTTCGATCTCATCTACGCGCGGCCGCGGCAGACGCCGCAGGACTGGGCCGAGGAGCTCAGGCACGCCCTCGCCGAGGCCGGCGAGCATCTCTCGCTCTATCAGCTGACGATCGAGCCGGACACGCCGTTCGCCGCGCTCCATGCGGCCGGCAAGCTGCCAATTCCCGACGAGGAGACTTCGCGCGCTCTTTACGATACGACGCAGGAGATCTGCGCAGCAGGGGGCCTGCCGGCCTATGAGATTTCCAACCATGCGCGGCCGGGCGGCGAATGCCGGCACAATCTCATCTACTGGCGCGCGCATGAATATGCCGGCATCGGACCGGGCGCGCACGGCCGCCTCGACATCGCCGACGCGCGACATGCGACGGCGACCGAAAAGCGGCCGGAGGCCTGGCTCGCCCGTGTGGAGCGGAACGGACACGGGCTTATCAGCGACGACGTGCTCACGCGCGAAGAAATAGCCGACGAGTTTTTGCTCATGGGCCTGCGGCTTGCCGAAGGCATCGACGTCGCGCGTTACGCCGCGTTGGCTGGCCGCCAGCTCGATCCGGCGCGGATCGCGGCGCTGCGCGAGCATGGCCTCCTCGAGACGACCACGGCCGGCCGCCTGCGCGTCAGCATGCCGGGCTTTCCTGTTCTTGACGCGGTGGTGGCCGATCTCGCGGCGTGATCGGGACTGTCGTTGCCGGCGAAGCACGGCAAGAAAAATAGAGCGCGATCGATTCAACCTGAAGCGATTGCGCTCCAGTTTTCCTTAGTGGAGCATGATCTTTTCGGAAAACCGGTTTCCACTTTTCCGGATCATGCTCTAAATTGCTGATGCGCCGAAGCTGCGCGGCGCCGGCGAGATGATTTGACCGCCGGAGGGAGTGACGCGCAAGACCGCGAGCCCGCGCTCGTTGGTGCCATCGGCGCGGAACCGGAACAACCCGTTGATGCCGGAAAATCCCGACGGATTGGTCAAGGCCTCCGGCGAAAATCGCTGCGGGCCCTGGGTCTTGACCAGCGCAGCGACGAGCGCGACCGCATCATAGGCGAGCGTCGCGGTGCGGCCTGGGTCCTGCTGGAAGCGGCTGCGGTAGCGGGCGGCAAAGGCGCGGTAGCCGGCGGGATCGGGCGCCGCATACCAGGCGCCGTCAAGCGCCGCGTTCGCATTGATGCGCGAGTCATCCTCCCACAGCCCGGTACCAAGGAGCTGGATTCGCCTGGTGTTGACGCCGTTCGTCGTGAGAATCCCGACGACGTCCGGCACGATGTCGCCGCTGTCGGGAATGAAAATCGCGTCGGCGCGGCTCGCCATCTGCGCGATGGTTTTGACCGGAGCCGCCATGGCCGCTTTGTCGTGCGGATAGCGCTCGATCGCGGCCACTTGCCCGCCGCGGCGCGCGACGTCCTGTTTGAACGCCGCTTCGACGACCGTGCCATAGGGGTTGTCAGGTATGAGCGCGGCGTAGGAGCGCTTCCCGGTCGAGACCGCGTATTGCACGATGCGCTCGACGTCCGATTCCGGCAGGAAGCTCAGCAGATAGACGGCGCGCGAGGCCACATTGGCATCGGTCGAAAAGGCGACGACCGGAATGTTGCGCGCGCGCGCCAGCTGCCCGACGACGCTGACCGACTGCGCGAAGAGCGGCCCGAGGATGATCTCGGCGCCTTCGTCGAGCGCCTGCTGTGCGCCCTGCCGCGCCGCCTCGGCGTTGCCGCCGTCATCCTTCACCAAGAGCTGGATATTCGGCGAGTTGAATTCGGCGAGCGCCATTTCCGCAGCGTTGCGCATCGCCTGGCCGGCAACGCCGGCATTGCCGCCCGCCGACAAGGGCAGGATGAGAGCGACCTTGACCTCGCCGGTTCCGAGCGTCGTGCCTGGCGGCGGTACCTGCGCGGCCTGCGGCGGCGGTGTCGAGGTGAATAAATTGGAATTTCCGGAGCAGCCGGCAACAAGCGCGCCTGCGGCCGCCAGCAGGCCCGCGAGCAAGCGGCGCCGCGATAGCATGGCGGCCGACCCCTGAACCGGCAACTCCGCGAACACTGCGGTTCTCCTCACGGCCGCCTTGGCGCCGAAACAATAGAGTAGCGCCAATCTGTCATTCTGGCGGCGAATGGTTAACCAAGTGAAAAGGATAACGAATCCTCGATCTTTGCATCATCGCGCTTGAGGTACGGGCCGGGTGAAACCCCAAGGACGCCCGGAGTTTCCGCGGCGGAACTGCTCCGGTCTTGTAATGTGTAGCGCAACGGGATACATTACGGCCAACCAGTGCGGCCGCGGAGCCCTCAAATCGGATTTCCGCGGCGTGCATAGAAAACTACCCCCGCTCGTATGGGGGCAAGCCCCGTCGCCGTGACCTGGCAATGGCGCGTCCGGCGGGTGCGCGCTGCCTCTTCAGTGTGGAGGCGTGAGCCGCCACGCATGACTCAAATCTTGGCCAGGCGACGGCATGCGTGGCGGTGCTCTTATGTAGGAGAACTTACGGAGAACTCAATGTCTGCGGTTAGCGAAATCCTCCATCCGGGGGTTCGCATCAAGGCCGAAGTCATCCCTGCCGGGATGTCGGTCACCAAGGCCGCCCAACTCATGGGCGTAGGCCGCCCAGCCTTGTCAAACCTGCTCAACGGCAACGCCGCGTTGTCCGAACAAATGGCTATGCGCCTGGAAAAGGCATTTAAGAAGTACACGGTCAAAGACCTGATGGAGATGCAGGCCCGCTACGAGGCGGCGCAAGCCAGAGAGAAAGCGGCGCCCTCCAACACCAAGGCATATGTGCCGCCGTTCTTGGCAATTAAGGCCAACGACATTGAAGGGTGGGCTTCACACAACATTCCGGCGCGCAGCCGTCTGGCGGTTTTCTTGCGCACATTGGTGCACTCGACCGGCAGCGGACTTACGAAGGTGGACTTTCCCGGCAACGACGATGCCGAGCGTCCGGGATGGGACGGATTCGCTGAGGCAGGCGAAGGGACGCCGTGGGTACCTGCCGGGCGCTCCGGTTGGGAGTTCGGCAGCAATGACGACCCTAAAGCAAAGGCCGACGGCGATTTCGATAAGAGCGTAAAGGCGGTTGGAAAGAAGGAGCGCGCAGAGACGACGTTTGTTTTCGTTACTCCGCGCCGTTGGGCTGGAAAAGCCGCCTGGGTTACCGCCAAGAAAGCAAAGGAACTTTGGAAGGACGTTCGCGCCTATGACGCGAGTGACCTTGAACAATGGCTTGAGCAGTCGCTGCCCGGGCAAGCTTGGTTCGCAAACGAAAGACGCATCCCCGCGCTAGATGTTCGTTCGCTCGATAAGTGCTGGGCGGACTGGTCCAACGTCGCGACACCACCGTTGACCGGTGCGCTGTTCAACTCGGCCATCGAAGCGACCAAACGCACCATGCTCTCGCGCCTTTCCAAGCTTTCCGAAGGGCCGATCCTGATCACTGCGGATTCGACTGAAGAGGCGCTGGCCTTCCTCGCCCAACTGTTTGGCGAGCGGGGCGGTGAAGAACTGGCCTCATACCGCGATCGCGTGCTGGTGTTCGACAAGCCGGGTGTTTTGCCGCACCTGGCGGCGGCTGCGCAGACCTTCATCCCGGTCGTTTTCACGCGAGAAGTCGAGCGAGAACTCGGACCCCATGCGAAGTCGATGCACTCCATCGTCGTCTATCCCCGCAATGCTGCGACCACCAAGCCCGACATCGTTCTCGAACCGGCGAATTACGAGACTTTCAACAAGGCGCTCGAAGAAATGGGCAAGGACCGCGACGAGACCTCACGGCTGGCAAATGCCTCCGGCCGATCGCTGACTGTTTTGCGTCGACAGCTTTCGAAAGTTCCTGCGGTGCGGATGCCGGAATGGGCGGCGGACCGGGCAACGGCGGCGGGCCTTGTGCCGTTCCTGTTCGTGGGCGCGTGGGACAGCCGGAACGAGACAGACAAGCTTGGCCTTTCGCTCCTAGCCGGAGATCGTCCGTATGGCGACCTTGAGAAGGTTTGCCAAGACCTGACTCAACTGAACGACGCGCCGATATGGTCGATTGGCATCCACCGAGGTGTGATTTCGAAGATTGACCTACTGTACGCCATCGCCGGCGCGGTGACGGCGGACGACTTGAACCGCTATTTCTCAATGGCGCGCGTGGTACTCGGCGAAGACGATCCTGCGCTCGATCTGCCTGAGGATCAGCGCTGGGCCGCCGCCATACACGGAAAGACGCGCGAGTTTTCCCGCGCGTTCCGCGAGGGCATTTCGGAAACACTAGTCTTGCTGGCGGTTCACGGAGGGCATTTATTTAAACGCCGTCTCGGCGTCGACACCGAGATTGAGGCGGTGCGGGTCGTGCGCGACTTGCTTCCGACGCCTTTGACCACGCGAATTCTGGAGGCCAACGACCGCGACCTTCCGACCTACGCGGAAGCGGCTCCCGAGGAATTTCTTTCGATCCTCGAGCGTGACCTCAAGTCCCAGGAGCCGGCAGTTCTTGGCCTGCTGCGTCCGGCGACCACAGGTTTATTTGGGCATCCCAGCCGCACCGGATTGCTTTGGGCCTTGGAGGGTCTTTCATGGAATCCGGTGACATTGCCACGCGCCACATTCATTCTCGGCCGCCTTGCGCAAGTTGAGATCAACGACAATTGGGTCAACAAACCCACACACTCATTAGAATCTATTTTCCGGGCCTGGATGCCGCAAACCGCGGCAAACCATCAGCAACGCGTCGACTTGATGAAGAAGTTGGCCGAGAAATTTCCTGACGTAGCTTGGAAGATCTGCGTTCAGCAATTCGGCAGACATTACCAAACCGGCAACTACAGCCACAAACCGCGCTGGCGTTCGGACGGCTACGGATTTGGCGAACCTTTCCCGACGAGGGGGCCGATCATCGAGTTCATGCGCGAGATGGTCGAGATGGCTCTGAGTTGGAGGGACCACTCGCTCGGTATGCTCTGCGATCTGGTTGAGCGTCTGCTCGATCTGGGCGACGCAGATCAAGTCCGGGTATGGGCGCTGGTCGAAGTCTGGGCGAAGAACAAGGCCAGCGACGCCGACAAGGCTGCGATGCGCGAGAAAATTCGCGTCTCGACGCTGTCACGGCGCGCGGCCCTGCGCGCGAAGGGGAATAAGAACGCGACCAGCCTGGCGGCTGCTGGTAAGGATGCCTATGCCGCGCTTGAACCAAGTGACGTCTTGAACAAGCACGCTTGGCTGTTCCGCGATGGATGGGTCGAAGAGTCCGCCGACGAGATTGAGGACATCGAAAAGTTCGACTTCGACAAGCGTGAAGAGAGCATCAAGAAACAGAGGACTGAGGCGTTGCGCGAAATCATGGCGCAACGCGGTCTCCGCGGGCTCTTGGAATTATCCAAACGCGGCAACGCTTCATGGGCCATCGGGGTACTCGCGGCCAGCACCGCGCTTTCCAAGGAAGAACTACAGGAGTTGCTGCGGCTCGCGCTCGTGCCGATCATCGCGGGCCAGGAAGAGGTCCACTCCTTCAAGAACCTCATCGTTGGTGCACTGCGTGCTCTCGCCAATGACGACGAGCGCGAAGCTGTGCTTAAAACAGTCGCAGCAGGTTTATCGGAAGAGGATACGGTGCAGCTGTTTGTGCTGGCGCCATTTGGCAAAAGCACCTGGAAGCTGATCGATGCCCAAGGTGAAGCCGCCCAGGCCAAATACTGGAATGAAGTGACGCCGGAGCGGGTTCACAATTCTGAGGTCGAGGCCGTTGAGGGAGTCGAACGGTTGTTGAAGGCCGAACGCCCCCGCGCGGCGTTCTCGTGCATCCAATTTAAGGTACATAAGCTCGATGCGCAGATTCTTTTCCGCGTATTGTCTGCGATGGCGCAAGGCGGCAAGGATAGGCTTGGCCAGTACATGCTTGAGCACCATTGGGTCGAGGAGGCGTTCAAGCATTTGAATAAGAGCCCGGCGTTGACACTCGACCAAAAGGCCGGCCTAGAGTTCGCGTATCTTGAGGTGCTGGCGCAACCTTGGGGTGCACAACCTCACTATGGAATCCCGAACCTCGAACGGTACGTTGAAGCGCACCCTGAACTTTTCGTTCAGGCGATCGTATGGACTTACAAGCGCAAGGACGGCGCAACCGACCCCACTGAGATCCAGGTCCCACTGGATCGGATCCAGACTATGGCCGACCGCGGCTACAAGCTACTGGACGCGATCAAATACATCCCGGGCCACAACGATCTTGGCGAGCTTGAGGCGGACCGCCTTGCTAAGTGGATCGCAACTGTCCGGCAGTCGTGTACCGAACTCAGCCGAGCCGACATTGCCGACATCTGCATCGGAAAGCTGCTGTCGTGCGCGCCGGTCGGCAAGGACGGAGTATGGCCGTGCGAGCCAGTACGGGATGTAATGGAGGAAATTCAGTCTGAGCCACTGATGCAGGGCGCCCAAACAGGCGTGTACAACTCCCGCGGCGTCCACTTGGGGGGTGAAGGAGGCGACAAGGAGCGCGAGCTGGCGGAGAAGTATCGTAAGTGGGGCCAAGCGCTCCAGGTGTCGCACCCATTCGTCGCCTCGAAGCTGTTGATGGGGTTAGTCGAGACTTACGAGAATGAGGCGAGCCGCGAAGACATGGCGGCTGGGATCAGACGCCGAATGCGCTGACCTACGAACGCTCTAGAATGAAACACATGACCCATGCGCCTTTGAGCCCGTCCGGCCGGGGGAATCGCCCGCAACCGCGTTACATCCTTGGCGCGAATGCGGTCGACGTGCCGAGGCTCGCATCGGGGCTCTACATCGTGGCGACGCCCATCGGGAATCTCGGCGACATCACGCTGCGCGCGCTCGCGGCGCTTGCCGGCGCCGACCTGATCGCCTGCGAGGACACGCGCGTCACGCGCAAATTGCTCGAGCGCTACGCCATCGACCCCGCTGACGCCCTACCACGACCACAATGCGCAACAGGCGCGGCCGAAGCTCGTGCGCCGGCTCGCCGATGGCGCCGCCATCGCGCTGGTGTCGGACGCCGGCACGCCGCTCGTGTCCGATCCGGGTTTCAAGCTGGTGCGCGCCGCTCAGGAAGCGGGACACAGGGTTACGGCGCTTCCCGGCGCCTCGGCGCTGCTCGCGGCCCTGACCGTCGCCGGCTTGCCCAGCGATCAGTTCTTCTTCGCCGGCTTTCTACCGCCGAAACAGGCCGCGCGCCGCGCGCGCATCGCCGAACTTGCCCGCATACCGGCGACGCTGGCGCTGTTCGAGACCGGGGCGCGCATGGCAGCGTCGCTAACCGATTTGGCGACCGTGCTCGGCCGCCGCGAGGCGGCGCTTTGCCGCGAGCTCACCAAAATGCATGAGGAAGTCAGGCGCGGCGATCTTGCCACGCTGGCGCAAGACTGTGCCGCTGCTGAAATGCGCGGCGAGATCGTTCTCGTCATCGCGCCACCGCGAGCGGATCGGCCCAGTGTCGGCGAGGCCGACGCATTGCTGCGGCAAGCGCTTTCCCGCGTTTCGCTTAAGGATGCCGTGGGCGAGGTGGCGCAGGCGACCGGGCTGCCGCGCCGGGAGCTTTATCAGCGCGCACTGGCGCTCGTGAAGCAAGCGGGTGAGGAAACCAATCATGGCGCGACGCGCTGAGCCGATCGAACCGTCTGCCGGACCGCGACAGGAGCGCGTCGCAGCCTTCCGCCTCGGCCTCTCGGCGGAGAGCCGCGCCGCCATGTTGCTCATCGCCAAGGGCTACCGCATCGTGGCCAGGCGCTGGAAAACGCCGTTCGGCGAGATCGATATCGTCGCGCGCCGCCGCCGTGCTCTCGTCTTCGTCGAGGTCAAGGCGCGCGAGCGCGCCGAGGAAGCGGCGGAGGCGGTGACCGCGCGAACCAAGCGCCGCATCCTGGCCGCGGCCGAGCTCTGGCTCGCGCACCATCCCGACGACGCGCAATGTGACATCCGCTTCGACGTTATTTTGGTCGCGCCCGGCACAATGCCGCGCCACATCGCCAACGCCTTCGACGCGAGCCGCTGAAGACCCCTGAATAGCCCGAGTACCCGAACGCCGTAGCGGTTGCCGGCAAAATTGCGTAGACGTTGCGATATCGCGGTCGCAGATCAAACCATGCGCCTGAACGTCGCCGTGCAAATGGACCCGATCGAGCGGATCAATATCCGCGGCGATTCGACTTTCGCCTTGCTGCTGGAAGCGCAAGCCCGCGCCTATCCCCTCTCCTACTACACGCCCGACCGGCTGGTGCTGCGCGACGGCAAGGTATCGGCCGCAGTGCAGCCGCTTGAGGTGCGCGATACCGAAGGCGACCATTTCACGCTCGGCGAGCCGCGGCACGTCGATCTTGCCTCTTTCGACGTGGTGCTGCTGCGGCAGGATCCGCCGTTCGATCTCGCCTACATCTCGACGACGCACATGCTCGATCGCATCCACCCGAAGACGCTGGTGGTCAACGATCCGGCCCATGTGCGCAACGCGCCGGAAAAGGTCTTCGTCACCGAATTCCCCGAGCTGATGCCGCCGACGCTCGTCACCCGCGATCTCGACGCCATCAAGGCGTTCCGCGCCGAGCATGGCGACATCGTCATGAAGCCGCTTTACGGCAAGGGCGGCGAGGCGGTCTTCCGCGTCGGCCGCGAAGACATCAATTTCGGCTCCCTCTACGACCTCTTCACCACGATGTTCCACGAGCCATGGGTGGTGCAGAAATTCCTGCCCGCGGTGAAGGATGGCGACAAGCGCATCATCCTGGTCGACGGCGAGTTTGCCGGTGCGATCAACCGCATTCCGGCGCCGGACGATTTGCGCTCCAACATGGTGCGCGGCGGCGTGCCCAAGGCGACCGACCTCACCGCGCGCGAGCGCGAAATCTGCACCCGGCTCGGCCCGGCGCTGCGCCAGCGCGGCCTCCTGTTCGTCGGCATCGACGTGATCGACGGCTTCCTCACCGAGATCAACGTCACCTCGCCGACCGGCATCCGCGCGGTGAAGAATTTCGGCGGCCCCGACATCGCGGCGCTGATCTGGGACAAGATCGAGGCGAAGCGGAAGGCGAAATGAGCGCTTGGGCTAAGACGAGGCCACTTCGTTTCGCTCCAACCCTTCCAGCATAAGCAACTGTCAATGCTTAGAATTTTAGACCATCGGCCTGCCAGCGATTCCGTTCATGGATTATCTTGCCGATTCATGGGGATGATGTCTTTTGCAAACCATCACCTAGTCTAGGTATTGCTCTCTCGCCGCAGTTGTCCGAATATGCCAACCAGCTAAAGGATTGTAATGCGTGCGATTTGCGTGATTTTGGCCGTTTTGCTAACGGCGTGCGCTACCGCACCGAAAATGGTGTGGGTTCGCACGGACGGGAAAAATGCCGCGGCTGACCCGGTACTGGCTCAGCAATTCCAAATCGACAAGACGATTTGCCTCGGCGAGCGTGAGAAGGCCGATTTATCAGGAGTCACTGTTTCGCAGGGTGGCATCGCCGGGATAGTTGCCGCTCAAAACCGAGCCAACGCCGCCGACGCTGTCGCTAAAGGTTGCATGGCCGAAAAGGGCTACGTCCAGGTGCCAGAGGACCAAGCGGAAGCTCAACGTCAGCAATTTGCCGACGTCGCGGCAATGAAGCAGCAGCAGCAAACTGCATCACGCCATTAGGCCAGATCGCCTTTAACGGCGCCGCAGTTTTTTTGGCTGAACTTGCGGCTTCGCCTTGGCGACCGTCCGCAAGGCACAAGTCAAGATATACCGTTGAAGCCATCCCGTAGGGACGGCTCCTAGCCACCGCGGGGATAGGTAACCGGTTACTCAGGTCGGCGTGGCTTGCTCTGAGGCTTGCTTAGAGGCTAGCAGCCGGCTGACGTATAACCTGTGAGCCAGCAGCCGTTCTCGATACCAAGCGTCTATGGCCGCCCGGTGGGCAAGAATTAGCTGGCTGACTTCCTCCCGCTCAGATGTGGCGTACTCGGTGGTAGAAGCTTGCTCGCTCAACTCTTGCGGCATCGAATCACCTCAGATAGAGGGGAAGATAGTAGCACTGTGTTGAGTAGAGGTGAATCTATGGGGGCGCCCTTTGAACGGATAAATTTGGGCATCTATGCACTTGATTTAGCATCATGCCCCATATACACGAAGGCGGCGCCGATTCTGTCGGCGCTGGCGCGCCCTCAGACATCCCTACCGATCTCGTCGAGGAGGTGGCAGTTCGACTGCTCAGATTTACGCGCGACGAGCCGGAGGATGAATACGCACGCGATCTCATTCGCTTGGTGCTTCGTCGCTACGGATTGACCTAAGCATCGCCTCGTGCTCTTGCCTGACGCCTTCGACGTTTGCCGCGATAAATCTGTCTTTGGCAACGGCTAGAAGCGTTGCGTCACAGATGTGGGCGATGATTGCTGCACACGCCTGTTTGAACTTTTGCCTTTCCGGGCATTCCCCTTCCTCGGTAGGAATCGGTGCGACCGCCTGGAGGGTTAGGCACGCGCTGTAGTCCTTAAGGCGCAGCTCGGCTGCGGAATGAGCGAATTTGTTGCGGATACTGTTGATGATCTTGAGATCATGACGAAGGTCGGCAATATGGCCTAGGCCGACCGCTACGTCGATTTTTGAGGCGAAGGTCGCGAGCGGCCCCTTGCCTTCGAAGACGCTGGCAATCAATTTCTTGCTGATGACATTCTTGCGAAACGCGGCAACCAGCGACATCCTCAATACTCTTTCGAGGAAGCTGCTTGCCAGAATGACAACGGCGAGGTCGCTCAGGCCCGGCTTGAGGAAGGCCGCGCCTTCGTTCATTGCGCGCGAGAGCACCGCAACCTCTTCCATGATATCGTAGCCCGGAACAGAGGTTTCTGAAGATGCCGGCTCGTCAGCCATCGGACGGTTCCTATAGCGAACAGGAAGCGGTGCAGCGCCGGGAGGCTGCGCTAAAGCGGATGCTTTCGACCCCCCACCAGCCGCACAAGCCTATCGGCAAAAAGGCTAAGAGTCCCGGCCGGAAGCGTGCTTCCGCCAAGTCAAAAACCGCTTAGCTTTTTGCCTTTTAGTGCGCGGTTCTGTGAGGCTGCCGGTACGTGAGACGCTTTCCCTCCGCGCCCTTGAGCGCGAGCGCCGCACGTTCCCCGTCCTTCATCCCGCGGGTGTTGAACTTGAAATCCCATTCCGCGAGATAGCGCGGAAGATGGGCTTCGCTGATCGAGTGGTGAGCGCCGAAAACGGCCCGTTTCATAAGGCTAAAGCGGCACTCCGCCGTGTTGACGTGGGCGAAGCCGCCAAGGCGTACATACTCGTTGTCCGAATGGTTGACGGTCGTGTGGCCGGCAAACTCGCGGCCGATCGGCATGTAGGAGACCAGCTCGTCGGTCACGAAATGCGACCGGCGATCGACAGTCTTGACGATGGCTTCGCGCAGCGTCTTGGCCTTGACATTGGCAACATGGAACGAGCGGCTTTCGCCGTCGCGATCGACCAGCGCCAGAACGGTGTGTTTCTTCGGTTCCGTCTTGGCATAGGCGCGATTGTGCTTCTTGCCGCCGATCACGGTCTCGTCGCTCTCGACCGTGCGGCCTTGCCCGCCGATCGGCCCGACCTTGGCCGGTTTCATGGCCTCGCGGACCCGGTGGCACATGAACCAGGCGGTCCGGTAAGAGCCAAGCCCCAGCATCCTTTGCAGTTGCAGGGCGCTCACGGATTTCTTGCTGGCGGCCATGATGTGCGTCGCCATCAGCCACTTGTGCAGCGGGATATGGCTGCGCTCGAAAATGGTGCCGGTGCGCACCGTGAACTTGTCGCGGCAATCGTTGCACAGGAACATCCCGGCTTGGGTCTTACCGGCCATGCGATGCACGTTGACTGAGCCGCAAAGCGGACAGTGAACGCCGTGCGGCCAACGGTCGGCTTCCATGTGGGCCGTGGCCTTGGCTTCGTCGTGAAAGATCGGGTTGGTGAGGTTGATGTCCATGGCGGCCGTCCTCTATCTGCCGCCATCTTCTCACAGGTCCGATGCTAAGTCAAGTGCATAATTGCCTAAATTTGCCTGAGATATTCATCGGCTTTGTGGCTCCTATTGGGGTGGATTTGCGCCCAAGTCTCAGAGCCTTCGAGAATTATTTCGCAAATAACGACTATAACGTCATAGAGATTAAAGTTACGGATGTATTCGAAAAGTTCGCTACTAAACTGACTCCGACAGCGGCGTTGCAATCGTCCCCGCGGTACGAGCGATTTATTACGTACATCAAATACGGAGATCAGATTCGCACGCACTTCGATGATGATCGAATTTTGGCGGCTACCACTTGTGTTCGGATTATGAATCGCCGAACGACTAAGGGAAAGAGCAAGCCGGAAGGGAATGTCTACCTTTTGCAGCAGTTCAAGCGCAAGGAAGAGATTGAACTGCTTAGACACGTTTACGGCAGAGTATTTTTTCAGGCCTCTGTCTACTCTCGCCGAGGTGCGCGAGTTGATTATTTGGCTCGTGATTTTGCGCAGGCGGTGAATATCGCAAATCCAAACATCTATCGCAAAAACGCGGAGGAAATTGTTCAGGTAGACGAAAATGAGGTTAGCGACGCCCACGGTCAGCAAGTCTCAGCTATCTTTCATGACGCTGATATAATTATCAATTCGGATGTCAATGAATATCCCGTGGAAGATCAGGTAGCCCGCTTTTGCGATTTACTCTTCGGTTCAAATAAAATCTCTCCGACGAAAGATGAATATGGAATGTTCGCTGCGAAGGCTGCGGCGTTGCGGACGATCGATCTTTCAAGGCAAGTAGGAGCCGCGATTTTCACCGAGGATGGAGAAATAATCAGTATGGGCTCTAACGAAGTCCCCAAAGCAGGCGGCGGGACTTACTGGTGCGATACTAAGGGCCACTTCGATGATCGGGATTATGTTCGTGAGTACGATTCCAATGACAGGCGAAAAACCCAAATATTGACGGAAATATTAGAGCTTGCCGGTTTGCCGAATCCAAAGGATGTACTCGCCTCCGCTGAAATTAAGAAATCGCAATTTATGGATGCGCTAGAATATGGGCGTATCATACACGCCGAAATGTCTGCGATTTGTGACGCCGCACGGTTGGGCACCTCGGTTCGCGACGCAACGCTGTTTTGCACTACGTTTCCTTGTCATATGTGTGCTAAGCACATTGTTGCCGCTGGCATTCGCCGGGTGGTTTTTCTTGAACCCTATCCAAAAAGTCTCACGGCCGAGCTTCATGGCGACTCGGTTATGATTGAAGGATCGGATCGCGGTCGATACTCTGGCTATCCATGTGTTGAGTTCATTCACTTCTGTGGTATTTCACCAAGACGCTACCGCGAGATGTTCGAAAGGATAGGAAGAAAGGATGGTAATGGGAAATTTTTGCCTTGGAAGGACAACATTCAGCAGCCGATTATTGATCTGAAATTTCCATTTTACACGGAGTTAGAACAGAAGGTTTTTGAGTTCACAAAAAATTATCTGGATCCGATGGGCTTATCCATAGACGAGATCGCGGTTATTTGACTTTCGATGTTGTACGCGAGAGTCGCTTATCTTTTTGCTTTGCGATTGTTCTAAGTGTCCTGAGAGGGCATCCCCGACCGGCATCCGCGCGGTGAAGAATTTCGGCGGCCCCGACATCGCGGCGCTGATCTGGGACAAGATCGAGGCGAAGCGGAAAGCGAAATGAGCGGGTCGGCGGGCTCCGGGCGCGGTTTCGTCCCCACCGAGCCAAATTTTTCAGTGGAAGCCACTGGCAATGCTATGGAATTTTGTTCATCAGATCGGCCGACAATGATGTTCACGAAATGTTCTTGCCGACTCCTGCGCGGTCCGCTACTCTAAGCTTTCGGGCAGGGTCGGCCAATGGTCCAGCGCGTCTCCACGGTGGCGTTCGAGGGCATCGAGGTCCGCCCCGTCGATGTCCAGGTTCAGGTCGCGCCGGGCATGCCGGCATTCACCATCGTCGGCCTGCCCGACAAGGCCGTGTCCGAAGCGCGCGAGCGCGTGCGCTCCGCCATGATCGCCTCAGGCCTCGCCTTGCCGGCGCGCCGGATCACCGTCAACCTTGCCCCCGCCGACCTGCCCAAGGAGGGCAGCCACTACGACCTGCCCATCGCGCTGGGCCTGATGGCGGCAATCGGCGCCATCCCGCACGATGCGTTATCGGGATTCGCGGTCCTGGGCGAGCTTGGCCTCGACGGCTCGATCGCGCCGGTCGCCGGCGTGCTGCCCGCCGCCATCGGCGCCAATGCCCGCGGCGAGGGCTTGATGTGCCCGGCCGCCTGCGGACCGGAAGCCGCGTGGGCAAGCCCGGAGATCGAGATCATCGCGGCGTCCTCGCTGATCCAGCTCGCCAACCATTTCAAAGGCACGCAGGTCGTGTCGCGGCCGCAGCCGAAAATCCTCGAACTCGCAGGGGCCGCGCTCGATCTCGCCGACATCAAGGGCCAGGAGAGCGCCAAGCGCGCGCTCGAAGTGGCGGCGGCAGGCGGCCACAATCTGCTCATGGTCGGGCCGCCCGGTGCCGGCAAGTCGATGCTCGCCGCGCGGCTGCCGTCGATCCTGCCGCCGCTCGCGCCCGCCGAACTCCTCGAAGTTTCGATGGTCGCCTCGGTCGCCGGCGAGATCGAGGGCGGCGCCCTGACCAACCGGCGGCCGTTCCGCGCCCCGCACCATTCCGCCAGCATGCCGGCGCTCGTCGGCGGTGGCCTGCATGCGCGCCCCGGGGAAATATCGCTCGCCCATCACGGCGTCCTCTTCCTCGACGAACTGCCGGAATTCCAGCCGCAGGCGCTCGATTCGCTGCGCCAGCCGCTGGAAATCGGCGAGGTCGCGATCGCCCGCGCCAACCATCGCGTCACCTATCCGGCGCGCTTCATGCTGGTCGCGGCAATGAACCCGTGCCGCTGCGGCCGCGCTTCCGAGCCCGGCTACGCCTGCCGCCGCGGGCCCAACCCGCGCTGCGCCGCCGACTACCAGGCGCGCATTTCCGGGCCGCTCATCGACCGCATCGACCTGCACATCGAGGTGCCGGCGGTCACCGCCGCCGACCTCATTCTGCCGCCGCCGGCCGAAGGCAGCCGCGAGGTCGCCGAGCGGGTCGCGCTGGCGCGCGAGCGCCAGGCCTCGCGCTACGCCGCGATCGGGCTGCCGCATGTCCGCAGCAACGCGGCGGTTTCCGGCGCCGTGCTCGAGGACGTGGCGCGGCCGGACGGCAGCGGCCTTTCGCTCTTGCGCGAAGCCGCCGACGCGATGCGGCTCTCCGCGCGCGGCTATCATCGCGTGCTGCGGGTCGCCCGCACGCTTGCCGATCTCGACGGCGCGGAAAGAGTCGGCCGCGTGCATCTTGCCGAAGCGCTGTCCTACCGCGCGCTCGCCGACGAGATCAGACGCGCGGCGTGACGTTTAGAGGGCAATCGCCTCAGGTTGAATCGATTGCGCTCTATTTTTTCTTAGTGGAGCATGATCTTTTCGGAAAACCGGTTTCCACTTTTCCGGATCATGCTCTAGCCCGCTCCGTTGACCACGGCGCCGGCGCCGCGCAGGCCGATCGCGGCCAAAAACTCCTGCCGGGTCTCGGCGTGATCGCGAAAAACGCCGAGCATGCGGCTCGTCACCATGGTGACGCCGCTCTTGTGCACGCCGCGGGTCGTCATGCATTGATGCGTCGCCTCGGTAACCACCGCGACGCCGTGCGGCTTGAGCACCGAATCGAGACACGCCGCGATCTCGGCCGTCATTTTTTCCTGGATCTGCAGCCGCCGCGCATAGACGTCGACCAGGCGCGCCAGTTTCGAGATGCCGACCACGCGATGGCGCGGCAGGTAGCCGACATGCACGCGCCCGATGATCGGCGCCATGTGATGCTCGCAATGCGACTCGAAGCGAATGTCGCGCAGCACCACCACCTCGTCATAGCCGCCGGCCTCCTCAAACGTGCGCTTGAGATAGTCGCGCGGCTGATCCTTGTAGCCGGCGAACCATTCCTCATAGGCGCGAACGACGCGACCCGGCGTGGCAAGGAGTCCTTCCCGGTCCGGATCGTCGCCCGCCCAACGGATGAGCGTGCGCACGGCGTCCTCGGCCTGCGCGCGCGTCGGCCGGACGACTTCCCCCGGACCGGAAGACTTTGCGTTCGAACGCCTCGAATTTACGACCTTGTCCATTCGCCTTCTCCGGCCGTGCCAAATAAATCCAGAATAGAGGCCCCCTCATCGAAAAGCCCGGGACGATGTTAACAAAGCGTCAACCTTCGCTCCAATCGCCCGTGCCGCCGGCAAGGGATACGCAAGTTTCATAGGCCAAAATTCGCGGCAATGCATCGATAACACCGGCGCCACGGCGGCTGCGACCGGCCGCCGCGGGCACGCGCACCCAGCGGGACCGCGACCATGCGCCCTCGCGCCATTCTGCGAAAACCCGCGATCGTGTCCCGCCGGCTGTTCTCCCTGATCGTCCGCTCGGCCGTCATCACCTCGATGTCGTTTGCCGTCGCCTTCGGCTTCCTGTCGGGGGCGACATCCCCGCAGGCGCATTACGACCCGTATATGTTCGCGATCGGCGTCGCCGCGTTGTTCGGCGCCGCCTGCGGCGCCATCGGGATTCTCATTTCCCGCATCCGCCAGATGAAGACGGAGCTGCGCGATCTCGAGGCGCGTCTCGACGAGGCGGCCGATCGCAACTGGGAAATCAATGAAGCGCAGGAGCGCACCCGGAGCTTTTTCGAGACGCAGGGCGACGTGATCGTGCGCCGCGACGGCAACGGCGCGATCACCTATGCCAATGACGCCTTCTGCGCGCTCGCCGGCCGCGCCCGCGAAGACCTCCTTGCCACCGCCTTTGCGCTCCCGGTCGAGGAGCAGGGCGAGATCCGTCTTCTTCCCGACGGCACGCGCATGCACGACCAGAAAATCGCCGCGCCCGACGGCGCGCGCTGGATCGCCTGGCGCGAAGTCACCGTTCGCATCGACGGCGGCAGCGAGACGCAAAGCGTCGGCCGCGACGTGACCGACCGCGTCAACGCCGAGCGCGCGCTGGCCGAGGCGCGCGACCAGGCCGAGGCGGCGAGCCGCGCCAAGTCGCGCTTTCTCGCCATGGTTTCGCACGAGATCCGCACGCCGCTCAACGGCATTCTCGGCATGGCCGATCTCCTCGCCGACACCGCGCTTACGCCCGAACAGGCGACTTATTTGAAGGCGGTGAAGACGTCGGGAGACACGCTCTTGTCGCTGATCGAGGAAGTCCTCGATTTCTCCAAGATCGAGGCCGGCCGCCTCGATCTTTCCGCGCGGCCGTTCGCGCTCGCCGCCTTCGTCGAAGAAGCCGTCGAGCTGCTCGGGCCCCGCGCGCAGGCGAAGGGCCTCGAAATCTGCTGCTACGTCGACGAGCGTTTGCCGGCGCGCGTCATCGGCGATGCGGCGCGGTTGCGGCAAGTGCTGTTCAACCTCGCCGGCAACGCCATCAAATTCACCGACAAGGGCGGCGTCTCGATCATCGTCGAGCCGGACACGTGGCCGGGCGCGATCGCGATCTCGGTCCGCGACACCGGCATCGGCATCGCGGCGGAAGACCAGACACGGATCTTCCTCGAATTCGAACAGGCCGATGGCGGCGCGACGCGCAAATTCGGCGGCAGCGGCCTTGGCCTCACCATCTCGAAACGGATCATCGAGAGCATGGGCGGCTCGATTACCGTGGACAGCCGGCCCGGCGAAGGCGCTACCTTCCGCGTCAGCGTTCCGCTGCCGCAGGCCGATGATGGCGACGCGCCGGCGCTCGCGGTGCCCGATCTCACCGGCGAAAAGGTCCTGATTGTCGCGCCGGCGGCGATCGAAGCCTCTTTGTTGGCGCGGCGGCTGCAGCGCTGGGGCGCGCGCACGACCATCGTTCCCGACGATCAGGTCGCTTGCGCCCTCATCCCCGAGCAAGCCTGGAGCGCCGTGCTCGTCGACGCCGCGCCCAGCACGCCGGCAAGCGAAGCGCTCGCCGGCATGGCCGCCGCGACGATCCCGCGGCGGATCGTCCTGGTCACTCCGGCGATGCGCAACGAGCTTACGGCGCTCAAGGCCGCCGGCTTCACTGGCTACCTGATCAAGCCGGTACGCGCCGCCTCGCTCGCCGCACGTTTTTCGTCGGACGACGCCTTCGATCCTGCCGCCGCCAGCGAGCCCGTGCCGGCGGCGAGCCAGACGCATTGCGGCGGCCTCTCGATCCTCGTCGCCGAGGATAACGAGATCAACGCGCTGCTCGCTCGCGCTCTTCTGGTCAAGCTCGGCCACCGCCCGATGATCGCCGCCAACGGCGCCGCCGCGATCGAATCCTGGCTCGCCGCGCGTGCGGCCGGCACGCCTTATGACCGCGTGCTCATGGACCTGCACATGCCGGGCATGGACGGCATCGAAGCGACCCGCCGCATCAGGGCGATCGAAGCCGAGGGCGATGCGCCGCGCACGCCGATCCTGGCGCTGACTGCGAACGCTTCCGCCGAGGATCGCGACACCTGTCTCGCCGCCGGCATGGACGGCTTCCTGGTCAAGCCGCTCGACCGCGAGCGGCTCAACGCCGCGCTCGCGGCAGCCGATGGCTCGGCGCTGGCGGCGTAAAGTCGTCTCCGTCGTCGCAGCCGAAATGACGGCTCACAGCCGTCGCAGCGCCACTTCGTCGACCTGGTGATTTTCGGCTTTTTTCAGGATGAGATCGGCGCGCGGCCGGGTCGGCAGGATGTTCTCGCGCAGATTGACGAGGTTGATGCGGTTCCAGATCGAGGTCGCGGTGGCGATCGCCTCTTTGTCGGAGAGGCGCGCGTAGCGGTGAAAATACGACTTTGGATCGGCGAAGGCGGTGCCGCGCAAAGTGAGAAAGCGATTGACGTACCACGACCGCAGCACCCCCTCGTCGGCGTCGAGATAGACCGAGAAATCGAAGAAATCGGAGACGAAGGGAACGGCCTTGCCGTCCTTGGGCAGTTGCCCGGTTTGCAGGACATTGAGGCCCTCGACGATCAGAATCTCCGGCCGGTCGATCTCGATCCACTGGTTGGGAATGACGTCGTAGATCAGATGGGAGTAGACCGGCGCGCGCACCGGCCGCCGGCCGGCCTTGATGTCGGAGAGAAAGCGCAGCAGCGCCGGCAGATCGTAGCTCTCGGGAAAGCCCTTTTTCTCCATCAGGCCTTCGCGCTCGAGCACGGCATTGGGATAGAGGAAGCCGTCGGTGGTGATGAGATCGACCTTGGGCACGTTCGGCCAGCGCGCCAGCAGGGCCTGCAGCACGCGCGCGGTGGTCGACTTGCCGGCCGCGACCGAGCCGCCGACCCCGATGATGTACGGCATCTTGGCGTCTTCGGTGCCGAGGAAGCCTTGCTGGGCGCGAAACAGCCGCTGCGTCGCCGCCACGTAGAGCGACAGCAGTCGCGACAGGGGCAAATAGATTTCCTCGACCTCGGACATGTCCAGCCGGTCATGCATCGAGCGCAGTCGGGTGATCTCCGCCGGCTCGAGCGTCATCGGCGTGTCGGCGCGAAGCGTTGCCCACTCGGCGCGGGAGAACACGCGATAAGGTGAAACATCCGGCCCGGTACGCTGCTCCATTCCCATTGCCCCTAGTGTCCCGATTGCGGCCTTCGCAACTGCTGGCGGTTTCTCATGCGAACATCGCAATCACAGAAACGCCGGCAGATATATCATCCCGACGCGGTCTTGGATTTTGCGTTCCACGCGCGTTCGCCGATCGGATCATGGGAAATACTTCATTCTACCGCACTAGCCGCCCTTGCGCGTCGCCTTCTCCTCGAGACCAGACTGGTGACTGCGCGCAGCGAGCTCGGCCTCGACTTCGTCGAGTGTAATTCCGCGGGCGTGGAGCACGACCAGGAGGTGATAGAGCAGGTCGGCGGCCTCCGCGATCATGCTTTTTCGATCCTCGCCCAGCGCGGCAATCGCCGCCTCCACGGCCTCCTCGCCCAACTTCTTGGCACAATGGGCGACACCGCGATCGATGAGCTTGCGCGTGTAGGACACCTCCGCGCTCGCTTGGGCGCGTTCCTGCACGCGTTTTTCCAGGTCGCGAAGGGTGAACGGGCTCATGAGCGCCTCCTTAGCACCTCTCCACTCACGCGGGGAGAGGCGGTATGCATGGAGGTCATTTCCGATCAAAGCCTCGCCGGGATGCTCCCGGCTCCAGGAGACCGCGATGGCTGCCCCTGCCCTCGATTTCTGGTTCGATTTCGCCTCGACCTATTCCTATCCGGCGGCCATGCGCATCAGCGGACTGGCCGGCGCGGCGGGCATAGACGTCAAATTCCGGCCATTCCTGCTCGGGCCGATCTTCATGGCGCAGGGCTGGAACACCTCGCCGTTTAATCTTTTCCCCGCCAAGGGTCGCAATATGTGGCGCGATCTCGAACGGATTTGCGCGGACTTGTCCCTGCCCTTGCGTCGTCCCGAGCCGTTCCCGCAGAACAGCCTGCTTGCCGCGCGCGTGGCGCTGGTGGGGCTTGACCAGGCCTGGGGCGAGGATTTTTGCCGCGCCGTCTATCGGGCGGAATTCGCCGACGGCAAGCGCATCGATGACCCGCAGACCATCGGCGCAATTCTTTCGCAACTCAAGATCGAACCGGCGACGGCGATGGCGGCCGCGCAATCGGACGACAACAAAGCGCGGCTGCGGGCGCAGACCGAGGAAGCGCAGCGCCTCGGCGTGTTCGGCGCGCCGACATTCACGACCACCGACGGCGAGCTGTTCTGGGGCAACGATCGGCTGGAGCGGGCGCTCGTTTGGGCGAAAGACGGCCGCTAGATTTTCTTCGAAATGTTTCTTGGAGCACAATCGGGAAACGTCGGAAGCCGTTTTCCGAAAGATCATGCCTCGCCGCTAAGGATCGAGCCGCATGGGAAGGCCGGCACGCGCCATATACTGCTTGGCCTCGCGCACCGAATGCTCGCCGAAATGGAAGATCGAGGCGGCGAGCACGGCGCTGGCATGGCCGTCGCGGATTCCCTCGACCAAATGGTCGAGCGTGCCGACGCCGCCCGAGGCGATGACCGGCACCGACACGCTGTCGGCGACCGCGCGCGTGAGCGCAATGTCGAAGCCTTGCCGCGTGCCGTCGCGGTCCATGGAGGTGAGCAGGATTTCGCCGGCGCCGAGCGCGACCACCTCGCGCGCATAGCCGACCACGTCGATTCCGGTCGGTTTGCGTCCGCCATGGGTGAAGATTTCCCAGCGGTCCGCCTCACCGGCATTCGATATCTTCTTGGCGTCGATGGCGACCACGATGCACTGATCGCCGAACTTCTTCGCCGCCTCCTTGACGAAGGCACGGCGTTGGACCGCCGCGGTATTGATCGAGACCTTGTCGGCGCCGGATGACAGCAATGCGCGGATGTCCTCGATGGTGCGCACGCCGCCACCGACCGTGAGCGGCATGAAGCAGGCCTCGGCGGTCCGCCGCACCACGTCGAGCATGATGCCGCGATCCTCGTGGCTCGCGGTGATATCGAGGAAGGTGAGCTCATCGGCGCCCGCTTCGTCATAGGCGATCGCCGCCGCGACCGGATCGCCGGCGTCGCGCAAATTGACGAAATTGACGCCCTTGACGACGCGGCCGTCCTTCACATCGAGGCAGGGAATGACACGAACCTTGAACATCTCTAGGCCGCCCGCGCCGCATGGATCAGCTTCAATGCTTCCGCGGCGTCAAGCCTTCCGTCATAGAGGGCGCGGCCGACGATGGCGCCCGCAAGCTTTCCTGCCCGCGGCGCCAAAAGGGCGCGCACATCCTCGATCGAGGCCAGCCCGCCCGAGGCGATGACCGGGATCGAGACCGCATCGGCAAGCGCGATCGTGGCGTCGAGGTTGAGACCCGTGAGCATGCCGTCGCGCGCCACATCCGTGTAGATGATCGCGGCGACGCCGGCATCCTCGAAACGCCGGGCGATGTCGAGAGCGGAAAGTTCGGAGCGTTCCGCCCAGCCTTCGATGGCGACCTTGCCGTCGCGCGCGTCGAGGCCGACCGCGATACGGCCGGGAAATTCCTTCGCTGCCTCCTTCACCAGCGCCGCATCGCGCACCGCCGCCGTGCCGATAATGACGCGCGTGACGCCCTTGCCGAGCCAGCCGGCAATAGTCGCGCGGTCGCGGATGCCGCCGCCGAGCTGCAGCGGAATGCTCACCGCGGCAAGGATGCGCTCGACGGCCACCGCGTTCATCGGCTTGCCGGCGAAGGCTCCGTCGAGGTCCACGAGGTGGAGGTAGACAAAGCCCTGCGCCGCGAAGATCCGCGCCTGCTCGGCCGGGTCGCGATGAAAGACCGTCGCGCGCGCCATATCGCCCTGTTGCAGGCGGACGGCGAGCCCCTCCTTGAGATCAATCGCGGGGAAGAGGATCACGGCTTCCACTTCAGGAAATTCGCGATCAGCGCCAGGCCGAGTTTTTGGCTCTTCTCGGGGTGAAATTGCGTGCCGACGATGTTGTCGCGCCCGACGATCGCGGTGACGGCACCGCCGTAATCGGCTTCGGCCACGAGATCGGCGCGGCGCGCGGGCTTGAGCTGATAGGAATGCACGAAATAGGCGTGCAGACCCTCCGGTCCGAGCGTCAGGCCGTCGAGCAGCGGATGCGCGCGCGCGACGTTGAGCGTGTTCCAGCCCATATGCGGAATTTTCAGGCGCGGATCAGTCGGCGTGATGCGATCGACCTCGCCGGCGATCCAGCCCAGCCCTTCCGTTACTTCATATTCGCGTCCGCGCTCGGCGAGGAGTTGCATGCCGACGCAGATGCCGAAGAACGGCCGGCCTCTTTCCCGCACCGCCTCCTCAAGCGCCGCGACCATGCCGTCCACGGCATCGAGGCCGCGCCGGCAGTCGGCGAAGGCACCCACGCCGGGCAGCACCACCCGGTCGGCGCCGGCCACCGCGGCCGGATCGCGCGTCACCACGACCGGCTGCTCGAGGCCCGCGTCATGCGCCGCGCGCTCGAACGCCTTGGCGGCCGAGTGCAGATTGCCGGAACCGTAATCGACGATGGCGATGCTCACCGGCTTGCTCCCGGTTCGGGAAAGAGCCCGATCACCGCGGCCGATTCCGGTAGGCACGGCACTGGCGGCGGCGGAGCGGACGCCATGGTGGACTTCTCGGGACGCTTTGCCGTCGCCTCGCGCACCCAGGCGGCAAAGAAACGCCGCTCGGCGTCTTCACGATCATGACCGCCGACAACACCGACATTTTTCCAGCCGCGGCGCGCCAGCGTGAACCGCCGCAGCGTCGCCGCTTCGATGCCGATCAACAGCGATATGAGCAGCCAGACAACAACAATGACGTATTCAGGAGCACCGGCGTAATGCAGAGCCGCATCGAGCCCCACCGCCACGACAACATAGACCAGCAGCACCAACCACATCTGGTGCCACAGCATCCATAGAGCCGCGGCCAGAAACGCCCACAGATAGAAACCTTCGCGGACGAACACGAAACGTTCCGGATCGGGCGAAGCGTCCGCGCCCCGCAGCGGCGGCGCGTGCACGGTGTAGAAGACAGACATGTCCTATTCCAACTTCAACGTATGACCGATTTCCACTCCGTCGGCTCGTGGCGAGGGCAGCGCGTCACCCGCCGAGCGTACCCTTGGTCGAGGGCACCTCGTGCGCCGCGCGCGGATCGATGGCGACCGCCGTGCGCAACGCCCGCGCCAGGCCCTTGAAGCATGACTCGGCAATGTGATGGTCGTTGCTGCCATAGAGGGTGCCGACATGGAGCGTGACCGCCGCGTTCATGGCGAAGGCCTGGAACCATTCCTGCACCAGCTCGGTGTCGAACGGCCCCACCTTGTCGCGCCCGAACGCGACGTTGAACACCAGGAATGGCCGGCCGGAAATGTCGACCGCCACGCGCGTGAGCGCCTCGTCCATCGGTACATGGACGTCGGCATAGCGGGCGATGCCCCTCATGTCGCCGAGCGCCTGCTTGACCGCCTGACCGAGCGCAATGCCGACATCCTCGGTGGTGTGGTGATGATCGATATGCAGGTCGCCCTTGGCCTTGACGCTGATATCGATGCGCGAGTGGCGAGCCAGGAGATCGAGCATGTGGTCGAGGAAGCCGATGCCCGTCGCGATCGAGGCGCGGCCTTCGCCGTCGAGATCGATTAAGACCTCGACGTCGGTTTCCTTGGTCGTCCGTTTCACGGTCGCCTTGCGCATTCGTGCATCTCCGGGGCGCGCGACGCGCGCCTTTTATCAGGGCTTTGTCGGCGGCGCCAATTCCTTGCCGAGCGCATTTGCATTGCCGGCCGCTAATTCCTAAGTCATGCTTCGAACGAAGGTTTTCCAGCGCATGCAAGTCCCCGAATCCGCCCAATCCCGCTTCTGGCACGGCACCACCATCCTCACCGTGCGCAAGGGCGGGCTGGTCGCCGTGGGCGGTGACGGTCAGGTCTCGATCGGCCAGACCATCGTCAAGGCCAACGCCAAGAAGGTGCGCCGGCTCGGCAAGGGCGAGGTGATCGGCGGCTTTGCCGGCGCCACGGCCGACGCCTTCACGCTGTTCGAGCGGCTGGAAGCGAAGCTCGAGCAATATCCCGGCCAGCTGATGCGCGCGGCGGTGGAGCTGGCCAAGGATTGGCGCACCGACCGGTACCTGCGCCGCCTCGAAGCGATGATGATCGTCGCCGACAAGGACGTGTCCTTGGTGCTCACCGGAACGGGCGACGTACTCGAGCCGGAAGCCGGCATCGCCGGCATCGGCTCGGGCGGCAATTACGCGCTCGCCGCCGCCCGCGCGCTCATCGACGGCGCGCTCGACGCCGAGGCAATCGTGCGCCGCGCCCTCGACATCGCCGCCGATATCTGCGTCTACACCAACCGCAGCGTAACGATTGAAACGTTAAGGACGTGAGCGACTTTTCCCCCCGCGAAATCGTCTCCGAGCTCGACCGCTTCATCGTCGGGCAGGCCGATGCCAAGCGCGCGGTGGCGATCGCGCTGAGAAACCGCTGGCGCCGGCTGCAACTCGACGAGCGGCTGCGCGAGGAGGTGCTGCCGAAGAACATTCTGATGATCGGCGCGACCGGCGTCGGCAAGACGGAAATTTCCCGCCGGCTTGCCAAGCTTGCCGGCGCCCCGTTCCTTAAGGTGGAGGCGACGAAATTCACCGAGGTCGGCTATGTCGGCCGCGATGTCGAGCAGATCGTGCGCGACCTCGTCGAGATCGCCATCGCCTTGACGCGGGAGAGAAAACGCAAGGACGTGCAGGCCAAGGCCCAGCAAGCCGCCGAAGATCGGGTGCTCGATGCGCTGGTCGGCGCCAATGCCAGCGCCTCGACCAAGGAGACCTTCCGTCGCCGGCTGCGCGCCGGCGAGCTCGACGACAAGGAGATCGAGATCGAGGTGCAGACTTCGGCCGGCATGCCGCTGTTCGACATCCCCGGCATGCCCGGCGCGCAGATGGGCGCCATCTCGATCGGCGACATCTTCGGCAAGCTCGGCGGCGGCCGCACCAAGACCCGCCGCGTCAGCGTGCGCGATTCCTATGACATCCTGATCAACGAGGAATCCGATAAGCTGCTCGACTCCGACCAGCTCACGCAGGAGGCGATCAGGGCGGTGGAGAACAACGGCATCGTCTTTCTCGACGAGATCGACAAGATCTGCGCCCGCGACGGACGCATCGGCGCCGACGTATCGCGCGAGGGTGTGCAGCGCGATCTGCTGCCGCTGATCGAAGGCACCACGGTCGCCACCAAGCACGGCTCGGTGAAGACCGATCATATCCTGTTCATCGCCTCCGGCGCATTCCACATCTCGAAGCCCTCCGACCTCCTGCCGGAGCTGCAGGGCCGGCTGCCGATCCGCGTCGAGCTCAAACCGCTCACGCGCGACGACTTCCGCCGCATCCTGACCGAGCCCGAGGCGTCGCTGATCAAGCAATACGTCGCGCTGATGGCGACCGAAGGCGTGACCCTGGAGTTCTCGCAGGACGCCATCGACGCGGTCGCCGACGTGGCGGTGGCGGTGAATTCGAGCGTGGAAAACATTGGCGCGCGGCGGCTACAGACCGTCATGGAGCGCGTGCTCGACGATGTGTCCTTTGCCGCTCCCGATCGCTCAGGCGAGACCGTGAAGATCGACGCCGGCTATGTGCACCAGCACGTCGGTGATCTCGCGAAGAACGCCGACTTGAGCCGCTTTATCCTGTAGCGGCGAAAGCTCTATTGGCTGAACAGTTCTTTGCGGCAAAGCCACGGTGGCGGTCTCGATTACCAGCGCTCGGGTGGAGCTAGAGCATGATCCGGAAAAGTGGAAACGGTTTTCCGAAAAGATCATGCTCCACTTGCTCCACTAAGGAAAAATAGAGCGCGATCGATTCAGGTTGAAGCGATTGCGTTCCAGGATCTATCGTCCGCGTCGCAGCCGCACATAGAGCGCGCCTTGCCCGCCATGACCGATATGGGCGTCCTCGAATCCGACGACAAAGGGGCGGAACTCCGGTAGCGCGAGCCACAGCGGCACCTGTCGCCTGAGCACGCCGCGCTCGGCCACGGCATCGCCCCGGTCCGATCCCTTGCCGGTAACGACGAGCGCGATCCTGACGCCGTTCGCCTGGCCTTGGCGCAGGAAGCGCAACAGCTCCGCATGCGCCTGACGCTGCGTCAGGCCGTGAAGGTCCAAGCGGGCGTCAATCGGCTCGCGGCCGCGCGCCACGCGCTGCTTGAGCCGCCGGCCAAGCGGCGCGAGCGGAGCGGAGGCTTTTCCAGACGGCACGGCCGGTCGCGGGACGCCGGCGGGGAACGAAGCGACGGGCCCCGCTTCGTCCCCGTCGGCCGAGAGCGCGGCGGGTTCCCGTGAGCGCCTCAACGGCGCGATCGACCGCACCACGCCCGTCCACAGCGCGCGTTCTTCTTCGCTCAGTTGGCGGCGTCGGCTCATCGCTTGCGTCCTTTCGCTTTCGGCTTCGGTCGGGCCTCGACGGCGGGCTTCGCCTCGGGCACCGGCACCTCTTCGGCGGTAGGATCGATCATGGTGCCGACGTTGATCTGCGCAAGCGCGTTCGGCCGCTCCGGCGGCAACGGCGTATTGGCCGCCGCTTCCACCGGATCGATTTCGCGCGGCAGCAGCATCATAAACGCGCCGGGATTGCGGATGCGGCCAGCAATGCGCGCGGCATCGCCGCCCGCCCCGAAATAGATGTCAGCGCGCGCCGGCCCGACGATGGCCGAGCCGGTATCCTGGGCAAAGACGAGGCGGCGAAATTTCGTCGCCGCCTTTTCATTGGCGATCGGCAGGTCGGCGGCGATAAAGAACGGGGTGCCGTAGACGTGCAGTGAACGATCGACCGCGATCGAACGGCCGGGCACCAGCGGCACGCCGGAGCCGCCGATCGCCTCATCTTCGGTCGCAAGATCGGTGATGCGGAAGAAGACATAGGATTTGTTCTGCCGCCGCACCTCCGCGGCTTCGTCCGGATGCGCCTCCATCCACTCGCGAATGCGCTGCATCGACATCTCGTCCTTGGGGACGAGGTTGCGCTCGATGAGGACGCGGCCAAGGGGCGTGTAGGGCCAGCCATTATGCGAATCATAATTGACGCGCAGGAGAGCGCCGTCTTCCAGTCGAATACGGGCCGATCCCTGGATCTGGGCAAACAGCACGTCGAGCTGATTGCGCAGCCAGCAGATTTCCAGGCGCCAGCCGTCGAGCGCGCCCTCCTCGATCTCGCCGCGGGTATAAAAGGGCACGATCTTGCGCCGGCCGACGCGACGGCCCACCTTCACGCCCTTGCTGGGAAACAGGTCGCCGATCTTGCGCCGGCCGGAGACGACGAGATTAGGTGGCCGGCGATAGAGCGGCGCGGTGAACGCGCCGGTAGGCAGGCGCGAACCATCGATGATCGGCTCGTAATATCCGGTGAGAAAGCCGTCGCTGTCGCCGAGCTTGCTGATGCGCAGCGGCCGGAAATTGTCCTCGAAGAACTTCCGCGCGCCGTCCTCCTCGAGCGGAATGGCAGCGAACCCCCGCCGGCAGACGTTCTTGAGCGCCTCGACGAGCGCCGCCCCATCGCGGCCCGGCCGCCGCTCACCGTTCAAGGCGCGACAACTGGCGAGAAAGGCGGCAAAAGCCGCGGCGTGATCGTCGCTCGTCCAGCCGTCGAGGTCGGTCCACTCGACCGGCTCGTACTGCGTATCTGGAAACTTGATCGGCTTCTGCTCCGCGTCGCAGGCGGCGCTCGATGCACCGGCGAGACCGACGAGCAGAGCTAGCACATGAATGAGCCGACAACGCGCCGCCATGGGCCTCATTGTCCGGCTTCGGTCGCAACAACTTTCCAGTTGGGATCGCGCGAGGAGACGTCGCGCGCGAAGGTCCAGATGTCGGTGACGTCGGTAACCTTTTCGGCGTTGCCTTCGATCACGCTGCCGGACCGGTCGCGCGTCACCGAAATAAGCTTGGAGACGAAGCGAACGATGATCTGCGCGGTGCGCCCGCGCAGCTCGGCGCCGGTGATCGTCGAACCGTCGATCGAGACAAAGCGCGTCTCCGCAGTCTCGCCGCGACCTTCGCGCTCGGCGATCGCGGCGTCGAACCCATCGAAGACCTCGCGCGAGAGCAGGCTGCGCAATTGCCGGCGGTCGCCCTCGGCGAAGGCGGTGACGATCATCTCATAGGCCGTGCGCGCGCCGGTAATGAAATGCCCGGCGTCGAAGGCCGGATCCGCCGCCACGATCGCGTCGAGCCCCGCCGCCACGCTCGAGCCGCTTTCGGCGACGCCTTTCCAGCGATCCGCCGGCGGGGGCGCGGTGTCGACCGGTCGCGTCGCCGTTTCGGCCGGACGCGGCGGCAAGGTCACGACCTTGTCGCTCGCCGGCTGCGCACAGCATCGCGCGTCGAATAGGGATCATAGGGCGGCCGTTCGCGGCCGGTGCGCTGCCCCAGCACGCTGCGAAGCCGCAGGAAAATGAACACTGCGAGCGCCAGGAAGATGATGGTGTAAATATCGAACACGTCTCACATTCTCTCGGCGTTGCAATTGGCGGGCGGCGCATGGCACGGGGGAAACGGCCTGATCCCCGCTCTATGTAGGCACGCACAGGGAGCCATCCAGGGGGCGCCGTGCGATAAGCGTGCCAATGCGAAAGCTTAGACGATCATCGCCGCCGCGCCAACTCGGATGCCGCGGAAACCTTACCACCTATTCGGCGCCAGGAACGGCGCGATGTACCAAAACTAGTGCGGCCGCGGGTACCCACGATGTCACGCAACACGCCGAAAACCCGGCGCGCTAGCCCGCGGCGGCCGCCATTGTTTGCCTGGGGCGCCTGTGTTAGCCCAAGCTTCGACGCCCGCGCGCGGGCCGGAGGCGAGCATGTCACCCACAAACGGCGGTCCGCAGCCGCAGGCAATAATGCCCCAGATCGGCGTCCTTGCCCAGTACGTGAAGGACCTGTCGTTCGAAAATCCGAATGCCCCCCGATCGATGACGCCGGGCGGGCCGCCGCCGAACATCAACATCCAAGTCAATGTCGACGCCAAGCCCATGGCCGAGACCGACTTCGAGGTGACGCTGCGCTTGGAAGGCAAGGCGGAATCCCAAGGCATACTACTGTTCGGCTTCGAGCTGATCTTTGCCGGCCTGTTCCGCATCCAGAATGTGCCGGCAGACAGTCTGCAGCCGATCGTGCTGATCGAGTGCCCGCGTCTGTTATTTCCCTTCGCGCGGGAGATCGTGGCCTCGGCGGTGCGAAATGGCGGCTTCCCGCCGCTGCTGCTCGACCCGATCGACTTTGTCGGTCTCTACCGCCAGCGCATGGCGGCGGCGCAGCCTTCGCCGTCGCAGCCGCTTAATCCCAACTGACATAGTCGCGCCAGATCGCGCTCTCGCCCAGGCTGGCGATGAACCGGCGGTGCGCCGCGCGTTCCTCGGCGGTAACGCGCGCGAGCAGCGGAACAGGACGCATGCGCACGATGATCGGCTCGCCGGACGCTTGGCCCGACATGACCGCCTGCGCGAGAACTAGTTGCGCTTGGCGTGCGCCGATCAATTCGACGTAGACCTCGGCGAGCAGTTCGGCGTCGAGCAACGCGCCGTGCTTGGTGCGGCGGGAGGAATCGATGGCGTAGCGCGCGCACAAATCGTCGAGCCGATTGGGCGCACCGGGATGCTTGCGGCGGGCGATCAGCAGGGTGTCGATCATCCGCTCGCGCGCGATCGGCGGCCGACCCACGCGCTCGAATTCGGCGTTGAGGAAGGCGATATCGAAGGCGGCGTTGTGGATGACAAGCGGCGCGTCGCCGAGGAAGGCGATGAGGTCGTCGACCACCTCGGTGAAAAACAGCTTGTCCTTGAGAAATTGATCATCGAGGCCGTGGATCGCGAACGCCTCCGCCGGCATGCTGCGCTCGGGATTGAGATAGCGGTGGAATGTCTGGCCCGACGGGATGCGGTTGATCAGCTCGACACAGCCGATCTCGACCAAGCGATGGCCGGCAAAAGGATCAAGACCGGTGGTTTCGGTATCGAGCACAATCTCGCGCATGCAACCGTCACATCGGCGTCGGCTTCGCCCGCTGCGGGCCGCTGCCAGAAGAGGAGCCCCGGCAGTCCTTCACGAATCACCATTGCCGCGACGCATTCTATTCACAAGCCGGATAATGTCGCGCACCTGGGCGCGGGCGTGATCGAAGCCCTGCGAACTATCCACGATAAAGTCGGCGCGCCGGCGTTTTTCCGCATCCGGCAGCTGCTTGGCAACGAGCGCGGCGAATTTGTCCTCGGTCATTCCCGGCCGCTGCAACGCACGCCGGCGTTGCACTTCGGCGGGCGCCGAAACCACCACCACGGCATCGCATTGCCGCTCGGCGCCAGTCTCGAACAGAAGCGGAATATCGAGCACAACGACGGTCGCACCGCGGGCCTGCGCGTCGGCCAGGAAGGCGTCTCTTGCGGCACTGACCAGCGGGTGCACGATCGCTTCGAGCCGCGTGAGCGCCGCGTCATCTCCGACCACCATCGCCGCGAGCTTGGCGCGCTCGACTCTGCCGCCGGCGGTTGCGCCCGGGAACGCCTGCTCGATCGCGGCGACGGCTTCGCCCTCGTAAAGGGCGTGCACGACCGCATCGGAATCGTGAACCGGCACACCGGCCTCGGCGAAGAACTTAGCCGCCGTCGACTTGCCCATGCCGAGCGAGCCGGTCAGGCAAAGCACGAAGGGGCGCTCGCTCTTCATGCGAGAAGGCACCCCCGTCGCCGCAGGAAATCGAGCGCCGCCAGCAGCGGCAAACCGAGGATGGTAAAATAGTCGCCGTCGACTCGCTCGAAAAGCTGGATGCCGGGGCCTTCGACCTGATAGGCGCCGACGCTTTCGGTCGCTGTGCTGCCGGCGGCACCGAGATAGCGATCGAGAAACCGATCGGAGAACGCGCGCATGGTCAGTCGCGCCGATTCAACGTGCTCGAACAGCACCGTCGCATCCTCAACGAATACGATCGCCGAATGAAGTTCATGGGTGCGGCCGGAAAGGGCGCGAAGCTGCGCCCGCGCAGCCGCCCGATCGCCGGCCTTGGCAACGCGCTCGGCGCCGAGCGCCAAGGTCTGATCGGCGCCGAGAACCAGCCGGCCGCGGTATATTCGAGCCACAGCGGTAGCCTTTTCCCGCGCGAGCATTTGCGCGACCGCGCCCGGCGCCGCTGAGGATGCGTTCGTCTCCAGGCTGCGCTCGTCGAGGCCGGCCGGATGAACCTCGGTCGGAACACCGGCGGCTTCGAGCAGCGCTCGTCGCACGGCACTCCCCGAGGCCAGCACCAGCGGATCGGCGGCAAGCCAAAGCGACATCAGTCACGAAGCCATGTGTCGGCGCCGCTCGCCGAGAAGCGCCAGCACCGCCGCCGCGGTCTCCTCGATCGAGCGCCGCGTGACGTCGATCAGCGGCCAATTGTGCCTCTCGCAGAGACGCCGCGAGGCGGCGATTTCGTGCGCCACGGCCTCGCGGTCGATGTATTTATCGTCATCGCGGTGCGCCTTGAGGCTGAGGAGTCGGTTCTGCCTGATCTGCACGACCCGCTCGGGCGACGCATACAAGCCGACGATCAGCGGATGCTTGAGCTGCTCGATTGCAGGCGGCAGCGGCACGCCCGGCACCAGCGGCACGTTCGCTGTCTTGACGCCGCGATTGGCAAGATAGATCGAGGTTGGTGTCTTCGACGTTCGCGACACGCCGACGAGCAAGACGTCGGCCTCTTCGAGATCATCGGTCGCCTGCCCGTCGTCATGCAGCATCGTGTAATTGACCGCGTCGATGCGCCGAAAATATTCAGCATTGAGCGTGTGCTGTGCGCCGACCTTGTGCGTCGACTCGGCGCCGAGATACGCCTGGAAGAGGTGGAGGACCGGCCCGAGGATCGACAGGCAGGGCAGACCAAGCTCCCGGCACCGCTGTTCCAACCGATCAACCAGATTCTCCTGCAGCAGCGTATAGAGAACGATGCCGGGCGAGCTCTCGACTTCGGCAAGCACCCGTTCGAGCTGCTTTTGCGATCGCACCAACGGATGCACATGTTCGACCGGCGTAGCCTTCGCGTATTGCGCTGCTGCCGCGCGCGCGACCGTAATCAGCGTCTCTCCGGTCGCATCGGAGATCAGATGCAGATGAAAATAGCCGACCGCGTGTGCCATGGGTAACACTGAACAACCTGTCGATCTCTGGGGAGAAGGCCATGGCTTTCGCTCCGGTGCAAGAATAATAGAGGCGATGACCAAGAAATCGTCCACACCGCTCCCGCACCATCGGCAAAAAACGTCCCATGTCCGACTCACCGGTGAAATGTGGACAGCGCCTACGCATGACACCGTAAAATGCGAAGAATGGCCGATTCCTCCTCGTATCTATCCAATCTCGGCCACAGCCGGCGAAGGCGAATATGTGAGCAGACTGTGGATGAGATGCGCGTGCAAATGTATGAGTCTAATCAACCGTCAAAGCACTACAACAGACTCTCTTTAGATTAGATTCTATTTTAGGATGGACGAGTGACGGACAGACTAACGACCAAACCCCTGCTTCGTGTCTTGGCCGGCAGCCGCGAAGTCGTTCCGCCGATCTGGCTGATGCGTCAGGCGGGCAGATACCTTCCCGAATACCGGGCTGTTCGCAAGAAGGCAGAGAGCTTTCTCGACCTCTGCTTCAACGCGAAGCTGGCAGCGGAATTGACGTTACAGCCGATTCGGCGTTTCGGGTTTGATGCCGCCATTCTGTTTTCGGATATTCTTGTTGTGCCGCACGCGCTTGGTCAGCGCGTAACCTTCGTCGAAGGCGAGGGACCGGAACTCGATGCGCTGGAGGATGCTTCGGCGCTGACGAGGCTGCGGCAAGCGATCGATCAGACGAAACTTGCGCCGGTTTACGAGGCGATTACGCGAGTAAAGGAAGGTCTGCCGGCAGGCACGGCGCTGTTGGGCTTCTGCGGCGCGCCGTGGACCGTCGGAACCTATATGATCGCAGGCTATGGCGCGGCCGATCAGCTTCCGGCACGGCTGTTTGCGTATCGGGATCCGGAAGCGTTTACGAAACTGATCGATTTGTTGATCGACGCCTCGGCCAGCTATCTCATCCGCCAGTTCGAGGCCGGGGTCGATGCGGTGCAAATTTTCGACACCTGGGCCGGAGTCTTGCCGGCCGAGGAATTCCGCAAATGGTGCATCGAGCCATGTGCGCGTATCGTTGCGGCAGTGCGCAGTCGAATTCCCGGGGCGAAGATCATCGGGTTTCCACGCGGCGCCGGGACCGAATTTGCCCGTTATCTTGCTTCGGTCGCGGTCGATGCCGTCGGGCTCGACTGGTCCGTCGAGCTTGGCTTTGCGCGCGATCATATCCAGACGCGGCGACCGATTCAGGGCAATCTCGATCCGTTGGCGCTGTTGACCGGCGGCGCGGCGCTTGATCGCTCGATCGATGCCATCCTCGAGGCGTTCGCGGATGGACCGTTCATTTTCAATCTCGGCCACGGCGTGCTACCGGAGACGCCGATCGCCCATGTCGAACGACTGATCGCGCGCGTGCGCAACGCGCCGGCGCGTGGCTGAGTCGGGCGCGAGGCGGAGATGGAGAACGCGTTGGCGGCTTACCAGTGGATCAAGGCCTTCCACATCATCGCTGTGATCGCCTGGATGGCGGGAATGCTCTATCTGCCGCGGCTGTTCGTCTATCACTGCGCGGCCGAGGCGGGCTCGGTGCAGTCGGAGACCTTCAAGGTGATGGAGCGCCGGCTGTTGCGCGCCATTATCAATCCGGCGATGATCGCCGCCTGGGTGCTCGGACTCGCGCTCGCTTGGCTTGGACCTGATTCTCGCTACGGATGGTTCGCCTCGGGGTGGCTTGAGGCAAAGTTTGCACTGGTCGTCGTGCTCTCGGCGGTGCATGGTTTTTTCGCCCGGTGGGTTAAGGCATTCGCCGCCGACCGCAACCGGCATTCGCAGAGATTCTACAGGATTATCAATGAAGTACCGACAGTGCTGATGATCGCCATCGTCATCGTTGTCGTGCTGAAACCGTTCTGAGCCCGGAGCGTTACCGATACAAAGTGTGGCTCCGGCACTTGCCTCACGTGTGGTCTTTTCTTATCTTTAGGACATCCCACCGAACGTAGGCGGATGCGCTTGAGTTCTGGCTCCAGTGGATTGGAGCCGGCTGGTTGCATCAGGGACCGGGGCCCAAGCCCCGCGCAGCCCAAGACCTGCGGACTCTTCTCGCCAGCGACCCTGCCAACCGACCGCGACGCTGGCCCATTTCCATAGGACATTCTGCATGCGGGAAATGAAACTCCAGGAACTCAAAACCAAGACTCCGGCGGAGCTTGTCTCCTTCGCCGAGGAACTTGAGGTCGAGAATGCCTCAACGATGCGCAAGCAGGAGTTGATGTTCGGCATCCTCAAGCAACTCTCCGCTCGCGAAACCGATATTGTCGGCGAAGGCGTCGTCGAGGTTCTGCCCGACGGCTTCGGCTTCCTGCGCTCGCCGGAGGCGAATTACCTGCCGGGGCCGGACGATATCTATGTCTCGCCTTCGCAGATCCGCCGGTTCGGACTGCGCACCGGCGACACCATCGACGGCCACATCCGCAGCCCGAAGGAAGGCGAACGCTATTTCGCGCTCCTCAAGGTCAACTCGCTCAACTTCGAGGACCCGGAAAAGGCGCGCCACAAGGTCAACTTCGACAATCTGACGCCGCTCTATCCCGACGAGTGGCTGAAGATGGAATACGAGGACCCGACCAAGAAGGACCTTTCCGCTCGGGTCATCGACATCGTCGCCCCGGTCGGCAAGGGCCAGCGCGCGCTGATCGTGTCGCCGCCGCGCACCGGCAAGACCGTGCTCCTGCAGAACATCGCCCACTCGATCACCCACAACCACCCGGAATGCTACCTGATCGTGCTGCTGATCGACGAGCGGCCGGAGGAGGTCACCGACATGCAACGCTCGGTGAAGGGCGAGGTGATCTCCTCGACCTTCGACGAGCCGGCGGTGCGCCACGTGCAGGTCGCCGAGATGGTGATCGAGAAGGCCAAGCGCCTGGTCGAGCACGGCCGCGACGTGGTCATCCTGCTCGATTCGATCACGCGCCTCGGCCGCGCCTACAACACCGTGGTGCCGTCGTCGGGCAAGGTGCTGACCGGCGGCGTCGATGCCAATGCGCTGCAGCGGCCGAAGCGCTTCTTCGGCGCCGCGCGCAATATCGAGGAAGGCGGCTCGCTCACCATCATCGCCACCGCGCTGATCGACACCGGCAGCCGCATGGACGAGGTGATCTTCGAGGAATTCAAGGGCACCGGCAATTCGGAACTGATCCTCGACCGCAAGGTGGCCGACAAGCGCACCTTTCCGGCCATGGACATCACCCGTTCGGGTACGCGCAAGGAGGAACTCCTGGTGCCGCCCGATCAGCTCAAGAAGATGTACGTGCTGCGCCGCATCCTCAATCCGATGGGCACCATGGACGCCATCGACTTTCTGCTCGACAAGCTGCGCAACACCAAGAACAACGCCGAGTTCTTCGACTCGATGAATACTTAAAACGTCAGCCTCGTCCTGCCGTCGGCCGTGATGCCGACCGAGGTGCGCCGCGCGTTGCGTCAAGCGCATATTCGGGATCGATGAAGCACATGCCGCCCTTGCCGACGGCATTCTCGCATTCGGCACTGCTCGAATAGCCGCATTGGATCACCGACTTGGCCTGCGCGGCAAATCCGCACCAGCCTTCGGCGTGGGCGCCGGTCGCGAACATGATCGTCAGTGCCGCCGCGGTCGCGGCCAACATCATCGTGCATCGCATAGATTAAGTCTCCCTGCCCTGCCCGGCTGAACCGCACTAAGCACGATTCATCGACGAATGGATCGGCGCGTCAAGCATGTCGCACCGCGTCGATGGCGGCAGTGAGGCCGGATGGATCATCCACCGGCAGCGAGCAGGTTTGGCCGACGCAGACGAAAGCCTGCGGTTCACCCGTCGCCGGAAACTTCTCCCGCGCGGGGTGACCCGCCGGCAGGCGTTCCGCCGATCGGAGGTGGAGCACGATGCGGTCGAGCGGCGGCAGCGCACGCGCGGCGGCGATGAGCGCCTGGGCGCGTTCGCCCTCGCCAGTCACCACGATCTCGGCGCCGCGCAGGCGCAGATCGACGGCATTGAACAGCGCCATGTGCATGTAGAGATTTTCGACCGCCTGCGGGGCGATGGCGGCGATCAGTCGGTCGGCTCTTTGCCGCCATCCGTCATCGCCCGCGAGCAGCGCCAGGCGGACGAGGTTCTGCGCCGCAACCGCATTGTGATTCGGCGTCGCCTCGTCGGTGGTCGCGGCCGGGCGAATCACTAGGCCTTCGGCATCGGCGGCGGTCAGAAAGTAGGTTCCGGCGTCGGCGTTGGCATAGTCGCGATCGAGCGCGTGCTGCCAGGCGAGCGCCTGATCGAGATAGTTCGGCCGGCCGGTCGCCTCGAAGAGCGCAAGCGCGGCGCGGATCATGGCGGCGAAATCGGAGGCGAGGCCGGGAAATGTGAGCTTCGCTGCGCGCCAGGAATGACCAAGCCGATCGCCGCGCGTCATCGCGCGATTGACGAAGGCAAAAGTGCGTTCGGCGAGCTCGAGCCATGAGGGTTCGGCCAGCATGAGACTCGCATTGGCGAGCGCCGCGATCATCAATCCGTTCCAGTCGGCGAGCACCTTGTCGTCGAGGCCGGGGCGCACGCGCGTCTCGCGTATGGCGAGGAGTTTGGCGCACAGCGAAGCGAGCCGCGCTTCGTCCTCATCGCTGCGCGGCAGCGCCCTCAGCCGATTGAGGATGTTGCGGCCTTCGAAATTGCCGCTCGGCGTCACGTCATAGTGGTGGGCGAAGAACTCGCCGTCCTCGATGCCGAGCGCCGCGAGCACCTCGTCATACGACCAGATATAGAATTTTCCCTCCTCGCCCTCGGAGTCGGCATCGAGCGAGGCCGAGAACGCCCCCTCTTCCGTCGTCATCTCGCGCTTGAGCCAATCGACCGTTTCCCGCGCGCGCTGACGATAAAGCGGCTTGCCGCTCCTTTGCTGCGCGATGGCCAAGAGCTCGAGGAGCTGGGCGTTGTCGTAAAGCATTTTCTCGAAATGCGGCGTGAGCCAGCGTTCGTCGACCGAATAGCGGGAAAAGCCGCCGCCAAGATGGTCGAAAATGCCGCCCTCGCAGATGTGGTCGAGCGTGATCTCGACCGCGGCGAAGAAACGTGGTTGCCCGGTGCGCAGTCCGCCGCGCCACAAGAGTTCGAACAGCGCCGCCTGCGGGAATTTCGGCGCGCCGCGGGTGCCGCCGTTGACCGGATCGATGAGGCCGCCGAGCTGCAGCGCGACGTTGTCGAGTTCGGCGAGGCCGATCGTCGCCTTGCCGTCCGCCCGAGCCGCCTCCTTAAGCCGCTCCATCAGCGCCGCGCGGTTCCGCTCGATCTTCCGTGGCTCCTCGCGGAACAGCCGCGCCACTTCGAACAGTACATCGACGAAGGCGGGCGTGCCGTAGCGCGACGTCTTCGGGAAATAGGTGCCGCCCCAGATCGGCTCGCCGTCGGGCGTGAGGAACATGGTAAGCGGCCAGCCGCCCCGCTCGCCGAGATGATGCAGCGCCGCCATGTAGATCTGGTCGATGTCCGGGCGTTCCTCGCGGTCGACCTTGATGTTGACGAAGAGGTCGTTCATCACGCGCGCGGTGGCCTCGTCCTCGAAGCTCTCGTGCGCCATCACGTGGCACCAGTGACAGGCCGCGTAGCCGACCGAGAGCAGGATCGGCTTGCCGGTGCGCTTCGCCTCCGCCAAGGCTTCCGGCCCCCACGCCCACCAATCGACCGGATTGTTCTTGTGCTGGAGAAGATACGGGCTCGTCTCGCGCGCGAGGCGGTTTTGCTGCCCAGGTACGTGCGGGGGTGAGGTCATGAGCACGCCCTCGTCGGCTTAGGCAAGGCCACGCAAAGGTAGCGAGATTGGCTGCAAATCGATACGGAACGCGAGCCTGCCCCCACTGTCGCTTTCTTTCGCATCGGAATGTCTTTACGCCGATGCGCCGATTGGCTTCAACCACGCAGAATGCTGAGCCGCTCCACCATCTTCGCCCTCTCCTCCGGCCGCCCGCCGGCGGCGATTGCGGTGGTGCGCGTGTGCGGAGCAAACGCGGGCGGCGCGCTCACGAAGCTGATCGGCCGCGTGCCGCAGCCGCGCCAGGCGACGCTCGCGCGCGTGCACGATCCGCAAAGCGGCGATGTCATCGACGAGGCGCTGGCGCTCTGGTTTCCAGCGCCGCACAGCGAGACCGGCGAGGACATGGCCGAGCTGCAGCTGCACGGCGGCCATGCGATCATCGCCGCGGTGCTCGATGCGCTGGGCAGAATCGAGAACTGCCGGCCGGCCGAGCCCGGCGAGTTCACGCGCCGCGCCTTCGAGAACGGCCGGCTCGACCTCACTGCGGTCGAGGGCCTCGCCGACCTCATCGCCGCGGAGACGCCGGCGCAGCGCCGGCAAGCGTTCCGGCAGCTTAAGGGTTTGATCGGCGACCGGGCCGAGGCGTGGCGGCGAGCATTGATCGAAGCGCTGGCTCTAGTCGAGGCGCGCATCGACTTCGCCGACGAGGCCGACGTGCCCGAAGATCTCATTGCACCGGCGCTCACCGCAGCGAAGCGGCTGCGCGAGGAGATCGCAGCGGCGCTCGCCGACGGCGGACGCGGCGAACGGCTGCGCGATGGCCTCGTCGTCGCCATCGCCGGGCCGCCCAATTCCGGCAAATCGACGCTGCTCAATCGACTGGCGCGGCGCGAGGCGGCGATCGTCTCGCCCTATGCCGGCACCACGCGCGATGTCATCGAGGTGCATCTCGATCTCCGCGGCTATCCGGTGACGCTCGTCGATACCGCCGGTATCAGGGAGAGCGATGACCCGGTCGAGCTTGAGGGCATAAGGCGCGCCCGCGAGCGCGCCGCGGCCGCCGATCTGGTGCTCTGGGTCAGTGACGCATCGGCCGCTGGCACAGCCGCCGCGGAGGTTGGGCAATGCTCGGCCAGCTCGGATATGTGGGTTCTCAAAAACAAGATTGATCTGGCTGCAGACAGCCTGGCGGCAAAGAGTGAATGGCAATCCGGTGATAGCCGCGCCCCCGCCTTTGCGATTTCAGCAAAGACCGGAAAGGGAGTGGACGGCTTGGTGACGGCGCTTGCGGCCCACGCCCGGGATTATTTCTCCGGCGCTGAGCCGGCTATGGTCACGCGGTTGCGGCATCGGCGGGCGCTCGAGGAGACGGTGGCGGCGCTCGATCGCGCCATCGCCGACGGCAAGTCCGGACGCGAAGAACTGATCGCCGAGGAATTGCGCGCGGCCGCGACCATGCTCGGTCGGCTCACCGGCCGCGTCGATGTCGAAGACATTCTTGACGTCATCTTTCGCGATTTCTGCATCGGTAAATGATTGGTTAACGAACATGGTTAACGATCGGTTAACAGCCGCACCCGACCGGTTCTGTTTCACGTGAAACCTCCCCATATTCCGGGCGATTTTGACCGCCGATTCGGCCTTGGCTAAAACGACCGCGCCTTTTGGAGCATCGGAATGGATTTCGGCTTCGATGTGATCGTCGTCGGTGGCGGCCATGCCGGCTGCGAGGCCGCGGCCGCGGCCGCGCGGATGGGCGCGCGCACTGCGCTCGTGACGCATTCCTTCGCGACCATCGGCGCGATGTCCTGCAACCCCTCGATCGGCGGGCTCGGCAAGGGCCATCTCGTGCGCGAGATCGACGCTCTCGACGGGTTGATGGGCCGCGTGGCGGATGCGGGCGGCATCCAGTTCCGCATGCTCAACCGCCGCAAGGGATCGGCGGTGCGCGGACCGCGCGCGCAAGCCGACCGCAGGCTCTACGCCGCGGCCATGCTGGCGGCGATCCGGCTCCAGGCAAACCTCACGGTCATCGAGGGCGAGGTCGATGACCTCGTTGCCGCGGAGCGCGTGATCGGCGTGCGCCTGACGGATGGCCGCGCGTTCGGCGCGGCAGCCGTGGTGCTGACCACCGGCACGTTTCTGCGCGGCCTCATTCATATCGGCGAGCGGCAAATTCCGGCGGGCCGGGTCGGGGAGGCGCCGGCCGTGGGTCTCTCCCGCACGCTCGAGCGAACGGGCTTCGCGCTCGGGCGGCTCAAGACCGGCACGCCGCCGCGGCTCGACGGCAACACCATCGACTGGCCAGCGCTCGAGCGGCAGCCGGGCGACGAGCCGCCCGAGCCCTTTTCGGGGCTCACCGAGCGCATCACCAATCCGCAGGTGGAGTGCGCCATCACCCGCACCGTTTCCGCGACGCACGCCATCATTCGCAGCAACGTCCACCGCTCACCGATGTATTCGGGTCAGATCAGGAGCCGCGGCCCGCGCTATTGCCCCTCGATCGAGGACAAGATCGTGCGCTTCGGCGAACGCGACGGGCACCAGATTTTTCTCGAGCCCGAGGGACTGGATGACACGACCGTCTATCCCAACGGCATCTCGACATCACTGCCCGAAGACGTGCAGCTTGCGCTCGTTGCTTCCATTCCCGGTCTCGAGCGCGCGCGCGTCGTGCGGCCCGGTTATGCGATCGAATACGACCATGTCGATCCGCGCGAGTTGCGGCCTTCGCTGCAAGCGAAGCGTCTTCCGGGTCTCTTTCTCGCCGGGCAGATCAACGGCACGACCGGATATGAGGAAGCCGCGGCGCAGGGTCTCGTCGCCGGCCTCAACGCGGCCGCACGCGCGGCCGGCGGCGCGCCCGTCTTGTTCGATCGCGCCGAAGGCTATCTCGGGGTCATGATCGACGATCTGGTGACGCGCGGCGTCACCGAGCCGTACCGCATGTTTACATCGCGCGCCGAGTATCGACTGACGCTGCGGGCCGACAACGCCGATCAGCGGCTGACCGATAGGGGCCTTGCGCTCGGCTGCGTCGGCACCGAGCGCGCGCGGAAGCACCGGGTCAAGATGGCCGCGCTCGACGCGGCGCGCTCGATGGCGCGCGCGCTGACGCTGACCCCGAGCGAAGCCGCGGCGCACGGCCTTGCGCTGCGCAAGGACGGCCAGCGCCGCTCGGCCTTCGAGCTTTTGTCTTATCCGAATATCGGCGTCGGTGATCTCGCGCGCATCTGGCCGCGCTTCGCCGAGCTCGAGCCAAAAATTTCCGAGCAGCTCGAGATCGACGCGAAATACGCCGTCTATCTCAGCCGGCAGGCGGCCGATGTTGAATCCTATCGGCGTGACGAAAGCCTCGTGCTCGCCGACGACATCGACTATCTGGCGGTGCGCGGATTGTCGAACGAAGTGCGTCACAAGCTGCAAAGCCATCGGCCGCGCACGATCGGCCAGGCCGGCCGCATCGACGGCATTACGCCGGCGGCGCTGACGCTCTTGGCGGCGCACATACGCCGGCAGGGCGGCAAGCTCAGCCGCGGCGCGGCATGATTGCGTCGGGCGGGCGCCGCCGTCGTGGCGGGCAGGCGGGGCAGGGCAGTCGGGCTTCTTCGCGGGTCGCTTCCGAGCGGCCAAGTGACCTTGCGGCGGACCGCGCCCGCGCCCTGACGCTGACGCCCGTTTCACGTGAAACAATAGCCCGCCTCGACCGCTTCGTTGATCTTCTTGCCGTCTGGCAGCGGCGCATCAACCTGATCGCGCCGTCGACGGAATCGACACTGTGGACGCGCCATGTGGCCGATTCGCTGCAGCTTCTCGCGCTGGCGCCGCGGGCGCGAGAATGGGCCGATCTCGGCTCCGGCGCCGGCTTTCCCGGTCTGATCATTGCCTGCGCGCTGGCCGAGGCGCCCGGGGCGAGGGTGCACCTCGTCGAAAGCAACGCCAAAAAGGCGGCTTTTCTCCGTGAAGCCGTGCGGGCGACCGGGGCCCCCGCCATGGTCCATGCCGAAAGGATCGAGAATTTCGTTGAACACGCCCCGGAATCGATAGAAGTGGTGACCGCGCGGGCGCTCGCTCCGCTCGCCGAACTCCTGGCCGCCGCCTATCCGCTGTTGAAAAGGGGCGCTTGCGGTCTCTTTCCCAAGGGCCGAGACGCGGCGAGTGAATTGACCGAGGCTGCTAAAAATTGGAAGATTCGGTCGAATCTGGCGGTGAGTCGGACCGATCCGCAAGCTCGCATTGTGGTCGTGCGTGGTCTCGAACCGATATCTCGGCCCGCGCGTGGGGAGCGATTCGATTAACGTTGTCTTAACCTTGAACGAGGTGGAGTCGGCGGCGATGAGCGACGGGTCAACCTCGGCGCAATCGGCGGGCGCGGCAGACCTTGCCGCGCCGCAACACGACACGCAGCTCCGTCCGGCGGGATCGCCTCGCATTTTGGCCGTTGCCAACCAGAAGGGCGGCGTCGGCAAGACCACGACGGCGATCAACCTCGGCACGGCGCTGGCCGCGGTCGGGCAGGACGTTCTCATCATCGATCTCGACCCGCAGGGCAACGCCTCGACCGGTCTCGGCATCGACCGCCGCAACCGGCGGCACTCGACCTATGACGTTCTCATCGGCGAGGCGACGTTGCGCGACGCCATCGTCGCCACTGCGGTGCCGCGCCTGCATCTCGCGCCGTCGACGCTCGACCTTGCCGGTCTCGAGCTCGAGATCGGTCAAGCGCGCGACCGCGCGTTCCGCTTGCGCAACGCCCTCGCGCCGCTGACCGCGCAAGATCCCGGGCGCGCGAATTTCAGCTATGTGCTGGTCGATTGTCCGCCCTCGCTGAATCTCCTGACCGTCAACGCGATGGCGGCGGCGCACGCCATCCTGGTGCCGTTGCAGTGCGAGTTCTTCGCGCTCGAAGGACTGTCGCAATTGCTCAAGACCGTCGATTCGGTGCGCGAGCAGCTCAATCCCAGTCTCACCATCCACGGCGTCGTGCTGACGATGTACGATTCGCGCAACAACCTGTCGGGCCAGGTGGTCGCCGACGTGCGCGAATTCATGGGGAACAAAGTCTACGACACCATCATCCCGCGCAACGTGCGCGTGTCGGAAGCACCGTCCTACGGCAAGCCGGTTCTGGTCTACGATCTAAAATGCAGCGGCAGCGAAGCGTATCTGCGGCTCGCCACCGAGGTCATCCAGCGGGAAAAGGACATGTGCGCCGGATGAACAAGACAGTGGTCGCGGGGTGAGCGGCGCGTGAGGAAACAACAATTCGGATCGGGGGCATGATCGAGGATTCAGGAGAGACCGCGATGGCGGGGGAGGCGACACGGTCGCGACTGGGACGCGGTCTCGCCGCCTTGATCGGGGATGTTCGCGCCGAAACCACGCTCGAGCGCCCGCGCGGCCAGCGGCGGCTGCCGACCGCCGCGCTGCGGCCGAATGCGCGCAACCCGCGGCGCGTGTTCTCCAACAGCGAACTCGACGAGTTGGCCGCCTCGCTGCGCGAGCGCGGCATCATCCAGCCGATCGTGGTGCGGCCCGCGCGCGGCGTTGCCGACGACTATGAGATCATCGCCGGCGAGCGGCGCTGGCGCGCGGCGCAGCGCGCCAGCCTGCACGAGGTTCCCGTTGTCGTCATCGAGGCGACCGACGCCGAGGCGCTGCAGCTTGCGATCATCGAGAACGTGCAGCGCGCCGATCTCAATCCGCTGGAAGAAGCGGAAGGCTACCGCTCGCTGATCGACGAGTTCGGCAACAGCCAGGAGGAGATCGCGCGCATCGTCGGCAAGAGCCGCAGTTATGTCGCCAACACGCTGCGGCTGCTCAAGCTCTCCGATGCGGTGAAGGCCTACATTCACAGCGGCAAGCTCAGCGCCGGACACGCCCGCATGCTGGTCGGCGAGCCCAATGCCGACGCGCTTGCGGAGGAAATCGTCGCCCGCGAGCTCAACGTGCGCCAGGTGGAGGCGATGGCGCGCGAACGCGCGCACGGGCGGAAAGGCGCGCGCGGTCGCAGGTTGCGGGCATCAACCAAGAGCGCAGACACGCTGGCGCTGGAGAAGCGCCTCGCCGACACGCTCGGGCTCACCGTCAGCATCGATCAACGCCGTGGCGGCGGCGTGCTCAGCGTCCGCTACCGCAGCCTCGACCAGCTCGACGATTTGGTGCGCCGTCTGGAGGAGTGCCGCTGAGGCCGAGGCGCCGTCGCCCTTCGCGGCTCGACGAGCCGCCTATTGTTGTATCTGTCGTACTGCGTGTGATGGTCGTTTGGCGATTGCAACCGGAGGTTTAAAGCTCCGGTAAGCCGACACTACTCCGCCGCCGTTCTTCCCACGCCGGCGCTGTTCGCCCCGAAGCGCCGCTCGATGTAATCGACGACGATTTTCTGAAAGTCGGCGGCGAGCGTGGGGCCGCGCAGCGTCATCGCCTTCTTGCCGTCGATGAACACCGGCGCGGTCGGCTGCTCGCCGGTGCCGGGAAGCGAGATGCCGATGTCGGCGTGTTTCGACTCGCCCGGTCCGTTGACGATGCAGCCCATCACCGCAACGTTGAGGCCCTCGACGCCGGGATAACGCGTCTTCCATTCCGGCATCGAGTCGCGGATGAATTTTTGGATGTTGGCGGCGAGCTCCTGGAACGTCGTCGAGGTGGTGCGGCCGCAGCCGGGGCAGGCGGCGACCAGCGGCACGAAGGTGCGCAGCCCGAGCGTCTGCAACAGCTCCTGCGCGACTTGGACTTCCAGCGTGCGGTCGCCCTTGGGCTCGGGCGTCAGCGAGATGCGGATCGTGTCGCCGATCCCTTGTTGCAGCAATACGCCCATTGCCGCGGACGAGGCGACGATGCCTTTCGAGCCCATGCCGGCCTCGGTGAGCCCGAGATGCAGCGCATAGTCGGAGCGCCGGGCGAGTTCGCCGTAGACCGCGATCAGATCCTGCACGGCGGAGACCTTGGCCGAGATGACGATCTTCGAGCGCGGCAGGCCGATGTCTTCGGCGCGTGCGGCGGACAACAGCGCCGATTGCACCATGGCCTCGCGGGTCACGTCGCGGGCGTCGACCGGATGGTTCGAGCGCGCGTTCTCGTCCATCAGATGCGTGAGCAGCTCCTGATCGAGCGAGCCCCAATTGGCGCCGATGCGCACCGGCTTGCCGTGGCGGATCGCGGTTTCGACGATGGCGGAGAACTGACGGTCCTTCTTTTCCTTGAAGCCGACATTGCCGGGATTGATGCGGTACTTGTCGAGCGCCTCGGCGCAGCCGGGATGATCGGCCAGGAGCTTGTGGCCGATGTAATGGAAATCGCCGACCAGCGGCACATCAACATTCATGCGCTCGAGCCGCTCCTTGATGTGCGGCACCGCGGCGGCCGCCTCGTCGCGGTCGACCGTTACGCGCACGATTTCCGAGCCGGCGCGCGCTAGCGCCGCGACCTGGTTCGCCGTCGCTTCGGCGTCGGCGGTGTCGGTATTGGTCATCGATTGCACCACGACCGGTGCGCCGCCGCCGACCGTGACGTTGCCCACCCTCACGGCAACGCTTCGATGCCGTTCAGCCGGGCCGGAAAATTCCATCATCGGGTAGTCCTTGTTCCATTTCTCCCCGTCCGGGAGGGGGAGGGACAGCAGGGATATAGCCTCATCGCGGCCGGTTTACGAGGACCAGGCCCGCGGCGACCAGCACCACCGCCAAGGCGAAGGGCGGGGTCAAAGGCTCGTCGAGGACCAGGCGGCCGGCGGCAACGCCGAACAACGGGGTCAGGAAGGTGAATGCCGACAGCCTAGCAGCCGAATAGCGCACGATGAGCGCGAACCACACCACATAGGTGATGCTCACCACCCAGACGGTCTGGTAGGCGACGGCGCCGAGTGCGAGCGCCGAGGGCACCGCGTCGATGCGTTCGCCGAATACCAGCGCGGCGACGGCAAGGAGCGGCGCCGAGACCACGAGCTGGTAGAGCATGGTCTTCTCGGCGCTGACGCGGTTGAGCGCGCTCGCCTTGATGACCAGCGTCGTCGCCGCCCAGGCCAAGGCGGCGCCGAGGATCATGACGTCGCCGAGCGTCTGCCGCGGATCGGCGGCCGGCGTCGGCAGGCCGAAGGCGATGACGATGCCGAAAAACGACAGCAACAGCCCGAACCATTGCGACAAATGAAAATGATCGCCGGGGATCAGCCAGCGCGAGCCGATCACGACGAAGAACGGGGCGGTGTAGAGGAACAGCACGGCGCGCGTCGCCGTGGTGAAGACAAGCCCGCGATAGATCAACAAAAACTCGACGGCGAACATTGCGCCGGTGGCGAGGCCCGCCGGCAGCGTTCCGTCGCGCTTGAACAAGGCGATCCCGCGCAGCCGCGTCCACGCCGCAACAAGGAACGCCGCGACGAGCGAACGGACCGCCGATTGGATGAGCGGCGGAATGTCGTGGATCGCGAGCTTGACCGCGACCTGATTGAACCCCCAGCTCAGGCAAAGCACGAGGGTAAGCGCAATCGCGAACGCGTCGAGCGGGCGGGATTGTGGGGAATGCGGTACCAAGGTTGAGTTCAATTCCAACGCATCAACGACGAGCGCGAGCGTGACGCCGGCTTGAGCGCAATCGCGTCAGGTTGATCGATTGCGCTCCATTTCTTGGTGGAGTGATCTTTTCGCAAAACCGGCTTTCCACTTTTCCGGATCATGCTCTAAGACCGGCGACGACGAAAAAACAAGCCGTCATCGTTCGCGGCAATGCGAGCAGATTCCGGCGATCTCGATCACCGGACTTTTCGGCACAAAACCCGCCGCCCGCGACGATACCTTGAGGGTTTCCGCCACATTGCCGCCCGGCGCCTCGCCGACCGCGCCGCAGCGCTCGCAGATTAGGAACACGACCAGGTCGTCGCCGTGATCGTGCACGCAGGCCACGAACGCATTGCGGCTCTCGATGCGATGGACGAGACCGTTGTCGCGCAGAAAATCGAGCGCGCGATAGACTGTGATCGGCGCCGGGCGGCCGTTGTCGGCCAATCGCTCCATGATTTCGTAGGCGCCGAGCGGCCGGTGGCTCGCGAGCAGCGCTTCGAGCACTTGGCGACGCATCGGCGTCAGCCGCTTCGCGCGTGCTGCACACAACTCTTCCGCATGCGCAATGGCGTCGCTCGCGCAGCGCCCATGGTCGTGGTCGGGCGCGGGAAAGATTGCGTGCGGCATCCTCATGTCCTTCGCCGGCATGTCCTTCGGCAGCAAACTGCCCAACTCATGCCCGAACCGGGCGTGAGCCGAAAGCTTTCTGCTGCCAGTGTAACGTTTTCGAGCCGAATCGCGAAAACGTGACGAGACCCCCGATTTTTATGTTGCGCCGCAGCAAAAAGCATCCCACATTGCCGGTGATCCACCGAACAGTGTAGCGGCAGCGGGGTTTTTCCGCGCTGCGCCGTCTTGAATTGGGGATTGCCATGTTGAAGGGAAAGACCGCGCTCGTAACCGGCTCGACGTCGGGCATCGGCCTCGCCATTGCTCGCGCGCTCGCGGCGCAGGGCGCCAACGTCACCATCAACGGCTTCGGCGACAAGGCTGCGATCGAAAACGAGCGCAGCGGAATCGAGAAGCAATTCGGCGTCAAAGCGATTTATTCGGCCGCGGACATGACCAAGCCGGCCGAGATCGCCGGCATGGTGCGCACGACCGAGCAGACCTTCGGCTCGCTCGACGTGCTCGTCAACAATGCTGGCATTCAGCACGTTGCGCCGATCGAGGAATTCCCGATCGAAAAATGGGACCAGATCATCGCGATCAATCTTTCGTCGGCGTTCCACACGATCCGCGCCGCGGTGCCGGGCATGAAGGCGCGCAAATGGGGCCGCATCATCAACACTGCCTCGGCGCACTCGCTGGTCGCTTCGCCGTTCAAGGCCGCCTATGTCTCCGCCAAGCACGGGCTTGCCGGATTGACCAAGACGGTCGCGCTCGAACTGGCGACGTTCGGCGTCACGGCGAACTGCATTAGCCCCGGCTATGTATGGACGCCGCTGGTCGAGAAGCAGATTCCCGACACGATGAAGGCGCGCGGGCTGACCGAGGAACAAGTCAAGCGCGACGTGCTGTTGGCCGCGCAGCCGACCAAGGAATTCGTCACCGTCGATGAGGTGGCCGCGCTCGTTGTCTATCTTTGCTCCGATGCGGCGAAAGCGATCACCGGCGCCAATCTTCCGATCGACGGCGGCTGGACGGCGGAGTGAGAGTGTCATTGCGGAACCGAGCAGCGCGTCGCTGCGTCGGCAAATTTGGCGCTCGATCACGACACCCGGCGGCGACTTATGAAAAACCTTCTCGGCGCGCTCTTGCCCGGTCGGGCGGCGGACGTGCGAGGCGCGCAAAAGACCAAGCGGATCAACCTCGCCTTGCAGGGCGGCGGCGCGCACGGCGCATTCACCTGGGGCGTGCTGGAGCATCTCCTGGGCGATGATCGGCTCAGTGTCGAAGGCATTTCCGGCACGTCCGCAGGCGCGGTCAATGCGGTGGTGCTCGCCGACGGCTTGGCGCGCGGCGGGCGCGCGGAAGCGCAAAAACGGCTCGCCGATTTCTGGCACGCGGTCTCGAGTAGCGGCAACCTGCCGGCACTGCAACGCGCGGTGATGGAACGGCTGTTATCGTTCACGCCGCTCGAGGGCACGCCGGTCCAGGCCTGGCTTGACTCGGTGTCGCGGTATTTTTCGCCCTATGACGTCAACCCGCTCAACATCAACCCGCTCAAGGATCTGATCGAGCGCTTCGTCGACTTTGCGGCGGTGCGCGGCTGTTCTGAGCTGCAAATCTTCATTTCCGCGACCAATGTGCAGACCGGCCGCGTGCACGTCTTTTCGCGCGAGAAGATCACGGTCGACGCGGTGATGGCGTCGGCCTGTCTGCCGCTCCTGTTTCGCGCGGTCGAGATCGACGGGGTGCCCTACTGGGACGGCGGCTATCTCGGCAACCCGGTGATTTTCCCGTTTTTCGGCGCCACCAAGACCGAGGACGTGCTGGTCGTGCAGATCAATCCGCTGGTGCGCAAAAGGACGCCGACCTCCGCCAGCGAGATCATGAACCGCATCAACGAGATCACCTTCAATTCTTCGCTCATGGCCGAATACCGCGCCATCGGATTCGTCGCCCGCCTGATCGATCAAGGCCGGTTGCAGCGCGGCAGCGGACCCGGCCACTACCGGCGGGTCAATGTTCACCGCATCGTGCTCGACCCGTTCGGTACCCAATTCGATTCATCCAGCAAGCTCTCGACGGACTATGATTTCTTCGAGCTTTTGCGCGTCAACGGCCGGCGCGCCGCCCGGCGCTTCCTCGACGAACATTTCGACGATATCGGGGTGAGGAGCACGGTCGATTTGCAGGCCGAAGCGCAGGGCGAATGGGCATGATCGAGCATGATCCGGAAAAGTGGAAGCCGGTTTTCCGAAAAGATCATGCTCCACTAAGGAGAAAATAGAGCGCGATCGATTCAACCTGAAGCGATCACGCTCTATCTCAAGGCCATGGCAGACACCAAGCCGTTGCTCACCACCGAAATCGGCTCCGCCAGGCTCGAAATCCGCGTAGCCGACATCACCACGCTGGCGCTTGACGCCATCGTCAATGCCGCGAACCGGACGCTGCTCGGCGGCGGCGGCGTCGACGGCGCGATTCATCGCGCCGCGGGACCGGAACTGCTCGCCGAATGTCGGACGCTCGGCGGCTGCGAAACCGGCGGAGCAAAAATCACGCGCGGTTATCGGCTGCTGGCCAAGCACGTGATCCATGCGGTCGGCCCGGTGTGGAGCGGGGGCGGCTACGGCGAAGAGGAACTGCTGGCGTCCTGCTACCGCACCGCGCTCGATCTTGCCGCCGCGCATCGACTTGCCTCGATCGCGTTTCCGGCGATCTCGACCGGCGTCTATCGCTTCCCGGCCAACCGGGCCTCCCGCATCGCCGTGGGCACCGTCGCTTCCGAACTCGCGGCGGCCTCCCGCGGGATCGACCGCGTCGTTTTTTGCTGCTTCGCACAGGAAGCGGCCGACCACCACATCGCCGCTGTCGTCGAGCTGGGGCTGGCCTAAGGCGCCTATTCCGCTCCCCGCGGTCGATGCCCTACTCCCCGGCGGCAGCGGCTTCGCGTTCGCGCGCCTCCGCGGCTTCGGCCTTCTGCTTCGCTTCGAGGTCCTCGCCGGTCTGCTGATCGACGACCTTCATCGACAGCCGCACCTTGCCGCGCTCGTCGAAGCCGAGGAGCTTGACCTTCACCTTGTCGCCTTCCTTGACGACATCGGTCGTCTTCTGCACCCGGCGCGGCGCCAGCTGGCTGATATGGACGAGCCCGTCCTTGGCGCCGAAGAAGTTCACGAAGGCGCCGAAATCCATGACCTTGACGACGGTGCCATCGTAGATGTGGCCGACCTCGGGCTCCGAAGTGATCGACTTGATCCAGTTGAGCGCCGCCTTGATCGATTCGGCTTTGGCCGAGGCGACTTTCACGGTGCCGTCGTCGGAGATATCGATCCTGGCTCCGGTCTTCTCCACGATCTCGCGGATCACCTTGCCGCCCGAGCCGATCACCTCGCGGATCTTGTCGACCGGGATCGTGAATACCTCGATGCGCGGCGCATGCTCGCCCAGCTCGGCGCGGTGCTGGGTGATCGCCTTGCCCATCTCGCCGAGGATGTGCATGCGGCCGTCCTTGGCCTGGCCGAGCGCGATGCGCATGATCTCTTCGGTGATGCCGGAAATCTTGATGTCCATCTGCAGCGAGGTGACGCCGCGCTCGGTGCCGGCGACCTTGAAATCCATGTCGCCGAGATGATCCTCGTCGCCGAGGATGTCGGAGAGGACCGCGAAACGCTCCTCCTCCTTGATCAGGCCCATGGCGATGCCCGCGGTCGGCCGTTTCAGCGGCACGCCGGCATCCATGAGCGCGAGCGAGGTGCCGCACACCGTCGCCATCGAGGACGAGCCGTTCGATTCCATGATCTCGGAGACGATGCGGATGGTGTAGGGGAACTCGGTATGGCCCGGCAGCACCGGATGGATCGCGCGCCACGCGAGCTTGCCGTGGCCGACCTCGCGCCGGCCCGGCGCGCCGAGACGGCCGGTCTCGCCGACCGAGAAGGGAGGGAAATTGTAGTGCAGCAGAAACGTTTCCTTGTAGGTGCCCTGCAAGGCGTCGACGTATTGCTCGTCCTCGCCGGTTCCGAGCGTCGCCACCACCAGGGCCTGCGTCTCGCCGCGCGTGAACAGCGCCGAGCCGTGGGTGCGCGGCAGCACGCCGACCTCGCAGACGATCGGACGGACCGTCTTCACGTCGCGGCCGTCGATGCGCGCGCCGGTATCGAGAATATTCCAGCGCACGATCTTGGCCTCGAGTTCCTTGAACACATCGGCGACCTGCAGCTTCGGATATTTCGAGTTTTCGGCGTCCTCGGCGCAGAAATGGCCGAGCACGCGTTCTTTCTCGGCGTCGATCGCTTGGTGGCGCTGCATCTTGTCGGCGACCGCATAGGCGGCGCGCAGGTCCTTTTCGATCAGGCCGCGCATCTCGTCTTCGAGCGCCGCATTGTCCGGCAGATTGACTTCGCGTGGCTCCTTCGCCGCCTTCTCGGCGAGCTTGATGATCGCGTCGATCACCGGCTGGAAGTGGCGATGCCCGAACATCACGGCGCCGAGCATCACCTCCTCGGTCAGCTCCTTCGCTTCCGATTCGACCATCAGCACCGCGTCCTGGGTTCCGGCGACGACGAGGTCGAGCTGGCTTTCCGCCATCTCATCGATCTGCGGGTTGAGCACGTATTCGTTGTTGATGAAACCGACGCGGGCGGCGCCGATCGGACCCATGAACGGCGCGCCCGACAGGGTCAGCGCCGCGGAGGCAGCGACCATGGCTACGATGTCGGGATCGTTCTCCAGATCATGCGACAGCACGGTCACGATCACCTGCGTGTCGCAGCGCCAGCCCGCGGCGAACAATGGGCGCACCGGCCGATCGATCAGGCGGGAGACCAGCGTCTCCTTCTCCGTCGGGCGGCCTTCGCGCTTGAAGTAGCCGCCGGGAATGCGGCCGGCAGCGTAATACTTCTCCTGGTAATTGCAGGTCAGCGGCAGGAAGTCGATGCCTTCCTTCGGCTCCTTGGCGGCGACGACGGTGGCGATAACGGTGGTGTCGCCGTAGGAGGCGAGAACGGCGCCGTCGGCCTGGCGGGCGAGTCTGCCGGTTTCGAGCGTGAGTTGGCGGCCGCCCCAGTCAAGTTGCACACGATGAATGTCGAACATTGCGATTGTCTCTCATGGTTTTCGCGGAGATGCGAAAGCCATAAGCAAGACGGCGAGACGCTGTCGGTGCAGCACCGCTGCCAAGCCTGTCAGCGTCCGGCGATCCTGCCATGGCCTTCGGATCCTCCTGTGATACGGACGGGCAGTGGCCCGTCGCTGTGGTTGGCAGCGTCGCTGCCGGAAGTGCGCGGGCGCCTAAAGCGCTCCGCCACGACACGCGCGGGTCATCCCCGCGCGCAAACTTTCAACGGCGGATTCCCAGCCGTTCAATCAACTCCTTATAACGTCCTTCGTTGGCATGCCGAAGGTAGTCGAGAATCTGACGCCGCTGCGAGACGAGCTTGAGCAGCCCGCGCCGCGAATGGTTGTCCTTGATGTGGGTCTTGAAGTGTTCGGTCAGGTTGTTGATCCGCTCCGAGAGCAAGGCAACCTGGACTTCAGGCGAACCCGTGTCGCCGGACTTGACGCCATACGTCTTGATCAGTTCCGCTTTGCGTGCGGTCGTAATCGACATCGTCACCAACCTTCTCGTCCGCCGGCACGAGCTGTGATGCCGGTCAAATTGAACACGCGCCGAGGCACGATCTCGCCGCGGTCGACCTCGGCAATGGCCACGAGTTGACCGCCGCACGCGACCTGCGCCATGCCGCGGAGGACGGCCGCATCCCGTCCGCGCAACAATACGGCTTGGCCTCGGTGGAGCCGTGCCGCGTCTGCCGGGCTCACGGCCAGCGCCGGGATGTCGTCCAGCGCGGTCTCGACCGGCAGCAGCATAGCGGCGAGGGTCCCCTCGCCGGCGGCCGCTCTATGGCATAAAGATTCGAGCCGTTCCAGCGAAATCATGTCAGGCTCGCCGAACGGCCCGACCCGGCTCCGGCGCAGGGCGCAAACATGGCCGAGCGCGCCGAGCGTGCGGCCGAGATCGCGGGCGAGTGCGCGGACATAGGTGCCCTTTCCGCATTCGGCCGCGAAAACGGCATGATCGGCGTCCGGGGTCTCGACGAGTTCGAGCCGGTGTATCGTCACCGCGCGCGGCGCGATCTCGACCGTTTCGCCTTCGCGCGCGAGATCGTAGGCGCGCTCACCCGCGATCTTCACGGCGGAAAATCGCGGCGGCACCTGCTCGATCGTCCCGGTAAAGCGCGGCAGCACCGCTTGGATCGCCGCCGGTTGGGGACGGATTTCGCTCCGCGCCACGACGCGGCCTTCGGCATCGTCGGTGTCGCGCTCCTCGCCCCAGCGCACGGTAAAGATGTAAGTCTTACGGCCGTCGACAACGAACGGCACGGTCTTGGTCGCTTCGCCGAGCGCGATCGGCAAGCATCCGGATGCCAACGGATCGAGCGTGCCGGCGTGCCCGGCGCGCTTGGCCGTGAACAGATGCTTGATCACTGATACGGCGTGCGTCGAAGTCATGCCGACCGGCTTGTCGAGCACGACCCAGCCATGCACGTCGCGCTTTTGTCTTTTCGGTCGCGGGCCCCGCGCGGACTGATCCGCATCCCCTCGAGGCGGAGGGTTGGAAATAGCGGCGCGGGCGTGCGCCGCCGCGTCGCAATGATCCTCGCCAACGACCCTGCCCGTCCGGGGAAAGGCATCGCCCTGCAAGCCGTCGCTCTGTGAAACGCGCCGAGGGTCGTTCATTTATTGGTCTTTCTCGTCGCCAAGATCGCGTCGGACCAAAGGGGTTCGCAACAGCCTTTCGATGCGCTCCGCTTCGTCGAACCGCTCGTCGATGCGAAAGCGAATGTCGGGAGCAAATTTCAGGTTGACCCGGCGCGCGATCTCGCCGCGCATATAGCGTTTGTTGCGCTCAAGCGCCGCGAGTACGTCTTCTTCGTCGCGGCCGCCGAGCGGCATGATGTAGATCGTCGCCAGCCGCAGATCGGCGCTCATGCGCACCTCCGGGACCGTGATCATGTGCGCCTCGATGACCGGATCATGCACGTTGCCGCGCGAAAGCATGTCGGCGAGCTCGTGGCGGATCAATTCGCCGACGCGCAGCTGGCGCTGCGAGCCGCCTGCGGAATGATCGCGATGTTGATGACGGGCCATCTTCTTTTCTGTCTTCGTCATGCCCGGGCTCGGCCCGGGCATCCGTCTTGCTTTTGACTATCGGGTTGGCGGCATGGATTGCCGGATGGATTGCCGGGTCACGTGCGAGACGGCGGCAGCGGTTGAGTCTTGAACTCACAGCGTCCGCTGCACGCTTTCTACCCGGTAGCATTCGATGACGTCGCCGACCTTCATGTCTTGATAGTTCTCGAAGGCCATGCCGCATTCCTGGCCGGCGACGACTTCGCGTGCGTCGTCCTTGAAGCGCTTGAGCTGCGACAGCTTGCCCTGATGGACCACCACGTTGTCGCGAATGAGCCGGACATTGGCGCCGCGCTCGACGACGCCGTCGGTGACGCGGCAGCCGGCCACGTTGCCGACCTTCGAGACCTTGAAGATTTCCAGAATGGTGGCGTTGCCGAGCATGGTCTCGCGCAGCGTCGGCGCCAGCAGGCCCGACATCGCCTTCTTCACGTCGTCGACCAGGTCGTAGATGATGTTGTAATAGCGAATTTCGACGCCGGCGCGCTCAGCGGCCTCGCGCGCTTCCTTGTGGGCGCGAACATCGAAGCCGATGATGGCCGCGCCCGAGGCTTCCGCGAGCGTCACGTCGGATTCGGTGATGCCGCCGACGCCGGCGAAGATGACACGCGCGGCCACTTCCTCGGTCGAGAGTTTCTCCAGCGCGCCGACGATCGCCTCGATCGAGCCCTGCACGTCGGCCTTGATCACCAGCGGAAACTCCTTGCGGCCGGCGGTCTTGAGCTGATTCATCATCTGCTCGAGCGAGCCGCGCATGCCGGTCTGCCGCGCCGCCATCTTTTCCCGCTTTTGCCGGGCGCGATAGTCGGTGATCTCCCGCGCTCGCGCCTCCGACTGCAGGACGGCGAACCGGTCGCCCGCTTCCGGCGTGCCGTTGAAGCCCAGCACCTCGACCGGCATCGAGGGGCCGGCGGCCACGACGGAATGGCCGCTGTCCGACATGAGCGCGCGCACGCGGCCCCATTCAGTGCCGGCGACGATGATGTCGCCGGGCTTGAGCGTACCGCGCTGCACCAGCACGGTCGCCACCGGCCCGCGTCCGCGATCGAGCCGCGCCTCGATCACGGTGCCCTCGGCCGGACGGTTGGGGTTCGCTTTCAGCTCGAGAACTTCGGCTTGAAGCGCGATCGTGTCGAGCAGCCTGTCGAGATTGATCTTTTGCTTCGCCGAAACTTCGATCTCGAGGACGTCGCCGCCGAGTGATTCGACCTGGATGCCGTGCTGCAGCAATTCCGTGCGCACGCGCTCGGGCTTGGCGTCGGGCTTGTCGATCTTGTTGATGGCGACGATGATCGGCACCTTCGCCGCCTGGGCGTGGTGGATGGCCTCCACGGTCTGCGGCATGACGCCGTCGTCGGCGGCGACCACGAGCACCACGATGTCCGTGACTTTGGCGCCGCGGGCGCGCATGGCGGTGAAGGCGGCGTGGCCGGGCGTGTCGATGAAGGTGACGCGGCCGCCCGACGGCGAGGTGACCTGATAGGCGCCGATATGCTGCGTGATGCCGCCGGCCTCGGCGGCCGCGACATCGGTCGAGCGGATGGCATCGAGCAGCGACGTCTTGCCGTGATCGACGTGGCCCATGATGGTGACGACCGGCGCGCGGGGCTGCAGGCTCGCCGGATCGTCGGCGGTGTCGAACATGCCCTCTTCAACGTCGGCTTCGGCGACCCGGCGCACGGTGTGGCCGAGCTCCTCGGCGATGAGCTGAGCGGTGTCGGCGTCGATCGTATCGGTGATCTTTGCCATATGGCCCTGCTTCATCAGCAGCCGCACAACATCGACGGCCCGCTCGGCCATGCGATTGGCCAGCTCCTGGATCGTGATCGTCTCCGGGACGGTCACTTCGCGGGCGATCTTTTCTTTCGGCTCGCTGTCGCGGTGACCGCTCATCCGCTGGACGCGGCGGCGGAACGCGGCGACCGAGCGCTCGCGCTCCTCGTCGGCGGAAAGGGCGGTGACAACGGTGAGCCGGCCACGACGTCTTTCGCCGCCGCTTCGGGTCGGTTTGGGCGCGGGCGCCGGCCGCGCCGCGGCGCTTCCGCGACGCACGCTGCGCGGCGCCTCCTCCTCGTCGGCCTCGAGCGCCAAGCGTCCGGCGCCAGCCTTCGCTGTTACGGTGTCCGCGCCGAAGCGCTTCTTGGCGACTTCGTCGGCCTTGCGCTTGGTTTCCTCGTCGTGCTTGCGGCGCTCCTCTTCATCGCGCTTGCGAGCTTCCGCTTTCATCCGCTCGGCGCGGTCCGCCTCTTCGCGCGTGTGGCGAATGCGCGCTTCTTCCTCGGCGATCCTGCGCTCTTCCGCCTCGCGCAGGCGAGCGTCGGCGAGCGCGTGGGCGCGGGCGCTGCGCTCCTCTTCCGTCAAGGTGCGCAGCACCACACCGGACGGCTTGGGCGCGACGGCAGGAGCGGGCGGCGCCGGTGCGGCCGATGGCGCCGCGGCGGCGCGCTTCGGCGCTGCGGCGCGATCGGCGCGGGCGACAGTCTCCGGCTTGGCCTCGCCCGGACCGACGCGGCGCTTGACCTTCTCGACGACGACCGCCTTGCTGCGACCATGGCTGAAGCTTTGGCGCACGACGCCCTGCTCGACGCCGCCGCGTTTGAGGGTCAGCGTCTTCGTCGAACTTACGCTCAGCTTTTCGCTGCTATTCTTGGTCGTCTCGGTCATACGCATCGTGTCCTCGGCCGGCTCAAGTTCGGCGCCGTCTCTCCGGCCTTATCGTGCTGATCGCCGGTGCGAAACCGTTCAAGGCGCCGCCAACGCGCCAAAACGGTCTCGCTCACAGGTCCGGCGAGCAGGGCTGCATGTATCACATTTGGGCGGTTTAGTGCCAAATCCAATTGCGCCGAGGTCAGGAACCCGATCACCGCGGGCGCTCCGTCCGACCATCGGCGGCGCAAGACGGCGCCCAGCTTGCGGATTCCCTCGGACGAGGCCTCGGCCGCGTGCAGCAGCGCGACGACGTCCTCGTGTTCCAGCGCCGCTTCCGCCTTGGCGAAGCCGGCGGCGACCAGCCCGGCCTTCCCGGCCACGGCGAGCGCGTCGAGCACGGCACGTTCAAGCAATTGCTCGGTACGGGCGACGAGGTTGGCCGGCAGGCGAACCTCGCGTTTGAAGCCGCGCGTGAATGCCTTGCGCCGGATCGCCTCGCCCAGAGCGTCGTGCGTCGCGGTCACCCAAATGCCTCGGCCGGGCAGGTTGCGCTTGAGATCCGGCACCGCCTCCCCCTCCGGACCGATGACGAACCGGATCAAGTCGGAGACCGGTCGCACCGTGCGCGTGGCAACGCACAGCCGCTCGCGTTCGCGGGCGCTTGGCCCGGTATCGAGTTCAACGCCGACTGCAGTGTCCTGAGCGGTCACGGGCCCGTTCGCTCCATCAGGCCTGCGCCTCGGGGAGCGGGGCCTCTTCAGCGGGCGCGGGAGCGAGATCGGCCTCCGCGACCCAACCCGCTTTCAGCCGCGCCTGCATGACCAGCGCTTCCGCCTCCTCGCGCGAAATATCGAAGCCATCGAGAATGCCGGTCTCGCGGACGGTCTCGCCGTCCTTGCGTTCGGTCCAGCCGGCGAGATCGTCGGTCGCGCAGCCGGCAAGGTCCTCGACCGTCTTGATGCCGTTCTCGCCGAAGCGGACCAGCATGGCGGTGGTGACGCCCGGCACCTCCTTGAGCGCGTCCTCGACGCCGAGCGCTTGGCGTTTGGCGTCCAGTTCAGCCTCGATCTTGGCGAGGTAATCGCGAGCGCGGGTCTGCAGCTCCTGCGCGGTCTCCTCGTCGAAGCCTTCGATGCCGGCGATCTCCTTGGCGTCCACCAAAGCGAGTTCCTCCACCGAGTTGAAACCCTCCGAGGCCAGCAATTGTCCGATCACTTCATCGACATTGAGCGCATCGATGAAGATGCGCGTGCGGTTCTCGAATTCGGCCTGGCGGCGTTCCGATTCTTCCTGCTCGGTCAGGATGTCGATGTCCCAGCCGGTGAGCTGCGAGGCGAGTCGCACGTTCTGGCCGCGTCGTCCGATGGCGAGCGATAGCTGCTGATCGGGGACCACCACCTCGATGCGCTCGCGTTCCTCGTCGAGCACCACCTTGGCGACCTCGGCCGGCGCCAGCGCGTTGACGACGAAGGTGGCGATATCGTGCGACCACGGGATGATATCGATCTTCTCGCCTTGCAGCTCGTTGACCACCGCTTGCACGCGCGAGCCGCGCATGCCGACGCAGGCGCCGACCGGATCGACCGAGGAGTCGCGCGAGACGACCGCGATCTTGGCGCGCGAGCCGGGGTCGCGCGCGACCGCCTTCACCTCGACGATGCCGTCGTAAATTTCCGGTACTTCCTGCGCGAACAGTTTTGCCATGAATTGCGGGTGCGTGCGCGAGAGGAAGATCTGCGGCCCGCGCTGCTCGCGGCGCACGTCGTAGATGTAGGCGCGGACGCGGTCGCCGTTGCGGAAAACCTCGCGCGGCAACATCTCGTCGCGGCGCACGATCGCCTCGCCGCGGCCGAGATCGACCACGACGTTGCCGTACTCGACCCGCTTGACGATGCCGTTGACGATGTCGCCGATCCGGTCCTTGTATTCTTCATACTGGCGGTCGCGTTCGGCCTCGCGCACCTTCTGCACGATCACTTGCTTTGCCGATTGCGCGGCGATCCGCCCATATTCGAGCGGCGGCAGCGGGTCGGCGATGGTATCTCCGATTTGCGCGGCGGGATGCCGCCGGCGTGCGTCATCGAGGCTGATCTGGGATGCCGGATTTTCCACGGTCTCCACCACCAGCATGTGCCGGGACAGGTGGAGTTCGCCGCTTTTCGGATCGATCTCGGCACGGACCTCGGTCTCGCTGCCATAGCGAGAGCGGGCGGCCTTGGCGATCGCGTCCTCCATGGCGCCGAGCACGATCTTGCGATCGATCGCTTTTTCTCGGGCGACCGCGTCCGCGATCTGCAACAGTTCCAGTTTATTGGCGCTTACCGTCGCCATGATTCAGTCTCCCTTTGCGCCGGCTAGCGCGCCGGGCCGGCGCTGGCTCGAGTCGACCTGCTCCGGTTGCCGCGGCTCCGGCGGGTTGTTTTCTTGTGCCCGGGCCGCGCGTTCTTCCTGCTTGTTCCGCCGCAACGATTCGGAAATGAGCGCGTCGGTGAGGACAAGCCTAGCTTCCATCACCTCATCGATCCGCAACAAGATTTCCGCATCCTCGCCGGCGGCGTCGCGGCGGATGCGCACGCACTCGCCGTCGGTGCCGAGGAGTTCGCCGCGGAAGCGTCGGCGGCCGTCGATTGGCGCCTGCATCTCCACCTGGGCGATGTGCCCGGCATAGCGGTCGAAATCCGAGCGCCGCACCAGCGGCCGGTCGATGCCCGGCGAAGAGATCTCCAGCCGATACGGACCATCGATCGGGTCGGCGACATCGAGCACCGGCGACAGCGCCCGCGAGGCGGTTTCACAATCCTCGATGGTCATGGTGCCATCCGGCCGCTCGGCCATGATCTGCACCGTGCAACCGGCGGAACCGGACACGCGCACGCGCACCAGTCGATAGCCGAGCGCGGCCAGCATCGGCTCGACGATTGCAGCGACGCGCGCCGCGCGCCCCGGCTCGGTGATGAGCCGCGGCTCGTCGGCAAAGTTCGTCGACCTTTCGTCCATGCTGTTCGCGGTCGTGTGTTTCTGCAAACATGCGTCCGGCAGAGCAACGGTCGGGTCTCAGGTAACAAAAAAGAGCGGGTCCCGGAGGGCCCACTCTCAAAACCGTTCGGATCAACCGACCGTTATGAGGTATCCATGACGGACAGAACGAATATAGCGTTTCCTGCGGCCGTTGCAAGCCCTGCGGACTCGGTAATCGGTAATCGGAGCGCCGGGATCGGACGTGTTTACTGCCCGCTGCGCCGTGATTACTGGCGTTTGCTGCGTGATCTCAAGATTTCATTCAGATTTACCGATTTATTGTCGAGCACGGGCACCGTGCAATTCACCAAAGTCGATGGATTTGAGGATGGGTGCCACCCTTTCGCTGATCCCGGAACTTGAAGAGGTCGTTCAGCATGGCTCGCGCGAGAAGCGCGTCGCGACGCTGCAGCGCATCACGGCCCTCTTCCTCGACGGCGCCAGCCGCTACAAGGACGAGCACATCGATCTGTTCGACGATGTTTTCGGGCTGCTGATCGAGGAGATCGAGACCAAGGCGCGCGCCGAATTGTCCAATCATTTGGCGCCGGTGGGCAATGCGCCGGTCAACGTGCTGCGCAAGCTTGCCAATGACGACGACATTGCCGTCGCCGGGCCGGTGCTAAAGCTGGCGCCGCGCCTGCCGGAGGTCGATCTTATCGGCGTTGCGCAAACCAAGAGTCAGGCGCATCTGGAGGCCATTTCGGCGCGCCGCACGCTCGGCGAGGCGGTCACCGACGTGCTGGTGCGCCGCGGCGATCGCGAGGTTGCCCGCCGCATTGCCGGCAATCGTGGTGCCCGTATTTCCGAGACCGGGTTTTCGAGCCTGGTCAAGCGCGCCGAGGTAGACGGCGTTCTCGCCGAAAAGGTCGGGTTGCGGCCCGACATTCCGGAGCCGATGTTTCGCGAATTGCTGACCAAAGCGACGGCGGTCGTCCAGACGCGGCTGCTGGCCTCGGCCAGACCGGATCTCAAGGCCGAAATTCACCGGGTGCTGGCAAAGGTGTCCAAGGAGGTCGGTGCGCGCGTCGGTCCGCACGACTACACCGCCGCCCAGCGCACTGTCCTGGGGCTCGATCGTGCTGGTCGCTTGAATGAGGCGGCCCTCGCAGCGTTCTGCAGCGACGGCAAATACGAAGAGACCGTGGTCGCGCTCGCCGCGCTGGCCAAGGTGCCGATTCACGTCGTTGAGCGGCTCATGGGTGGCGACCGGCCCGATGCGGTGCTGATCTTGTGCAAGGCGGCCCGTCTGAGCTGGGCGACGGTGAAGGCCGTCATTATGACCCGACCGGACCGAACCGGAACCTCAAGCCAGGGCCTTGATGGGGCCTTCGCCAACTATGGACGGCTCTCGGCGTCAACAGCGCGGCGCGTGGTGCGCTTCTGGCAGGTGCGGCAGGACCGGTAGCCGCCGCACAGCATAATATTCAGACTCTGCGGAACAACAGGAAGCAGGGTGCGCGCTCTTCGCGCGCAGCCTTGGCGTGGTAGCGCGTGGCCGTGAAATCGGGCCAGGGATTGCGCCAGTCGTCCGCGGATCGCGCCGTCCATTCGAACGCGGCTGATCGCAGCAGGCGCTGCAGCGTCCAGGCGGCGTAATCGGCGATATCGGTGACGAAACGCAGCTCACCGCCTCGCCGCAGAATGCGGGCAAGCGACGCGACCGTTGCATCCTGAACAAAGCGGCGCTTCCAATGCCGGCGTTTCGGCCACGGATCGGGATGGATCAGATCGACGCGCGTCAATGACGCATCGGGCAGCCAAGCGATCAGGCTTGTCGCGTCGTCGAAGTGCAGCCGGATATTGCGCAACGATCCGCTTTCGATGGCCGCCAGCGCCTTGGCCATGCCGTTGACGAAGGGCTCGACGCCGATGAAGCCGGTGTGTGGCCGTTCCACCGCCTGCGCAATCATCGACTCGCCGCCGCCAAAACCGATCTCGAGTCGTATCTCGGTTACCGGCACCGGAAACAGCGTGCAGAGCTCAGCCGGAGCGGGGCGAGAGAGATCAATCGCAAGACGCGGCAGCAATGTCTCGAAAAGTTCGGCCTGCCGCTTGCGCAGCCTGTGGCCCTTGCGCCGACCGAAGAACGCGCGGGGCGTGATCGGTGGACTTCGGATCATGGTCGTCATGCCCAAGCCCGGCCATGACGCGGGGAACATAGCCGCGATCAACGCAAGCTGCGTTTGAGCGTGTCGGCGAGATCGGTCCGTTCCCAGGAGAAGCCGCCATCCTTGTCCGGCGCGCGGCCGAAATGGCCGTAGGCGGCAGTGCGACGATAGATCGGACGGTTGAGCTTCAACGCACGGCGGATATCGGTCGGCCGCAACGGGAACAGTTCCGGCAGGAGTTTCTGCAGCTTCGCCTCTTCGACCTTGCCGGTGCCGTGGGTGTCGACATAGAGCGACATCGGATCGGCGACCCCGATCGCATAGGCGATCTGGATGGTGCAGCTCTCGGCGAGGCCGGCGGCGACCACATTTTTGGCGAGATAGCGCGCGGCATAGGCGGCCGAGCGATCGACCTTGGTTGGATCCTTGCCGGAGAATGCGCCGCCGCCATGGGGCGCATAGCCGCCATAAGTATCGACGACGATCTTGCGGCCGGTGAGGCCGCAGTCCCCGTCGGGACCGCCGACCACGAAGTTGCCCGTGGGATTGACCAGGAAATCGCCCGCCTTCTTCGGCATCCAGCCTTTCGGCAGCGCCGACTCGACCGCATCGGCGATCATCTCCTTCACCATGCCCGGCGTGTATTTCTTGCCGTTGCGGGTCTGCGGCTTGTGCTGTGTCGATACCACGACCTTGGTGCAGCCGACCGGATGCCCGTCGACATACTTCACCGTAACCTGACTCTTGGCGTCGGGCTGCAGATCGAACAACGAGCCCGAGCGGCGCTTCTCCGACAAGACTTTGAGAATTTTGTGCGCGAAATAGATCGGCGCCGGCATGAACGAGCCCTGCTCGTAGATCTCGCTTTCGGTGCAGGCATAACCGAACATCATGCCTTGGTCGCCCGCGCCCTCCTGCTCGCCGCTTTTCGTCTTTTTAGCGTTGACGCCCATGGCGATATCAGGCGACTGGCCATGAAGGAGCACCTCGACGTCGGCGCCGTAATAAGAAAATCCATCCTGGTCGTAGCCGATATCCCTGACGACGCCGCGCGCGATTTCCGAGACCATCTCGCGATTGACTACCGCCTTGTCGCCGTGCTTGTGGAACAGCGGCGCCTGGCCACGCCCTTCGCCGGCAATGACGATCTTGTTCGTCGTGCACAGGGTTTCGCAGCCGAGCCTCGAATTCACCGTGCTCTCATCGGCAATGCCGAGCTTGATGTCGTTCTGCAAAAACGCATCGAGGATGGCGTCCGAGATCTGGTCGCAGACCTTGTCCGGATGGCCTTCCGAGACGGACTCGCTGGTAAAAAGGTAGTTTGAACGTGGCACCGCGGAACACTCCCCTCGTCACGCTTGCTGGCGGGCCTGGCGCGTCCCGGTCGGGCCTAAGGACGCGCAACGCGATATGGCGCGTACATACGCCGTGCAGCCGCTAACCCCGCTGATCCATGGCAGCGTTGTTGCAGCGTCCCCCCGCGCGGTCAAGATGTGGGCGAAAAATGGGCGAGTTCGGTGTGGCGCGGACGGCGGAAAGGCGCTTCGTCAGCGCTTGCCGCTGCCCGCGATTTGTTCGACGAGGTCGACGATGCGCCGTCGCAACTTGGAGTCGCCGATGCGCATGAATGCCTTGGTCAGCGCCAAGCCGTCCGACGTGGCGAGAAAATCGGAGATGTAAGCAGGCGACGGCGCCTCGCCTGTTCCTTCCGGACGCGTCGCCCCCGCCGCGGCTGGCGCGCCATCGAAAAAGAAGGATACCGGCACCTGAAGAATGTGCGAAATTTGCTGCAAACGGCTTGCGCCGATGCGATTGGTGCCCTTTTCGTACTTCTGCACTTGCTGGAAGGTCAGATCGAGCGCGTCGCCGAGCTTCTCCTGGCTCATCCCGAGCATCATGCGGCGCATGCGCACGCGACTGCCGACATGCTTGTCGATCGGGTTTGGTGCCTTTTTGGGCATCATTTAACTGACTCCTGTACGCTTCTATCTAGCGTCGTGGCGCCAGATATCAAATCCGGTTGAAAAGTGGCAATGTTACGCGCATTGAGCACGCTCTTTTAAAAATAGAGAATGCGGCAAAGGGCCTAACCACCATATTGACGGGTATTTTTGGCAAACACTCGCGCGGGACAGCGTCTTGAACCCCTCGCCGCCGCCCTAGAGCTTCATCGAACTCGTCCGCAGCCGGCGGCGGATGACCGCGACGAACGCAATCGCTACCATCACGGCCGCGGGCGCGTCGCCGACGCGGGCGTAGGTCGGCGTGCCGATCGGCCGCGGCAATGGCGAGTCGATGATCCCTTCGCTTCCGAGCGGCAATGATTTAACGATCCGGCCGAGCGGATCGACGACCGCGGAGATACCAGTATTCGCGGCGCGAACCAGCGGCAGACCTAGCTCGATCGCGCGCACGCGCGCCTGTTGAAAATGCTGGTAGGGACCGCTGGAAATGCCGAACCAGCCGTCATTGGTGACATTGATGATCCAGCCCGGCCGCTGCCCTTTAGGCATCACCTCTTCGGGAAATATGATTTCATAGCAGATGAGGGGGAGCGCGAACGGGGCTCCGGGAACGGAAATGAGCCTGCGGCGGTCGCCGGCGAGGAAGCCGCCCTGCTGCTTGGTCAGTTCCTGCAGGCCGAGACTTTCGAGGGTGTGCTGGAACGGCAGATATTCGCCGAACGGCACGAGGTGGACCTTGTCGTAGAGGGACACGATCGAGCCGTCGCGACCGATGACGTAGATCGAATTATAGGCTTCAGGGTCCGCAGGATTGACCGGTTCGGCGAGCCGCATGGCGCCGGTGATCAGCACGGTGCCGCCCTTGAGGAGTTGGGCAATCCGGGCGAGCGCGTCAGGTTCCCGCGTCAGAAAGAATGGAAAGGCGGATTCCGGCCAGATCAGGTGTGTCGCGTCGCCTACGCCGAGCGACTGTGGGCCCGGCGCGCGGTCGGACAGCGTGATGTAGCGGTTTATGATCTCTTGCCTGGCCGAATAATTGAAGCGGACATCCTGCTGGAGATTCGGCTGCATGACGCGCAGATGCACGCCCTCAACCCGCTGCGTCGGCGTGTGGGAGAGCCGCAGCGCGCCGAAGCCCCCAAGGCCGGCGAGGACGGCGATGCCGAGTACGAGCGGCAGCCAAGCCCTGCGGGTCTCGGCGCGATCGTCGATGAGCGTGGCGGGACTCGCGAAGACGACGACCGCGATAAAGGTTAGGCCCCAGAGGCCGATAAGCGAGGCAGCCTGCGCCAGCGCCAGCGGAGCGGCGAGCGCGTAGCCGAAGGCATTCCAGGGAAAACCGGTCAGCACGTGGCCGCGCAGCCATTCGGCAACGGTCAGCGCTACGCCCAACGCCAGGATGCGCAGCGCCCCGCGCGTCCACAGCAAGCGGGCGAGCGCGACTCCGAAGGCGGTAAAGACCGCGAGCATTGCTGGGAGGCCGATGACCGCGATCGGCAACAGCCATCCGAAGGTCGGCGCGTCGACGAGAAAGGCGTAGCCGATCCAATAGAGGCCGGCGAGAAAATAGCCGAAACCGAACCACCAGCCGGTCGTCGCCGCCACGGTGACGCCGGCCCAGCGGCCGACCCCGGCGCCGTCGATCAGCCAAACCAGCGCCGGGAGGGTCAAGAACAGAATCGGCCAGGCCGAGAACGGTGCCATGGCCAGCGCCGACAGCGCGCCTGCTGCAAAAGCGATGAGCCAACGCCGCCAGCCCCAGGCCAACACGATTGCGTGGATCAGGTCCCGCGGCTTCACGGCGAATGTTGAGAGTTCGGGTTTGGCCGACTGGTCTCGTCTCGCGGGGGCGCCGGCGTCGCCGGGCGCGACGCGGGCCATGTGTTCGGCAGCTCGCGCGTCGCTCCTGGGCGGCGGTCCTTGCGGCGATAGATTTTGACTCTCTTGACCCGGCGCGGATCGGCGTCGAGCACTTCGGCTTCGAACGTACCCGGTCCGGGCACCAGCTCGCCGCGCACTGGCACGTGGCCCGCGCGCATCACGAGATAACCGCCCAGCGTATCCACTTCTTGCGCGGCCTCGCCGACATCGAAGTCGGTGCCGATCGCGACGCAGACGTCGTTGAGGCTGGCGCGGCCGGCGGCCAGGAATGAGCCGTCGCTTTGCCGCGTCACCGCCGGCGTCTCGGCTTCGTCATGTTCGTCGGCGATATCGCCGACGATCAGCTCCACCAGATCCTCGATCGAGACCAGTCCGTCGCTGCCCCCATATTCGTCGATGATGAGCGCGAGATGAATGCGCGTCGCCTGCATCTTGGCGAGCAGATCGAGCGCCGGCATCGAGGGCGGCGCGTAAAGGATTTCGCGGACGATTTTGGCGATCGTCAGCGGCATCGAAAGATCGATATTGGCGAAGTTGAGGTCGGCCGGCGGCGAGCGTTCGCTCTGCCCGGCTGCGGGATCGGACGCCGCGCGCGCGGCCATGAACGCCAGCAAGTCGCGGATGTGCACCATGCCGGTCGGATCGTCGAGCGTGTCGTTGTAGACCACGAGTCGCGAATGGCCGGCGACGGCGAACACCTTGATGAGCTCGCCGATCGCGATGTCCTGCTGCACGGCGACGATGTCGGCGCGCGGTATCATGACGCTTTCGATCCTGCATTCCCGCAGGCCGAGAATATTCTTGAGCAAGGCGGCCTCTTCCGGCGAGAAGCCCGATTCGGGCTGCTCGCCAGTGAGCACGAGTTCAAGATCGGCGCGCGTCGCCGCCGCCTTCCAGCCGAATAGGATGCGCATCACGCGCGAGAGCCAGCCCTCGTGCAGCTCGCCGGGCTCCGGCACGACTATCGGTAGACCGCGATGCTCGGTCTCGCTCGGTTCGTTGCGGTTCGGGGATTGGCTCATGGGTTGCGATATCGGAGCGTCGGCGGTCTATGTCGGGTGGGCGGCGGTGAGACGTCAGGCGCCCGCCGGACGATAGGGGTCAGGTATGGCCAGCCGCCGAAGAACGTCCCGCTCGACCCGCTCCATCGCCGCGGCGTCCCCGCTGCGCTGGTGATCGTAGCCCAAAAGATGCAGGAATCCATGCACGGCGAGATGAGCGACATGATCGGCGAACGGCTTGCGTTCGGCGCGCGCCTCGCGCGCGATGGTCTCGTAGGCGAGCACGACATCGCCAAGGAGCGCCGGCGCGCTGTCGGCGGCGCGCTTGGTCGGGAACGACAGCACGTTGGTGGCCCTATCAACGCCCCGCCAGACGCGGTTGAGCACGCGGATGGCCGAATCATCGCTCAGCACGATAGCAAGCTCCGCTGCCGGCGTTGACAACGCGGCGGCCGCTTCCCTCGCCGCGCGCCGCACCAGCGATCGAACATCGTCGCTCTCCTGCCAACGATCCGATTCGACGATCACATCGATCTTCAGCGCTCTCCGCGCCTTGCGCGCCACCTTTCTCATTCCCGCCGCTCGCGCTTTGCCGCCGCAGCCCGGTCGTAGGCCTCGACGATGCGAGCGACCAGCTCATGACGGATTACGTCGGCGGCCGTGAACGTGACGTGAGCGATTCCCTCGATGCCTTCGAGGAGCCGCACCGCCTCGGCCAAGCCGGAGGTCTGGCCGGGCGGCAGGTCCACCTGGCTCGGGTCGCCGGTCACCACCATGCGACTGTTCTCGCCGAGTCTGGTGAGCAGCATCTTCATCTGCATCGCGGTCGTGTTCTGGGCCTCGTCGAGAATGACGGCGGCGTTCGACAGCGTGCGTCCGCGCATGAAGGCAAGCGGCGCGATCTCTATCTCGGTGGTCTGCAGCGCGCGCTCGACAATGCGCGCGTCCATCAGATCGTAGAGCGCGTCGTAGATTGGCCGCAGATAGGGATCGACCTTCTCGCGCATATCTCCGGGGAGGAAGCCGAGCCGCTCGCCCGCTTCCACGGCCGGCCGCGACAGGATGATCCGGTCGACCTCCTTGCGCTCGAACAATTGCACGGCATGGGCGACAGCGAGCCAGGTTTTGCCGGTGCCAGCCGGCCCGGTGGAGAAGACGAGTGCGTGGCGCTTGAGCGCGCGGACATAGGCGTCTTGCGCCGGCGTGCGCGCGCGAACGCGGCGTTTGCGCAGATTGATTTCTTCGAAACTCTCTCGCGCCGCGGCGGGATCGAAGTCGAACAGCGAACCTTGCGACAGCGCTAACCGGATGGCGCCGTCGACGTCGCCTTGCGTCAGCTCGTCGCCGCGTTTGAGCCGCTCATAAAGGCCTTCCAGCACGCGGCGCGCCTGTTCGCAGCCTTCACGCGAGCCTTCGACCGTAACCTGATTGCCGCGCGAGGTTGCCACGACGCCGAGTCGGCGCTCGATCAGAGCAAGATTTTGTCCGTATTGCCCGAACAGCGCCGAGGCGAGACGGTTGTCTTCGAAAGCAAGGACGATTTGCGTCGCGTCCGGCCCGACGATGAGTGATTCCTCAATTTCAGGTGTTCGCATTCACGCTCCTGCGCCGGCGAGAGCCGGCTGCCGCGCGGGGGCTGCCGCAAGCGCGCCGAACAAGCTGTTGCTGGCGACTTCGGTAATGGTGACCGCGGCAATCTCGCCGATCAGCGAGGCGGGAGCCTTGACCTGCACCGGCTGGAGATAGGGCGAGCGGCCGACAAGCTGGCCGCTATGCCGGCCCGGCCGTTCGAACAGAACGGAAAATGTGCGGCCCAGGCAGCGGCGATTGAACGCTGCCTGCTGGCGGTCGATCAACACCTGCAGGCGGTGGAGGCGATGCAATTTGACGTCTTCCTCCACCTGTGTCTCCATCTCGGCGGCCGGCGTGCCTGGCCGTGGCGAGTATTTGAACGAAAACGCGCCGGAATAGCCGACCTCGGCAACGAAACTGAGAGTGGCGGCGAAATCATCGTCCGTCTCGCCCGGGAAGCCGACGATGAAATCGGAAGTGAGCGCGATATCGGGCCGCGCTTGCCGCAGCCGCGCGACCGCGTCGAGGTAATCGGCGCGCGTGTGGCGGCGGTTCATGGCGGCAAGGATGCGGTCGGAGCCCGATTGCACCGGCAGATGCAGTTGCGGCATGAGCTGCCGCAGCTCGCGATGTGCCGCGATCAGATCGTCGGCCATGTCGAGCGGATGGCTGGTGGTGTAGCGCAGCCGCTCGATGCCAGAAACCTCCGCGAGCCGGCCGAGCAGCCGCGCCAGAGACCATGACCGCCCATCCAGCCCCTCGCCGTGAAAGGCGTTGACGTTCTGCCCGATGAGCGTGATTTCGCGGACACCGGCCTCCGCCAACCGCTCGACCTCGGCAAGTATCTTGGCCACCGCCCGGGAAACTTCTGCACCACGCGTATAAGGCACCACGCAGAACGTGCAGAACTTGTCGCAGCCCTCCTGCACGGTGACGAAGGCGGCAACGCCACGCGCCCGCGCTGCCGCGAGGCTCGGCGGCGCCAATGCATCGAACTTGTCCTCGACCGGAAACTGGGTATCGACGACCTTGCCGTTCCGCGCGGCACGCTCCAGCAGGGCCGGCAAGCGGTGATAGTTCTGCGATCCGACGACGAGGTCGACCGCGGGCGCCCGGCGGATGATCTCCTCGCCTTCGGCCTGCGCCACGCAGCCGGCGACCGCGACGAGAAGGCGCAGGCCTTTGGCGGACGCCGCCTCCTTCAGGCGACGCACCCGTCCGAGCTCGGAATAGACCTTCTCCGCCGCCTTTTCCCGGATGTGGCAGGTATTGAGGATGATGAGATCGGCGTCCGCGGCCGTCGCGGTCTCGACATAGCCTTCCGGCGCCAGGGTGTCCGCCATACGTTGCGAGTCGTAGACGTTCATCTGGCAGCCGAAGGATTTTACGTACAGCTTGCGAGAGCCCTGCATTCCGGTCTGTTTCGACTCCGAGCCTTTCTCAGTGCTTGCGAATCCCGGTATTCCGGTTCTGCCCGATATCATACCGCCTTTGTGCCGAAGCGTCAGCCGAGGTCCCGGCGCAGCACGATGGCGCTGGCACCGTCCTCATAATAGCCTTCGCGGCCGCCCACCTCGTAAAAGCCGGCCTTTCGGTAGAGGCGGCAGGCCGGCGCATTCTGCTCGTTCACCTCGAGGAATACGGTCCGCGCGCCGAGTCCGGCCAGTCGACGCAGATGCAGGTCGAGGAGCGGCCGGGCCAATCCGCGTCCGCGCCAAGCCGGCGCGATGGCGACCGAGAGGATCTCGGCCTCATCGGTGACCATGCGCGACAGGATGAATCCGATCAGCGTCCGCCCCATCATCGTGCGATGGGCGACGACGGTGCGCTCGATCATGAGCCGGTGAAATTCGTCCTCGCCCCAGCCGCGCTGGAACGAGGCGGCATGCAAGCGAGCGATCGCGACGGCGTCGCGCTGGCGGGCCTCCGAGATCATGGGTGCAGGCCGCACCAGCAGGCGCGTGACGAAGCTCATCATCGGCGTGGCAGCTGCGCCGCGTTTTGCGGCTGTGCGTCCGGCGCGCGAAGATATTGCGGCTTTGGCGGCGATTTTCCTTCTGGGACCACGGCGCCCATCCGCGCGACCCAGGCGATATCGGGCGCGGCGCGCGCGTCGACGGAAACGGGCGCAGCATCGGCCTGCGTCAAGGCGTCGGCGACCGATTGCGCCGCCGAGCCGACGATGTAGGACGGCGCTGCGGCCGCCGCTCGCACCGCTTCACGCAAGGTGGCGAATCGCGGCGCAGTAACTGTACGTCCGCCGGGGCCGAACACCTGCAGATACACGTGGTCATGCCGTGCATCGATGGCCGCGACCACGGGGGCCGTGTCGTCGGCGGTCATATGCGGGGCAGCATAGGCCGACAGCGTCGACAGGCCCACAGCCGGTTTTCCTGCCGCGAGCGCAATCCCGCGCGCCGCCGAGATGCCGACCCGCAAGCCGGTAAAACTGCCGGGCCCGGTCGTCACCACCACGCGGTCGATGTCTTGAACCGCCATGCTTGCGCTCTTCATCAGCCGGGCGAGCAGCGGCATCAGCGCCTCGGCATGACCGCGCGTCATCGGCAGGCTCTCGCTGGCAACAATGCCGCCGTACTCGGCGTCAAAGAGGGCTGCCGAGCAGGCCCCGAGTGCCGTATCGATGGCGAGCACACGCATGCGCGATATCCGGCCTGACCCGCGGCAACCCGCAGCTCGCGTCCAACCCCAGGTTCAATTCGCCGGCTCACACCGGCCGGACTTCGACGACATCGGGGATGAAATGGCGCAACAGGTTCTGAATGCCGTGCCGCAGCGTCGCCGTCGATGACGGGCAGCCCGAGCACGCGCCCTTCATATTGAGATAGACGACGCCGTCCTTGAAGCCGCGAAAGGTGATGTCGCCGCCGTCATTGGCGACCGCCGGCCGCACCCGCGTTTCGATCAGCTCCTTGATCGTGGCGACGGTCTCGGCGTCGGCGGCATCGAAAAATTCGTCGCCGGCGCTTTCCCCGGCGCTGCCCGGGGCGAGCAACGGCGCGCCCGACATGAAGTGCTCCATGATGGTGCCGAGGATCATCGGCTTGAGCTGCTGCCATTCCCCCGTGTTCTTGGTTACGGTGATGAAATCGGAACCGAAAAATACGCCACTGACCCCGGGAATCGCGAACAGCCGCTCGGCGAGCGGCGATTGCGCCGCCTGCTCGCTATCGCGCAGATCGAGCGTTCCGCCTTCGAGTACCACCCGCCCGGGCAGGAATTTCAACGTCGCCGGGTTCGGCGTCGCTTCGGTCTGGATGAACATGGCGTCCTCCGTCACGTTCGGCCGGGCCAAAAGGCCGTGCGTGACTTGCTCAAGTCAGTGTAATATTTGGCGATTCCGTTGGAAGTTCAAGAGCCCATTCGCTCATCACTTTCGACGCTCGCTCATCGGCGAGAGCTGCGGTTTTGGCGTTTACGACAGCGCATCGATCTCTTCGTCGGTGAGGTGGCCGGGCACGATCGCCACCGGAATCGGATAGTCGCCCGCGGTTCGCCCGATGGTGGTCACCAGCGGACCCGGCCCTTCCGATCCAGTGCCGGCGGCAAGAACAAGGACGGCGATGTCCTCATCGTCTTCGATAAGGTTGAGAACCTCCTCGGCCTTGTCACCCTCGCGCACCACGCGTTCTGACGTGATGCCGGCGATGCCCTTGGCGCGGGCGGCGTATTTGGCCAGCTGCGCCTCGGCTTCTTCATGCGCCTCCGCCCGCATGATGTCGGCGACGCCGAGCCATTGCTGGCTGGCATCGTGCGTTTCGATCACGCGCAGCATGATCACGGCTGCGCCGATGCGCGCGGCGCGGCGGCTGGCGTAATAGACGGCACGATCGCACTCCTCGGTGTCATCGATGACGACGAGAAGCTTGGCCTTGTGTCCGGCTTCGTAGCTGCGGCGCCTTCGCGACATGCGATTATGCTGCCATCCCGGCTCTCGCCGCACAAGCCGCTCGCTCGAGCAGAAAATTCGCTTTTGCGAAGATGCCGGCTAGCGTCGCGGCGCTACGAGCGCACGAAGCCGACGATGTCCTTGACCTCCTTCATGGTCTCGCCGGCGAGTTTCTGCGCGCGGAGCGCGCCGTCCGCGAGCACGGAGTCGATCGCGACCGGATCGCGCAACAGCCGCTTCATTTCCGCGCCGATCGGGCCGAGCTTGGCCACGGCCAGATCGACCAGCGCCGACTTGAACGTCGAGAATTGCGCGTTGGCGAACTGCGCGAGCGCGCCGGCGCGGGTGGTGCCGGCGAGCGCCGCATAGATGCCGACCAAATTGTCGGCCTCGGGCCGTTTTTTCAGGCCGGCTTCCTCGCTCGGCAGCGGTTCCGGATCGGTCTTCGCCTTGCGGATCTTCTGCGCGATCGCATCGGCGTCGTCGGTGAGATTGATGCGCGAGTAGTCGGAAGCGTCCGACTTCGACATCTTCTTGGTGCCGTCGCGCAGCGACATGACCCTTGTCGCCTCGCCGGTGATCAGTGGTTCCGGCAACGGAAAAAAGCCGTTGCCGTAGCCGCGCTCGCGGATCGAGCGGCCGAAATCGTTGTTGAACTTCTGCGCGATGTCGCGCGAGAGCTCGAGGTGCTGCTTCTGGTCCTCGCCGACCGGCACATGGGTGGCGCGATAGACCAGGATGTCGGCCGCCATCAGCGTCGGATAGGCGTAGAGACCGACCGAGGCGTTCTCGCGGTCCTTGCCGGCCTTTTCCTTGAATTGCGTCATTCGGTTGAGCCAGCCGAGCCGGGCCACGCAGTTGAAGATCCAGGCGAGCTCGGCATGCTCGGCGACCTGGCTCTGGTTGAACACGATGTGCTTTTTCGGATCGATGCCGCAGGCGATGAAGGCCGCGGTGACTTCGCGGATGGCGTGCGGCAGCTCGGCCGGGTCCTGCCACACCGTGATCGCATGCAGGTCGACCACGCAGTAGATGCAGTCGTAGCGGTCCTGCAGCTCGACGAAGCGCTTGATGGCGCCGAGATAGTTGCCGAGATGCAGATTGCCGGTCGGCTGCACGCCGGAGAAGACCTTTTCTTGCAACGCCATGCGCGTCCTCCAAACAGGTGGCGCCACATGCCATGCCCTTGCCTTGTCCCGCAAGGGCCGCTCGCTATAGTGCGCGCCTTCGCGCGAGTTTCCCCATGACATCGACCCGTTACGACGTCCTCGGCATCGGCAATGCGATCGTCGACGTGATTGCCCGCGCCGAGGAGGATTTCTTGCTCCAGCAAGGCATGCGCAAAGGCACGATGGCGCTGATCGACGAGGCGCGCGCGCATGCGCTCTATGACGCGATGGGCCCGGCGGTCGAGGTGTCCGGCGGCTCGGCGGCGAATACGATCGTCGGCCTGGCGTCGCTCGGCGCGCGCGCGGCCTTCGTCGGCAAGGTCAAGGATGACATGCTTGGCCGCGCGTTTGCTCACGACATTCGCGCCGCCGGCGTGACGTTCGCGACGCCGCCGGCCGCCGCCGGCGCCTCGACCGGGCGCTGCTACGTGCTGGTGACGCCCGACGGCGAGCGGACCATGAACACCTATCTCGGCGCCGCCCAGAATCTGTATCCCGCGGATATCGACATCGATGCGGTGGCGGCGAGCGCCGTCATCTATCTCGAAGGCTATCTGTGGGATCCGAAGCACGCCAAGGACGCTTTCCTCAAGGCGGCGAAGATCGCGCACCGGGCGGAGCGCAAGGTGGCGCTCACCTTGTCCGACGCGTTCTGCGTCGATCGCTGGCGCGACGAGTTCCTTCACCTGATGCGCTCGCGCACGGTCGATCTCATCTTTGCCAACGAGGCGGAACTGCACAGCCTCTACCAGACCGCCGATTTCGACGCGGCGGTTGTGGCGTTGCGCGCCGACATCGATATCGCCGTGGTGACGCGCAGCGAAAAAGGCTGCCTGGTGGTCGGTCCGGAGGCAACCGAGGCGGTGCCGGCCTTCCCGGTCGAGCGCATCGTCGACACCACCGGGGCCGGCGATTTGTTCGCGGCCGGATTCCTTTCCGGGCTCGCGCGCGGCGCCGATGACCGCACCTGCGGCCGGCTCGGCGCGCTCGCCGCCGCCGAAGTGATTCAGCACCTCGGCGCGCGCCCGGAGACCTCGCTCAAGGAGCTTGCCCGCGAGAACGGCCTGGCCGACTAAAGCATGATCCGGAAAAGTGGAAACCGGTTTTCCGAAAAGATCATGCTTCACTAAAGAAAACTGGAGCGCAATCGATTCAATCTGAAGCGATTGCGCTTTTAAAGGCGCGGCAAAGCGGTCGCTAACCAATTGCTAACCAAACAAGGGTACCGACGGATCGACCGCAATCCGGAGATCCGAACATGGCCAAGCGACAAGAGGCCAAGCCCGACGCCTCCCCGGCGCCGCCCCCCGAATCTGCCGCTATCGGAGGCGAAGCACCCCCGGCGCAAGCAAGCGACAGCGATGAGGCTTTGCCGAGGGTCGAGGCGCCTAAGCTCGATGGCAGCGAGGTAGTGATGCCGCCGGCCGCCGAGACGGCAAGTGCCGCACCCGGTGCACCCGCGGACGCAGAAGTCGGCGAGACATCCGCCGCCGCGCCGCCGCAGTGGTCACGCTTCGCGCTGCTCGCGGCAACGCTCGCGCTCGCGGCTGCGCTCGGCTCGTTTGTCGGCGCTCTGTCCGCTTCCGGATTTGTTCACTTTTGGCCGCGCGCCGAGTCAAAGTTCGGCATGGCGGACGCGAACGCGCTGCAGGCGATGAAACTGGAGCTTGCCGAACTTGCGGCCTTGAAGGCGAACCTCGACGGTGCGGCGCGCACCGCCAACAGCCAATTCGCCAAGATCGCCGACCGGCTCGACCGCGTCGAGCGTGCCCAGAGCGAGCCGGCGACGAAGATTGCGCACATCGCCGATGCCGTCGATCGGCTCGAGAAGAAGAACGCCGCGGCGGCGGCAGTGACGCCGGCCGCGCCGGAAACGACGGGCTCGGTCGGTTCGGCCCAGGCGCCGGCGCCGGAGCCGAAGGTCGCCGACCGGATTTTGCAGGACTGGATCGTGCAGGGTGTGCAGGACGGCCACGCCCTGGTCGAGAACCGTTACGGCGCGGTTTTCGAGGTCGCCGCCGGCAACGTCCTTCCCGGCCTCGGCCGCATCGAGACGATCAAACGGCAAGACGGCCAATGGGTCGTCGTCACCGCGCGCGGGCTGATCACCTCCGACCGGTGAACGGCCGTCCGGTCGGCAGAAGTTCTGCGACCACCGGCGCCCTTGCGTCCGTTTTTCCTTCCGCTTTCCCTGCGGCGATGAAAATCGTCTGTGCTTCCGGTCGCTCGGCGATCATCGTATAAATATTCAGCGTCATTCTGACGGGCTCGCGTCGCACTTCAGGGTGAGGGCAAGAGAATTTGCCAATGTTGAGCGTGGAGCAGAACGAACTCATCACCCGTACGCTGCCCGGCACGCCCGCCGGCACACTGCTGCGGTGCTACTGGCAGCCGGCGGCTTTGATCGACGAGCTTGCCGGCAACCGCCCGGTCAAACCGGTACGGCTCATGGGCGAGGACCTCGTCGCCTTCAAGGACGACAAGGGACGATACGGGCTGATCGGCCGCCATTGCCCGCATCGCGGCACCGACCTCGCCTATGGGCGGCTCGAAGACGGCGGACTGCGCTGCGCCTTTCACGGCTGGCTGTTCGACGTCAACGGCAAATGTCTGCAAACGCCGGCCGAGCCCGACAACAGCAATCTCTGCGCCAACATCCGCCTGAAATCCTATCCGGTGGTCGAGAAGAGCGGAATTTTGTTCGCCTATCTCGGCGGGGGCGAGCCGCCGGCCTTTGCCGAATTCGACTGCTTCATCGCGCCGCCGACGCACACCTTCGCCTTCAAGGGCATGATCGATTGCAACTGGCTGCAGTCGCTCGAGGTCGGCATCGATCCGGTGCACACCTCCTTCCTGCATCGCTTCTTTGCCGACGAGGACCCGGACAAGGGCTACGGCAAGATGTTCCGCGACATCTCCAAGGATTCGGACATGCCGATGACCAAAATCATGCGCGACTTTCCGCGGCCGCGCATCGAGGTCGAGGCGACCGATTACGGCTTTCGGCTGATCACGCTGCGCCGGATCAGCGAGGAGAACGCGCATGTGCGCGTGACCAATCTCGTCTTCCCCAACGCCTTCATCATTCCGATGAGCCGCGAGATGACGATTTCGCAATGGCACGTGCCGATCGACGATGTGAAGCACTACTGGTATGCGATCTTCACCTCGTTCGGCGCGCCGGTCGACAAGGACGAGATGCGCCGCCAGCGCCTCGAACTCTACCAACTGCCCGACTACGTGCCGCGCAAGAACAAGAGCAACGACTACGGCTTCGATGCGCACGAGCAGGAGCACGCGACCTATACCGGCATGGGCACCGACATCAACGTACACGACCAATGGGCGTGCGAATCGATGGGCGCCGTCCAGGACCGCACCCAGGAGCATCTCGGCACGTCGGACAAGGCGATCGGCGCCTATCGCCGCCTGCTGCGGCAGGCGCTCGATCAATCCGGCAAGGGCGTGACGCCGATGATGGTGCTCGATCCCGCGGCGGCGGCGAGGATCACCGGTCCGGCCTGCGTCGACGGCATCGGTCCCGCCGGCGATTGGCAGGCCTACTGGCAGCGCACCGATCAAGGCCGGCAAAAGACGAAAAGCTGGACCAATGGGCATTGATGCGCGCCGCTTCGCGGCGTTCCCGGATGACGGTGCTTGATGGCTTCGCGCCGCCGATCCTCAGCGCCAAGTTTTGTCGAGCGTCACGGTCTTTGGGCCGACGAACAGGCGCGGCGGGCGAGGGCGGTCGCCCGCGCGATCCGGAAAAACAAGCTCGAACTGGTGCGTTTTTCCTTCGCCGACCAGCACGGCGTGCTGCGCGGCAAGACGGTGATCGCCGCGGATGCGGCGGACATGATGCAGAGCGGCGTCACCATGACGACGACGCTTTTGGCCAAGGACACCGCGCACAAGACCGTCTATCCGGTGTTCACCCCCGGCGGCGGCTTCGGCATGGCGGAGATGCAGGGCGGCGGCGATTTCGTCATGGTCGCCGACCCGGCGACGTTCCGCGTGCTGCCATGGGCGGAAAATACCGGCTGGCTCCTTTGCGATATTTTCTTCACCAACGGCAAACCGGTGCCGTTCTCGACGCGGCAGATTTTCCGCGACGCGCTGGCTCGGCTCGCGGCGGCGGGGTTCGATTTCCTCGCCGGGCTCGAGGTCGAGTTCCATCTCTTCAAGCTCGAGCATCCGCGCCTCACGCATCAGGACGCCACCTGGCCGCCGCAGGCGCCCGAGGTGAGCCCGCTCAATCAGGGCTACCAGTATTTGACCGAAACGCGCTTCGATCAGATCGATGCGGCGCTGGCGCCGATCCGCCGCGGCGTTAAGGCGCTCGGCATGCCGCTGCGCTCGCTGGAAATCGAACTGGGGCCGAGCCAGTGCGAATTCACCTTCCGTCCGCAGCTCGGCCTTGCCGCCGCCGACACCATGATCCTGTTCCGCGCCGCCACCAAACAGATCGCGCGGCGCAACGGCTGTCTCGCGAGCTTCATGTGCCGGCCGGGGCTGCCCAATCTCTTCTCCAGCGGCTGGCACCTGCATCAGTCGCTGATCGAGCGCAAACGCGGCAGCAACGCCTTCGCCGGCGACGAACGCGAAGGGCTTTCCGCAATCGGCCTCAATTTCCTCGGCGGATTATTGGCGCACGCGCATGCCGCCACCGCCTTCGCCACGCCGACCGTCAACGGCTACAAGCGCTTCCGGCCCTATACGCTGGCGCCCGATCGCGCCATCTGGGCGCGCGACAATCGCGGTGTCATGGTGCGCGTGCTCGGCCAGCCCGGCGATCCGGCGACGCATCTGGAGAACCGCGTCGGCGAGCCGGCGGCGAATCCCTATCTCTACATGGCCTCGCAGATCTATGCCGGGCTCGACGGCATCGCGCGGCGCCGCGATCCCGGGCCGTCGGCCGACACGCCCTACGAGACCAAGGCGCCGCCGCTGCCGAAAAATCTCGGCGAGGCGCTCGCGGCGCTGCGCGCCGACGCGGTGTTCAGAAAGCAATTCGGCGCCTCCTTCATCGACTATTACGCGCACCTCAAGGAGGCCGAGCTCGCGCGCTTTGCGGCCGATGCCGGCGGCGAGGGCGAGGTGACCGCCTGGGAGCAGAACGAATATTTCGATTTGTTTTGAGAAGGCCATCCACCCCCGCGATAGCGGGGGAGGGGGACCGCGCGTCAGCGCGGTGGAGGGGGTCCGCGAAGAAATAAAACCCAGCCGATCGAGCTCTGATCTGGTTGCTTGCCTTATTTGCCTCCTCCGTTCATCGCGCCCGCGATTTGGAGACCCTTCCACCATGCTTCGCATGGTCCCCCTCCCCCACTAGCGTGGGGGAGGAAGCATGAGGGCTTCGCCCGCCGGTTCCGCTCCACGAGAGGTTGTGCTTGAATGAGCAAATGCCTGACAAACACTTGAAAATCTTCATCTCCGCCGTCACCAGCGAATTCGGCAAGGCGCGCGACGCGCTTGCCGCCGATTTGCGCGCGCGTGGGCACGACGTGACCGTGCAGAGCGATTTCAAGCAGAGCCCGGAGAGCGAAACGCTGCTCGGGAGACTTGCCGAGTACATTCGTGATTGCCACGCGGTGATCTGCATCGTCGGCAAACAGTGCGGCGCTTGCCCGCCGCCGCGGGCCGTCGAACGCCTGCCCGGCGTGCTGCCCAAGGGCCTCAAAGAAGCGAGTTACACGCAGTGGGAATTCTTCCTGGCCCGCAACTACAAGCGACGGCCATATGTCTATCTGGCGCGCGATGATTACGTGCCGGACAGGAACGCAGCGACCGGAGACAACGCAACGCTGCAAAGCGCCTATCTTGCATTTCTGAAGGCGGATGGCGTCCACTACGGCCCGTTCAGCAATATCGATCAGCTTGCCCGCGCCGTGCTCAGGGACCTGCCGGAACTCGCTGCCGAGCCGCAGCCCCCGCAGCGTGTCGCGAAGCCGATCGTGCTGCCCTATCCGAGCATCGGCGATCTGTTCAAAGGCCGCGACGAGTTCATGCGGCGATTGCACGACAGCCTGACGCGGGCGCGCGGCGGGCGGACGGCGATCTTCAGTCAGGCGCTCTACGGGCTCGGTGGCGTCGGCAAGACCCGCGCGGCGGTGGAATACGCTTGGGCGCACGCCGACGACTACAATGCCCTGCTGTTCGCCGTCGCCGAGACGCCGGAGGCGCTGCGGCGCAATCTCGCGGCGCTCTCCGCCGCGTTGCTGCCGCGCCTCGACACGACCGACGATGCCGCGCGCCTTGCGGCCGTGCTGGATTGGCTCAACGCCAATCCCGGCTGGTTCCTAATCCTCGACAACGTCGACACCAAGCCGGCGCTCGCCGAGGCGGAGCAGCTGTTGAGCCGGCTGACCGGCGGCCATGTGGTGGTCACCAGCCGGCTTGCCGACTTTCCCGGCGACATCCAGCCGCTCGAACTCGACGTGCTCGCGGTCGAGGACGCGGCCGCGTTTCTGCTCGCGCGCACCGATGGCCGCCGGCGCGCGGCGCCCGACGACGAAGCCAAGGCGCGCGAAGTGCTGAAGAGCTGGGCCGGCTGGCGCTGGCGCTGGAGCAGGCGGCGGCCTTCATCGCCAAGCGCCGGCTGACCTTCGCGCGATATCTGGATGAATGGCGCTCGAACCGCGGCGAAGTTCTGAAATGGTTCGATGAAACGATGACGCATTATCCGCGCGCCGTCGCCGTCACTTGGCAAACGTCGGTGGCGCAGTTAAGCGAGGCTGGGCGCGCGCTGCTGGAAAGGCTCGCCTGGCTCGCGCCGGAAAAGGTGCCGGAAGCGCTCCTCGACGTGCCGATCCCCGGCGCCGAAGCCGAGAATTTGCGCGACGCCTATGATGATCTTGCCGCTTATACGCTGGTCACACGCGACGCCGAGGGGCCGTTCTTCCTCATCCACCGCCTGGTGCAGGACGTGACGCGCCGCAGCCTTGCCGCCGAGGCGAGGCCACAGAGCCTGGTCGAGGCGCTGGCTTGGCTCAATACGGCGTTTGAAGGGAATTCGGACGATGTCCGCATTTGGCCGACACTCGACCCGCTTGCCCCTCATGCACGCACGGTGATCGCGCATGCGGATGCCGCCGGAATTGCCGAACCGACAGGACGGCTCATGAATGAGCTTGGCGTACTGCTGAGCGCAAAGGCGTTGCACGCCGAGGCCGAGCCGTTGAAGCGCCGCGCGCTCGCTATCGACGAAATGCGCCTCGGGCCGGACCATCCTGGAGTCGCGACTAAACTCAACAATCTCGCCCGGTTGCTGCACGACACCAACCGGCTCGCCGAGGCCGAGCCGCTGATGCGCCGCGCGCTTGCCATCGACGAAAAGAGCTTTGGGCCGGACCATCCCAGGGTCGCGATCCGCCTCAACAACCTTGCCGGGTTGCTGCAAGCGACCAGCCGGCTCGCCGAGGCCGAGCCGCTGATGCGCCGCGCGCTCGCCATCGCGGAGAAGAGCCTTGGGCCGGATCATCCTGAGGTCGGCACCAAGCTCAACAACCTCGCCACGTTGCTGCAGGACACCAACCGGCTCTCCGAGGCCGAGCCGCTGATACGACGCGGCATCTCGATCTTCGAGAAAAGCTTCGGACCGGAGCATCCCAACGTCGCGACGGCTCTCAACAATCTCGCCGGATTGCTGCGAGCCACCAAACGGCTCGCGGAGGCCGAGCCGCTGTTGCGCCGCGCGCTTGCGATCGACGAAAAAAGCTTCGGGCTTGACCATCCCGATGTCGCCACCGGCCTCAACAACCTCGCCACATTGCTGCAAGACACCAACCGGCTGGCCGAGGCCGAGCCGCTGATGCGACGCGTTATCTCGATCTTCGAGAAAAGCTTCGGACAGGAGCATCCCAACGTCGCGACGGCTCTCAACAACCTCGCCGGACTGCTGCGAGCCACCAAACGGCTCGCGGAGGCCGAGCCGCTGCTGCGACGCGCGCTCGCCATCGACGAAAAGAGTTTCGGGCTTGACCATCCCGATGTCGCGACGACCCTCAACAACCTCGCGGAATTGCTGAGAGCCACCAACCGACTACCCGAGGCGGAGCCGCTAATGCGTCGCGCGCTCACCATCGACGAAAAGAGCTTCGGGCCGGAGCATCCCAATGTCGTGATTCGCCTCAACAACCTCGCCCACTTACTGCTAGCCACCGACCGGCTCGACGAGGCCGAGCCGTTGATGCGGCGGCATGTCGCGATCTTTGTGGAATTCACGCGCGGGACGGGGCACCATCATCCGCATCTGGAAGCGGCGTTTGCGAATTACGCTCGCCTGCTCGCTGCGATGGGCAGGAGTGAGGCGGAAATCAAAGCCGCGTGTGCCGAGCTGATACGGCCGTTGGCAGAAGGTGGCGTCGGACCCGCTTAGCGCTCCGGCCGCATCCTTCGAGGCTCGCTGCGCTCGCTCCTCAGGACGACGCCCCCTCCGGCTCGCTTCGCTCACCACCTCCCCCGCTGCGCTGGGGAGGAAAGACGCGCTCAAACATCCACGCTGGCGGTCAGCGCGTTCTCCTGGATGAACTCGCGGCGCGGCTCGACGATGTCGCCCATGAGCTTGGCGAACATGTCGTCGGCCTCGTCGACCTCCTTGACGCTGACCTGCATGAGCGAGCGGGCGTTGGTATCGAGCGTCGTCTCCCACAATTGCACCGGGTTCATCTCGCCGAGGCCCTTGTAGCGCTGCAAGGTCACGCCCTTGCGGCCCGCCGCCATGACCGCATCGAACAGGCCGATCGGTCCGTGGATCGCCGTCTCCTCCTCCTTGCGGCGCAGGACGCCGGGGCGGGGATAGGTCTGCTGCAGCGAGGCGGCATGCTCGTCGAGCTTGCGCGCGTCGGCCGAGCCGAGCAGCGCCTGGTCGAGCACCGCCACTTCCTTGACGCCGCGCACCGTGCGCTCGAAGCGGAAGCCGTCGCGGAATTCGCCCTGCCAGCCGCGTTCGGTCTCCTCGGCCAGCGCATCGAGGCGCCGGGCGATGTACTGCGCCGCGGCGCCGGCGTTTTGCGGATCGTTGAAGATCGCCGGGTTGAGCACGCCGGCGATGGCGGCCTGCTCGACCACCTGGCGGTTATAGCGGCTGTGCAGGCCGGCGAGCACGCCGCGGATCGAGCGCGCCTCCTCGACCAGCGCGCGCAGATCCTCGTGCGCGCGGGTCTCGCCCGAAGAGAGCGTCAGCACCGCGTCTTCCAGCCCGCTGCCGATCAGATAGTCCTCGAGCGCACGCTCGTCCTTGAGATATTGCTCGGACCTGCCGCGCGTCACCTTGTAGAGCGGCGGCTGCGCGATGTAGAGATGGCCGCGGTCGATGATCTCCTTCATCTGCCGGTAGAAGAAGGTCAGCAGCAGCGTGCGGATATGGGCGCCGTCGACGTCGGCGTCGGTCATGATGATGATCTTGTGGTAGCGCAGCTTCTCGGCGTTGAATTCGTCGCTCACGCCGGTGCCGAGCGCGGTGATCAGCGTGCCGATCTCCTGGCTCGACAGCATCTTGTCCATGCGCGCGCGCTCGACATTGAGGATCTTGCCGCGCAGCGGCAGCACCGCCTGGAATTCGCGGTTGCGGCCCTGCTTGGCGCTGCCGCCGGCCGAGTCGCCCTCGACGATGAACAGCTCGGATTTGGCCGGGTCGCGTTCCTGGCAATCGGCGAGCTTGCCGGGCAGCGAGGAGATATCGAGCGCGCCCTTGCGCCGCGTGAGCTCGCGCGCCTTGCGCGCCGCCTCGCGTGCCGCCGCCGCCTCCACCACCTTGCCGACGATCACCTTGGCTTCGCCGGGGTGCTCCTCGAACCATGCTTTCAGCATGTCGTTGATGATGCCCTCGACCACCGGACGAACTTCGGAGGAGACGAGCTTGTCCTTGGTTTGCGAGGAGAATTTCGGGTCGGCGACCTTGACCGAGAGCACCGCGGTCAGCCCCTCGCGGCAGTCGTCGCCGGTGAGCGCGACCTTCTCCTTGCGGGCGACGCCTCCGGATTCGGCGTAGCCGGTGACTTGGCGCGTCAGCGCGCCGCGGAAGCCGGCGAGATGCGTGCCGCCGTCGCGCTGCGGAATGTTGTTGGTGAAGCAGAGCACGGTCTCGTGGTAGCCGTCGTTCCACCACAGCGCGCATTCGATGCCGACGCCGTCGCGCTCGGATTTGATGACGATGGGGTGGGGAACGAGGGGCGTCTTGTTGCGATCGAGATATTTGACGAAGGCCTCGACGCCGCCCTCGTAGCGCATCTGCTCGCGCTTCTCGACGGCGTGACGCATGTCCGAGAGCGTGATGGTGAGGCCGGAATTGAGGAAGGCCAGCTCGCGCAGCCGATGCTCCAGCGTGGCGAAGTCGAACTCCGTCATGCTGAAGGTCTTCTTCGACGGCAGGAACGTCACCTCGGTGCCGCGCTTGTCGTGGGCGGCGCCGACGAGCGCCAGCGGCGCCACCGCCTCGCCGTCGCGAAACTCCATCCGATGCTCTTCGCCGTCGCGCCAGATGGTGAGCTTGAGCCAGGCCGAGAGCGCATTGACGACCGAGACGCCGACGCCGTGCAGTCCGCCGGAGACCTTGTAAGGATTGCGGTCGTCTATACCGCCGAACTTGCCGCCGGCATGGAGCTGCGTCATCACCACCTCGGCGGCGGAAACGCCCTCCTCGTGAATATCGGTCGGGATGCCGCGGCCGTCGTCGCGCACGGTGCAGGAACCGTCGGGATTGAGCACGACGGTGACGTGCTTGGCGTAGCCGGCCAGCGCCTCGTCGATGGCGTTGTCGACGACCTCGTAGACCATGTGGTGCAGGCCGGAACCGTCATCGGTGTCGCCGATATACATGCCGGGCCGCTTGCGCACGGCGTCCAGCCCCTTGAGCACCTTGATCGATTCCGCGCCGTATTCGTCGGACGAATCGGGGGGCGGCTTGCGGACGGGTTCGGCCATGCGCGGAACTTTCGAATCGCTTGCAAAAAACGGGATAAATCGCGGCTTCGTTGTACACGAAAACCGGGCTTCGTACAGGGCAAAGTGGTTGGCATTAACATATTGTCGAATCGTTATTTTTCAAGGATTCCGGCCCGGCGCTTTAGCTGCCGACCAAGGCGGCTGCGGCGCTGCTCGCCGCGGCTTCGAGTGTCCGCTTGCGCAGCGCCAATTGCAGCCAAAAAGCTCGCCCTGGCGGCGCCGCGCGGCAGCGGAGAATTGGTGGCAAGAGCGGTCAGCGCGCTGCGGCAGCCGGCCTCGGCAAGGGCGGCAGACGGTTTTGCTCGTCAGGTCGGTATTCGGGCGGGGAATGCTGAAAACAGTTCAACGTCGCCGTCCAAAGTTCCACGCGGTCCAAATCCTCGTGCAGGTGTTCGAGAGCCTCGATGAGGTTGCGGATGATCACATCTTCCGCTTGTTCCGTCGTCATTGTCGGCCCTCGGCGCGGCAGAGATTTGCTGACCATTGGTGATAAAGAGGCTTCTTGCTTTCTGGTTCCTTGACTGTCATGCGCCGTTGGATAAGCCCGCGGTGTTTTTGAGTTCCAGCCGACCGGAATTGACTTCGACGATCGTCGCGTCGGCCGCGATTTCGGCAAAGAGCGCCGGATCGGCGCCGGTGATCCAGGCCTGGGCGCCGAGTTGCGCGAGTTCCTCGCGCAGAGCGCGGCGCCGTGCCGGGTCAAGGTGCGCGAAAACTTCGTCGAGCAGGAGCACCGGAGCTGTCCCCGTCATGGCGGCGATCAATTTGGCGTGCGCCAGCACGAGGCCGATGAGCAGTGCCTTCTGCTCGCCGGTCGAGGCGTCGCCGGCGGCGATGCCTTTCTCCGCATAGATCACCGAAAGGTCGGTCAAGTGCGGCCCGTCGAGCGTACGCCCGGCGGCGGCATCGCGGGCGCGATTGTCGCGCAGCACCTCGCGATAGCGCTCCTCGATTTCGATGGCCGGGTGGGCGGGAATGAGCTTTTCCATCCAGCCGTCGAGCGCAATCTCCGCCGGCGGGAAGGCCGAGCCGCGGCGGTCCGCAAGCACGAGGTCCAACCGGCGCACGGTCTCTGCGCGCAATCCGGCGACCGCGACGGCGAGTTCCGCCGTCTCGTGCTCGACGGCGTCCAGCCAGTGCGGATCGGGCTGCGCCTCCTCGAGCAGCCGGTTGCGCGAACGCAACGCCCGCTCGAGCGCATTGACCCGGCTCGAGTGTTCGGCATCGACCGCAAGCGCCAGGCGATCGATGAAACGCCGACGCTCCGAGGGCGCGCCGACGAACAAAGAATCCATCGCCGGCACCAGCCAGATGACGCGCAAATGATCGGCAAAGGCGACCGCAGAAGCGACCGGCTCACGGTCGATCCGGCACCGCCGCGAAAACGCCGTCTCACCCTCCTGCCCGCGCTCGAGGCCGGTGCCCAGCGTGGCGAGCCCCAGCGCGCCTTCGACCTCGGCGGCGACCGCCCAGGACCCGTCGCCCTCGCGAAATGCCACCTCATCGAGCATCGCCCGGCGCAGGCCGCGGCCGGGCGCGAGAAACGAGATCGCCTCGAGCAAATTGGTCTTGCCGGCGCCGTTCGGCCCGAGGAGCACGATCGATCTGCCGTCGGACGCGAGCGTCGCCGCGCGGTAATTACGGAAATTGGTGAGCGTCAGACGGCGGACTTTGGCCTGCATCGGCGAGCGGGAATCAGCAGTCGGATATCGGATATCGGTAACAGGATCCGGACGATCGGATGAGCGCAATCGCGGGAATCCGACTTGCTGATCACTGACGGCTGATGATCGACCCTGTCAAACCCGCATCGGCATCAGCACATAGAGCGCGCCGCGCGGCTCCTTGTCTTGGATCAGCGTCGGCGAACCGGGATCGGCGAGCTTGAGCACGGCGGCCTCGCTTTCGATCTGCGCGGCGATGTCGAGCAGGTAGCGCGAGTTGAAGCCGATGTCGAGCGGTTCGGACTCGTATTCGACCTCGAGTTCCTCGGTGGCGCTGCCAGAGTCGGGATTGGTGACGGACAACAGCAGCCGGCCGCCGCTCAGCGACAGCTTGACGGCACGGCCGCGCTCGCTCGATACCGTCGAAACGCGATCGACCGCCGCCTCGAACTCCTTTTTGTCGACGATCAGCTCCTTGTCGTTGTTGACCGGGATGACACGCGCGTAGTCGGGAAATGTTCCGTCGATCAGTTTCGAGGTCAGGGTCACCTCGCCGACGGTGAAGCGAATTTTCCCCGGCGACAGTTCGACCGCCACCTCGGCCTCGCCGTCCTCGATGAGGCGTTGTACTTCGCCGACGGTCTTGCGCGGAACGATGATGCCGGGGATGCCGGCGGCGCCGCTCGGCAGCGGGATTTCCATCTGCGCGAGCCGGTGGCCGTCAGTGGCGACGGCGCGCAGCGTCTGCGCCGGCGCCGTGCCGGGGGCGTGCAGGTAAATGCCGTTGAGATAGTAGCGCGTCTCCTCGGTCGAGATGGCGAACTGGGTCTTGTCGATCAGCCGCTTGAGGTCGGCGGCCTTGAGCGTGAATTTGTGCGTCATCTCGCCCGGCGCGAGATCGGGAAAGTCGCTCTCCGGCAGCGTCTGCAGGGTGAAGCGCGAACGACCGGCGCGGATCGAGAGCGCCGCACGATCTCCGGACGATTCAAGGACGATCTGGGCGCCCTCCGGCAGCTTGCGCACGATGTCGTAGAACATGTGCGCGGGCACCGTGGTCGAGCCACCGGGGCCGACCTCGGCCGCGATCGCATCGGTCACTTCGAGATCGAGGTCGGTGGCCTTAAGCGCGAGCTTGGCGCGGTCGGCACGAACGAGCACATTGGCGAGAATCGGAATGGTGTTGCGCCGCTCCACCACGCGATGGACGCGGCCGAGCGATCTCAGCAATTCGGCGCGCTCTACGGTGACCTTCATCGCGTGATCCGTCCACAATCGGGGTGGCAAAAGTGGCGCGGGGCGCCGCTTTCGGCAAGGGCGTGACGCAATTGGAACCGCCTTTTCCCTACGTTTCACAGTCTCCGACAGCAATAAGCGGCGGGAGTCGCCAGGTCGAGGTTTTTTTCCACCGTCGAACCGTTCGACCGCGGCAGCGCCGGACGGTCGCGTGGCGGCCATCGATCGGTTATCAGCAACGACGGTTCAGTCTTGTAGCTGGCGCTTGAGCGACTCGATCTCCTCGGCGATCGCGCCGTCGGTACCGGCCAAAGACTCGATCTTGCGCACGGCGTGCAGCACGGTGGTGTGATCGCGCCCGCCGAACCGGCGCCCGATCTCGGGAAGCGAGCGCAGGGTCAGGATCTTTGCGAGATACATCGCCATCTGCCGCGGACGCACCACATTGGCCGTTCGCCGCGAAGACAACAGGTCGGCGCGACTGACGTTGTACTGGCGGGCGACGACGCGCTGGATGTCCTCGATCCTCACCCTTTTCGGCTCGGCCGGTCGGATCAAATCGCGCATCTCGCGCTCGGCCATTTCCAGCGTGACCGGCTGGCCGGTCAGCTTATTGTGGGCCAGCAAGCGGTTGACGGCGCCCTCGAGGTCGCGGCCGTTATGCGTCACCGATTTGGCAATGAAAGCGAGCACCGACGGCGGGACCTCGAAACCGCGATGATGAATGCTGGCGGCGGCAATCCGGCTCTTGAGAATCTCAAGCCGCAATTCCTCGCCCAGCGAGCCGATCTCGACCACGAGCCCCCCGGCGAGGCGCGAACGGACGCGATCGTCGAGGCTTTCGAGATCGGCCGGCGGACGATCGCTGGCGATCACGACCTGGCGGCCGGCGTCGATCAGGGCGTTGAGCGTGTGACAGAATTCCGCCTGCGTCGAGCGGCCTTGGAGGAATTGCAGATCGTCGATCATCAACACGTCAATGGCACGCACCGCTTCCTTGAAGGCGAGCGTGGTTTGCGTCCGCAACGCCGAGACGAAGCCATACATGAAGCGCTCGGCCGTCAGGTACAGCACTTTGCGATCGCTGCCATTGGCGGCCCAGGTGATCGCCTGCAGCAGGTGGGTCTTGCCCAGCCCGACGCCGGCGTGGATGTAGAGCGGGTTGAACATGAGCGGCTCGCCGTGCCTGCTGGTCGCGACCTGCCTTGCGGCAGCATGCGCAAGCGTATTGGAACGACCAACGATGAACGTCTCGAATGTGAGGCGCGGATCGAGCGGCGAACCGCCGAGCGCTTCGTGCACGGTCATGAATGGAACGCTTGCCCGCGTTTCGGCGCCGTTCTGCGCTGGGTCGGCGACCTCGCGCGCCGAGGCCGGCGATTCCACGAGCTTTGGCTTCACCGCCGGCGGGCGGATCGCGGCCGAGCGCACGCTCAATTCCAGACGGGTGATGATTGGTTCTTCCGCCTGCCAATGGCTCAACACGCGATCGCTATAGTGAGATTGGATCCAATTGCGCAGAAAGCGCGTCGGTACCGATAGCCGCACCACTCCCTTGTCGACCGCTTCGAGCTCCATGCGCGCGAACCAACTTGTGAACACGTCGTCGCCGAGCTCGGAACGCAACCGCTCCTTGACCCGCTGCCAGCGCTCCTGATCCGTGCTCGTCATGTTGGCCTTTTGTCTGGCGGGAGAAGGAGGACGGAAAGCAAACGATTGAAGCGGGGCACAGCGGCACATGCCCAACATCGGAGAGACGCAACGAAGCCGTGGAGGAGATGTTGCCGGTCGCGAGCGCGGGTGTGTCAGGCGACGCTTGGCGTCGACCACCCTGCGGCGCGGTTCAGCCGCTCGGCGCGACGCGTGATCCACAACTGTGGCGCGGAATTGATGAAAGCATTGACGCCTGCTCGCAGCCGCTTTCGCGCCGGCTGCGCATTCCGGCTGCATGCCGCGTTTGGTGGATTGTGTTCATCGTGCCCCACCTTCCATCCGACTAGCCAATGGCGCTAATAAGCGTCTCGCTTCCTACCTTACGCCCAACGTCAGGTCGGATTAGCTGTATTTCCAATCGGTCCCAAAGATAAACGCAGGTATTTACGCCAAAAGTCCCCACTCTGACGGTTTCGTCACCGCACTCGACTATGCTCAACTGGACGCAGCTCCCCCGTTCTCATTATTTTAATGAGACTCTACTACCCACCTCTTTTTGAAGACCTTCGGAGACCGAAGGGGCATCGAAAAATAGCACTTCATTGCCGGGCCGCAACGGTGAAGTGACCCCGCTAACAAGGGATTTTTAGATGATTGCGATGATCGCCGCGGGCGGCTCGCGCAGCACAACACATTGACCCAAAATGATAATTCACAATTCGGTCACATGAAATCGGAGCCAAAAGCAATAAGAAATGCGCCTCGGAGCAAATAAGGCCCGACGCGACGGATTCGTTGTCGACTCAAAGTCCCAGTGGTCTTATGGCCAATAAGTCTTTCATCGCGCATCCATTCTCCTGCGCAAAAATGCCGGGATACCCTCACCGCGAATGGCACGGCGCGTGCGAAAATCGAGCACCTGGAAGCACCGGAAGCGACCGCAATACCGCATTTGTTAACTTTGCCAATTAACGTGACAATTTTGCAACAGTTAGATGGTAATCCCGCGAAAATATCGTTTTCTGCCCTGCAATTTACGCCAGGCCGTATCTCCGTCAGGCCGCCGCCCCCTATCAGCCCAGTTTGGCGATCCGGTGGGCGAGTCGCGAAACTTTGCGTTGAGCGGCGCTGCGATGCACGACGCCCCTCTGCGCCGCGCGAATGATCGCGGGCTCGGCTTCCGCCATCGCCGCCAGCGCGCCGGCGCGATCGCCGGCCGCGATCGCCTCCTCGACCTTGCGCACCGTCGTGCGCAAGCGAGAACGCCGCGACTTGTTGATCACGGTACGACGTGCGATTTGACGAGCGGCCTTCTTGGCGGATTTCGTATTGGCCATGAATGACAGACGGGACTGGAGCGAGCCGCGCTTATAGTGGCGGAGAGCGCCCGCGTCAACGCTCAGCGGCGAACGGCCGTGACCCCGCTGGCGAGGTCACGCGCAATCGCGGCCGCTCGACATGGCGGGCCGCGAGGATCGTGACGGGGCGCGCCGGCTCAGAGATAGCGGCGCAATTCCGCGGCCGCCGCTTCCGGCGTGCGCTTCAGGTTGAACGGCGCGACGAAGCGGCCGTTCTTGTCCATGAGATAGACGACGGCGGTGTGGTCCATCGTATAGTCGCCGCCTTCGAGCGGAATTTTCTTGGCGTACACCCGGTAGGCTCTGATCGCCGCGTCGACCGCCGCCTGATCGCCCGTCAGCCCGTGCAGATGCGGGTCGAAGCTCGCAAGGTAGTCCTTGAGCGCGGCCGGCGTGTCGCGTTGCGGATCGACGGTGACGAACAGGGCGCCGGTATTGTCGGCATCCTTGCCGAGCCGGCGCAGGACTTCCGAAATCTCGAACAATGTGGTCGGGCAGACTTCGGGGCAGTGCGTGAAGCCGAAAAACACCAGGAACGGCCGTCCCTTCAAGTCGGCGTCGCTGACCGGCTTGCCGTTTTCATCGACGAGATGAAACGGGCCGCCGATCGCGGCGGCCGCCGGCCGGATCGGAAATGACGAACCCCCGGCGAAGTACAAGATGACGCCCAGGACCAGGACGAGGCCGCCAAGGAAGGCGCCGAGCGCCGGCAAGACCTGCGAGAATCGTCCCCTTGCGCGCAAAGTTGCACTCCGTCAGCCGAAGCACGCCGCAAGACCGGCGCGTATGATCTCGAAGAACACCGTCGCGCCGTACTGAGCCCAAAGCAGGCCCGTGCCTGCGAGCGCAACTATAACCGCCGCGGCGGCGATGAGCAGCGGCCGCGACATCAAGCGTGGTGCGACAGTCTCGCGCATCGAATCGAAAAATAGGGCGAGATGCTGCGGGCGGCAACGGCAGCGCGCCGCGCGGCAAGCGTAAGCCTATTGGCAGCTGTTATAGAGGGCCGCGAGTTCGGGCCCGCGAAGGGCGAGGATGCGCGGCGTCAAGCCGCCATGCTGATCGATCCAGCGGCGAATCTCCGGCGGGTACAAACCCATCACCAGCCGCGTGCCGGAACGCGTCGGCACCAGCGAGCGCCTCGCGTCGTCGTAATAGGACGCCGCGTGGAAGCCGAGGACCGCTCGCCTTGTCACGCAGACGCGATCGCGCGGGATCAGGGCGGTGAATAATGTGCAGGCGGAAAGGCAGGGGCCGTCAATGACCAGACGCTCGCCGGAGTTGCGTATTTGCTGATACTTGCGCAGGTAGGAGGCGACTTCGCCACCCGGGTCGTTGATGACGCGCACCTCGGCGGACGCAATGGTGGTGACGAGAGCCGCCGCCACCGCGCCGGCCAAGGCTGCCCGCCATGTCATGGATCTCACCCAGTTCCCGTTCCAGCGGCGGTGATCTTCCACGGCTATTGTGGCGAGAGTTCGGAAAGACCCGGTTCATCCGATGTTATTCGCCAACCGGTTTTGCGCTGACGGAACTCGCAACGGGGTCGCAGGTCCGAAATGGGCGAGGCTCCTTTGCTCCCTCTGACGGTCCGTGTCTCGCTCCCCATGGGTGTTTATTGTTCTATGCGCGAGGCTTGGAGCGGGCGAAGGGAATCGAACCCTCGACATACAGCTTGGGAAGCTGTCGTTCTACCACTGAACTACGCCCGCTTGCCTGTCAGCATAGCCGAGCGCCGGCGCGCGGCAAGAGAGGCGGAGCGCCGTTATTCCCGCCCGAACTGTTTGCGCAATTCGGTCTTCGCCTGCTCCAGAATCCGCTGTCGGCCCGCCGGCAGGTTCTTGCCGGCGCGATTGATGTAGAACACCAGCATCGACAGCGCCGAGCGGTAGGGTTCGGCCTTGCGCCGGCCGCTTTCCTCCGCCGAGCGTTTGAGCGATGCGGCGATGCGCTTCGGGTCGTTCCACGTGAACACGCCGCCCTCGAGATCGAGCGCGTTGCTTTCTCTGGTCACGCGGTTCGACCAGTAGCGCGTGGCCTTGTCGTGCGTCGATTTCTGTCGGCGGCCCGCTCTTGGCCGCGTCGTCTTTCGCCGGGTCGTTGTTCGCGCCATGGTCAGCTCGCTCCCGATGTCGAGAGTTTGTTGTGAAAGGCCCCGCTGCCGATTTTGTTCCGTTTTTAAGCGCCTGCCTGATCGCGATCGGCGCCGGCGGGTTACACGTAAGCCGAGCGTCACGCTCGTCTCGACTTTTCCCTCCGGGCCCGCTAAGCGGGCCCTTAGAGCATGATCCGGAAAAGTGGAAAGCCGGTTTTCCGAAAAGATCATGCTCTACTAAGGAAAACTGGAGCGCAATCGATTCAACCTGAAGCGATTGCGCTCCAGGACGCAAGGCCGGATCGTGATCGATGCAATGCGCAATGGCAATATCGAACGCGCAACGCGATCTGCCGACGCGCGGCCTCCGGCCATGGCTCATCGCCGGTCTCCTCGGCGCGCTTGTTGCGGCGGCGACCGGCGCGGCGCCGGCTGCGGCCGAGGAGGGCGTTGCGCCGTCGCCAGGCGTCGGTGTTCCCGGCTTCTGGGACCCGCGTCGCCGGCCGGAGCGGCCCGATCTCTCGCGCCTGCAGACCATCCGCTTCCTCACCGGGATGGAATATCCGCCGTTCGACTACACCGGCGCGGACGGCAATCCGGCCGGCTTCAACGTCGATCTCGCGCGGCTCATCTGCGACGAGATCAAGGTCGCCTGCACCATCCAGGCGCGGCGCTTCGATACGCTTCTCGATGCGCTCGACGAAAATCGCGGCGATGCCGTGATCGCGTCGATCGCCGCCGTCGCGGAGACGCGCCGGCGCGCCGATTTCAGCGATCCGTACTACCGCACGCCCGCGCGCTTCGCCGCGCGCCGCGACAGCGCGATCGCCGACGTTCTGCCGGAACGTCTCGAAGGAAAGAAAGTCGCCGTGATCGCCGGCACGGCGCATGAGGCCTATCTCAAGGCGATGTTCACCGAGGCCGAGCTGCGGCCCTATCCCACCGCCGAGGCGGCGCGTGCGGCACTGCGCGATAAGGAGGTCGATCTTTTGTTCGGCGACGGCATTGCGCTTGCGTTCTGGCTCAACGGCACCGACTCCGGCGGTTGCTGCGCCTTTCGCGGCGGTCCGTTCCTCGACAGCCGCTTCTTCGGCGAAGGCGTCGGCATTGCGGTCAAACGCGGCAACGATCTCCTGCGCCAGGCCTTCAACTGGGCGCTGTTTCGGCTGTGGGAGAAGGGAAGCTTTACCGATCTGTGGCTGCGCTATTTCCCGATCAGTCCGTTTTGAAGAATGCGAATTTGACGGGGTATCAGGCCCTTCCTAGAGCGCAATCGCTTCATGTTTGCATCGATTGCGCTCCAGGTCTTTTTGGTGGAGCATGATCTTTTCGGAAAACCGGAATTCCACTTTTCCGGATCATGCCCTACTGTCGGCGCCCGGAAGAATAGGGAAATGACCCCGGCCGAAACCGAAGCCGCCTCGCTGCGCCAGCTCGCCGAACAATCGCACGCCTGGCCGTTCGAGGAGGCGCGCAAGATCGTCGCGCGGCTCAAGCGCAGGCCCGCGGACGAGGTGATCTTCGAGACCGGCTACGGCCCGTCCGGCCTGCCGCATATCGGCACCTTCGGCGAGGTCGCGCGCACCTCGATAGTGCGTCACGCCTTCCGCGTCATCACCGACGACAAGGTCAAGACCCGCCTGATCGCCTTCTCCGACGACATGGACGCGCTGCGCAAGGTGCCCGACAACGTGCCCAACAAGGAGATGGTGGCGCGGCACCTCGGACAGCCGCTGACCAGGGTGCCCGATCCGTTCGGCACCCACGAAAGTTTCGCCGCGCACAACAACGCGCGGCTGCGTACCTTTCTCAATCAGTTCGGCTTCGACTACGAGTTCATTTCCGCGACCGCCTGCTACAATTCCGGGCGCTTCGACGCCGCGCTCCTCAAGGTGCTGGAGCGCTTCGAGGAGGTGATGGCGGTCATGCTGCCGTCGCTGCGCGAGGAGCGGGCGCTGTCCTATTCGCCGTTCCTGCCGATCTCGCCGGCGACCGGAATCGTGCTGCAGGTGCCGGTCGTCGCGCACGACGCGAAAGCGGGCACCATCACCTACGAAGACCCCGACAGCGGCGAGCGCGTGACCACGCCCGTGACCGGCGGGCGCTGCAAGCTGCAGTGGAAGCCGGACTGGGCCATGCGCTGGATCGCGCTCGGCGTCGATTACGAGATGGCCGGAAAGGATTTGATCGACTCGGTCAAGCTTTCGGGCGAAATCTGCCGCACGCTCGGCGGGGTTCCGCCCGAAGGCTTCAACTACGAGCTTTTCCTCGACGAGAACGGGCAGAAAATTTCGAAATCGAAGGGCAACGGGCTGACCATCGAGGAGTGGCTGCGCTATGCCGGCCCGGAGAGCCTGTCGCTGTTCATGTATCGCGAGCCGAAGGCCGCCAAGCGGCTCTATTTCGACGTCATTCCCCGGCACGTCGACGAATATCAGCAATACCTCGAAGCCTACCAACGGCAGGGACCGAAGGAGCGGCTGGCGAATCCGGTCTGGCACATCCACGCCGGCGCGCCGCCCAAGCCCGATAATCCGCTGACCTTCGCGATGCTCCTTTCGCTCGTCACCGCTTCGAACGCCGAGAACGCCGACACTTTGTGGGGCTTCATCGGTCGCTACCGGCCGGGAATCACGCGGCAGACGCATCCGCATCTCGCCGCGCTCGTCGAATACGCCATTCATTATTTCCGCGATTTCGTGCTGCCGGCGAAAAAGTTTCGCGAGCCGAACGCGATCGAGCGCGCAGCCCTCATCGACCTGCGCGATGCGCTGTCGCAACTGCCGGCCGACGCTGCCGCCGAGGCCATCCAGGAGATGGTCTACGAGGTCGGCCGCCGCGAGCCGTTCCTCGACAAACAAAAAAAGGCCAAGGACGGCAAGCCCGGCGTCACGCTCGACTGGTTCAACATGCTCTATCAGGTGCTGCTCGGCCAGGAGAAGGGCCCGCGCTTCGGCTCGTTCGTCGCCGCCTACGGTATCCAGAACACGATCGACATGATCGACGGCGCGTTGGCGCGGTCGGCTTAACCCATTTGCGACGTGGCTGGTTACCGACAGCGATCGAATATCTGCTCACCGTCCACTTTTACGCTCACCGATGTCGCGAGTGATGCTTTTGGCCCAAATCAGCCACAGGAGGTGGGTAGTTGAGCCTGCCAGTGAGCTCCGTCCGAAATTTGACTAATTAATTGCAAGACTATTCCGCTCGGGCTACAGCTGATCAGTGCCATGGGGGAAAATCAGTCGGGGAAATCAGTCATGGGCGCGCTGTTCTCGCTTTTGCTTCTTGCGACCATTTCAAACGCAGCCAGCGCGCAAACAATTGAGCGTATCGAAATAACCGAGTTTGGGATTTACACGACGACTGATACCGGCAAAAGCGCTGCTCCGGGCACTGCAACCGGCGTGGTCACATCTCGGACCAATATCAAACTGGTGCAGGCAACAAACACAGTTCCTGCACGCCTCGGTGTTCACTTCGGGTTTAGGTACAAAATTGTAGGGCCGGCACCTAAACAAGTTAGATTGAAGATGGTGACGCTTGTTCCTCAACCGGGAATCCGTAATCCCCAGACTGGAAATACCATCGTCAAGGACGAGTATTTTGTCGACAAAACAGTCGGGGCCACATCTTACAGAGACTATTCATTTGATAATTCCTGGGAAATCGTCACCGGTAAATGGACATTTGAGATCTGGGACGGCGATCGCAAGCTGGCCTCGCAAAGCTTTAACGTCGTGGCACCATAAGGTCGCGCGGAATTCGGCTTATCAACCCAAAGCGGAAGCCCCGGGAGAGTGCGCTCTCGAGCTGAATGTGCCTATGCCCGCCGAAAGGCAGAATTCCTAGATTACTGTCTCGCCCAAAGAACGCGGGCAATCCAGAGCACGTCGGCGGCGGCGAGCGTGCGCTCGGCATGGTCGGCATTGAGCGAGCGCAGCTCGATCGATTTCGCCGTGCGCCGCTTGAGCTCCTTCACCATCACCTCGCCGGTCTTGGTTCTGATCACGACGCGGTCGCCGCGGCGGATCGGCGCCGCCGGCGACACCACGATCACGTCGCCGTCGCGGTAGGCCGGCGCCATCGACTGGCCGGACACTTCGAGCGCGTAGGCGTGCCGGTCGCTGACCGCCGGGAACGCGATTTCATCCCAGCCTTCGCCGACCGGGAAGCCGCCATCGTCGAAATAGCCGCCGGCGCCGGCCTGAGCAAAGCCGATGAGCGGCACCGCCCGAGGCGCACCTCCCCCGTCGGCGGCGATCAGCGCGACGAATGTCTCGATCGGCGTCGCGGTCGCGGCGAGCGCCTTGGCGATCGACTCGGTCGAGGGCCAGCGGGCGCGGCCCTCCGCGGTGATGCGCTTTGATTTGTTGAAGGTGGTCGGATCAAGCCCCGCGCGCCGGGCCAGCCCCGATGCCGACAGCCCCGCGCGCTCCGCCAGACGATCGATCGCCGACCAGACCTGGGCGTGGGTGAGCATCGGCGCTCCGTAATTCCCAAGCAACGATAGGGAATTATCGCAGAAGCTTGGGAGCAAGCTAGGATGATATTCCGCACGACGTCAAGCCTACGCGATGATGTTAGCTGGCGCTATTTCCGTAGGGGCAGAGCGCGCTGACGAACGAACGCCCGTCCTCAGCTTTTAGAAAGACAAAACAATATTCACTTTTACGTTCGCGGCCAAAAGTTTTGTACGCAAAACAACCATGAGCGAAAATAATCTTCGAGCCATTTTCAATGTCAGGCGTGATATTTAACGCTGGCGTAGAGACGGCATAGGTATAGTCGCGAAGGCCCGAAGGATAGACAACGCCGCCTTCGTCAGAGGCTGTTGTTCGGCCGCAGACGTCTTTCAACGCACTTCTTCTAAAGACAGTATACCAGGAAGTTTGGGGCGCGGGTGCATTAACAGTTCCAAGTTCCTCCTGCGCGACAAAGCCAATGGCCGGCTCCTTCCCAACATTTCCATATTTGACATAGTAGCCAAACGGCTTGCCGGCCTTCGGAGCACCATCCGGTTGAGCGAGGACAGGTGTCAGCCACGCTCGATTAGCGGCAACCAGTGTGTTGTGAACTGTGGTGTCGGTATTCCAAGTGATGAGGGCAAGGAGCCCTGTGGCGATCGCTGTAATCAATCCATGCACATTTTTGAGGAGTTTGAAGACCCAAAGAATGCCAGCGTTGATACTTTCCCCAACTTTTCGAATGCAGACGAGAACACGTAGATGTTCGGGACTGTTCCGTTCGGCACTGGAGGCGGTCTCGTTTGTGCTGCGATCGACGTTCACGGGGTTCTCCTTTCATTGTGGATTGTTGCTGTCTCTCGATTTTGGATCGGTACCCAGGGGTTGCCGCACTGAAAATATCCATGCAGCCGCCTTGAACAAGCGCCAAGGCGCCGATATAGGCTCGCATGCCGCATTCTTAGGGCGTGCCGGCGTGGCGACGATCTACAAAATCTGCGAACAGGAATTGTGGCGGGCCGCCGAAGCCGCGGGGTTGTTTCTCGGTACCGAGGCCGACGAACGCGACGGCTTCATCCATTTTTCCACCGCCGGCCAGCTTGCCGAAACCGCGGCGAAGCATTTTGCCGGAAAATCCGAGTTGATGCTGATCGCGGTCGATGCCGACGCGCTGGGGCTGTCGCTCATCTGGGAGCACGCGCGCGGCGGCGACCGCTTCCCCCACCTCTATGCCGTGCTGCCGATGGCGGCGGTGCGCTGGGCGCGCCCGCTGCGCTCTCGGGCTGACGGCCGGCATGAGTTTCCGGAGCTTGAGCCGTGATCGACTTCTTCGCGCGGCTCGCGGTGCCTTTCCTGCATGCGCTCGATCCGGAAGACGCCCATGGCCTCGCGATCAGGATGTTGAAATTCGCGCCGCTGCCGCGCGCCGCCGCTGACGACAAGCGGCTCGCCATTCGCGCGTTCGGGCTCAATTTTCCCAACCCGGTCGGGATGGCGGCCGGGTTCGACAAAAATGCCGAAGTGGCCGACGCGCTGTTGCGTTTCGGCTTTGGCTTCGTTGAAGTCGGCACCATCACGCCGCTGGCGCAGGGCGGCAATCCGCGTCCGCGGCTGTTCCGGCTCGACGCCGACGAGGGCGTGATCAATCGCCTCGGCTTCAATTCGCAAGGCGCCGACATCGTGCTCAAGCGCCTCGCCTTGCGCGCCAATGCCGGCGGCATCGTCGGCATCAATATCGGCGCCAACAAGGAGAGTCTCGACCGCGTTGCCGATTACGTGCGGCTGATCGAGCGTTTCGCGCCGGTGGCAAGCTATGTCACGGTCAATATCTCGTCTCCGAACACGCCCGGGCTGCGCAATCTGCAGCAGGCCAAGGAGCTCGACGAACTGCTGACGCGCGTCATCGATGCGCGCGAGCGCGTGGCGCACGATGCGGGCCCGACGCCGGTTCTGCTGAAGATATCGCCCGACCTGTCGCTCGCCGAGCTCGACGATGTCGTCAACATCGCGCGCGCGCGCCGGGTCGACGGCATGATCGTCGGCAACACGACGGTGACGCGGCCCGCCAGCTTGCGTGACGCCGCGACGGCGAAAGAGGCCGGCGGTCTGTCGGGTCGCCCGCTCTTTGCGCTGGCGACCCGCATGCTGGCCGAGACCTATGTGCGGGTCGAGGACGTCTTCCCGCTGATCGGCGTCGGCGGAATCGACTCCGGCGCGACCGCGCTCGCCAAATTCCGCGCCGGCGCAAGCCTGATCCAGCTTTACACCGGCCTGGTGTTCCGCAGCCTCGGCCTCATCGCCGAGATCAAGGCGGCGCTCATTTCCACTCTCGAGCGCGAGCGCCTCGACCGGCTGAGCGAGCTGATCGGCGCCGATGCCGCTTCGGTGACCGCCGAGCCATGGCCGCATTGAATCATCGCGTCGTTGCGGCCGTCGTGACACGGTCGCGTTCTCATAAGGCCAGTTTGTATTTCATGGTAAAGACTCCTCTAATTTGTCAGCCGGCCGCAGCTGCCGGATACGGATGCGAGCCCTTAGCGGTGTGATAAGACTTCAAATCTAAGGATGACGCGAAATTCGCGGAGTCCTGCGGATGTGCCCGACCATCGGGTCCTTGAAAGACGAGAGCGCCGCGACAACGATCGAGTACGATCGTATCGCTCCAGGAAGCTCCACCGCGATTGTTCCGCGAGTCGAAAGCCTCGGTGCGAAGCCGAAGCCAGCCTCCACCAGCGATCCGAATGATTCGGAGCGATTGGTCATCATCGGATCGTTCGTCCTGATATCGGCTGTGTATTTTTATGCAACGATATCACGATCGCTCGCAGATCACTTTTGGATGGACGAAGTCCTGGCGGTATCCGCCGCCAGTCAGCCGTCGCTGGCGCGCGTCTGGGAAGCGATCTGGGCCGGGACCGACTTCTCGCCACCGACCTATCACTTCTTTCTGCACGGCTTCGTGCAAGCGATGGGAGCGGCGGACGGACGCGTCGTCTGGCGCATTCCGTCGATCCTTGCGGTCTATGGTGCGGCACTGTGCACCTTCCTGCTGCTGGTGCGGTCGCAGTTGAGCCGATCCGTCGCGGTGCTCGCTTTCGCAATCGTTCTGGCCTTCAGCCTGTTCGACTTCGCCATCCAAGTCCGTCAGTACGCCCTGCTCGCCTTCGCTCTCGCGGCGGCGTTGCTGCTTTGGTCCGGCATGGGGGACACGCGCGCCGGCAAAGCCCGCGGCTGCTGCCTGTGGCTGGTGCTCACGGCCTGCCTGTGCCTGCATTTCTACGGCGTCATCGAGGTCGCGGTGATCGGGGCCGCGGAGCTGATCTACTGGATCAGCCGAAGACGCTTCAGGGTCGCCGTCTGGCTGGCGCTGCTGCTGACGGTGCCAGCGGAATTTGCATTTTATCCGCTCGCGTCCCGCCTCGCGGCGTTCAATGCCGGCGACACGCTCGCGACCGGATATTACGCCAAGCCCACCGCGGGCGCGTTCCTGCAAGCGGTGGTGCAGGTCATTGGCGGAGGCGGGCGCGGGATGTTGTTGCTGCTTGCCGCCTTCCTGGTCGCGGCGACTGCATATCTCCTTGACCGATCCAAGCGGCGATTGCCGCTGGCGGCCGAGCCGGTCCGGGCAAAACACGCCGCCGGGCTCTCCGAAATTGAGATCGCAATTCTTTCCCTGTGTCTGCTCCCGTTGATGGCCTTCGGATTTTCGTTGTTCGTCACCGGGTCGTTCAGCGCCCGCTACATGGCGGCTGGCGCGCTGCTTCCGGCCATCGCCGCTGCCTACGTGTTGGACAAGTCGCCATGGCGGCGGCGCGTTGCATTAGCCCTCATCCCGGCGATCGTCGTCATCCTCGCCACGCGCTCGCACGCGGCGGATCCGATCGCAGAGGCGCTGGCGATATTGCAAAAGCCAACGCCGTCTCTTCCCATCGTCGTCGGAGAGGGGCTTCTGTTCATCGAGCTCATGGAGGCGGCCGACGCGACGACCAGGTCGAAGCTTGTGTACCTGAAGAGACCTGTGGGCTCGTTCAGCCCCGATCCGACGAACGAGAACGAGGTCATCCGCCTCGCCACCTTCCATCCGGATTATCGCGTCATCGAGCGGGACGCCTTCCTTAGAGGCAACGCCAGTTTTTACCTGCTGCACCGGCCGAACATGTCGACCGATACGACCACGCCGGCTCTCATCGAAAAAGGGCTCTTGGGAAGTCCCGTCGACGCAGAAAACGGCGTCCTGCTGTTTCGCTCGCCGCCGTCAACCAAGAATCAACAGGGCGGAGACAATCGATGAGCGTTTCGAGATCGGCGGCTCCGGCCAAGGCGCAGGGTACTGTATTCGACTATTTGGTCATTGCTCGCCTCGACCACAGCGTCAAACACGTCTTCATCATTCCCGGGATCATGCTCGCCTACCTGCTGCGCGGCGTCCGCACCGAGTCGCTGGCGGTTTCCGTTGCGCTTGGCCTAGTCGCAGCCTTATGCGTGGCATCCGCCAACTACGTCATCAACGAATGGCTCGACAGGGACTTCGACAGGCTCCATCCGAAGAAATCGCATCGATCCTCGGTCCAATACGAACTGCGCGGCGATATCGTGCTGCTCGAGTGGACGGCTCTGCTTGCCGCGGCGTTAGCTTGCGCTTTCCTCGACAGCAGGCCGATGTACTTCGTCGCGACCGTCTTTGCGTTGCAGGGCATAATCTACAATGTCGCGCCGCTGCGGACCAAGGATACGCCGTATCTCGATGTGATTTCGGAATCGATCAACAACCCGCTGCGGCTGATCATAGGCTGGGTCATGGTCGATCCGACGACGCTGCCTCCAGGATCGTTGATTCTCATGTACTGGAGCGGCGGCGCGTTCCTCATGGCGGCAAAGCGACTTTCGGAATACCGGGAGATCGGCGAGTCGTACAGCAGGGAAGCACTGACGCGCTATCGGGCGAGCTTCGCAGGCTATTCGGAGACGTCACTGACGATCTCCTGCTTCGTCTATGCTCTGTTTGCAATATTCTTCCTCGCCGTATTCCTGATAAAATACCGTATTGAATACCTGGTCACGGTGCCGGTGATCATCGCGCTGTTCGCCTACTACATGATCATCGCCATGAGACCGGGGTCCTCCGCTCAGAAGCCGGAAAAGCTGTTCCGCGAACGCGGTCTCATCGTTTTAGTCGTTCTGCTCGCGGCGACGTTTCTGCTCATGACCTTGATCGATGTTCCGATGCTCGATTTCCTGGCGGTTCAGCAATACATCGGCATCCAATGACTTTGCGGCGCCTGCTCGAACCCTCCGACTGGGAGGGCGTTCATCTCGTGGCGTTCGACCTGGACGGCACGCTGTACAGCCAATACCGGCTCCGCGTGCGCATGGCGCGTGACGTCCTGCTTCATGCGGCCTCGACATGCTCGCTCGAGGCAATGATGGTCGTCGGGGCCTATCGTCGCATCCGAGAGCAGATGGGCGAACAGGAGGTCCCGGATTTCGAGAGCGCGCTCGTCGCCGCAACCGCAAGCGCCACCGGGCGTTCTTCGCACGAAGTCCGCGTGATCGTGCATGAGTGGATCGAGCGGCGGCCGCTTTCTTACCTGGCGGCCTGTCGTTATCCGGGGCTGGTGGAGCTCTTCGCCGGCTTGCGCAGCAAAGGAAAGGTCATCGGCGTTCTCTCCGACTATCCGGCAAGCGCCAAACTCTCCGCGCTGGGTCTTCGCGCCGACCACGTCGTTTGCGCCGGCGACGCAGGCGTCGGGCTGCTCAAGCCAAATCCTCGCGGCCTTCAGGCAATGATCGAAGCGGTCGGCACCAATCCGTGCCAGACGGTGTTGATCGGCGACCGCGTGGATCGGGACGGCGCAGCGGCCCGGCGCATCGGCGCCTGGCCGCTGATCAGGTCTGCGAAGCCCATCAAAGATTGGCAAACTTTCGCCAGGTTCGATGATGGGATCTTCCGAAGTTTCTTGCGATCGTGAGAAGTGCTTTGGCGTTGCAGGCGTCAGCGCAGCGCGGCCGTCCTCGGTGAGGGGGCAAGCACTGGCTGCAGCGCCGGCATGAGGCGACGCCGCTCGCGCCGGGCCGGGATCGCGCGATAGACCTGCTTCGTCGCCTCGACGATATGGACGCCGGCGAACGGCGCCGACAGCGTCGCGCCGGTGCGCTCCCAGGCCACGGCCGAGCGCAGGAACCAACCGCGCCCGATCGGCGGGACGTAGAGCGCCTCGCCCCATCCGGTCGGCGTGAACGAAGTCTCGCGCAGGAGGTGGGTGATCTGTGAGCGCGAATAGGGCCGGCCGTGACCGAACGGCGTCGTGTCGATGCGCGCCCATAGCCCGCGGCGATTCGGCACCACCGCCAGCAGCCGGCCGCCGCCGGCCAGCACGCGCCAGACTTCGCGCAGCAGCCCGATCGGGTCGGACGATGCTTCCAGCGCATGCACTAGGAGCACGCGATCGACCGCCGCATCGGTCAACGGCAAATCGTCCTCCTCGACGAGCGCCGCGAGCGCCGGCCGCGACGAGGGCCATCGCACCACGCCCTGCGGCGCCGGCATCAGGGCGAGACAGCGTTCGGCCTCTTCGCGGAACAGCCCGAGATAAGGCGTCGCGTAGCCTATGCCCAACACGCGCAAGGCGCTCGTGTCGCTCCAGCGGGCACGAATGCCGCGGCCGATGAAGCGCCGGGCCACCGTGCCGAGCCGCTGGGCGTAGAAGTTGCGCAGATCGACGACGTCCATGGCGGCAAAATAGCATAACCATCGACCTTGCGGCTGATGGCGTGGAGTGCCTACTCTAGCCGACCGTGACCATGGATTCCGGCTTCGCGGACGCAACTCCGCAGCCCCGGATATGACGAGCGGCATGCCGGCGCAAGCGCATCTCTTCACCTGCCTGACGGACAATTTCGGCGTCCTTATCCACGATCCGGCAAGCGGCGCGACGGCATCCGTCGACGCGCCGGATGCGGGTCCGATCGAGGCGGCGCTCTCCGCCGCCGGCTGGCGGTTGACCGATATTCTGGTGACGCACCATCACGGCGATCACACCGCCGGCGTTCCCGAACTCAAGGAGCGCCACCGATGCCGCGTGGTCGCCCCGCGCAACGAAGCGCAGCGCATCCCGCTCGTGGACGAAGCGGTCGGCGAGGGCGACACGGTGCGCGTCGGCTCGCTCGCGGCAAGCGTCATCGACACGCCGGGCCATACCCTCGGGCACATCGCCTATTTCTTTGCAGCCGACAAACTCGCCTTCGTCGGCGATACGCTGTTCTCGATCGGCTGCGGCCGGGTGATCGAAGGCAATCCGGAAATGATGTGGGCCTCGCTGGTCAAGCTGCGCAACCTGCCCGACGAAACTCGCTTCTATTGCGGCCATGAATACACGCAGGCCAATATCCGCTTCGCCAAAACCATCGAGCCGGACAACAAGGCGCTCGCCGCGCGCGCCGAAGAGGTGGCGCGGCTTGTTGCCGCCGGCAAACCCACTATTCCGGCGACGATCGGCGCCGAGAAGGCGGCCAATCCATTCCTGCGCGCCGATGTCGCCGAACTCGCCCGGTCGCTCGGGCTCGCCGGCAGCCCGGCCTGGAAGGTCTTTGCCGAAATCCGCGCGCGCAAGAACCGGTTTTGAGGACGACGATCACCGCGCACGACGTCATCCGGCTGCTCGATCTCAAGCCGCACCCGGAAGGCGGCCATTTCCGCGAGACGTTCCGCGACGCGCCTGCGGGGGCGGGTGGTGTAGGGGTCGGCCGCGCGGCCTCGACCGCGATCTATTTCCTGCTCGCGCGCGGCGAGCGCTCGCACTGGCATCGCATCGACGCGGCCGAGATCTGGCATTGGTATGCCGGCGCGACGCTCGAACTCGACATCGCGCCGGCGTCCGGCCGCCGCCAACGCCTGATCCTCGGAAGCGATCTTGCCGCCGGGCAGCGCCCGCAGGCCGTGGTGCCGGCTCACGCCTGGCAGGCCGCGCAATCGCTCGGCGACTGGACGCTTGTCGGCTGCACGGTGGCGCCGGGTTTTGAGTTTGCGCGATTCGAGCTGGCGGCGAAGGGTTGGGAGCCGGAGTAGCGCGCCGCTCACATTTCACATCATGTATTGCCCGCCATTCGCGCTCAACGTCGAACCGGTGATCAGCCCGGCATCGTCGGAAGCCAGGAACACGACGCAACGCGCGACCTCTTCCGGCTCGCCAAGCCGGCCGATCGGAATCTGCGGCAGAATGGATTTCTCCAGCACGTCCTTCGGCACCGCCTGCACCATCTCGGTGTTGATATAGCCCGGGCAAATGGCGTTGACGGTGATGCCGCTCTTGGCGCTTTCCTGCGCCAGCGCCTTAGTGAAGCCGATCTCGCCGGCCTTGGCGGCGGAATAGTTCGTCTGGCCCATCTGGCCCTTTTGTCCGTTGATCGAGGAGATGTTGATGATGCGGCCAAACTTGCGCCCGCGCATGCCCTCGATCACCTGCCGCGACATGTTGAACAGCGAGCCGAGATTGGTGGAGATGACCGCCGTCCATTGCTCCGGCTTCATCCGATGCAACATGGCGTCGCGGGTAATGCCGGCATTGTTGACGAGCACGTCGATCGCGCCGAGCTCGGCCTCGACCTGCTTCACGCCGGCGGCGCAGGCCTCGAACGACGACACATCCCACTTGTAGACCTTGATGCCGGTTTCCGCGTTGAATTTTTGCGCCGCCTCGTCATTGCCGCCGTAGTTCGCTCCGACCGCGTAGCCGGCTGCCTGCAAGGCCTTGGAGATTGCCGCGCCGATGCCCCGTGTTCCACCCGTTACCAACGCGACGCGTGGCATGATTTCCTCCCCGCTCTTTTCTCGTCACGGCCGGCCCTACTCGAGCATCCACGCCGTAACTGAAGGCAGCTTAAAGACATTGATGGCCGGGACAAGCCCGGCCATCACATGGTCAAATGCGCTTTCGCCGCTTAGCGCTCCACGCACATGGCAATACCCATGCCACCGCCGATGCACAGCGTGGCGAGGCCCTTCTTGGCGTTGCGCTTCTGCATCTCGTAAAGCAGCGTGACCAGCACGCGCGCGCCGGACGCGCCGATCGGATGGCCGATCGCGATCGCGCCGCCATTGACGTTGACTTTGTTGGTATCCCAGCCGAGGTCCTTGTTGACGGCGCAGGCCTGTGCGGCAAACGCCTCATTGGCCTCGATCAGGTCGAGATCGCCGACGCTCCATCCCGCCTTCTTGAGCGCGGCGCGCGAGGCCGGAATGGGTCCGGTCCCCATGATCTTCGGGTCGACGCCGGCCTGCGCCCACGACACGATGCGCGCCAGCGGCGTCTTGCCGAGCTTGGCCGCCTCGCTCGCCTTCATCAGTACGACGGCAGCGGCGCCGTCATTGATGCCCGAGGCGCTCGCGGCGGTAACGGTGCCGTCCTTGTCGAACGCGGGCCGCAGTTTGCTGATCGCCTCGAGCGTGGTGCCGTGCTTGGGATACTCGTCGGTATCGACCACGATGTCGCCCTTGCGGTTTTTGATCGTCACCGGGGCGATCTCGTCCTTGAACTTGCCGGCCTTCTGCGCCGCCTCGGTCTTCTTCTGCGAGGCGACGGCGAACTCGTCCTGCTGTTGCCGCGTGATCTGCCACTGGCGCGCGACGTTCTCGGCCGTATTGCCCATGTGATAGCCGTTGAAGGCGTCCCATAGGCCGTCCTTGATCATGGTATCAATCATCTCGAAATTGCCCATTTTCACCCCGCTGCGCAGATAGGCGCAATGCGGGGCGACGCTCATCGATTCCTGGCCGCCGGCGACCACGATCTCGGTATCGCCGTTGAGAATGCCTTGATAGCCGAGAGCGACGGACCGCAAGCCCGAACCGCAGAGCTGATTGACCCCCCAGGCCGGGACTTCGACCGGGACGCCGGCTGCAATCGAAGCCTGGCGGGCCGGGTTCTGGCCTTGTCCGGCCGAGAGAATCTGCCCCATGATGACTTCGGAAACCCGCGGTGCCTCGACGCCAGCGCGGTCCATCGCCGCCTTGATGGCTACCTTGCCGAGTTCATGGGCAGGCAGCGTGCCGAACGCCCCGTTAAATGCGCCAACCGGCGTGCGTGCCGCGCTGACGATAACGATGTCATCTTTCATGGCAGGTCCTTTCGGGCTGATATTAGAGGGTAATTACGCACGGGCTTGCCGCGGGGTCATTGATCGCGGGCTTTTCCCGGTGTCATTGATATATGTCATAGTGACGAGGCTTGCTGCCGACAAGGCGGGACAAATTCGCATTGCTGCCGGGCGGGGGCAGCCCGGCTTCGCCGGCGGCCGTCATAAAACGGTAGCCGGGCCCGCCGAAACCGCCTATTTTGAAGGCAAACAATAACCAGCGATTGTCGCCTGATGCCCGAGACCCTGACCAAGACCGCAGAGCCGGTCACCATCAAGAAGTACGCGAACCGGCGCCTCTACAATACCGGTACCAGCACTTACGTCACGCTCGAAGACCTCGCTGCCATGGTCAAGAACGGCGAGGATTTTGTTGTCTTTGACGCCAAGACCGGCGAGGACATCACCCGTTCCGTCCTCACCCAGATCATTTTTGAGCAGGAAAACAAGGAAGGCCAGAACCTGCTGCCGATCACGTTCCTGCGGCAGCTCATCCGGTTTTACGGCGACAGCATGCAGATGCTGGTGCCGCGCTATCTTGAAGTCTCCATCGAATCGCTTACCCGCGAGCAGGAAAAGTTCCGCGAGCAGATGGCGCAGACATTCGGCGTCGGCGCGTTCACTTCGCTCGAGGAGCAGGTGCGGCGGAACATGGAAATGTTTGAGCGCACCTTTGCCATGTTTGCGCCCTTCGCCCGGCGCGAGAGCCAGGGCGGCGAGGGGTCGCCCGAACCGGGAAAGGCGACCTCGAAAACAGGCGACATCGACGATCTCAGGCGCCAGCTCGACGAAATGCAGAAAAAAGTCGATCGATTGAGCGGCAAGAGCGCCGAGTGATCCATCATCCTCCCCGGCTGCGCTCGGCCCCGCGCGCGAGGATGACGAAGCGAGCCACAGCCCCTCGATCGAGGCGAGGCCGACGAGGGCGCGCTGGAGGTAGTCGCAGCCCCAGGCTTCCAAAGTTGTCGCCGTGGGTTCAGCCGACCCACGGCATGCCGTTTGCCGGCTTGGAACCAGAGGGCGATGAACGTCCTATTTTGGTACAGGAGCGCCGGGTGAGCGGACTTTTGGTCCCGATTGCGCCGACCGACCGACGTCCCGCGCCGTCGACCGGCAGCCGCCCGCGCGCCGACTTCCTCGCGCAGCTCATCGCCACATCGTCGCGGGCGCCGCAAACGCGCGCGCGCTGTCGCGCCGAGCCGGCGGCGGCGAGCGCCGCCTATGGCGCACTTTGCCGACGGCGGGCACCGTCGGGCCGTACGCTGTCACGCTCGCTCTGAATTGAACCAGCCTTCGCAGGGCCCGGCGGGGCGTCGGCCTCAGGCCGGCCGCTCGGCCTCGATTTCAACTTGATGCTGCGAGGTGCGGACGCTGACGATGAAGCCTACCAGCACATCGACCAGGCTGATCACCATCAGTAGGAAAAAGGTCGAGCTTCCCGCCCGCCGCACCAGGAGGAATTCGACCAGCATGGCGATGAACAGCATCATTGCCAGCATGTGATCGATGATCGTCCTTATTCCCATCCGCGTCGATTTCGCGATCTCGACCGCGAGCAGCAGAATGGCGAGAGCGATGAGGATGTCTTCCCAGGTCAGCACCCAATCTTCCCCGGACATCATGTGCACGGTCGTCACCGGCGTGGTCCAGCCGATGCCGGGGGTGAGAAAAACGATGATGTTGTAGATGGCGAAGGGAATCAGCAGCAGCGGAAAGCCAAGAATGAACATCGCGCGCGTCCCTCTTTGAGCTCCACGCATTGATGACGGAGCGAGGAAGGCTCGTTTTCACCGCGCCGGCAGTCTATCCGCCTTCTCACCCATTCTCCAGCCGGCCGCGGCGACCGGCGGCTAAACTACGCCTCGGGTTTCTTCGTCAGCACTTGGCGACCGCGATACATGCCGGTTTTGAGGTCGATGTGGTGCGGCCGGCGCAGTTCGCCGGAATCCTTGTCCTCGATATAGGTCGGCCGCTTCAGCGCGTCGGCGGAACGGCGCATGCCCCGCCGTGACGGGGATTTTTTTCTTTTCGGCACGGCCATGATCGTCTCTCCTTGATACAAAGTTGTGACAGCTCGTCGTTTCGGGCTCGCGGCCTTTCGGCCGCACTCCGCGATGGCGGAAACGGGCTTATAAAAGACCGCATTCCGTCCCGCTAGGGGGCCCGATTGCGGATGCATGCGTCGCGCGCCGGATGTGCGGCGGCGCGCCGTTCATAGAGGCCGGCGATCCTGCGCACCAGAGCGCTCGGGGCGCGGGCGCTGCGGAGAACCGGGTTCGGCAGGATGGCGGCGAGTTCCGCCGCCTCGCGGCCGCTGAGGTCGTGCGCCGACTTGCCGAAGGCGAAGCGCGCGGCAGCCTCGGCTCCGAACTCGCCGTCGGGACCCCATTCGGCGATGTTGAGATAGATTTCGAGCACGCGCCGCTTCGGCAGCACCAGGTTGATCCACAGCGCCAGGGGAATTTCGAGTGCCTTGCGCACCAGGCTGCGGCTCTGCCACAAGAACAGGTTCTTGGCCGTCTGCTGCGTGATGGTCGAACCGCCGCGCGCTGCGCCGATGTCGTCGGTCTCCTCCAGCGCCTCGCGCATGGCGCCGAGGTCGATGCCGCGATTGCGGCAGAAGCTGCCATCTTCGGCGATGATCACGGCAAGCGGCAGTGCCGGCGCGATGCGGCCGAGCGGCACGGCGATGCGTTCGACTCGCCGACCGGTGGCCCAGCGCCAGAGCATCGGCGTCGAGACCGGTTCAACAAAGCGATAGAGCGGGGCGAGCAAATAAGGCAGAGCAAGCGCGGCGAGGATGATGATGGCCAAGCCCAAGAGCAAGCGCCGCCAAGCCGGCCATTTGCGGAAGCGCATGGCCCGCGCTCAGTCGCGCGCGTAGCCGATGAGCGGTTTCTTCTTGCGGCCGAGCAGGATCAGGATCATCGCCACGATGCCGAGCACGGCCCAAGCCGGCAGATCGAAAAGGCTCTGTATGTAGGGGTCCCAGGCCCATATTGCCTTATGCTTTACCCACGCTTCCGCGAGATTGAGGCTATGCTGGTCGACAATCGCCCACGCGTCGCCGACCCTCATGTACAGCACTTGCTGGTTGGCGATCGATTCGGTCCCGTCATAGACGAAAAGGACAAATGCAGTCGCCAGCAGGCAAAGGCCGATGAAGCGAAGCAGGAATCTGATCATGGAAAGCCAGCGGGCTGTGGGTGGCAGGTGAGGGTACGCATTACTCTCCCGCGTCCCCTTGTTCAATGCGCCCTTGGCAGCGACGCTTGCTGCACCATCCGGGCGTTGCCGGACACCGATCCCTTGAGCACAGGCCAGGGCTTCCGCTAACCTCGTTCCGCCCCCTCCGACCGCCGCGTGTGCGTTATCAGCAAGGAATCGAAATGGCACCGAAAAATGGCAATCGCCGGCAGCGACCGACCTTCACCGATCAGGAAGCTTTGCTGTTTCACAGCCAGGGCCGGCCGGGCAAACTCGAAGTCGTGGCCACAAAGCCGATGGCGACGCAGCGCGACCTTTCGCTCGCCTACTCGCCGGGCGTCGCCGTGCCGGTGCTCGCCATCGCCGCCGATGAGACCCGCGCCTACGACTACACGACAAAGGGCAATTTCGTCGCGGTGATCACCAACGGCACCGCCATTCTCGGCCTCGGCAATCGCGGTGCGCTGGCGGCGAAGCCGGTGATGGAAGGCAAATCGGTGCTGTTCAAACGCTTCGCCGATGTCGACTCCATCGATCTCGAAGTTTCGACCGAGGATCCGGACGCGTTCATCGATTGCGTCAAATTGCTCGGCAAGAGCTGGGGCGGCATCAATCTCGAGGACATCAAGGCGCCGGAATGCTTCCTCATCGAGCAGAGGCTGCGCGAGCTGCTCGACATCCCGGTCTTTCACGACGACCAGCACGGCACCGCCATCATCGCCGCCGCCGGCCTGATCAACGCGCTCGAACTCACCGGGCGTGACATCAAGACGACCAGGCTCGTCTGCAACGGCGCGGGCGCTGCCGGCATCGCCTGCCTGGAACTCCTGCGCGCGATCGGCTTCCGGCCGGAAAACCTCATGCTCTGCGACACCAAGGGCGTCATCTATGAAGGCCGCACCGAGGGCATGAATCAGTGGAAGTCGGGCTTTGCCGTCAAGACCGAGGCGCGCACGCTGGCCGAGGCGCTGGTCGGCGCGGACGTGTTCTTCGGCCTCTCGGTGAAGGGCGCGGTGACGCAGGACATGGTGAAGTCGATGGCGGCAAAACCGATCATTTTCGCCATGGCCAATCCCGATCCCGAGATCACCGTGGAAGACATCGCCGCTGTGCGCACCGACGCCATCGTGGCCACCGGCCGCTCCGACTATCCGAACCAGATCAACAACGTGCTCGGCTTTCCCTACATCTTCCGCGGCGCGCTCGACGTGCGCGCGCGCGCGATCAATATGGAGATGAAGATCGCGGCGGCGCACGCGCTTGCCGAGCTCGCCCGCGAGGATGTGCCCGACGAGGTCACCGCCGCCTATGGCGCGCGACCGAAATACGGTCCCGACTACATCATCCCGGTGCCGTTCGATCCGCGCCTCATCGCCTGCGTGCCGCCGGCGGTGGCCAAGGCGGCGATGGATTCGAAAGTGGCGCGGCGTCCGATCGTCGACATGGATGCCTACCGGCAGCAATTGCGCACCCGGCGCGATCCGGTCGCCGGCGTCCTGCAGCGGGTCTACGAACGCTTGCGCCGGCAGCCGCGGCGCGTCGTCTTCGCCGAGGGCGAGGAGGAGCAGGTGATTCGTGCGGCGGCGTCGTTCGTCCAGGAAGGGCTCGGCTCGGCGCTGCTGGTCGGCCGCGAGGCGCCGATCCGCGAGAGCGCGCAGGCGCTCGGCGTCGACCTCGGCGGCGGCATCGAGATCATCAACGCCGCTTTGTCCTCGCGCAACGCCGCCTATGCCGCCTATCTCTACGAGCGGCTGCAGCGCCACGGTTTTCTGCAACGCGACTGCCAGCGGCTGGTCAACCAGGACCGCAATCATTTCGCCTCCTGCATGGTTGCGCTCGGCGACGCCGACGCCATGGTGACCGGCGTCACCCGCAACTTCTCGGTCGCCCTCGACGACGTGCGGCGCTGCATCGATCCTAAGCCCGGCCACCGCGTGATCGGCGTCTCGTTGGTGCTCGCGCGCGGGCGCACGGTCCTGGTCGCCGACACCGCGGTCACCGAGATGCCCGACGCCGGCGACATCGCCGAGATCGCCGTCGAGGCGGCGCACGTCGCCCGCGCGCTCGGCTACGAGCCGCGGCTCGCCCTGCTCGCCTTTTCCACCTTCGGCCATCCGCCGGGCGAACGCTCGCAGCGGGTGCAGGAAGCGGTGCAGCTGCTCGACCGCCAGCGCGTCGATTTCGAATATGACGGCGAGATGGCGGCCGACGTCGCATTGAACATGGAGCTGCGCGAGGCGTATCCGTTTTGCCGCCTCTCCGGTCCGGCCAATGTGCTGATCATGCCGGCCTTCCACTCGGCCTCGATCTCGACCAAATTGCTGATGGAACTCGGCGGCGCGACCGTGATCGGCCCCCTGCTGGTCGGCCTCGACCGCTCCGTGCAGATCGTTCAGCTCTCGGCCAACGACGCCCAGATCGTCAACATGGCGGCGCTCGCCGCCTATAATGTCAGCGGGTGAAAGCGCTGCCGCGAAAACGCAGCCGCCGATTCACGGGGCCGAAACTTATCTGCATTAGAGCATCGTTCCGAAGAAACGGGTGCCGGAGGCGATCCGGCATGGTTAGCGGTTTTCGAAAAACGTCATGCTCATGCACCCGCAGGAATTCGCGCTCGAAATCCGCGGCCTGGTCAAACGCTTCGAGCGTCCGGCGGTCGACGGCCTCGACCTCGCCGTCCGCGCCGGGGAGTTTTACGCGCTGCTCGGACCGAATGGCGCCGGCAAGACCACGACGTTGCGCATGATCGCCGGCCTCATGCGGCCCGACGCCGGGGCGATCCGGGTGGCCGGCATTGATGCGCTCGCCGATCCGGTCGCAGCGAAACGGGTGATGGCGTGGATTTCCGATGAGCCGATGATCTACGACAAGCTGACGCCGCGCGAATATCTTGAATTCATCGCCGGGCTGTGGGCCGTCGAGCCGGCGCTCGCCGAGATGCGGGCGCGTGAGCTCCTGGATTGGCTCGGCCTTGCGGCCAATGCCGATGCCCGCTGTGAGAGTTTCTCAAAGGGGATGCGCCAGAAGGTGGCGCTTGCCGGCGCGCTGCTGCACGAGCCGCGCGTGATCATTCTCGACGAACCGCTCACCGGCCTTGATGCCGGCTCAGCCCGCCAGGTCAAAAGCGTGCTGCGCGAGCGCGTCCGCGCCGGCGGTACCGTGGTCATGACGACGCACATTCTCGAAGTCGCCGAACGCATGGCCGACCGCATCGGCGTCATCGCGCAGGGGAGACTCGTCGCCGAGGGCACGCTCGAGGAGCTGCGCCGGCAGGCCGGCACGAAAGCGAATGCGGGCGCAAGCGCCGGCGCGAGCCTTGAAGACACCTTCCTTGCGCTAGTCGCCGAGCAGGCGGAAGCGGCGTGAACGATCAATCCGCGTCGGTGGCATGATGACCCAGCCCGGTACCGCGGTCTGGTTTGCCCGGCACGAATCGCGACTCGCCTGGCGCGACTGGCTTGCCATGATGACTGCGGGCCGGCGCGAGCGCCGGTGGAAGATCGCCGTCGGCTTTGCCGCCTTCGTGATCGTCATGCATGCCGTCGCCTATTTCCTGGTCGGCGGCTTCGCCGCCGCAAAGCCGGACAAGCCGATGCTGATTGCCGTCACCGCGACGCTGCTGCTGTCGTGGCTGCTGATGGTCTCGCAGGCGATGGAATCGATGACGCGCGCCTTCTATGCGCGCTCGGATCTCGATCTCATTCTCGCGTCGCCGGTCGTGGCGCATAAGCTCTTCGCCGTGCGCATCGCGACGATCGCGCCGTCGGTGGCGATGATGGCGCTGCCGCTGGCGGCACCGTTTGTCGACATGCTGGTCGCGCGCGGCGGATGGCGCTGGCTCGGCGCGTATGGGGTGGTCGTCGCCATGGGCGCGGCGGCGGCCGCGCTCGCCGTCGCGCTGACTGTCGCGCTCTTTCACGCCCTCGGCCCGAAACGCACGCGCCTCGTGTCACAGGTTGTCGCCGCGGTGATCGGCGCCGCCTTCGTGATCGGCCTGCAAGTGGCGGCGATTCTCTCCTATGGCACTCTGTCGCGGAGCGATGTGCTGCAGTCCGGCGCCGTGCTCGCGCTCACCCCGGATATCGGCAGCTTGTTCTGGTGGCCGGCGCGCGCCGTCCTCGGTGACGGCGCGGCGCTCATCGGCGTGCTTGCCCTGAGCCTTATCCTCCTCGCCGCCGCGGTTGCGATCGTCTCGCCGCGCTTTGGCGAATATGCCGTCGCGGCGTCTGTCGCCGGCACGTTCCGCGCCGGCCATGCGCGGCGGCCGGGCGGCTTTCGCGCCGCAGCGCCTGCGCCTGCGCTGCGCCGCAAGGAATGGATGCTGCTGCGGCGCGACCCGTGGCTCGTGTCGCAGACGCTCATGCAGATGTTTTATCTTGTGCCGCCCGCCGTGCTGCTCTGGCGCAGTTTCGCCGCGGGCGGGGCGCTCAACCTGCTCGTTCCCGTGCTGGTCATGGCGGCCGGGCAGCTTGCCGGCGGCCTCGCCTGGCTCACGATCTCGGGCGAGGACGCGCCCGATCTCATCGCCGCGGCGCCGGTTCGTCCGCACCTTGTCCTGCGCGCGAAGGTCGAGGCGGTGCTTGGCATCATCGCCGGCGTCTTCGCGCCGCTGGTCGCGGTCCTCACCATCGCTTCGCCCTGGCACGCGCTCGTCACCGGCGGTGGGATCGTCATCGCCGCGGCATCGGCGACCGCCATTCAGCTCTGGTTCCGCACCCAGGCCAAGCGCAGCCAGTTTCGCCGGCGGCAGGTCTCCTCGCGGGTCGCAACCTTTGCCGAGGCATTTTCCTCGATCGGCTGGGCGGCCACGGCGGCGGTCGCCGCGGTCAGTCCATGGCTCGCGATTCCGCCGGCGCTGATCGCGCTCGCCGTGCTCGGCGGCGCCCGGTCCCTGAGCCCGCGCGAAGCCGCGTGATGACTCATCCTCCCCACTTCGCGGGGGTGGAGTGTCAGCCCAGCGCCACAAGCAGAATGACGATCTCGCTGACCTGTTCAAGGGCGCCGACGACATCGCCGGTCTGACCGCCGATCTGCGTCGCGCTCAGCCAAGCCATGAGCGCAATCACGATCGCAAGCAAAATCGCCGCCGCGATCGCCGGCACCAAACCGACGCAGCCGGCGAGAATGAGAAGGCCCAACAGAGCGGCGACGGCGACGATTGTGCCGGCCGGACGACCGGCGTCGTGCGAAAGTCCATCGCTACGCGCCGGCGATAAGAGGAACATCAACGCGGGCATGGTCGCGCGCGCGGCGCCATGCGCCGCGATCAGCGCCGGCGCCACCAGGGCCGTATCGGCAAGGCTCGCCAGCGCGCTGACGCGAACGAGGATGGCCAGCGACAAGGCGCACACGCCGTAAGCGCCAACGCGGCCGTCGCGCATGATGGCGAGTTTTTGTTCGCGCGTCTTGCCGCCGCCGAATCCGTCGGCGGTATCGGCGAGCCCGTCCTCATGCAGGCAACCGGTCGCCGCCAACGTCGCGGCGACGCTGAGCGCCGCGGCCGGCCACGCCGGCAATCCCGCCCAATGGGCGAGCGCGTAGATCAACGCGCCGATGACACCGATGAGAACGCCTGCCACTGGGAACGCCCAGGCCGCTTCGGCAATGGCGGCGCCTGTCGGCGTCGCGCGCGGAAGCGGCAGCCGCGTCAAGAAGAGAATGCTCGACGCAAGTTCGACGGCGCGCTCGGAAAGCCAAGGCCGCCACGCGTTCCCTGCGCTGGAATTTGTCATCGTTTTTCGCCCTTATGCGCTGCTCTGCCGTCGTGCTAGATCTTCGCCGCCACAGCTGGGGATGACTGGAATGACGAATTTTACCTCTTTTTCCGATCTGCGCGCCCTCTGTCTCGACCTGCCGAGCGGGCATCCGGCCGCGAGCACGACCGTCGCGCAGCGCGAAGACACGCTCACCAAGCCGCCGCGCAGCCTCGGCCGCCTCGAGGACCTCGTCGCCTGGCTCGCGCACTGGCAGGGCCACGCTCCGCCGCGGCTTGAGCGCGTCGACATCCTTGTCTTCGCCGGCAATCACGGCGTCGCCGGGCAGGGCGTCTCGGCCTATCCGGCCGAAGTGACGGTGCAGATGGTGGCGAATTTTTCTTCCGGCGGCGCCGCGATCAATCAGCTTGCACGCACCGCCGGCGCCGCTTTGCGCGTCATCCCGCTGTCGCTCGATCAGCCGACCGCCGACTTCACCGTCGCGCCGGCGCTCAGCGAGCAAGAATTCCTCGCTGCGGTCGCGGCCGGCTACGAGGCGGTCTCGCCGCAGAGCGATCTCGTCTGCCTCGGCGAGATGGGCATCGGCAATACCACGCCGGCGGCCGCGATCGCGGCGGCGTTGTTCGGCGGCGGCGGCGGGCGCTGGGCCGGCCGCGGCACCGGCGTCGACGACGACGGTTTGGCGCGCAAGCGCGCGGTCATCGACCGTGCGCTCGCCCGGCACGCCGCGGCGCTCAACGATCCGATCAGGATCGCGGCGGCGCTCGGCGGCCGCGAGCTCGCGGCCATCCTCGGCGCCGCCCTGGCGGCGCGGCGGCAAGGCATTCCGGTGCTGCTCGACGGCTTCGTTTGCACCGCCGCGGTCGCGCCGCTCTACAAACTTCGCACCGACACGCTGGCGCACGCGCTCGCCGGCCACGTCTCGGCCGAGGCCGGGCATCACATGCTGCTCGACGAGCTGGGCCTCAAGCCCCTCATCGACCTCAACATGCGGCTCGGCGAAGCCTCCGGCGCCGCGGTGGCGCTCCTGATCCTGCGCGCGGCGCTCGCCTGCCACACCGGCATGGCGACCTTTGCCGAGGCCGGCGTCTCCGACAAGCCGGCGGACGAGGGGGCGGCGCCGAAGGCGGCGGGGTAGCGTCCTCTCCCACGAGCGAGAGGATCCCGAAATGGGCTACCCCTTGATGATGCGCGGCAGCAGCATCTGGTGAACCGGCGTGATCGACTTCGGATTCTGATAATTGGCGCCGGCGAAGGCCTGGATGTATTTGCGCAGATCGGTCAGCGAGACGATCTCGTCGACAAAGCCCTTCTTGGCGCAATAGGCCGGGCGTGACTTGTTCTGATAGTCCTGGATCATCTGGTTCATCTTGTCGAGCGTCGGGCTGATGTCGCGGCCGGCGTCGCTCTCCTTGAGCAGGCGGCGCGCGTAGGAGGCCGCCGCGGCGGTCTCGCCATGCATGACGTAGATTTCGGTCAGCGGCGTGCCGAGCGTGAAGGCGTTGTTGTTGTTCGCCTGCGGACCGCCCATGATGTAATGCGCGGCAGCCGTGCCCTTGCGCAGCACGACGCACATCATGGCGAGATCGGTCTGCTCGATCGAGTAGATCAGCGATTGGCCGAGCCCGAGCAGCTCGGCTTCCTCGGCGAGATCGCCGACGTCGATGCCGGTGCAGTCCTGCAGCCAGACGATCGGCAGATTGTCGCGGCCGCACAGGGTGACGAACTCGCTCTGCTTGATAAGCCCTTCGCGGTAATGCTTGCCGCCGACGCCGGGATAGGCACCCTTGGCGTAGTCGGGATAGCCGGGGAAGACGCCCTGGCGGTTGCCGATGAAGGCGACGGGAAAGCCGTCGATCTTGGCGATGCCGGTGAAGACTTCGCGGCCGTAATCGGGGCGGTACTCCATGAACTCGCTGTTGTCGGTGAGCCGCGCCAGGAACTGGATGGCGTCGTAGATGCGCCGCTGGTTCGCGGGCAATATCAGGTCGAGGTCGGCCGCCGGAAACTTCGGCTCCGCCGGCGCGGCGACCCGGAACATGGTCGGGTCGTAGGCCGGCATCATGCGCATGTAGTCCTTGATGCCGTCGAGAACGCCCTTTTCGGTGTCGTGGACCTCGCGGAAAAAGGCGGTCTTGTCGAAGTGGGTCTCGACCCGCCCGGGGTCTTTTGACTTGAAGCTTCTGGTCGCATCGATCAGCGCCTGCGCCGCTTCGGCGTCGACATAGCCCTTGGGATTCATGCCGCCGACGATCCCGGCGCCGCCGACGGCGATGTTCGCGCCGGCATGCGCAATCAGGATGGTCGGGCTTATGCCGTGATAGCCGCCGCCCGCCGGGTTGGTGCCGTAAATGGCGTTGAGGACCGGAATGCCCAGGTGGTTGAGATCGGCGTGGCGATAGAACGGCGCCCCGCCGGAGCGGCGGCCGGCGTAGACCACCTCTTGCTCCATCAACTTGACGCCGCTGCATTGGGTCAGCCAGACCAGCGGCACGTTCAGGCGCTTGGCCATGTCGGTGACCATCAGGATGTTCTCGGCTTGGCCTGCGATCCAGGCGCCGGCCATGACCTTGTTGTCGGAGCCGATGATCACTGCCCACTTGCCCGCGATCCTGCCGAGCCCGTTGACGACTCCGGTGCATCCTTCTTCGTTGTCGCGAGGATCGTAGAGCGTGTGCAACGGCCGCCAAGTGCCGGCGTCGACCAGATAGTCGAGCCGATCGTAGATGGTCATGCCGCCGCGCTCATGGATTTTTTCTGCGGGTATGCCGGCGTTCCTCACCCGCTCGATCTCGCGGGCGAGGATCTCCTCCTGTTGGCGGACGAGGTCCTGGTTCTCCTTGAAGCGCCGCATCTCGCCGTCGCTGAGCGGCTTGCCGATCTCCGGCATGTTCTCGAAGTAAGGGCGCAGCGGTGTTTGTTTGCGTGACATGGATCGTCCTTCATTTCAGTTTTGTTCAGGGCGACACGCGTTCGCGACAGCCGGCGTGTCAAAGCCCCGATCGACGGAAACTGCCCGGGCTCAGGCCAATGTCAGAAGCATTTGCCCGATCTCGACCTTGTCTCCTTCATGCACGAGAAGTTCGGCAACAGCACCGTCCCGGTCGGCGATGATCTCGTTTTCCATCTTCATCGCCTCGAGGATCATGAGAAGGTCGCCTTCCTGAACGCGCTGCCCTTGCGCTACGACGATTTTCCAGACGTTCCCGGCGAGCGGAGCTGAAATTCCCTCTCGCGAGGCCGCGCCTGCCGGCGCTTGAGCGGGAGCGGCGGCGCCCGATGGCGCCTTTCCGGCAAAGCTCGTCTGCGCTGCGGTCGCTGCGGCCGCGGCTGCCGCCGCCGCACCGCCGATTGCGGAAACCTGGACGCGGAAGCTCTGTCCGCCGCCGGTCACGGTGAAGACCTCACCGCCGCTTATCGCCGGCGGCGCCGCTGCCTTGGCGGGCGCTTTCGGCGCCGCCTCCTCGGCGGTCGGCGGCGGTTCGAAGGCTGCCGGATTGTCCCGGTTCTCGAGGAATTTGAGGCCGACCTGCTGAAACAGCGCGTAGGTCAAAACGTCCTCGACCTCGTGGTTGCTCGTTCTCATTCCCTTTTTTGCGACGATGCCGCGAAGTTCGGCGGTGAGCTTCTCCATCTCCGGTTCGAGCAAGTCGGCCGGACGGCAGGTGATGGGCTTGCCACCGGCGAGAACCTTCGCCCGCAGCTCCTTGTTGACCGGCGCCGAGGTTGCGCCGTACTCGCCCTTGAGAACGGCGGCGGTCTCCTTGGTCATCGACTTGTAACGTTCGCCGGTGAGCACATTGAGGACGGCCTGGCTGCCGACAATCTGCGAGGTTGGGGTCACCAGAGGGATGTAGCCCAGATCCTGGCGAACCCGCGGAATTTCCGCCAGCACCTCGGCCATCCGGTGCGTGGCGCCCTGCTCGCGCAGCTGGTTTTCCAAATTGGTCAACATGCCGCCGGGGACCTGCGCCAGGATGATCCGCGCGTCGATGCCTTTGAGCGAGCCTTCGAACTTCGCATATTTCTTGCGTACGCCACGAAAATAATCGGCGATCTCCTCCAGCAGCACCATGTCGAGCCCGGTCGCCCGATCGCTGTCTTGCAGGATGGCGACGATCGCCTCGGTCGGAGAATGACCGTAGGTCATGCTCATGGATGAGATAGCCGTGTCGACATTGTCGACGCCGGCCTCGATCGCCTTGACATAGGCGGCGGTGGACATGCCGGTGGTCGCGTGACACTGCATGTGAACCGGGATGCTCAGCGCCTGCTTGAGTTTGCTGACCAGCTCAAAGGCGACGTAAGGCGCAAGCAGACCGGCCATATCCTTGATGCAGATGGAGTGAGAGCCCATGTCCTCGATGCGCTTGCCCAGGTCGACCCATTTGGCGACCGTATCGACGGGGCTTACCGTATAAGAGAGTGCGCCCTGCGCATGCTTGCCCTGCTTGATGACCGCGCGTATCGCCGTCTGCAGATTGCGCGGATCGTTCATGGCATCGAAGACGCGAAAGACGTCGATACCGTTGACGGCGGCGCGCTCGACGAATTTCTCGACCACGTCGTCGGCGTAGTGGCGATAACCGAGGATGTTCTGTCCCCGGAACAGCATCTGTTGCCTTGTGTTGGGCATCGCCTGCTTCAACGCGCGCAGCACTTCCCACGGATCCTCGCCGAGATAGCGGATGCATGAATCGAACGTCGCCCCACCCCACGTTTCCAGCGACCAGTAGCCGACCTGGTCGAGCTTGGCCGCGATCGGTAGCATGTCGTCGAGGCGCATGCGCGTGGCCAGAAGCGACTGATGCGCGTCCCGCAGCACCAGCTCGGTGATTCCCAGCGGTGTTTTCTTTGGTTTGTTTTTTTGTTCCTTGCTCATGGCGGATGCCTGTGCGTTGATCCTGCGGGGTTGAATTACGCCCTTCGAGCATGGGGCGCAGGAGAAGCGTTCTGATTCGTCACCGAATCAACGGTTCTCGGCATTGCCCAAGGATATGGACGCGATGATCGTCTTCTGGATATTGCTGGTACCTTCCACGACGCGCAGCGAATGGGCGTCGCGCAGGAAGCGTTCCGCCGGATATTCGGTCGAATAGCCGTAGCTGCCGAAGATCTTCATCGTCTCGCTGGCGGCGTGCACGGCGGCTTCGGAGGCGAACAATTTCGCCATCGACGTCTCGTGCTGATTGGGCAGCCCCTGATCCTTGAGCCAGGCGGCCCTGTAGACCAACAGCCGCGCCGCCTCGTGCTCGGCCACCATGTCGGCGATCTGCGCCTGAATCATCTGATACGCGCCGATCTTTTGCCCGAACTGGGTACGCTCCTTGGCATAGCCGATGGCGGCATCGATGGCGCCGCCGGCGATGCCGAGCGCTCCGGCCGCGCAACTGATCCGGGTGTTGTTGAGCTGCCACATGCAGATTTGGAAGCCCATGCCGACTTCGCCGAGCACCGAATCCTTGGGAATTCTCCCCGCGTTGAAGGCGATCTCGCCGGTCGGAGAGCAGTGCAGGCCGAGCTTGCTTTCGATCGGGACGGTCGTGATCCCCTCATTTCCTTTCAGGTTGACGATGAAGCAGGTCATTCCCTTGTATTTCTTGCTGCGGTCGGTGAACGCATAAACCAGCCCCCAATCGCCAATGGGCGCGTTGGAGATCCACATTTTCTGGCCGTTGAGTTCCCAGTGATCGCCGCGATCGGTGGCGGTGGTTCGCATGCTGGCGACGTCGGAGCCGGAATTGGGCTCGGTGATGGCGAAGAAACCGAAGGCCTCGGCGCTGACCCATTTGGGAATGAAGCGCCGCTTCTGCTCTTCGGTGCCGAACTTGTTGACCGTGATGGCCGGGCCGATGTTCTGCATGTTGAACGGCAGACGCCAGGACCCGCTGACCTTGGCGATCTGCTCGGCAATGATAACTGACTCGAGAAAGCCGAAATTGTTGCCGCCATACTCTTCGGGGAGCGCGCAGCCGAAAAAACCGAGCCCCGCCATCTTCCTCACCAGATCGGGCCGGAACTTGTGGCTGGCCTCGTCTTCCTTGAGTGTGGGAAGAATTTCCTTGTGCGCGAAATCCTTGCCCATCTCCTGCATCATCCGTTGCTCTTCGGTCAGTTTGAAGTCCATCATACGCTCCCGGTGAGTCAGCTACAGAGTGCGAGTACAGAGTGCGAGCAAGCGTTTCAGCTTAGTGCGGGCCCCTGTGGCGGTAAAGCAAACGGCGACTTCTTCGCACGGCCGGCGTGCGCGTCGATGCGCCGCGAGGTCGGCAGAGCGGCGCGCCGGTCGGGCGCAATCTCCGCGGCAGCCGCCCCGCGGTCTGCAGGCCGATCGCGGCAGCCGCGGATTTTTGCCGGCGTTGACCGTTGCCGCGGCGCCGGCATTTCGCTAATTACCGCGCACGCGCGTTCCTTGCGCCCGTAGCTCAGCTGGATAGAGCGCTGCCCTCCGAAGGCAGAGGTCAGGGGTTCGAATCCCTTCGGGCGCGCCAGTGTCTTCGTGCCTCTACGCAAATCTTGGCGCTCGCTCCGCCGATCGCGCGATTGAGCTTTCCGCTTCTCGCTCGGTTCCGTTCTTAATCTAAATCATGCCGCGCGCGACTTGATTTAGGTCATGTTGCGCGCAAATACGGAACAAGGTATTGAATAATTCAAGAAAAACGGCCGGGGACGCCGCGAAACCTCGGCTCAAGTCGCAAGCAAAATGCGCTTGGCTTGTCTGCCGGAAACAAGGAGGACATCATGAAATTGCATTGGATCGCGTTCGGCGCGGCCCTTGCGGGGGTATGGACCGCACAAGCGCTCGCGGCGGACAGCGGTCCGGTGAAGATCGCCCTCATCGCCGACAAGACGGGTCCGCTTGAGGCTTACGCCAAGCAAACATCGGCCGGCTTCGCCATGGGTTTGGCATACGCCACCGGCGGCACGATGGAGGTGGCGGGCCGCAAATTGGTGGTGATCGAGAAGGACAGCCAGACCAAGCCGGACGTCGGGCGCAACCTGCTGAACGAGGCCTATAACGACGATGGCGCCGACATCGCGGTCGGCGGCACGAGTTCGGCCGTGGCGCTGGCCATGTTGCCGGTCGCTCAGGACAACAAAAAGATTCTGATCGTCGAGCCGGCGGTCGCCGATTCGATCACCGGCGATAAATGGAACCGCTATATCTTCCGTACCGGCCGCAACTCGACCCAGGATGCGGTATCGAATGCGCTTGCCATCGGCAAGCCGGGCACCGCGGTTGCCACCTTGGCTCAGGATTATGCGTTCGGCCGCGACTTCGTCACCGCCTTCCGCACCGCGCTCACCCCCACCGGCGCCAAGCTGGTATTCGAGGAGTATGCGCCGCCGGTGACGACCGACTTCACCGCCTCCTATCAGCGCATCTTTGATGCGCTGGGAAAATACGAGGGCCGCAAGATCATCTTCTTGAACTGGGCCGGCGGCGGCAATCCGATGTCGGCGCTCAAGGCGCTCGATCCGGAACGACTGGGCATCTCCGTCGCCACCGGAGGCAACATCCTGCCGGCACTGGTCGCCTACAAGGATTTTCCCGGATTGGAAGGAGCGGCGTATTACTACTACGAGATCCCCAAGAATCCGGTGAACGACTGGCTGGTGGCGCAGAACGAGAAGCAGTTCAACGGCGCGCCGCCGGATTTCTTCACCTGCGGCGGCTTCATCGCCGCTCAGGCCGTGGTCGCGGCGCTGCAGGCGACCAACGGCTCGACTGACACGGAAAAGCTGATCGCCAAGATGGAAGGCATGAGCTGGGAATCGCCGAAGGGACGCGTGTTTTTCCGTCCGCAAGACCATCAGCTGATGCAGCCGATGTACGCCTTCAAGATCAAGGTCGACCCGAAGGTGGCGTGGGCGATTCCCGAGCTCACGCGGGTCATCCCGATCGACGAGATGAAGATACCGATCACCAACGGCCGCCAGTAGATCGGCATAGCATCCGACCGGGTACTTGGTCCTTGGACAGGGGTGGCGGAATGAGCGACGATGTCCCCGCCCTGTCCACGCGCGATCTGACGATCAGCTTCGGCGGACAGGTCGCTGTGAACTCGGTGACCTGTGCCTTTCGCCAAGGCACCTTGACCGCGATCGTCGGCCCCAACGGCGCCGGCAAGACGACTTACTTCAACCTGATCTCCGGACAGCTGCCGCCGTCGGACGGCAGCGTCAGCCTGTTCGGCGAGGACATCACCCGCCTCGGCGCGGCGCACCGCACGCGCCTCGGGCTGGGGCGTTCGTTCCAATTGACCAACTTGTACCCGAGCCTCACGGTTTTCGAGAACGTACGTATCGCGGTGCAATCAGTCGCCAAGATCCGATTTGATTTTCTCGGCGTCGCGGCGCGCAACGCCGTGCTGCGCGAGGAAGCCCGGATCTGCCTGGATCGCGTCAAGCTCGCCGCGCAGGCTGAGCTGCCGGCGGCGGCGCTGTCGCACGGCGACCAGCGCAAGCTGGAAGTGGCGATCCTGCTGGCGCTCAAGCCGCGCGTGTTCATGTTCGACGAACCGACCGCCGGAATGAGTCTCGACGAGGTCCCGGTGATCCTCGATCTCATCGAAGAGATAAAGTTGGAGACCGACAAGACCGTGCTCCTGGTCGAGCACAGGATGGATGTTATCAAGCGGCTTGCCGACCGCATCATCGTGCTGCAGGACGGAAAGATGATCGCGGACGGCGCGCCGGAGGACGTGGTGGCGTTGCCGGCGGTGCAACAGGCCTATCTCGGCGCGCACGGAGCCGCCGAGCTGCGGCGCGAGTCAAGCCATGGCTGAAGCCGACGACGTGCTGCTGCGTCTCGACGATGTCTGCACCGACATCGGCCGCTACCAGATCCTGCAGGGCGTCAGTCTGACGGCGCGGCGCGGGCGTGTGACCATGCTGCTTGGACGCAACGGCGCCGGCAAGACGACGACGCTGCGCACCATCATGGGCCTGTGGCGGGCGCGCGCCGGGCAAATCATTTTCGACGGGCAGTCGATCGCCGGCATGGATACGCCCGACATCGCCCAGTCGGGCATCGCCTACGTGCCGGAATACATGGGCATATTCGGCAAATTGACGGTGCGCGAGAATATGCTGCTGGCCACCGGCGCGCAGGGCTTCGCCAAGGACCAGGTGGACCGCGTGCTCGCCTGGTTCCCGGCGCTCAAATTGAAATGGGACGCGGCGGCGGGCTCGTTGTCCGGCGGACAAAAGCAGATGCTGGCGATTGCCCGCGCCGTCGTCGAGCGGCGCCGGCTGCTGCTGGTGGACGAGCCGACCAAGGGGTTGTCGCCGGTCGTGGTCGATCAGCTCGTCGAAGCGCTGCTGGGACTGAAGAGCGAACACACGACCATTCTGCTGGTCGAACAGAATTTTCGCGTGGCGCTGGTCATCGGCGACGACGTGGCGGTGATGGACCAAGGGCGCATCGTCCATAGTGGCGACATGGCGACGCTCGGCGGCGACGAGAAGCTGCAGCAGCATTTGCTCGGGCTGAGCATGGCGGTGGGCGTATGAGCAAGGAATGGCGCGAGCGCTTGCAGCGATGGGCGCCCTATGCGGTGACGCCGTTGCTTGTCCTTGCGGTCTTGCCGCTGATCGGACCCACCGCCTGGGTGACGCTGACCATAGCCGGGCTGACAATGGGAATGATGCTGTTCCTGGTGGCGTCGGGTCTCACTCTGATCTTCGGCCTCATGGAGGTGCTGAACTTCGCGCACGCGGCCTTCGTCACGGTGGGCGCCTATGTGACGGTCTCGGTGCTGCGGCCGCTGGCCGGGTGGACCGGCGAACCCTCGCTGGCGCTCAATCTCCTCGCTTTGCTTATGGCGCTCCTCGCCGCGGCCGCCGCCAGCGGGGCGCTCGGTTACGTGTTCGAGCGCCTCATCATTCGTCAGGTCTACGGCGCGCCGCTACGCCAGATATTGATCACGATGGGCGCTCTCATCGTCATCGAGCAGATGGTCATCGTGATTTGGGGGCCCGAAGCCATCGCTCTGCCGAAGCCCGCCAGCCTTCGCGGCAGCGTGTTTCTCGGCGCTTCGTCCATCGAAACCTACCGCTTGGTCGCGCTCTTCGTCGGCTTGGCGGTCGCCGCCGCGATGCATCTGATCCTCACCCACACGCGCATCGGGCTGGTGGTGCGCGCCGGCGTCGAGGATCGCGAGATGGTCCAATCGCTGGGCTATCATATCCGCCGCGTGTTCGTCGGCGTGTTCATCGCCGGCACGGCGCTGGCCGGAATGGGCGGGATGATGTGGGGGCAATACCAGACATTGGTCACCAGTCAGATCGGTGACGGCATGCTCATCCTCGTCTTCATCATCCTGATCATCGGCGGACTGGGCTCGGTGGGCGGCTGTTTCATCGGCGCCATCCTGGTCGGGTTGACGAGCAACTATGTCGCGTTTCTTGCGCCTAAGCTGGCGCTGGGCTCGAACATCCTGCTGATGGCGCTGGTGCTGTTGTGGCGGCCGCGCGGATTGTTCCCGATAACCGAGCAGTGAGGCGACGATGGTCGGCGGAGTCTCCGAGAAACCGTCCGACGAGGCCTTCGCCGGCTCGACGGCGGCAGCATTGCCGCCCGCGGCGGGTCGTGGCGGCAAATCGCCGATCGCATCATGGTTGAGTTGGCTCGTGTCGGATGATCCGCCGGGCCGGTTCCTGCTGAACGCGGTCATGCTGTTGCTGTTGCTGGCCTTCGTGTTTGCTCCTTTCCTGTTTCCCGGCACCAAGGCCCTGGGCGTCGCTTCGCGCGTATGCATTTTCGTGATCCTGGTCGCGAGTTACGACCTCATGCTCGGCTACACCGGCATCGTCTCGTTCGCGCATACGATGTTTTTCGGGATCGGCGCCTATGGCGTGGCGATAGTGCTGGCCAAGGGCTGGGTCGGCTGGGGCGCGGTGATCCTGGGCGCCGCGGCCGGAGCGGCGGTGTCTTTGGTCGTGGCCGCCGTGATCGGAATCCTCAGCCTGCGCGTGCGCGCCATCTTCTTCTCGATGATCACGCTCGCGGTCGCCAGCTTCGCCCAGATCCTCGCCGAACAATGGCGCGATCTCACCGGCGGCGAGGACGGGTTGACCTTCTCGGTGCCGGCAATCTTGAAGCCCGGCTTCCGCTTGTTCGCCGATCCGGTGCTGGGCGTGACCGTCAACGGTCCGGTGATCACCTACTACCTCATCCTGGCCGTGGCGCTGGTGCTGTTTCTGGTCATGCTGCGGATCGTTAACTCGCCGTTCGGCCGGGTGCTGCAGGCCATTCGCGAGAACGAATTCCGCGTCGAGGCGATGGGTTATCAGGTGGTCGCCTACCGCACCATCGTGTCCGCCATGTCCGCGGTCATGGCGGCGCTGGCCGGCGCGTTGATGGCGCTGGTGCTGGGCTACAATGGGCCCGACGCCACCCTGTCGTTCTCGCTGATGGTCGACATTTTGCTGATGATCGTGATCGGAGGGATGGGCACGATGTATGGCGCGGTCGTCGGCTCGATCGTCGTGGTCTTGGCCCAGTACTACCTGCAAAATGTTCTCGGCGCGATCCACGGCGCCATTCCCGCGACGCCGTTTCTGTCGGCGCTGTTTCATCCCGACCGCTGGTTGCTGTGGCTCGGAACCTTGTTCGTGCTGATCGTCACATTCTTCCCGCAAGGAATTTTCGGATGGCTGCGGCGGCGCCGATAGGGAGCGCCGGAGCTTCAGCGATTGCTTGGTCAGGAAGCGGCGGGCGGTTGCGACGGCTCCGCTCAACCGTTCGCGGCCGGCGCGCCTCGCGCGGCGGCCTTAGGACCAACGAAAAGGGGCGGCACGAGGCCGCCCCGCGTTTTGTGCTTCGTCAAAGCGCCGCTTACTTCGGGCGGCCGTAAGTCCAGTGCAGCGCCGCCTTGGCCTTTGAATGGAAATGCAGCTCGAAGCCGACGACTGGCGCAGGTGCGTCCTTATCCTTGGCAAACTGCAAGGTGTCTTCGTCGACCGCGTAGACCGTCAGCGTATAGTGATGCGGCTTGTCGCCCTTCGGCGGGCACATGCCGCCAAAGCCCCAGAAACCGTAATCGTTGCGGCCCTGAATCGCGCCCGCCGGCATGAGATTGGCCTTCACGTCGCCGGCATTCTTCGGCAACGAGGTGGTGGAAACCGGTATGTTGAAAACGATCCAATGCCAGAAGCCGGAGCCGGTCGGCGCATCCGGATCGTAGAGATTGAGGGCGAAGCTCTTGGTACCGGCCGGCGCCCCGCTCCATGTCAAGGACGGCGAAATATTGCCGCCGTCGCAGCCGAAGACGTTCGCCTCCATCGTCTTCGGGCTGACGCCGCCATTCTTGACGTCATCGCTGGTCAATTTCATCTGCGCCTGCGCGGCCGAAGTCGCCAAGATGCTGAAAGCGACCGCCATCGCCCCTAATGCCACTTTGTGCATTGTTTCCTCCCTTGGTTTGGGAAGCTGAGATTAGCATAGGGGATATCGGGCTGTCTTGGGGATCGAACTTCTTCCGGCAAAGCCGAGAAGCCGCGGGATTCGCGAGGTCGCCATGGCGCGCGGCTGGCCGTTGCCGGCATTGGCAATCGGCGGTTAGTTTAGCCAACTGCAACGGGTGGCGCCGACCCAAGATGTTGGAGATGCGCGGTGCATACCATCAAAACCTATCTGCCGCTGCTCGGGCGTTTACTGCTGTCCAGCATTTTCATCTACGAAGGCATCGCCCAATTGGGCAATCCGGGCGGCGCCGCCAAATATTTCGCCCAGGTCAGCGTACCGTTTCCGGACATCGCGATCTGGATCTCTATCGTCATCCAGCTTGTCGGCGGCTTCGCTGTTCTTTTCGGTTTCGAGACCCGGTGGGCCGCGGCCCTGCTTGCCGTCTTCTGTCTGGGCACCGCTTTTGCCGTTCACCTGCCGGCCGCGGATACGGCCAACATCATCCATTTCTTCAAGAACCTCGTGATGGCGGGCGGGTTTGTCTATGTGATCGGCTTCGGCGCCGGCGCCGTCAGCGTCGACGGCGCCGACGATGCCGGTGCGGCCGGCGCGCCGCATAGGCACGAATAATCGCGCCCTTTCCCGAGTCATTCCGGGAATCGTCGGCGATTCTTCAAAGTCGTTAACGTTCTGTCCGTCCCGGCGTTCGATCATCGGTAACGCTTGGCTGCTACAACGCCGCACGTTTGCCGCCCGTCACGCCGGCGCACGACATCATCGGGGCTGTCGCATGGAAGATCGCAGAACCATTCAGCGTACCCGCGTGTTGCGTTGTGCGAAGATCATCGTGCCGCGCAGCTCGCCGGTCATTCATTGCACCGTTCAGAACATCACCGGCGGCGGCGCCTGCCTGAAGCTGGCGAATACGCACGGAGTACCGCAGACATTCGATTTGACTTTCGAGCACGGCCGCACGCGCCGGTGCTGCCGCGTGGTCTGGCGCACCCAGGATCAGCTCGGCGTGACGTTCGAAAAGCAACAGTCGGCGGCGGGTTGAAAGATAGAATGATCCGAAAAAGGAGAACACCGGTTCTCCGAAAAGATCGAGCTCCACTGAAGAGACTGGAGCGCAATCGATCCGACGTGAAGCGATTGCGCGCTAAGACGATACATTCGCGGGGTGCGAAAACTCGGCCACGGCGGCGATCAGCCGCTCGATATCCTCGGTCCGCGACAGACGGTGGTCGCCGTCCTTGACCAGGGTCAGGACCACGTCGTCGCAGGCGAGCCGCGAGACAAGCTCGACGGCGTGCCGCCACGGCACGTCGGGATCCTCGACGCCCTGCAGGATGCGCACGGGGCATCCGGTCTCGATCAATCCGCCGAGCAGCAGGTGGTTGCGCCCTTCCTCGATCAATTGTCGGGTCACCTTATAGGGCTCCGGCGAATATTCCGACGGCCGCGCCCAGACGCCCTTTTCTTCAAGTTCGCGCTTGATCGCCGGAGTGAATCGTTTCCACATCAGTTCCTCGGTGAAATCGACCGCCGGCGCGATCAGCACCATGCCGGCGACCGAAGCCGGTCCGGATTGTCCGCGCGCCCTCAGGGCGCGAACCAGGAGCAACGCGAGCCAGCCTCCCATTGACGACCCGACCAAAATTTGCGGGCCGCGGCAGCAGGCATCGAACACGGCGAGGCTGTCGGCGAGCCAGCGCCCGATGGTGCCGTCGGTGAAAGCGCCGCCCGACTCTCCGTGGCCGGAATAGTCGAAACGGACGCAGGCGCGTCCCGCCTGCTCCGCCCAGCGCGCTAGCGCTTCGGCCTTGGTGCCTTTCATGTCGGACTTGTAGCCGGCGAGCCAGAACAGGCCGGGAAGAGCGCCAGAATGCTGGCGCACGGCCACCGCGCGGCGTTCGCTCCCTGCGCCAATTTGTAAGAATTTCAGGCTGTTATCGTTCATCTTGTTTCCATGATCCTGGGACGGCCGCGCTGCGGTCCTTGATGGACGCGGCCGAGGCGCCAAGCACCAGCGGTCAACCATATTGCGAAAGGTTACCAGACGCCGAAGCCGACAATAGCCGACTTAGCTGGCGTCGCCTCGCGGCACGAAGGAGTTATCGTCGGGCCGGAGAAGCCCGATCCGTTGGCTCGCGTCTTACGGCGACCGGACATGGTCGTGCATGCTTGCAATATGCATTGTCGTTGACTTGAACCCAAAAACTCCCGATCCTACGTTTGCCGATTAGCATTGCCGCGCAGGTCGATGATGTCCGCGCGTGGATGCGAGAGGCTCGTCGCAACGAGTCAAGGAGAAAAGAACCATTCGTCGCCCGATCAGAACCGCGCAGCCCGCCGCCAAGGAGGGTCCGCGCATCAACGAGGAGATCCGCGTCCGCGAGGTCCAGCTCATTGACAAGGATGGCGCCAACAAGGGCGTCACTGATATCGCCGCCGCCCTGGCCATGGCGCAGGAGGCCGGGCTCGATCTCGTGGAGATCGCGCCGAATTCAGTCCCGCCGGTCTGCAAGATCCTCGATTACGGCAAGTACAAGTATCAGTCGCAGAAAAAGGCCGCCGAAGCGCGCAAAAAGCAGAAGGTCGTCGAGATCAAGGAGATCAAGCTGCGGCCGATGATCGATGATCACGATTACGACGTGAAGATGCGATCGATCCAGCGCTTTTTCCAGGAGGGCGACAAGGTCAAGGTCACGTTGCGCTTCCGCGGCCGCGAGATGGCGCACCAGGAGCTCGGCTACAAGCTTTTGGATCGCGTCAAGGGCGACACTGCGAAAATCGCCAAGATCGAGCAGGAGCCGCGCTTCGAGGGCCGGCAAGTTGTGATGGTATTGGCGCCGCGGTGAGCGCCCGTGAAATGAACCGGCGACGGTCCTCAGTTATTGCGTGCCCCGCCATCGGGGCCAATTCGAGGAGAGGAGACGGTCATGGCCACATTCATCGTCACGGCGAGCTGGACGGACCAGGGGATCCGCGGCGTCAAGGACGTGCCAAAGCGTCTGCAAGCGGCGCGCGACGCCGGCAAGAAGGTCGGGGTCGAGATGAAGCAGGTATTTCTCACCTCGGGCGAATCCGACTTGCTGGTCATCTTGGAAGCCGCGAGCGGCGACAATATCGCCAAGTTTGCCATGATGACCGGCGCCCTCGGGAATGTGCGCACGCGCACCGTGCGCGCGTGGACCGAGGCCGAAATGATGAAATTGATTTCCGAGCTGCCCTAGCCGTTTGACCGAATAGACGAACGGCTCGGATTTGCTTCCTTGGCGCCGCGCGCGGGCGCCGCCGCGGTCCATGGGCATTTGCCATTTCCGGCCGCCTCTGCCATAACCGCGCCCTCCCGCCGCCCGGCCGACCAGGGCTGCCGTGGCTGCGGCGAAGTGCTCCAAGCACACAACGCTCATGAACGAGCATTTTCGGCCGCACGGCGTTCGTGCCTGCGGCCAAGGAGAGCCAAATGCCCAAGATCAAGACCAAGTCCGGCGCCAAGAAACGCTTCAAGGTGACGGCCCGAGGCAAGGTCCTCTATCAACAGTCGCGCAAGCGTCACGGCATGATCAAGCGCACGAAAAAGCAGATCCGCCAGTTGCGCGGCACCAACGTGCTGTTCAAGACCGACGGCGACAACGTCAAGAAATATTTTTTGCCGAACGGCTGACCGTTCGCCCGGCCGCCGGCAGCGGCCGCGATCCGTTACTCGGTTCTTCAACAGGAGATCAGCCATGGCACGCGTAAAACGCGGCGTTACCGCCCATGCCAAGCACAAGAAGGTGCTCAAGGCGGCCAAAGGTTATTACGGAAGGCGCAAGAACACGATCCGCGTCGCCAAACAGGCGGTGGAGAAGGCGAATCAATACGCCTACCGCGACCGCAAGCGAAGGAAGCGCACCTTCCGCGCCCTTTGGATCCAGCGGCTGAACGCGGCGGTGCGCCCGTTCGGCCTCAACTACAGCCGCTTCATCGACGGCCTCGGCAAAGCCGGCATCGTCATCGACCGCAAGGTACTCTCGGATCTGGCGATCCGCGAACCCGCGGCCTTTGAGGCGATCGTCGGCCAGGCGAAATCGGCACTGGCGGTGTGACCGTATCGTATCATGATCGACGGCGCCCATGATTGATCGTGCATATGTCCAGCGCATGGCGCGTTACAATCGCTGGCAGAATGAGAACCTCTACGGCGTCGCCGACCGGCTTCCCGACGAAGCGCGGCGGCGGGAGCGCGGTGCTTTCTTCGGCTCGATCCACAAGACGCTCAGCCATTTGCTGTGGGGCGATCGCATCTGGATGAGCCGCTTCAGCAGCGTGCCGCGGCCGCCGGGCGGCATCCTGGAATCGGTCTCGCTCTATCCCGACTGGGAGAACCTGAAGGCGGAGCGGACCGCGTTCGACGCCACGATCTTGGATTGGGCCGACGGCATCGATTCGTCATCGCTCGCGTCCGATTGCAGCTACTACTCCGGTGCGGCGAAGCGCGAGATCACGAAGCCGCTCTGGCTCCTGATTACTCACATGTTCAATCACCAGACCCATCATCGTGGCCAAGTCCACTGTATGCTGACCCAGGCTGGCGGCAGGCCGCATGATACGGATCTGCCGTTCATGCCCGAATGACCGCGGTCATGAGTGATATCGCCGAGCTTGAGCAACAAATTCTTTCCGACATCGCGGCGGCGCGCGACGAGCCGGCGCTCGAAGCGGCGCGCGTGTCGGCTTTGGGCAAGAACGGCGCGATCACCGCGCTCTTGAAGACGCTCGGCGCGCTTGCGCCGGAGGAGCGCAAGATCAGGGGCCCGCTCATCAACGGCCTCAAGGACCGGGTCAATGCCGCGTTGGCTGCGCGCCGCCAGGCTTTCAAGCGCGAGGCGCTCGCGACGCGGCTCAACACCGAGAGCGTCGACGTGACGCTGCCCGTGCGCGAGGCGCCGACCGAGATCGGCCGCGTGCATCCGATCACCCAGGTCGTCGACGAACTGACCGCGATCTTCGCCGATATGGGCTTCTCCGTCGCCGAAGGGCCGGACATCGAGACCGACGATTACAACTTCACCAAGCTCAATTTCCCGGAAGACCATCCGGCGCGCGACATGCAGGACACCTTCTTCTTCAATCCGAAAGCGGATGGCTCGCGGCTGCTGCTGCGCACGCATACCTCGCCGGTGCAGGTGCGCACGATGCTCGCGCAGAAGCCGCCGATCCGGGTCATCTGTCCCGGGCGCACCTATCGCAGCGACAGCGACCAGACACATACGCCGATGTTCCACCAGGTCGAGGGCCTGGTCATCGACCGCAATTCGCATCTCGGCCACATGAAATGGATTCTGGAGGAATTCTGCAAGGCGTTCTTCGAGGTCGATCGCGTCGGGATGCGTTTTCGTCCTTCTTTCTTTCCGTTCAC